>Ga0207933_1000058_pt1 | contig 105005 bp, 87 predicted proteins | sample NGESurdeep092012_4_FD_184488 | JGI IMG/M metagenome (GOLD analysis project Ga0207933, IMG submission 184488) | Arctic peat soil microbial communities from Barrow, Alaska - NGEE Surface sample F53-3 deep-092012 (SPAdes) | ecosystem: Environmental > Terrestrial > Soil > Wetlands > Peat ... | reverse complement strand
GATGTGAGTAAAGCCGCCTGTAATTCATGTTATCTTTTGCTCTGGTAACAAAAAAAGCATTGCATAGATGAATTCTGTAAAGCCGCTTGTAATCTACGTATCCTTTGTCCATAATATAAAAACTATTCGCTTCAAATGAAATGAAGTCCAGCGCATTTACATCGTGAACAGAAGCATTTGAGAATAATATAAATTCAGGAATAGCAGTTTTCAAATCTATTTGCGTATGAAGTTTTATTCCTGCCTTTGTTGTACGAAACGTAGCCCAAAAAAATGTAGATAAACATAGGTCAATGGTAGTTGCGTCTATGGCAAATACATTTTCTTTAAGTTCTATTTCTAACTTATTATCGTCTATGTATAATCGTTTTGCTTCTTTAATAAGCAACATAGCATGTTCCTCATAAATCTTGTAGGATCGATTTTCGTTAGCCCTGGTTATTGTACTTATAGCAACCACTTTGCCAAAGCCCAGATGATAACTCTTGCTGGCAATAGCGTTTATGCACATCATAGTATCTGTGATACTTTCTCTATGGGTGAGCTGCCCGAAAGCCATGCATAAAAATTGTTTCCAACAACTAAATTCTCTCAACTTGTAGTCGCCGGAATGCCTATTAACAATGGTTTGAAAGGAGGTTGGTGACACCAAGCTCATTAATTGGGAAAACACATACTTGCCTGTAAACATAACTTATTGGTCTTCAGACAAATATAAAATTTCAAGGCTGAAAAAAATCAAGTCGTCTTAGGCATCAAATCCGCTGTAACTCAATATTGACAATATTTTCAAAGAACTATTTGTTACTTCAACGCAACGCTAATGTATTCACATCTTTCTTTATAAAAATATTGGCACAGTAAAAGAACAAATAATGGCCTTTCTTATTTTTTAATGACAACTAATTTCTAAGTAATAAGGCATAAAAAAAATAAAAGTGTTTCCTCGATTTTTTTCTATTGTATTAATTGCTTTAATTTGAATAACTAATTTTTAAAAATTATGAAAGAAGGAGCCGAATTACCCGAAGATGAAAAATTCAGTGATGATCCGGAAGAAAATCTGCGATTGGAGAATGAATTTCTGAAGATGAAAATGATGGCCGAATCGGGCGGCATTATTGGGGGTAATGGCGATAGCAGACTTCCTCCTGAAATTGAAAATCAGTGGCTGAAGAATGTAATAGAATTTGAAAGGACTTATGCTAATGCAAAACCTCAAAAGATTGTTGACCTGCTTGGTAAACCTTCTTTTGAAAATGAAAAAGACCTGGACGATAAAAAATTTAAGACTGAATTTACCCGTTTAAAAAAATTATTAAAGGATCATAATATCAATGTAGATTTTATTGCTCCGCAAACAGATCGCGTGAAATATCATTTTATTACCCGGGAATTATTCGATCACGAAACTGATTTTATTCCCGTAAAAGGAATGACCACTAATTTTATTTATGAAGAGTTTCATCCTGATCATAAAAATGAAATTGCAGAAATTACCAATGATTTTTTAAATGATTTTTTTCAAAGAAAATTGAATATTGACACACATTATATCAATAATGAAATTATTCTTCCTGATGGAAATGTGATTTCAAAAGAGCAGTTAATTAATCGTTTTTATTCCATGTATGAAGTAGCGGTTGAGTTTGCAAACACTTCATTCCAGGTAGATAATATTGAATTTGAAATAAAAGAAGAAACAGAAGATGTGCCTTCTGGTATGGGTTTTAGTGAAGGGGAAATTCAATACGATATGATCTTTAAAGATGGCGAAAGAAGGACTATTCACGGACCTTTTAAAATATATTTTGGCAGGCAATGGGAATTCTGGAATATTTATTTTTTCTACCTCGCGGGGTATAATCTGCAGCCGAAAAATAAAGAATAATTTCTATCAGGAAATCATCTTGCGCGTATTACTAAAGCCTTTAGAAATTGTTTTCCTTTTGCCAAAAAACATTTTGAGTGCAACAGGCAAAGTGGTTATTAATATCAGCCCGGGGATAATCCATACAAATATCGCACAATCTTATTTTTATTTAAGTTTGGTTTTTTTTCTCCATAACTTCAACTTGAAAATATAAATATGAAACCAAAGGCTCCTTCCTGAAGTGATAGAAGCCAAACTTATAAACCATAAATCACGGTTAAAAAATGATGTCGGCAACATAACAATCTGTTATCAATTTTTTTATAAAAAAAGTAAAATGGAAAATGCACGTGATCATAAAGTAGTTTGTTTTGGAGAAGTGTTATGGGATATATTGCCTTCCGGGGAAGTGCCTGGCGGCGCTCCAATGAATGTGGCCTACCATCTTCATAAGCAACATAAAAATCCCGCAGTAATCACGCGCATTGGTAATGATGAAAAGGGGAAAGCACTAATTGATATTTTTTCAGCTTATGGTATTTGCACTGATTATTTTCAAATAGATTATGAACATGAAACTGGTAAAGTATTTGCCAAGCCAAATGAACAACATGAAGTAGTATATGATATTGTAAAACCTGTAGCCTGGGATTTTATAAAAAAGGAAGATGCCCTTGATACATTAGTTTCCAATGCTGATTATTTTGTTTTTGGATGCCTTGCAGCAAGAAGCCCCGGATCGAAAAACACACTTTTACAATTATTAGAATCTGCAAAAACAAAAGTTCTTGATATCAACCTGAGGCCCCCTCATTACGACAGGAAAATTGTAGAAGAATTATTGGCAAAAGCTGATTTTTTAAAACTAAACCTCGAAGAGCTTGAATTAATCACCGGATGGTTTTCTAAATATACAACTATTAAAGACAGGGTAAATTCAATTAAGGAAAAGTTCAACGTTCAAAATATGGTAGTTACCAAAGGCGGCGATGGAGCTGACTTATATTATAACGGCTATGAATATACGCATAACGGATATAAAGTAAAGGTAGTGGATACGGTAGGCAGTGGCGATGCTTTTTTAGCCGGAATGATCGCCAAATTCTCAGAGAAAGCTCTGCCTGAAGAAGCTTTGGATTTTGCCAGCAGGCTGGGCGCGTATATTGCTACAAAAAAGGGGGCATGCCCGGATTATAGTGTTGAGGAGATTGACAAATTGATTTTATAATAGAATATTTCACATTCCGAAATACAAATAAAGCCCGTGTTAATTCGTATTACCCATGACTTTATTTTTATATTTCGTGGCATTATTTTTTAAAATCATAATACATGAAAATTATTACCTTATTGTTTTTCTTATTCGTTAATGCAATTCCTAAAGCGAATGCTCAACCAACTTATAATGAACAATACCGTCCTCAAATTCACTTTTCGCCAAAGGCACACTGGATGAATGATCCAAACGGAATGGTCTATTACAAAGGAGTTTATCATTTGTTTTTTCAATATTATCCCGGAGGAACAGTATGGGGACCGATGCATTGGGGACATGCCACCAGCAAAGATTTAATTCATTGGCAGCAACAGCCCATTGCATTGTATCCTGATAGCCTTGGATATATATTTTCAGGCAGCGCTGTGGTAGATAAAAATAATACAACAAGTTTTGATAAAAACGGTGAAGTGCCATTGGTAGCTATTTATACAAGTCACGATCCGGTTAGCGAGAAAGCGCATCAAAATAATTATCAAAATCAATGTCTTGCCTACAGCATTGATAATGGCAAAACATGGAAAAAGTATGAACACAATCCTGTATTAAAAAATCCTGGTATTACTGATTTTCGCGACCCAAAAGTAATGTGGTATGCGCCTGGTAAAAAATGGATAATGACTCTTGCTACAAAAGACAGGGTAACTTTTTATTCTTCCGCAGATTTGAAAAAATGGGAAAAAGAAAGTGAATTTGGCGAAGATGCCGGAGCACATGGAGGCGTGTGGGAATGTCCTGATTTATTTGCATTAAAAAATAATAAAGGCAAAAAAATTTGGGTACTTATTGTAAATATAAACCCAGGCGGCCCTAATGATGGATCAGCCACTCAATATTTTTTAGGAAATTTTGATGGAAAAAAATTTGTTGCTTACAGCAAAGCAACAAAATGGCTGGATTATGGTCCTGATGAATATGCCGGTGTTACCTGGAACAATACAGGAAGTAGAAAAATATTTTTAGGCTGGATGAGCAACTGGTTATATGCCAATGTAGTCCCTACTATAAAATGGAGAAATGCAATGACGATACCGCGTGAATTAAAATTAAAACAAATTGGAGAAAATATTTTTGTAGTTTCCCGGCCGGTTAAGGAATTGAATACAATTCAGGAAAGACCCATCGTCGCAGATAATATTCTTGTAACAAAAAGTTTTAATATTGCCCAAAAAGCAAAGGGAATAAAATTTCCCTGTTGTCTTAATATTAGCATGGATACCCTTAAAGATTTTTCGTTAATACTTTCCAATGATTTAGGGGAACAATTAAAGATAGGTTATGACCATAACCGCCATCAATATTATATTGACAGGGCTAAATCGGGGAAAATTGATTTTCAAAAAGATTTTGCTGAAAGGCATACTGCGCCGCGCTTTACGGAAAATCCTAAAATGAATATTTCATTGGTCATTGATGTAAGTTCTGTTGAATTATTTGCTGATGACGGATTAACTGTAATGACAGAAATATTTTTTTCAAACAAACCCTATGATAAAATGGTGATTCATTCTCCGGACAAATTATTCATAAAAAAAATAGAGTATGTGAAATTGAAAAGTATCTGGAAATAGATGAAGGAAAAGAGTTGATATTTTTTGTGATAAAGCCACTTTGCGAATACTATTTTATAAGCAGCTATAACCATAAAAAATTTATACATTCACACAAAACAATCTTATGCAAAGACGTCAATTTATCAGAAACAGCACAGTGGCCGGAGTAGGGCTAAGTCTTACTGGCTTAAAATTATCTTCGTTGTCTAAAAATAGCGCCGCCAACAAAGTCAGGGTGGCTGTTATAGGAACCAATGGCAGAGGGCTTTCACACATTGAAGCTTATCATACCATCCCAAATGTAGAGATTGCTTATATCTGCGATGTCGAAAAAAATGCATTGGCCAAGGGTATCAATCTTGCGGAAAAATTAAATGGAAAAAGGCCGAAAGCGATACAGGACTTTCGCACCATTCTTGATGATAAAGATTTGGATGCGGTATCTATTGCAACACCCGATCATTGGCACACACCGGCGGCTATTCTTGCTTGTGCCTCAGGCAAGCAGGTGTATGTAGAAAAACCATGTGGCCACAATCCTGAAGAAGGAGAAATGCTTATCGCTGCCGCAAAAAAATATAACCGGCTTGTACAAATGGGAAACCAACGCCGTTCGTGGCCCAATATAACTCAAGCAATGCAAATGATACATAATGGAATAATCGGCGAAGCTTATTTTGGCCATGGCTGGTATGCTAATAACCGCCAATCAATCGGCTATGGAAAGATAGTTCCTGTCCCCTTCGATCTGGATTGGGAACTCTGGCAAGGGCCTGCTCCGAGGAAGGAATATAAAGACAATGTAGTTCCTTATAACTGGCACTGGTTCTGGAATTGGGGCACCGGAGAATCATGCAATAACGGAACACACGAAATTGATTGCATGCGATGGGCTCTCGATGTAAACTATCCCAGCAAGGTAGTTTCCGGTGGAGGCCGGTATGCGTATAAGGATGATTGGCAGACTACCGACACACAAGTGATTACCTATGAATTTGGCGATAAAAAAGCCATTAGCTGGGAAGGACGCAGTTGTAACGAGTATCCGGAATCCGCATCAGGAAGAGGTTTTAAAATTTATGGAAAGAACGGCACATTGGTAAACGCAGGCGGCGATGATTATAAAATTTATGATAAAGACAATAAGCTGATTAAAGAAAGTAAAGAAGAACAAAAAACAGATACCATCAATACTATGGGGCCGGGTGTGCAATTAGATGCCTATCATTTTGAAAATTTCATTAATGCAGTAAGAGATGGGAAGCCTTTAAATTCTCCCATTACTGAAGGGCATAAAAGTGTGCTGCTATGCCATTTGGGTAACATTGCTCAAAGGGTTAGCCGTACACTTCAATGTGATGCATCCAACGGTGGTAAAATATTAAATGATAAAGAAGCACAAGCGCTTTGGAGCAGAAAATACCAGGAAGGATGGAGACCAAAGATTGAGATTTAGTTCCATAGATAAAGGTTGAAAGTTGAAGACGTTCAATTTGTGAACTCAAATTATTTATTCATCTAAAAATAATCTTCTCAAAAATGAAATTAAAATATCTGATAACTGCTTTGGTTTTTTTACCTTTTATAAGTTGTAATAATTCTTCCAAAAATTCTAATGATGATGGTTGGCAAGATCTTTTTAATGGTAAAAACTTAGATGGCTGGCATCAATTGAACGGAAGTGCAAAATACACGGTTGATAATGGTGAAATAGTGGGTACCACTGTGCCACATTCACCCAATTCCTTTCTCGTTACCAACAAGCAATATGGCGATTTTTTTCTTGACATAGATTTTAAAGTGGATACTTCTATGAATTCGGGAATTCAAATAAGAAGCGAAAGTTCTCCTGATTATAACAATGGACGCGTACATGGTTACCAGGTAGAAATTGATCCTTCCAAAAGAGCATGGAGCGGCGGTATCTATGATGAAGCGAAGCGCGGCTGGCTATATCCGTTGGAACTAAACCCGGGCGCTAAAACTGCTTTTAAGAACGGCGAATGGAATCATTACCACATTGAATGTATCGGCAATAATATCCGGACATGGGTAAATGGCGTACCTGCAGCTAATCTTGTTGATAGTATGACTCACAAAGGATTTATTGCGCTTCAGATGCATGCAATTCCGGATTCTTCTCAAGCAGGAGAAGAAATTCGCTGGAAAAATATCAGGATAAAAACAGGGGACCTGCAACCGAAACCTGATGATAGTATTTTTGTTGTGAATTTAATTCCAAATACATTATCAGACCAGGAAAAGAAAAATGACATACAACTTCTTTGGGACGGTAAAACTTCCAAAGGATGGAGAGGAATTAATAAAGATCATTTTCCTGATTCCGGATGGGTGATTAAAGATGGCGTATTAACTGTATTGCCTTCGAACGGACAGCAGGAAGGGCTTGGCGGCGATATAATTACTGATAAAGAATATGGAGCATTCGAATTACAATTTGAATTCAAACTAACTCCTGTGGCTAACAGTGGTGTAAAATATTTTGTAAAAGAAAGTTATGATACGCATGGTATGTCGGGTATCGGGCTGGAGTACCAGATATTGGATGACTCGCTTCATCCTGACGCCAAACTCGGAAGAAATTTCGACCGGACGTTATCATCTTTATATGATCTGATTCCGAGAAATAATATTCCCGCGGCGCTCAAACCTGTTGGTGAATGGAACCGGGGCAGGATCATTGTGTATCCCAATAACCATGTAGAGCATTGGCTGAATGGATATAAAATGTTAGAATACCAGCGCGGTTCTGATGAGTTTAAACATCTTGTAGAAATCAGTAAATATAAAGACTGGAAAAATTTTGGACTATGGGATAAAGGGCATATCCTTTTGCAGGATCATGGAAATGAGGTTTTTTTCAGAAGTATTAAATTGAAGGAACTAAAATAGAAATTTTGAATAAAAGTTAGTTTACTGTACATCTCTAAAATAATTCTTGTGACGGTCTCTGTCTAACCAATTATTTCAATTCTTGTTAACTTATGGCTCTCTTTTTTAATATTTTTAAAATTATAATCAATGACTTCCAGAAGAAAATTTATCAGAAATGCATCACTTGGATTAACGGCTGCCACCATCTATCCTTTAATTTCAAAAGGCGAAAATCTCAATTTTGATAGTCCTTCTAAAAAAAATGATCTTCCGGTTGGCATTGCCGGTTATACTTTTTTAAATTTCGATATTCCCCAATCCATAAAAATGATGCAAAGGGTGGATGTCCATTTTATGTCTATAAAAGATTTTCATTTGCCGCTTAATAGTTCGAAAGAAAAAATAGACGAAGTATTAAAACAATTTGGCGACGCGGGAATAAGCATTTACGCCGTGGGCGTTATTTATATGAAAGATAAAGATGCCGTGGACCAGGCTTTTGAATATGCAAAAAATGTGGGAGTATCTATAATTGTTGGAGTGCCTGCTCATGATCTTATTGATTATGTAGAACAAAAAGTAAAATCATACAATATAAAACTGGCCATTCATAATCATGGCCCTGAAGATAAGTTGTATCCTGATCCTCAGATTGGTTATGATCTAATTAAAAATAAAGATGCGCGAATGGGTCTTTGTCTTGATATTGGACATGCACAGCGTGCCGGAGCGGATCCTGCAAAAGCAGTTTTAAAATACAATAAACGGATATTTGATTTGCACATAAAAGATGTAACAAAGGCAGAGCAAGACGGAGAAGCAATAGAAGCAGGACGTGGAATCATTAATTTTCCTGCGTTTGTAAAAGCACTGCGAAAAATAAAATATCCTGGTCATTGCAGTATTGAATTTGAAAAAGATATGAAAGATCCTTTGCCAGGGATTGCAGAATCAGTGGGATATTTTAAAGGAGTAAAAGACGGTACTGATTAGAATATTCCTGGAGAATATGTGCGATTCAATCTTTAAACTTTTTGTGAAGATTTTTTATTTTCTTTTATTTTTTATCCTACTCTCTTTGTTTTAATTTTGAAAATAAAATAACTCATGTCAGATCAGCCAAATGTACCACCCAATCAGCTTAATATAGAAATTTCTGAAGAAGTCTCTGAAGGCGCTTATGCTAATCTTGCCATCATAACACACAGCCATGCAGAGTTTGTTATAGATTTTGTAAATGTAATGCCAGGCACTCCCAAGAGTAAAGTAAAAAGCAGGATTATCCTTACCCCAACTCATGCAAAACGTTTTATGAAAGCTATGATAGAAAATGTGAAGAAATTTGAATCAGTAAACGGAACTATACAGGATATAGAAGCGGTAGAATTGCCATTGAATTTTGGCGGCCCAACCGCACAGGCGTGAGAATACTACATCATTCCCTCATCAGCAAAGCTATAATACCCTTCATCACCAACTATCAGATGATCGAGTACTTGGATGTCTAATAGTTTACCTGCATTTTTGAGTTTAGCGGTGAGTTCTTCATCTGCCCGGCTTGGTTTCAAATTTCCGGATGGGTGATTGTGACAAAGAACCATAGAAGTGGCCTGCACTTCCAATGCCTTTAGAAATATGATGCGCGGATCTACAATGGTATGTGTAAGGCCGCCTTTACTCAATATTTCAAAGTGCTTTACTTTGTTAGCCTTGTTTAGAAATACTACTGCAAATACTTCATTAGGGTGATCTTTTAGATTTGCTTTCAGATATTCTGCAAGTTCCCTGCTTGATTGTAATCTTTTTTTATTTAGTATTAAACTGTTGTTTCGCCTCCTGCCCAATTCCAGAGCAGCGACTAATGTAATTGCTCTTGCAGTTCCAATACCTTTGATTGACATCATTTCTCTTATGCTAACTTTTCCCAACTCGTCAAGGTTATTATCCCCGAGGCTTAATATTTTTTTGGCAAGATCTACTGCGCTGTCTTTTCCACTGCCCGAATTAATTAAAATGGCAAGTAATTCAGAATCGCTCAAACTTTCTTTCCCCTTTGCCAGGAGCTTTTCCCGGGGCCGGTCATCTATTGCCCAATTTTTAATAGAGGTGGATGACTTGTTAACACTTTCCATGATTTTCAGTTTATTTCCAAAAATATTAATTATAATTTCGCCAAACTAATTATTTACTATCTCAATTAATCCTAACAATATTTAATATGCATCCTAACGTAAAAATCTTTTCAGGTACAGGTTCTCAATATCTTGCAAAACAAATAGCGTTACGGTTTGGCGAGCCATTGGGGAAAATTAATATTCAAAAATTCAGCGATGGTGAAATCGGCGTGGAATATCTTGAAAGCATTCGCGGACAATTTGTTTTTTTGATCCAAAGCACCTTTTCACCAACAGATAATTTAATGGAATTATTGTTGATGATAGACGCGGCAAAGCGGGCATCGGCTTATAAAGTAATTGCTGTAATTCCCTATTATGGCTATGCGCGACAAGATAGAAAAGATAAACCTCGTGTAGCAATAGGTTCAAAATTAGTAGCTAATATGATTGTTGCAGCCGGGGCCGACCGGATCATAACAATGGATTTGCACGCACCGCAAATACAGGGATATTTTGATATTCCGGTAGATCATTTGGATTCCTCAGCAATTTATATCCCTTATATTGAAGGTCTGGATTTGGAAAATCTAACTTTTGCTGCCCCTGATGTAGGCAGCGCCAACAGGATAAGGGAAATCGCCAGTTATTTTGAAGTGGACATGGTAATATGTGATAAACACAGGAGAAGAGCAAATGAAATTGCCAGTATGGTAGTAATTGGGGATGTTTCCGACAGGGATATTGTTTTGATAGATGATATTTGTGATACCGGTGGAACCCTTTGTAAAAGCGCAGGATTATTATTAGAAAAAGGCGCCCGCAGTGTAAGGGCTTTTTGCACGCATCCGGTACTAAGCAATAATGCTTATGAAAATATTCAAAACAGCGTTTTGGAAGAATTGGTAGTGTGCAATACCATTCCGATAAAACAGAAGGTTGATAAAATAAAAGTGGTTTCAGTAGCTGATCTTTTCGCAATTGCTATTCGTAATGCTTATGAAAATAAGAGTATTAACAGCCTTTTTATAAGAAGTAAAATACACAAGAAGAATTTGATTAATTAATTAGCTAATGTTGCTAATGAGCTAATTAGCCAATTAAGCAATCAGTAAGTAAAGCAACAAATAATGGAGATTCTTCATTAGCAAATTGGCTAATTAACGAATTAAGTAATTAGCCAATTAGCTAATTATTTTCTCTTACCTTTGCGCCTCAAAAAAATTAAATAATATAATGAAAACAATTACAATCGAAGGACAAATCAGGACCGAATTTGGCAAAACAGCCACCCGCCAACTTCGCTCTGAGGAAAAAGTGCCAGCTGTAATTTACGGAGGTGCAAAAGAGATTAATTTTTCTGCTCCGGTATCAGCTTTTAAAAACTTAATTTATACGCCGGATTTTATGTTGGCAGAAATTAAAGTAGAAGGCAATTCTTACAAATGCGTTTTGAAGGATATCCAATTTGATAAAGTAAACAATGATCTGATTCATGTTGATTTTCTTGAATTGGTAGGAGACAAAAAAGTATCCGTAAATATCCCTTTGAAATTTACAGGTATTCCTGCAGGTGTAAAAGAAGGCGGCAAATTAGTAGTAAAAATGAAATCCCTTAAAGTGAAGGCTTTACCTGAACACTTATTGGAACATATTGAATTGGATATCACCAACCTGAAGTTAGATGAAAATATACGTGTACAGGATGTGAAGGCAGCAAATATGGAAATCCTGAATTCTCCACGCATCCCGGTAGCTTCTGTTACTTTGACACGACAGCTTAAACAGGAAGAAGCTAAAGTCGCACCCGATGCTGCACAAGCTCCTGCCGGCGCAAAAGCTGCAACTGATACAAAAGCTGCCGCAGATACAAAAGCTCCTTCTGATGCAAAAGCTGCTCCGCAAAAAGGGGCACCTTCAAAAAAGTAAATTCTTTATTATCAATAAATGCCCTCATTACCGGGGGCATTTCTATTTTTATACTATCATTTTTCAATCTGCTAAGCTATAAGTTTTGCGTACATTTGCACACTAATTTTTAATTATGGGAATGGATAGGAATACGGTTATCGGGTTTGTTTTATTAGCTCTTTTATTTTTCGGGTATTTCTATTATACCAAACAGGGGCAGATGGCAGCAGAAAAGCAACAACAGCATATTCAGGATTCCCTCAACAGACTGAAGCCAAAAATAGATACATCACTTAAAGCTGCTGCCCTAAATGATTCTCTGTCTTCAAAAAAAGATGCTTCTGTTGCCGGAATAAAGCAGGATACAACGGGTAAAGAGCAACTTATAACCGTAGAAAATAAATTACTTAAAATTACTTTTTCCAATAAAGGAGGCCAACCTAAAGAGATAGAAATAAAGCATTTTAAAACCTCTGATGGCAAGCCGCTTATTCTGCAGGATGGAAGTTTTAATAATATTTCTTATGCTATAAATACCGGGAATAATCAAACCGCACAAACTTCGGATCTTCTTTTTACACCATCTGCCATTCAAACAACGCAGGACAGTAGTCAAATAATTAGTTTCCATTTACAAACAAACAATGGCGAATCTATAGAACACCAGTATATTTTGAAGGCAGATGATTATATGATCGGCTTTAATATAAAACTTGACGGAGCTAATAAACTGGTTACCCAAAACACCCTTAATCTTTTGTGGCAGGTAAAGGCTGTGAAACTTGAAAAAGATATGGGTTGGGAAACTCAACAATCGCATATTTCTTTTGTAGAAAATGGTGATTATGATTTTGAACATATTTCGGAAGGAAGGAGCGATGATAAAAAATTTGATGCACCCGTACAATGGCTGGCCTTAAATCAACAATTTTTTGCGACTGCAATTGTTGCCAAAAATAATTTTGCAAATGGAGAGGTAAAATGGGATTCCCCTAAAGATACCAGTTTGCATATTATAGCAGAAGCTACTGCCAATTTAAGGTTGGATGTGCCACAGGGAAATGATGCAGTGCTACCATTACAACTTTTTTATGGCCCCAGCAATTATAAAATCCTGAAATCTTATGACAACCAGATGTATAATATGGTTCCGCTGGGTAGCGGTATTCTTGCATTTGTAAAATACATCAACAGGGGATTTATAATGCCTGTGTTTGATTTTCTTTCCAGCAAAATTGCAAGTTATGGATTGGTAATCGCTTTAATGACGATTATTATCAGGTTACTCATTTCCCCACTTACCTACCAGAGTTATTTAAGTGGCGCTAAAATGAAATTATTAAAACCTGAGTTGGAAGTTCTTAAAACTAAATTCAAAGATGATAAGCAGGCATTTGGTATGGAACAAATGAAATTGTATAAAAGCGCCGGCGTCAATCCATTGGGAGGATGCATCCCTGCCTTATTCCAAATACCCATATTTTTTGCGTTGTACGATTTCTTTAACTCTAATATTGCACTGCGTCAGCAAAGTTTTTGGTGGGCCAAAGATCTCTCAACTTATGATTCGATCTATCATATTCCCTTCAATATTCCTTTTTATGGCGATCATGTAAGTTTGTTTACTATTACAGCAGCAATAACGAGTATGCTGATTTCAATTTATGGCATGAGTAATATGCAGGACAACAGCAATCCTGTAATGAAATATCTTCCTTATATTTTTCCTGTTTTCCTGATTGGAATATTCAATCGTATGCCTGCTGCCCTTACATGGTATTACACTGTTTCAAATACGATTACACTTCTTATTCAACTCGTGATACAAAAATATATTATTGACCACGACAAAATAATGGCCAAATTGCAGGAAAATAAAAAGAAACCAAAATCGCAAAGTAAGTGGCAGGAACGAATAACGGCAATGCAGGAATCTAATACAAAATTGAAAACTATGAAGGAGAAAAGCGATGCTTTAAAAAGGAAGAAGTAATTGTAGGTTTGCAACCATTGGAGACAAAATCATATCTATATTTATGTTGAATTATCTTTAAATTTACTTACTTAATTGATATGAAGTTTAATAAAGCATTATTCCTTTTTTATTTTATTTTCTCAGGGTTTTCTTCTATGGCTCAAAAAACTTTGAGCGATGGCTCATTAGTTTATAATATGTCGGTAGAAACCGGGAGCGGGCAACCAAAAATGGCCGATATGCTCGACGGAGCTACTACTACCATTTATTTAAAAGGAGATAAAAGTAAATCTGAATTAGTAAGCAGCCTGGGTCTCGAAGCCACTATTTATGATGCTTCCAAAGGTACCGGCATTATTTTAAAAGATTATAGCGGTCAGAAATTGATGATCACACTTACAGCGGCTAATTGGGAAGAAAATAATGAAAAATATGATGGAATCGTATTTGAAAATACGGGTGAAACTGCTACTATTTCAGGATTTAATTGCAAAAAAGCCATTGCTAAATTAAAAAACGGAATCAGTTTTACTGTTTTTTACACTACAGAAGTAACCCTTAGCAATAAGTCTTACGATGCCCAGTTTAAATCTTTACCGGGCCTGCCTGTACAATATGAAATGCAATCCGGTAAAATGGAATTCAAATTTACTCTTTCTAAAATCAATTATTATAACGTTCCGTTATCTACATTTGAGATTCCAAAGTCCGGTTACAGAGTGCTTACTTACGAAGAAACAAAAGCAAAATAAATATACTATTTCACTTTTAGCAAATAACTGCTATTTCGCAGATTAATCGAATAAATTTTGATTATATTTTGAAATCCTGAATATTTGTTTTTTTACTGTGGAAAGTTTTCTTCTTAATAATAATTGTTTTTACCATTAATAATTTTAATAAAAAAAACCTGCATAATTGATGCAGGTTTTTTTCAAAAACAATTCATGAAACTATTATCTTCTACCCCTGATAATTAATTTGTAACCGTCTTTCTGACTGTATTGAGGAATAAATATTTTTTGTTTGTATGGTAAAATATAAACAGTATTTCCTTTCCTGTAAGAAATATATGCATCGCTAACAATGCTATTTCCTATTGTCTGGCTATTCATTAGAAAACTTCCGCGAAAGGTTAATCCTGATTTTAAGTTGAAAGGGATGGAGTTTTTTAAATTTCCGTTTGCCTTGATCTTAATATTGAGGGGTGTTTTGTTTTTTTTCACAAAAGTGCCTCTATCTGCAAAAGTAAACAAGCATACTCCGCACACAAGTAATATAACTGTTGCTATTTTGGAATACTTTGTCATTTGTGAAAGCTTAATTAATATTTAATTTTAACAAAATTACTAAATTATTCTGAAAAACCCCAAACCATTCATCATTTTTTTTACTATAAACGCAAAAATTGACGAAAACGTGTTTTAATTTTAAAATTATCTTTACTTTGTAGCTCAAGCAGATAAGTTATGAAAGACAATCCTTACCAGCAAAACAGTGAAGAGATGCAGGAGCTGCTGAAGCAGTATAATAATTTTAAAACAGGAAAGAAGTTTAATTTTATTGAAGAAGAATCTTTCCTACGCCTCATAGATTATTTTGATGAAAATGACAATCTTTCATCTGCACTTGAGGCTGTAAATTTTGCCATTGATCAATTTCCTTATTCTTCTTCGCTCTATATAAGAAAAGCGGATATTCTCATTGCCACTCAAAATTATTATGAAGCACTGGCTTTACTTGAAAAAGCGGAGGTGCTGGATAGCAACGACATCAATTTATATATATTAAAGACGGATGTCTTTTTGGCCCTTGATTTTCAGGAAAAAGCCGCCGCCCTGCTCGAAGAAGCTATTGTAGTATTTGAAGGAGAAGATAAAATAGAATTACTTTTTGAACTGGCAGATGTTTATGACGACTACGAAGAATTTGAAAAGGTTTTTAATTGTTTGCAGCTAATTCTTGAGCAGGATCCTACGAACGAAGAAGCATTGTATAAAATTTGTTTTTGGTCCGATTATACAGGAAGAAATGAAGAAAGTATCAAAATACATCAACGTATTATTGACGATTATCCTTATTGTCAATTGGCATGGTTCAATCTTGGCGCCGCATACCAGGGATTAAAATTGTATGAAAAATCAATAGACGCGTATCAATATGCCATTGCCATAGACGAAAAGTTTGATTATGCTTACCGCAACCTTGGGGATGCATATTTAAGATTAAGAAAATACCGGGACGCTATTGATGCCCTTCAAAAAGTATTGGAGCTTTCTATGCCGGAAGATGTAATTTATGAAGCGATTGGGTATTGCTATGAAAAATTAAAAAATCCTGCACAGGCACGGTTTAATTATAGGAAAGCAGTTCATTTGAATTCTACCGAAAGCCGCTTGTATTATAAAATAGCAAGCACTTATATGCAGGAATCTTATTGGGAAAGCGCTGTAAAAAATCTTGAAAACGCAATGAGCATCAACAAGTCGCAGCCCGATTATCATTTTGCTGTCGCACAGTGCTTTATTCAACTGGGGCGAATAAAAGATGCGGTAATTCATTTTACACATTTTATCAAAGCGCGTCCCAAAAATGTAAAAGGCTGGAAAGAACTGATTAAATGCCTTTACGATGCAGAATATTATGAAGAAGCGCTGGAGCAAATAGATAATGCCCAAAAAAATACAGATAACAAACCATTGTTTCTTTATTACAAATCTGCAGTTCTTTATGCTATGGGTAAATCAAAAGAAGCATTGTTGCAACTTCAAAATGGAATCCAAAATGCACCCGCATTGATAAAACAGTTTATAGAATTAGAACCGTCATTATTGCAACATTCATCTATTGTGGATCTTATTAGTAAGTATAAAACTTTAGGAAGGAAGAAAAAATAAAGGGAATATTAATATGTATCAGAGAAATCAAAAAATATTTTTACTTCATTTTTACTTTTGCCAAACTATATTTGCGCATCATAAAATTTCAATATGAATTTTAAGTTAGATCAAATTCCTGAGCGTGTTAAAAAACCCCGCAAGTATGGAATAACAATGATAATGGATAAAGGCCTCAGCCTGGAAGAAAGTAAAAACCTGATAAGCGCCGCACATCCGCACATTGACATTATTAAGCTTGGTTTTGGAACTGCTTATGTAACGCCCAACCTGCGCGAAAAAATTGAATTGTATCAATCTTTTGATATTCCGGTTTATTTTGGAGGTACATTATTTGAAGCATTTCTAATCCGAAATCAATTTAATGATTATATCCAGCTTTGTAAGGATTACAACATTTCTTACATGGAAGTAAGTGACGGTTCTATTACTATTCCGCATACAGAAAAATGTGGCTATATAGAAAAATTAACCAAACATGGTATCGTATTAAGTGAGGTTGGAAGTAAAGATGCCACCAATATTATGCCGCCATATAAATGGATAGAGCAGATGCATGCAGAATTGGAAGCGGGAGCTACTTACGTAATTGCAGAAGCTCGTGAAGCAGGAAACGTAGGCTTATACCGGGATAGTGGTGAAGTTAGGCAAGGTCTCGTAAATGAAATTTTAACCAGGATACCTGCAGAAAAAATTCTTTGGGAAGCTCCGCAAAAAGGACAACAACTTTATTTTCTTGAATTGGTAGGATGTAATGCCAACCTGGGTAATATTGCTCCTTCCGAAATTATTCCTTTGGAAGCTATGCGCATCGGGCTTCGGGGTGATACATTTCACCTTTATCTTGATAAAGAAACTGTATAATGAAAATTTATGGTTTGATAGGTCGTTCATTGATCCATTCATTTTCTGAAAAATATTTTTCTGAAAAATTTAAGAAAGAAAATATTTCAGATTGTGAATACCGGAATTTTGAATTAAAGAATTTGAAAAATGAGATTCCGGAATTAAAAAATAATCCGCAAATAAAAGGATTGAATGTAACGATCCCATATAAAAGAGACGTGTTTTCTTTTCTTGATGAAATTACTCCACAATGTAAAGCAGTCAATGCATGCAATTGTATAAAAATAAAAGATGATAAATGGATTGGATATAATACAGATGCAATTGGTTTTGAAAAATCTTTTGTTCCTCATCTGAAACCTCATCAAAAAAGAGCACTAATACTTGGCACAGGCGGCGCTTCCAATGCAGTTGCCTTTGTTCTGGAAAAATTAAATATTGATTTTTTAAAAGTCTCAAGAAGCGCGCAGCAGTATTCTAAAGTAATAACATATAATGATATTTCTCCGGAACTTTTTCTGGAATACACCATTGTAATTAATACAACTCCGCTTGGAACTTTTCCAAAAATAGATGAATGCCCGGATCTGCCTTATCAGTATATCACCAATCAACATTATTTTTTTGACCTGATTTATAACCCTGCAAAAACTTTATTTCTTTCTCTTGCAGCACAACACGGAGCTGTGACCTGTAATGGTGAAAAAATGCTTGCTATCCAGGCTGAAGAAAGCTGGAGAATCTGGAATGACCAGGTGTGATTTTTTTCATGATTTTTTTTGACAGTAAATCAATAAATAATAACAATTTTCATTTTGTGAATGATAACCACGAAAGGAAATTGAAGACCAATATATCGGAAAATAATTTTTGAATGTTATTGATAAAATTATTAATCCACAAGAATATTTTTCAATAATTCAGGAATCGTCTCCACTTTTTTTATCTTGTAATTATAACAAACCATTCCTGTTTTGGCAAGTGCGATTATAATTGTTTCTTTATTTCTTTCCACAGAAATTTCATAAAATAACTCAAAACTTACGCGTGTTATTTCTCCGCAATATATTTTTATGCACGCCACGTCTTTATAAAATGATTCATTTTTAAACTCAACAGAAAGTTCACTCATTATCAGGGAATAGCCCACTATATCCAATTCTGTAAATCCATGTTGGTTTAAAAACTGAACACGCGATTCGTGAATAATTTCAACAATAGCATTATTACCTACATGATTGCCATAATTGATATCATTAATGCGAACCGGAACAGAAACCGTAGTTAGCAATTTTTTGGGGAGTTCAATTTTTAACCTTGGCATCTGGAAAATTTTTTACTCGATGTTTTCTTTATTGGCAGCGAGTTGAACAAGGCTTATGAAATTGGCTGATGTAGTTGAAATAGTAGAGTTTAACATGATTTTTTGCCATTTACGGATCTGGTTGCTCCAGATGGGTTTGGGAGGATATTCGTTATCTGCTGAGATAATGAGGGTAGCTACTTTTGGAGAAATTTTTACCGGCTGTCCTTCAGGACCTGCGATGGTAATATATTTTTTTGTATCGTTGTTTTGATCAGGATTTTCAGCTAATATATCTTTTTTTTCAATGGGGTTATTGATAATGGATTTTAAAATTTGCTGATTTAAACTGTTAGAATCGTTTTGTTTCTGAGCGGCCAATTGATTTTCTCTTTGTTCCGCCTTTTTAGAAGTGAGTATTGAATTAGCATTCTTTTTTAAAAAAACAGAACCGAGAAAAATAATAATTAAAGATGCAGCGGCGGTAACTCCATAAAAAAGAAATTTATTTTTTCTGTAGCCATGCATTTTTATCACTCTTTCATTACTGAGATCTTCAATAATATGATCCCATATCTCCTCTGGCGGAGGAGTTTCATGATTATATAACCTGGTTTTAAAATTGGGCATAATAATGCTATAAAGTATTTATTTTTTCGAAGTATTGACTTTTGTTTCCAATATCTTTTTCAAAACCCCTTTTGCCCTTGCCAGTTGCGATTTACTGGTTCCTTCTGTGATTCCTAAAATACCGGCAATTTCTTTATGAGAATAACCTTCTATTGCATGCATATTAAAAACCATTTTATAACCTGGCGGCAATTCGTTGATAATATTTATTAAGTCTTTTACCGCAAGAGCATCCAATGCATTCAATTCACCATTTTCCGTAATATTTTCTGATACTTCGCTGACATTATACAATTTCGCCTTTTTTCTATAATGTTCAATAGAAGTATTTATAAAAATACGCCTTACCCAACCTTCAAAAGAGCCCTCGGACCTAAACTTGTTTAAACCTTTATAAACTTTAATAAAGCCTTCCTGCATCACATCATTGGCATCTTCGATATTTTCTGAATACCTGAGACAAACGGCATACATCATTGAAGAGTACCTTTCATATAGTAACCGATGCATTTGGGAATTTCCTTCAATACATCCCTTTATTAAGTCGGATTCCGAAAGTATTTGGTTGCCTGGGTAAGTCAAATTATTGTAATGTTTTTCAGTATATTCAGATTAGATACGATTCTTCTTTTGTTAAAAAGGCAGTTAATTTGTTGATAGCTTTTTTTCTATGGCTAAAAAGATTTTTTTCTGCCAAAGACATTTCTGCAAAGGTTTTAAAGGTGCCTTCCGGTACAAATACCGCATCATAGCCAAAGCCTGAACTACCCCTGCGTTTTGCAATAATACTTCCTTTGCAGGTACCTTCAAAAAGTTTCTCTTCCCCATTGATTATCAAACAGATCACTGTTCTGAATTGAGCTTCCCGGTTTTCTTTATTTTTTAAATTATTTAATAATTTATTTATATTTTTTTTAAAAGATCTGTCTTCGCCGGCGTATCGGGCGCTTTTTACTCCTGGTTCGCCATTTAAGGAATTTACTTCCAGCCCGGTATCCTCTGCAAAACAGGTTTCATTGGTGAGTTTATGAATTACCCGTGCTTTTTCGCAGGCATTTTCTTCGAGTGTATCATAAGGTTCCGGAATATCAATATGAATCCCTGCTTCAGTAAGGGAAAGTATTTTAAACTTATCTTCAAGAATACTTCTTACTTCTGTTACTTTATGCTCATTGTTAGTGGCAAAAACTAAAGTTTTCATTTAAATAAAAATAATTTTTGAAGGCATTCCCACAAATCTTTTTTCAGATTTTTATTATTTAAATAATCTTTAAGAGGCGGACTTGTTACATATAATTGTTCCCGGAATTGCTGAATTTGAAAAAAAGGAATCGTAAATGGCAATCCTAACTCGGAAGTAGGGATGCCAAACATCAGGATCTTTTTAGGATGAAAATGATGATCCAATTCGGTGTAATTAAATGAAGTATTGTAAGTATTAACCAAAGCAATATCAGCCATTGAAAGTTTGCATGCTAGAATAAGATTGGACAATAAATTCATTTCCTCGTCGGGCAAAAATTGATTTTCGGAATTAGTAACAAGAAAAAGGATCTGTTGTAGATTTTCACCTAAATTTTTGATCTCAATTTCTTTTGAAATTTCGTTTAAATGGTTGCTCTGTGTAGTTTCTATTAAATTTTTTGCAAAAAATAACTGGCGTTCTTTTTTAGAAAGCCGGATATTATCTAAACTCATAAAACTGATTTTATACTCTTTTTTTTCGTTCCTTTGTGGCAAATTTAACGATATGATTGGCACAGAGAGTTTTAAAATTACAAAATCAAAAAATAGCAAGCTGGCCTCAATGGATATGGATAATGTACCATTTGGGAAATATTTTACTGATCACATGCTGGAAGTAGATTATGAAAACGGTGGGTGGGGTGAAGTAGAAATAAGACCCTACCAGGCAATAACTTTTGATCCTTCTTGTGCGGCACTGCACTATGGCCAGGCCATTTTTGAGGGAATAAAAGCTTATAAGGACCAGGAGGGCGAAGTGAGCATTTTCAGGCCGGAAGATAATTTCAGGCGTTTTAATATTTCTGCAGAAAGAATGGAAATGCCAACTGTCCCTGAGGAAATTTTTATTGAGGGTATGAAGCAATTGGTAAAACTGGATCAGGATTGGATCCCTGAAAAGCATGACTATTCTTTGTACATCAGGCCATTTATGTTCTCTACAGATGAAGCGATAGGAGTAAGGACAAGTCTGAAATATAAATTCATGATTATATTAAGCCCGACAGGCCCATATTATAGCGCGCCTATGAGGATATATGCAGAAGAGAAATATGTGCGTGCTGTACTAGGCGGAGTTGGTTATGTAAAAACTGCTGGCAATTATGGTTCTTCCATGTTCGCTACCGCAGAAGCCAAAAGAAAAGGGTATGACCAGGTGTTATGGATGGATGCATTTGAGCACAAGTATGTTCAGGAATGTGGCACAATGAATGTATTTTTTATTATTGGAAACCGGGCGATAACTCCTGCCATAAGTGATGGCACTATACTGGAAGGTGTTACGAGGGATAGTGTCATTCAGTTATTAAAAGAAATTGGTTTGCAGGTAGAAGAAAGACGCCTGGGAATTGATGAAATAACAGAGGCTTACAAAAAGGGCGATCTCCGGGAAGTTTTTGGAACCGGTACTGCCGCCACTATATCTCCTATAAAAGAACTCAGATATAAGGATTTTGTAATGACATTTGATACTGAAAAATGGGAAGTGGCCCCGGAGGTAAAAAAGAGAATGAATGATATTAAAGAAGGTAAAGCGGAAGATAAATTTGGATGGATGGTGAAGCTATAAACATAGTAAATAAGAAATAAAAAGGAAAAGAAAAATATTCGATACTCAATAAAAAATATTCAATAATCAAGGAAAGAAATAAGAAACCCCAAAGGGATTGAAGGTGGGTAGCTACGGATGCAACTCATAGAAATAAGTCAGTAAACAAACAAAAAAGGCTGTTTTTATTTTATAAGAATTCATTTTTTGTCCTTCCCAAATAATTTTGGTTTTTCACAAACGGGCACTTACCTTTGCCGTCCAAAAAAATAAGGTTAAAACATAATGCCTACGATACAACAATTAGTAAGAAAAGGAAGAACAATAATAAAAGCCAAAAGCAAATCAAGAGCGCTTGATAGCTGTCCTCAGCGCAGAGGAGTATGTACAAGAGTATATACTACCACTCCTAAAAAACCAAATTCAGCATTGCGCAAAGTAGCTAAAGTAAGGCTTACTAATAAAATTGAAGTAATTGCATACATTCCCGGTGAAGGGCATAATCTGCAGGAGCACTCAATCGTGTTGCTTCGTGGAGGAAGGGTAAAAGATCTTCCTGGAGTACGTTATCATATCGTGCGCGGCAGCCTCGACACAGCAGGTGTAAAGGACAGGAAACAAAGCCGTTCAAAATACGGAACTAAAAAAGAAAAAGCTAAAAAATAATTCATCTTTCAGAAGATTTTCGTCTGATAAAAATAAAAAAGAACAATGCGTAAAGCACAAGCAAAAAAACTTCCATTGGCCCCTGATCCTAAATTCCAGGATAAATTGGTAACAAGGTTTGTAAATTGTTTAATGTGGGAAGGAAAAAAGAGTGGTGCATACAATATATTTTATGATGCACTGGACAAAGTAACCAAAATTTCAGGTGAAGAGGGATATGAAGTTTGGAAAAAAGCACTTTCTAATGTAACTCCGGGAGTAGAAGTAAAAAGTCGCAGGATAGGTGGCGCTACTTTTCAAATACCTTCAGAAGTGCGTGCAGACAGAAAGATCTCTTTAAGTATCAAATGGCTTATTAAATACAGCCGCGACAGAAACGGCCGCAGTATGTCGGAAAAACTCGCTAATGAAATAGTAGCTGCAAGCAAAGGTGAAGGCGCAGCTTTCAAAAAGAAAGAAGATACGCACCGCATGGCTGATGCTAATAAAGCATTTGCGCATTTCAGAATATAATTAAAATTCAAAAATAATTTTTTAAAACCCTTCTTTTTCGGAAGGGTTTTTTGTTTTCAGTAGTATTTATGCGTATATTTGAAAAAATATACGCACGTTATGAAAGCGACACTCAATCTGCGGTTTGACAAAAGTACTATTGAGGCTACTAAAAAATATGCTTTGAAGCAGCAAACCAGCGTTTCTGAAATTGTAGAGACTTACCTTAAAAAGCTGACCGTTCAAAATAAAAAGAAAAAATTTGTTTCCGATAATCTTATCGGTATCATTAATCAATATAAAGATTATACAGACGAAGCAATAAGAGAATTATATGTAAGAGGCAAACATCATGCGTAAAATATATTTGGATACCAATGTTATTTTAGAGCATGCAATGCAACGTGATAATTACCTGGAGGTAGTAGAAATTTTTCATCTTGCTGAGTTAGGTGCAATCGAATGTTATACATCTGCTGCTACTTTTTTCACTATTGCTTTTTTCTTGCGTAAAGAGAAGAATAGCAAGAAGGTTTTTAAAGATTATTTTTCATTTATTAAGGTAGTAACAACTCAGGCAGAAAATCTGGAGGCAGCTATCAACTCTTCTTTCACCGATATTGAAGATGGCTTTCAGTATTATTCGGCGCTAGGCTATTGCGCGGCTTTTGTTACTTTTAATAAGAAAGATTTTATCAAACATCAAAACAAAAACTTACCCTGCTATACTCCTGAGGAATTTTTAAAAGCAATAATTATTTGATGACAGCCCCGTTTCAGAATATAATTAAAATTCAAAAATATTTTTTTAAAATCCTTCTTTTTCGGAAGGTTTTTTTGTTTTTTAAACTATTCTATTTTTAATAAATAAAGAGAATAGGAATCGCATTTATTTGTTGTTTTACTGATTTCTCATTTCTTATTTTTTATTTCTTTTCCTTTGCCGGTATCAAAGTTGGATCAGATAGCAACTCAATAAAAATGATTTGCTTTCTGTGATTTTACAATTTTTGAAAACGGTTGAATTGAATTATTGTATAATTTAAATTTTTTTAAGGACGGATCCTTTGTAAAAATTCTCATTCTGACGGTTACTTATTTTTAAAAAACAACAAAATGATGCAACGATTTAAATTTTTATTTATCTATCTGGTTTTTTCTTTTTTTCTTTTTTCGTATTCTAAAAGCCAATCACCGCAGACTGTTACAAATTATGGTGACATACAATTTTGGCTAACGGAGGGAAACAGATCGGTTTTGTTCAGTCCACAAAAAGATTTCCATTTCACCAATGTAATTAATCAGCTTCCATCCATCGAAATAGATTCTACGCAAAAATTTCAATCCATTGATGGCTTTGGTTTCTGCCTTACAGATGGAAGCGCTCAGCTGATTAACGCCATGCCGCCTTCAGATAAAAATAATCTCTTAAAAGAATTGTTTTCAACAGAAAATAATTCAATCGGCATAAGCTACCTCAGGATAAGTATTGGTGCATCAGATTTAAGTGAAAAAGTGTACACATTCGATGATATGGCCGCCGGGCAAACAGATATTTCATTGGCCAAATTCAGTATTGCCGAAGATACGGCTGACCTTATTCCCATCTTAAAAAGAATTTTACAAATCAATCCTGATATAAAAATTTTGGGATCTCCCTGGTCTGCACCTTCGTGGATGAAAGATAATGATAGTTCAAAAGGGGGAATCCTGCAGAAACAATATTTTGATGTGTACGCCAGCTATTTTGTGAAATATATCCGGGCGATGGAAAAACAGGGAATTCATATTGATGCGATAACACCTCAAAATGAGCCTCTGAATCCTAAAAATAATCCGAGTATGTATATGACTGCTTTGGATGAGGCAGACTTTATAAAAAATAGTTTGGGGCCTGCTTTTAAAAAAAATAATATTTCTACTAAGATCATTTGTTACGATCACAATGCTGACGATCCTCAATATCCTTTAACCATATTGCAGGATCCCGAAGCCAATAAATATGTGGATGGATCCGCTTTTCATTTATACGCGGGCGATATCTCTGCTTTAACGCAGGTACATAATGCCTTTCCTGGTAAAAATATTTATTTCACAGAACAATATACCGGTTCCGGTTCTTCTTTTGGTGGCGATCTTTCCTGGGCGATTCAGAACCTGATTATTGGCGCTACTAAAAACTGGAGCAGGAATGTTTTGGAATGGAATCTTGCCTCTGATCCTGATTTGGGGCCGCATACGGAAGGCGGTTGTACTACCTGCCTGGGCGCGCTTACTATTAATGGTAGCCAGGTTGTGAGAAATCAATCTTATTATATCATTGCGCACGCTTCTAAATTTGTAAGGCCGGGGTCGTTCCGCATTCAGTCTTCTGATGTTTCCGGACTTGCCAACGTTGCCTTTCTTACTCCGCAAGGCAAAAAAGTTCTGATTGTTTTAAATACCGGGAGCCAATGGCAACAATTTAATATTGAGTTTAATGGAAAAATGGCTTCTACTTCTTTGAATGGCGGCGCTGTGGGAACTTATATTTGGTAAATCTTTTAATAAAAAAATAAGGAATAAAAAATAAGGAATAAAAAATATGGGAATGCAGATTTAACTTTTGGAAAGTTATTAAACGTTCATTTATAAAAAACTTTCCAAGCAAACTTTCCAAAAGTTTATTTTTTCTAAGCGGGATTTTCCGTTTATTAAAATATTATTTGTTTAAAAGGAAGATTACCGGAAACCCCGATTGCATAGTGGCGTTGAAAAATTTCAGCAGTGAGCAAACAAATATTGCAGATTTAATTTTTGGAAAGTTATTAAACGTTCATTTATGAATAACTTTCCAAACAAACTTTCCAAAAGTTTATTTCATTCGGGCTGGAATATTGAGGAAATTGATTAAGTCCTCGCCTTTTGTTAAAACCTCCTGTATTTAAAAAATTACTCAACTACAGCCTATATTTTTTTGCCAAATCTTCGTACCTTTGCGCCCTCTAAAATTAATATCCTGAAAAGGATCAAATTCAGGTAAGAGAATCCGGTAAATGATATGAAAAATTGCGATTTTTTATACGTAATTAACCAGGGTTAGAAAATAAATATTTAATAACAAAAATAAAACAAGCCAAATGTCCGACTTAAGATTTCAAAGAAACTTTGGTATTGCTGCTCATATTGATGCGGGCAAAACCACAACTACGGAACGTATTCTGTATTATACCGGTGTGAACCATAAGATAGGCGAAGTGCATGATGGCGCTGCTACAATGGACTGGATGGCACAGGAACAGGAACGCGGTATTACCATTACTTCCGCTGCGACTACATGCTTCTGGAATTTCCCTATGGTTGATGGAAAGAAAACGCCTGATACTCATTTATATAAATTCAATATTATTGACACTCCCGGTCACGTGGACTTCACGGTAGAAGTAGAGCGTTCTCTCCGTGTATTGGACGGTTTATTATCATTGTTTTGTGCAGTTAGCGGTGTTGAGCCGCAAAGCGAAACTGTTTGGCGTCAGGCCAATAAATATAAAGTTCCGCGTATTGGTTTTGTAAATAAAATGGATCGCTCAGGGGCCGATTTCTTAAATGTGGTAAAACAGGTTAAAGAAATGTTGGGAGCCAAAGCAGTTCCTTTACAATTGCCAATAGGTGCAGAAGATAATTTTAAAGGTGTAGTGGATCTCATTACTATGAAAGGAATAGTTTGGGATGATGCTACCCAGGGAATGACTTTTGAAGAAGTGCCTATTCCTGAAGACATGAAAGAAGATGTAGCAGAATGGAGACAACATTTGATAGAAGCAGTAGCAGAATATGATGAAAATTTATTAGAAAAATTTTTTGATGATCCTAATACCATTACGGAAGATGAAATACACGAAGCGATTCGTAAAGCAACGATTGATATTTCTATCATCCCGATGATGTGTGGTTCTTCATTTAAGAATAAAGGAGTACAGGCGGCTTTAGATGCTATTGTACGCTATTTGCCGGGTCCGTTGGATATTGATGCGGTCAAAGGAACCGATCCTGATACGGGAGAAGAAGTAGTACGCCATTGTGATCCTAAAGAACCTTTTAGCGGGTTGGCATTTAAAATTGCAACCGATCCTTTTGTTGGTCGTTTGGCATTCTTCCGTGCGTATAGTGGAAAACTCAATTCCGGTTCGTATGTATTGAATACGCGTACCGGCAAAAATGAAAGAATTTCAAGGATCATGCAGATGCATGCTAATAAGCAAAACCCTGTAGAATATATTCAGGCAGGCGATATTGGAGCAGCGGTTGGTTTTAAAGATATTAAAACAGGAGATACTTTATGTGATGAAAAGCACCCAATCGTTTTGGAAGCGATGACATTTCCTGAACCGGTTATTGCCATTGCAATTGAACCTAAAACACAGGCTGACGTTGATAAAATGGGATTGGCTATTTCTAAATTAGTGGAAGAAGATCCTACATTGAAAGTAAATACTGATGAAGAAACAGGGCAGACAATCCTTCGCGGAATGGGTGAGTTGCACCTTGAAATTATCATTGATCGTTTGAAACGCGAATTTAAAGTAGAGATTAACCAGGGTGCGCCACAGGTAGCTTATAAGGAAGCATTCAGAATAACTATTGAACACCGTGAAGTGCTGAAAAAGCAAACCGGCGGACGTGGAAAATTTGCTGATATTATTTTTGAAATAGGGCCTGCTGATGAAGAATTTTTGAAAGAAGGAAAAGGTAATTTCCAGTTTATAAATGGTTTGTTTGGTGGTTCTATTCCAAAAGAATTTGTACCGGCCATCCAGAAAGGTTTTGAAACTGCAATGACTACAGGTGTATTGGCAAGTTACCCGATGCAAAATATGAAAGTACGTGTATTTGATGGTTCGTTCCACCAGGTGGACTCTGATGCAATGTCTTTTGAATTGTGCGCCAAGCAAGGTTACAGGGAATCAGGGAAAAAAGCAAAACCCGTATTACTGGAACCGATTATGAAAGTAGAAGTGCTTACTCCTGACCAATACATGGGTGATGTTACAGGCGATCTCAACCGTCGTCGTGGAATGCTGGAAGGAATGGATACCAAGCACGGTGTGCAGGTGATAAAAGCAAAAGTTCCTTTGAGTGAAATGTTTGGTTATGTAACTCAACTGCGCTCGTTATCAAGTGGCCGTGCTACTTCCACAATGGAATTCAGCCATTATGCACCGGCTCCTAATAACATAGCAGAAGAAGTAGTGGCAAAGCAGAAAGGAAAAATGAAAGTAGAAGATTAATTTTAAATACATAATTTTTATAAAAAGCTGTTCTGAAAAGGATGGCTTTTTTTTTGAAATAATTATGACGACCTCCATCTGACCAATTATTTCTAAGCTATACAAGGGCTAGATAGCGATTTTTTTTTTATTAGTACTTTTATTAAAAATAAAATATGGAACCACTTGTTGAAAATATAAAAAACCTGTCGTCAGCTCAAAAGGCCGAATTGTATAATCTGCTGAGGGAAGACGAAGACCTGGAAAAATATATGATTTCAAATAAAAGATTGTCTGAAGAACTGAAACGGCGTGATAAGGCTTATGCAAAAGGCAAAATACAACTCACTACCCGGCAAGAACTTTCTCTCCGTTTGAAAAACCGTAGGGATGCTTTATAATATTCTTAAATACAGCATTGTTGACGATGAGATTGAGTATGCCATTCTTTATTATGAATCTGTTTCTTACAATCTTGGCCTCAGGTTTGAACGGGAAATAGAGAAGGCACTTGACAAACTTGAAACGAATGCAGGATATTATTTTATTCTTGGCGATAAAAGCACAGACGAATACCCATTGAGGGATTTCCTTATGCTTTAATCTATTGTATAGAAGACAATCTGGTAATTGTAAAAATTTTGTTTCCCCAAAAAGAAGATCCTGCAAAACTTTGGGCACGACTTGGTAGTTATTAACTTTTTTGTTTCTGATTATATATTTGATGTTTGGCCGTCCGACCAATTATTTCGTAAGGTGAGTAAAACCAACACCCGCCTGTCCACCCGGATGACACGGTCGGATGGGAATGACGCAGTAGGGTAGGAATAAAAGGGTTTTTTTATTTGAGCAAAACCGGTAGGAGAAGAAGATAAACGTAAGGATAAAATGTATTGGTTCTAACTTTTAATTCACTTAAATTTGTGCCTGAATTATTCGGTTCAATTTAGTTTTTTGAGCTGAATAAAATACAAACACTTTCACAATACGATTATTATGCCTGATACTTCAAATATAGCTCTGCCTGTTAGTCCTGAACAGGTTTTTAGCCTTGCTCAGCACAAAAGATAAGATAGAATTAATTCATTTATTAGAGCAGGAACAATACTCCGATAATATTCCTGAAGAACATAAAAAATTGGTAAGGCAACGGATTAAAAAATACAATAAAAACCCTGAACTACTGATTAATGAAGCTGCGGCTTTGAAAATAATAAATGCTATGTAATGCCGCGATTTACTGTTAAATACGCTCCCGAGGCATTACGCGAAATTCAACATGCTGTTGATGTAGATTCATACCTGGCACGATTGTAAATCAAATACCGGATTGATACTTTACAGCAAAGTGTTTATTTCTTTAAACTCTTTAAATAGGCAATACTTTCAGGAACCTGTTCATTCACACGATTGCTTTCATCTTCTATAAAGTAATGTTTGATCCCAACTTTTTTGGCTTCTTTTAAGATAGCGGGGATATCAATTTCACCGGTTCCCAGCGCTACGTCATTTTCCTGTGGGGTACCACCGCTCAGGTCTTTTTTGGTACCTTTTCTTAGATCTTTTAAATGCATCAGCTTCCACCTGTTTCCGTATTTTTTGAGCAATGCCACAGGATCGCCGCCGCCAAACTGCACCCACAAAATATCCATCTCAAAAGAAACATATTCAGGATTGGTATTTTTAATAAGGTAATCAAGCAAAGTACCATCGCCGTAAGGCTGAAATTCATAACCATGAGGATGGTAGCAAAAGATGATGCCACTGTCCTTTAGCACTTTGCCGGCATGGTCAAAAACGGCTACCGCATTTTTTGCATTCTCCAGGGTAAACCCGGAATTAGAATGAGGTATCCATGCACACATTACGTATTTAGCGCCCAGACTTTTTGCTTTGTGTGCTACTGCGCCGGGAGACTGAATCAATTCCTCGTAATCTGCACCGGTAGAGATGATATGAATGCCTCTTGCGTCACATAGTTGCTTAAATTCTTTTGCCGGCATGCCATAGCTGCCACCTTCCATTTCGGTAAAACCCAACCTTTGTATCGTGTCTAATGTTTTGACAATATCCACCGGAAAACTGTTTCTATATGTGTAAGATTCAATCCCGAGCGGAGAGGTATATAATGATTGCGCGGAAACTTCTTTACTGAACATCAGGGGTGTCAATAATAAAAGGGTGATATATTTTTTCATTTGATTGAATTTTAAGGATTGATGTGAAACTGGTTTTCCCATACCAAAGATATATTGAAGAATCTTTTTGAAAGTATTTTTTATATAGTAAACCAACAGATATTCGGGATTTTCATTTTTAAGAATGGTTGAATTGAGTAGGATAATATTCGGGGATTAGTGAATGGCATTGGGTAGAATTGAACAGGGCTTGTAAAAGGACAGTAAAGCAACAAATAATTCTGATCCCTATTTTCTATTATAGTATACCAATAAAGCATAAACGAAAAAATTAGTAAGGCAATTGAATATGGAAATCTTTTACTTTCCGGCACAAGTATAACTACGCTCAGAAAGCTTTTCTACAAAAATTGCCATTATAGGTAATTAGTGTATTCCTTTTGGAATATCTCAAACATTGATCACTCCGTTTTTTATAGCATACATTACAAGCCCTACCCTTGTTTTTACATTTAATTTTTCAAAGAGGTCGTCTCTGTAGCCATCTATTGTCCGCGGGCTTAAAAACATTTTATCTGCAATTTCTTTATAGGTCAATTCTGTACAAACCAATTTTAAAAATTCTGTTTCGCGATTATTTAACTTAAACGCATTTTTTAAGTGGCTTTCTTTTTCATCTAATAAATTGATCGAATGAATCAACTTGCCGGTAATCATCTCAGAGTAATAAAATCCTTTTGTAAGTACATCATGTAAAGCAGCTTTTAATTCTGATGGGTCACAATCTTTTAAGATGTACCCTTTTGCTCCCGCCTTAAACATTTTAATAATAGAGCTTTCATTATCATACATTGATAAAGCCAATATTTTTATTTCAGGATAATTTTCTTTTAACCATAGTGAAGTTTCATAGCCATCTTTTACAGGCATATTAATGTCCATCAAAACAATATCCGGCAAAACTTTTGGATCCAGTTTTTTAATAAAATGCTCGCCGTTATCTGCCTGGAACAAAACTTTATAATCTCCAAAACTTTCGATAAGATTAGCGAGCCCGTTTCGAAGCAATACATGATCATCTAAAAGAACTACGTTTTGCATAATTATATTTTCAATGTTTGCACCGGAAGTGCAAGGGTTATTATTGTTCCTTCGTCTAAAGTACTTGTAAGTTTGAAAGTGGCATTTATAATATTTGCCCGGTTTTCCATATTTCTTAAACCTAATCCAAACTTACTATAGTTATTATTTTCCAGCGGACTGGTATCAAAGCCATTACCATTATCTTCAATTTTTAAGGTAACCAATTCTGCTTCAAAAATTAGCTCAACATTAATTGCAGTTGCTTTTGCATGTTTTATTATATTATGAAGCGCTTCTTGTACAATTCTAAAAAGTATTAATTCCTTTTGATTTTCCAGCCTGTATGGTTTGCCTGTTATATTAAATTGAATCTGGAATTCCCCATTTTTTTTAATCATTTCCAATTCATACTCAATAGCTCTTGATAACCCTAATTCAACAACATAATCCGTATCTAAGCTTTTTGAAAGATCGCGAAGATCCTGAATGGCTTTAGTTATGAGGCTCTTGCTATCATTAATTTTATTTTGCAAAAGTATAGGCTCATTATAATTCATTGTATTTATATTGAGCTTTACAAGGCTGAGCGCTTGCCCAATATTATCATGAATTTCCTGTGAAATATTTTTAAGTGTTTGTTCCTGGATTTCTAATTGGGTTTGTAATAGCTCATGTTGAAAATTAGATTGCATTGATTGTTTTTCTAATAAATGTTTATGCTTGCGATGATTATAATAAACCACCAACACTAAAATAAAAAAGCCTAATAGTAAAAAAATCACTATCGCAATTACAATTCCTATGGCTATTTCGTATTGGCTCGACGGCATATAAAAGCTATAATTAAATTAATATATAGCAATAAATTTACTCCGTTATTAATATACTTGTATATAGGGATATGTGTTTTTTCTGCAAAAACCTGTAAAGGAGATAAAAAAAAATATAATAACACACTTCCTATTGAAGAAAAAAGTAACCCTGTAACCAGCCAGAAATATTCATCCTTAAACAAATCCCTGAAAACATCGTCTTTTAAAATTGTATAAAAAAAATAACAGCTTATAATAGTGAGCAAAATATCGCCTATTGTTTCAGAATAAGAGTTGTATATCCATAAACCTTGCAAAAAGAACAAATTAATAAATGATAAAACGATAAAACAAATTATGATAATGAAAAAAGCCTTTTTAAACCTTTTTAGTAAATCGGCATTGGATAATACATAGACAAAAAATACTACACTTATAATTAATAAAATATTGTACGGAAGGGCATTATTAGTTACTTTTAATACATAGCTTTCATATCCGCCTACAATTTCTGTGCATACAGTTAAAAATAAATATGGAATAAAAAATTGCCATATACCTGTTTTTTTGTTTAAAAATAATATAGAAGCAATTAAAGCACACCATTCTGCGATTAATGATATATTAATAAAATATGCGGCAAACATTTATTATGGATTTTTATGGGCAGTTATCAGGACAAAGTAAGGCGTTATCAGAAGTTAAAACGTGTCGAGCAAGTGTACTACATATAGGCGTTTGTTTTTGCCTATGTTTAAAATCGTCTGGATTATCCTCGATATAAAAAACATCATAATTGTTTAATCCCTTTTTATGAGTATATTCAAATTGCAAAATTAGCCTGTCTTTATAAAAATGAGATTTGCCATTACATGTTATTCCATTAGAATCATTTGAGCAAAAATTAATTTGTATGCCTGTTATTGAAACACCTATACTATCTTGATGCACAATTTCAGAATCCAAAAACTCTTTGAAATCAGATAAACGATAAAAACAACTTTTGGTGTCAGAAGGTACTCCATTAGATTCATTCTCCGGAGCATCTTTAATTGTTTTATCTAATTCTTGCATAAGGTTTGCATTAAAATTATTTATCCAGCCTTCTACTATAGTCTTATCAGTAATTAGTGTGATATCCCCATTGGGAGATATGTTGTAATAATCTTTACCATCTGTTCCTGGCAGATTTTTGGGATTGGGATCAGGAGCAGAACCCGGCACCATAATAAGTGTCATATCATTCGCAATTGCACTTGGAACTACATTTCCGGAATTGTTATCATATTCTGCAAAATAAAATCGTAAAATATTTAGATTAGGATCTTTAATACCATCAATAAAGTCTCTGAGGTTCTTTACAGGGCAAATTATCGAATGAGTGAAATCAAAGTTTAGGCTATTTCTTAAAAGATTATATTTTGAATCACTTTTGGTAGCAGGTGTTCCCTCCTTAAACCAATCTTGCCTTTTTATTCCTTCGCTTTCTGCTACCCACATATGAGGCAATAGGCGCTGAGCTTTTAAGTTAATTGTACTTATCACTAAAATAACAACGACAAGAAAGCAACGATTACCAATAATGTTTGCATAATTCTTTTTCATAATTAAAAGTTTTAGTTTTTGAATTTATTGATTTGCAATTTCTACTGCAATTTCCTTAAAAAAAATAATATTAGGTAGGTTTAAATCACTGTATTTATTACCGTGATTTCACGGTATCAAATGGGTGATTAAACTCTTGATTATGGTCTGTCGGGGGAAGTATGTTTGTGAGGTAAAAACAATTTTTAAAAATAAAAACAAAAAAGATGGAAAAAATGACATTAAGCCCAATCGAAACAGAAATGGCCAATTTTAATTTCGATGAATTAAATAAGCTTACCCAAACTGCGAAGGCAAATATTGCAAAAGCACAAAGTGCATCCGATGTAAAAAGCCAAATATGCAATGTTGGAGCAACATTGGCAAGTATATTAAGTATGGAGAGGTCATTCCACTTGTAGGAAAATACATAAAAATACTTGCAGATCTGCTTGATTCCCTTTGTGCATTATAATTCATTTAATCCATGATCGGTGTCTTCACCGACCATGGATTTCAAAAACCAATTTCTTTTAAAAACCAATTTTAAATGATGAACAAATGAAACTTACAAAACAAAAAATATGGTTCATTATACAAATTGCAATAGCGGCTTTCCTTATCATTAATGGTTGCCAGACGCCGGTTACAACAACGATAGTTTCGAAGTTTTTGATTTAGTTGGTCAAAAGACACAATAGCAACCGAGAAAAAGTATTTCGAAATCTGTAAACATAAAATGTATGAAAAAATTAATTTCTTTAATTCTAATTATTCTTGTATTCCAGTATTCAAGCTTGGCACAAGAAAAAAAATATTATGGCATATGCGAATACAAAATAAGCGGCGGCAACGCTTATATAAGCAAGCCCATGTTGATTAATAAAGACTGGATCAGGAGCGGCGCTGTGCAAACTGGTGATGCAAAATTTACTGCTTTAGAAAGCAACTTAAAAAAAGAGTTCACAAAAGACTTGGAATCAAAATATGGAATTACTGTAAACGATAGTTACCCAAACGAATATGATGCATTGATTTACGGAGATTATCCAAACGTAGTACCCGACTGCGCACAATGTATGTGGACTTATGACCAGGCTACTAAAATTATGAAGGAACAAATGAATTTTCTCAGTTTAAGAAATTACACAGTTGTTATTGCTGATTTTTCAGGAAATTTGAAAGCTAAGGATGAAACTGCTAAAGTTCAGGAAGTAACTGCTTATGCGTATTATTTTGTGAACAAAACCCTAAACGGAAAAGACATTTACATTTTTACTTCGCCCAAGCCTTTCAAATACACGAAAGGATCTGCTTATGTTTTTAATCCTGTTGAATTTGAAAAAATGGCTGAACAAACAATTCAGACCAAACTAAAAATTTTTGATCCTTCCTTCGATGGTTTATACGAAAATCAAATATCAAACGGAGGCAACACGTCTTTTAAAAATTTACAGAATACTAAAGAGGAAATAAAAGAAAAAATGGCGAAACTATACCAATCGCAACAAAAGGAACAATATCGCGCCAGTGCTGTAGAAATTATTCAAATAGATATTGCAACCGGAAAATTACTTTCAGAATACACACTCCCTGCATCACAACTAAATAATAATAAGAGCGGTGCAGGCAATGCAAATTGAAAAATTCATAAACAACTTTTCATTCACAATAAAAAACAAAAATCATGAAACAAATTACCATTCTTTTAAGCATCCTTATGCTTACTGTTACTTCTTCGAAACTGTATGCCCAAACCTGGAGCGAATGGGTTCCATTTAACAATTCAGCCGGGGTAGAGGCTTCTATAAGTTTTAAAATTGTAAGTAACTGTGCAAACATGAGTTATTCTTTTTGGCGTACAAATAATTCAACTTATTCTCAGAACGGCACCTTGACTTTTTCTTATAAATATTATAACTGTAATGGAGAACTAACAACAGAAAGTGATATAATGCAATTAGGAACAACCGGAATTAAAGAGAATGAAGGTCAATGGTTTTTAACAAGAGGGGGAGGGATACAGGATATTATAATTGAAGAGTTGTATATGCCTGATAGAAAGATTTGGGTTAAGAGGGTAAATGGTGAACAAGTAGATATGTGGAAAGAAAAATATGGTAATAATTAATATCCTTAAGTTACGTACCCTCCTTATTAACGCCTTTTACTTTTATCACTGCACCGAATTTATAATTATTGGCTGCCGTAGGTCTCCAGACCTGTGTCTGCACGTGACTTGCTTAAACAAGTTTTAGTAACGAACTGTCAATTCCCTTATTAAAACTATTTCATCTGCAAAAACATTTTTTATAAAATAGCCCTAACAATCATTAAAAAAAACTATCAACTTAAAAACTTATAATCATGTCAAATCAATTACGAAAACTGTCTTTACTTATGGCTGTTCTTTTATTTTTTTCAATAAAGATGAAGGCACAGGACGTCATTATTAAAAACGACAAGACTGAAATAAAATCAAAAGTTACTGAGATCTCAGAAAATTCAATAAAATATAAAAAATGGGATAACCTTGATGGTCCGGTTTACGATATACCAAAAACTGATGTTTTCATGATTATTTATGAAAATGGCAAAACAGAAACTTTTGGGAAATCGAAAAGCCAGGAAATATTGAATAAATCCGACCAAAGCTCTTCTAAGAATAACCTGAACTCAGCTATTTCATCCACACATACTGGTTTTGATTATGAAGACGAAGAGAAATCAATAAATGTGTTAAGGATTGGTACTACCACAGCATTCAATTTGGTTGACATGGAATATGATTGGAGATATAAGATGGGTAAACAAAAAGATTTTTCATTGGGTTTGGGTGGCAATATTACTTTTGCTAGTTATCCTGGGCTTTATTTTTACATCACGAGTGCATATAGATTGTGGCTATCTCCAGATAAAAGAGAATATCCTTTATCAATATGGGCCAGTGTGGGATATGCAAGTACATATCCTGACTGGAACTCTCCACCAATAGCTTCAGGCGGATTATGGGAAATGGGCACAGATATACCTCTCGATAAGTATGGAATTTTTGGCCTTTCGGTCTATGCTCCTGAATTAAAAAGTTTATTTTTTGGGATTCACATAAACTTTTAAAATAATGGCATTTTATTTTTTTAAAGTTAAAGATGTGCTTAATAACTTCAGTACAAAGTCTTCTTGTCAGTTACTCAATTTGGATTGAAACAAATTTCACAAAAAAAATAATTAAGTGAGTTTCAATTTTTATTATTCAATAAAAAATATTAAAATGAAAACAAATTTATTTACTAAGTCAATTGTAACAACAATAACTATTGCAATTTTTATTTGTTTTAGTTGTAGAAAAACTCCTATTGATCCTCCTCCAGTAGTAAACGATTCTACTCCCGGGCAGGCTATGTTTTGGGTCGCTTCAGATTTAGGATGCGGCGATATTACAGTTATCTGTAATGGCGTTACAGCGCAAATTACAGGTTATTCACAAACCACTCCTTCTTGTGGTGCAACTAATACTGCTACTTTTACTTTAGCGCCCGGCACTTATAATTATTCTGCTTCCTGCAGCAACCTTACATGGAGTGGTACAATTACCGTTTCTGCAAATGAATGCAGTAATATACAATTGAAAGGAAATGGTGGCAGTAGCGGTGGAGGTGGTAATACTACGGGGCAAGTTATGTTTTGGACTAGCTCCGACTTGGGAGGTGGTAATATCACAGTTATTTGCAACGGTCTTACATCGCAAATTACAGGATATTATAGCACAGGAGTCCCTTCATGTGGCGCAAGTGCTGCTGCTACTTTTACTTTAGCGCCTGGCACTTATAATTATTCTGCATCATGCAGCAGTCTTACATGGAGTGGTACGGTAACTATTTCTGCCAACAAGTGTAGTACAATACAATTGACAAGTAATGGAGGTGGAGGCGGTGGAGGTGGTGGATTCCTTGCAAACAATACAGCTACATTTTGGATCGCTTCTGATTTTGGTTGTGGAAATATAACAGTAAACTGCGGAGGGAAGTCCAGTACTATAACCAGTTATTTTAGTTCAGGTGCGCCTGGATGTGGTGCAGCTGGTACGGCAACATTTGTATTACCAACAACCGGCAGTACGGGTGGAATTTATAATTATACTGCTTCATGCAGTGGGCTTACGTGGAGTGGCACAGTAACTACTTCAGTATTTAGTAATACTAACGGATGTATAGAAATACAGCTTACACATTAACTATTGTATCTGTAGCCAGGGTGAGTGCCCTTACCTACCAATATTTAGAATCATTATTGTAAAAGAACGCATGGGGGTTTTAAAACTTTGAAACATTATTATATCTCTAATGATGATTAAAAAACTGGTAAAACAATTTATTAACTTATTAGAAATATTAAAATCATTGGATAGATGAGATGACAAAATTGGCGATAGTTGAAAAGAGATTTTATCGTCTGAAAGAAAGTGTGTGTAACTTTAAACATGGTAGGATACAAAATGCCCCGCGGGTCGGGGCATTTTGTATTATCTATTTTTACGAAGCCATCCCCGCATACCTCACATTCGTCTCTTCTTTCACCCATCTTTTGGTTTTTGCAAAAATGGACAAATGAGTTAAAAAGCTTTTCCCGAACATGGTGCGAAGAAGACCCGAAGGAGACCCGAACAAAACCTGCGTAAAATATTGCTCAAAAAACAGGAAATTGCTTCTCATTATTTTGTTTATGGCGGCGACTTTCCTGGCCCAATAGTTTATTAAATTGGAAACAGTGGAACACCTCCAAGGGGTAAAACTTTTGTAATTTAAACATTCTATGTATATCAGGAGATAGGCAGTTGTAAAGAAAAGTTTAATACATTGCGCAATAAAAGAATTTTCCATGTCGCTTTACCAAAAACTTCAGGAAGCTAAGAGTGAAGAAGATGTAAAAGATGCCTATATCAAAGCGCTCGGTTTAAAAAGCTATTCAAAAAACTTAATTGATATTCAAACCAAAGAGATATGGTTTGAGGCAAAAGATACTGCCAAACATTCTACTTACGCTATGTTTACGCAGTTGCTGCATTATGTGCAGCAATCACTAAACGAAGGCGAATACATTCCTCCATTTCTGGTAGTGATGGATACGCAGAAGGCTGCTATTATGAAAACGACAGATGCATTGCCACTTTTATCTGATAAGAAGCAGCCAATTAAATGGGGCAAGAGTGCAAGCGGATATACCCAGGAAGCATTAGATGTGGTATCAGCTTATATAGGTACTTATTTTGTTTCTTTTAAAATACAAACACACGAAGCCGAATTTATCAACACCATAAAAAATGCAATTAAAAATGGCGATATAATCCGCACGCAAATAACGCCTGACAATTTAAAACAGGTTTTTGACAAATGGGTTTTGATGATTGGTATGGAAATAAAGGGCGTACCAAAAGAAGATTATGCGCTTCTGTTTTTTGCTGACATCATGAATGATGGCACAGTTGCTACGCATGATAATTTACCGGCGCAACTTTTACATAAAGGCAATGCGCCTGTGTTTATGCTCGGTAGTAAAATATATGAATTGGGCAACAAAGAAGGCTACAGGCAATTTTGGGCAATTTACCACCGGCCGCCAAAATCGGAATACCGGGATTATTTATTAGAAAGGCGCGATACTTTAATTCCTATTGACGAACGCAGTTTTAAAGGCGCTTACTATACGCCGTTAAACGTAGTGGACAAAGCTTATGACAAGCTAACTGAAACACTCGGCAACAACTGGCAGAAAAATTATATTGTTTGGGATATGTGTTGTGGCGTAGGCAACCTGGAAGTAAAGCACAGCAACCCGCGCAATATTTATATGAGCACTTTAGACCAGGCAGATGTTGATGTAATGCGAGCTACTAAAACCTGTGTCTCGGCTACAAGATTTCAATATGATTATCTGAATGATGACATAACTGATGATGGAAAAATTGATTATTCTCTTACAAATAAAATCCCTGTCGGCCTGCGAAAAGATATTGCTGAAGGAAAGAAGATTTTGGTATTGATTAATCCGCCTTATGCGGAGAGTGGGAGTTCTCCGAATGAACAAGCAAAAACAAATGTTGCTACTACTAAAATGGGTAGCAATATGCAAGAATATGGATTTGCAAAAAGGGAATTATTTATACAATTTGTTGCAAGAATTGCAGAGGAAATACCAACAGCAACTATTGCAATATTTAGTAAATTGAAATATGTAAATGCTCCCAATTTTGAATTGTTTAGAGAGAAGTGGAATGCAGAATATTTAGGCGGATTTATAGTTCATAGTAAAGCATTTGATGGATTAACTGGTGAATTTCCTATTGGTTTTTTAATTTGGAAAACAAATCAAAATGCAAAAAATAAAAGTGTAATTACGGAAATTACTACTGATGTGCTTGATAAGAAAGTTAATCCTATTGGTGAAAAAATTTTTTACAATTTGCCTAATAGTTCGTTTCTGAATTCTTGGGTAAAAAGACCCAAGGTAAATAAACAACCGGTTATTCCTCTAAAAAATGCAATTTCACCTGCAACAAGAACAATAGACGTTAGAGGATCCCATTGGTCCGATAATGCTATAGGTAGTTTATATTTATCGGCAAATGATATGCAGAGCACCAGAACAACCGCTATTGTTTCATCAGGATTTAATAGTGCGGGCGCATTCTATGTAAATGCTGAAAATCTTTGGCAAGTAGCTATTATTTTTTCTGTAAGAAGAATAATCAAACCAACATGGATTAATGATCGTGACCAATTTTTACAACCAACAAAACCATTAAGTGAAGAGTTCAAAATTGATTGCCTGATATGGATGCTGTTTAGCGGAAGTAATCTAACAGCAAGTGCCAATGACCTTAAATGGAATGGTAAAACATGGAGTATCGTCAATCATTTTATTCCTTATACAGAAGCAGAAGTGAATGCGCCCGACCGTTTTGAAAGCGATTTTATGGTGCAGTATTTAAATGATAAAATATTAAGTAAAGAAGCACAAAACGTGTTAGCCGAAGGTAAAAAATTATGGCAGGCATATTTTGTTCATACTGATGTGCATACGGTTCGGGATGAATTAAAACTAAACCGCCCGGATGTTGGCTGGTACCAAATCCGCAAAGCACTGCAAGCCCGCAACGCCAGCGGAGATTTTGCTCCTGTAAGTTTTAAACCTTTTGAAGAAGCATATAAAGCATTGACAGAAAAACTTCAGCCAATGGTTTATGAGTTGGGTTTTTTGAAAAGCTGATAATTTTGGCGGGTTCCGTGGTTCGGGGAGATGAAGCATGGCAACCCTGCAAGCTCAATCCTCCAAAAAGAATTATATCTTAGCTATATGCCAATACCAGAAAAATATATTGCAGATTTTGAAGAAGATGAAATATATCATGTTTATAACCGAACCAACAATAAAGAAAAATTATTTATAACGGATGAAAACAGGATTTTCTTTTTAAAACGTTATAAAGAAATAATTGCGCCTTTTGCAGATACCTACTGCTGGAATTTGTTGCCCAATCATTTCCACTTTTTAATTAAAATAAAATCCGAACAATTAATAATCGAATATCTGCAAAGTAAACCAAAGGAAGCCTTAACGGCTACGGAAAGAAAATTTCTCGTAAGGGTTGCCAACCTTCCAAAGGTTGGCAACCCTGGCAACTTCCAAAAGGTTGGCAACCCTGGCAACTTCCAAAAGGTTGGCAACCCTGGCAACAATGAAATCACGCTCTGCGAATTAATAGAACAAACTTTTAAAAGATTTTTTCAATCTTATGCATTAGCTTTTAATAAACAACACCACAGGCAAGGCAATCTTTTTTACAAACCGTTCAAAAGGATAAAGATTGAAAATGATGCTCAATTTACTATGGCGCTTATTTACATACACGCGAATGCGGCTAAACATGGTTTAGTAAAAGATTTTACTACTTATGTTTGGAGTTCGTGGCATAGCATCATATCCAATCAACCTACTTTACTGTTAAGAGATGAAGTAATAAAATGGTTTGGCAGTTTAGAACGTTGCGTAAAATCGCATAAAGAACTTGCTGCAGGTTATTATAATTGTGAAGTGGCAATTGAAGATTAGAGTTGCCAACCTTTGAAAGGTTGGCAACTCTGGCAAACGATACGCAATATTTTGATGGCGTACCCGAAGTAGCCTGGAACTTTTATATCGGCGGTTACCAGCCCGCGCAAAAATGGCTCAAAGACCGCAAAGGCCGCAAGCTGGAATTTGAAGACATCCTCCATTATCAAAAAATAATAGTGGCACTAACGGAAACGGATAAGTTGATGAAGGAGGTGGATGAGGTGGGGGTGGAATAGATTGCCAACCCGCGTTGCCAATCTATTCGAGGATTAGCAACCCCCACTTTGGCGCGAGGTTGCAGTCAGTTGTTAGCGCAAGCGTCCGCTTGTGCTATTGCATAACAGTACAGCTTGATTTTTTTGAAGGGAAGAAAAATATATGAAAAGAGAAAACGTCGAAAAATGTTTTTTTACTGGCACAAGCATCCGCTCGATGTCATTTTGTTAAGGATTGTTTTTGGACGGACTAAAGTCCATCCTTACAAAATAAAACCGAGCCTACAGCTCTACAAGAGGCCAGTTCCGTAGGAACGGACGATTTTGTAATCCCGCATAAGGCGGGAGACTTTAGTCCGTTGTATGGGATGATGGAGACACATTGATAAAATGACATTGAGCGGAAATCTTTCAAACAGCGAAATACTTCGCCTGCCTTGTTCCATCAACCCACCTTCCTCAGCATTGTAATTGACATTGTATATAGTGCAAAATATTTTTGTAAACTACCAAAAGTATTTGGTTTGTCTTGCAAAGAGCTTTTGTAAACTAACAAAAGTATTTTGCCTGTCGTGCAAAGACCCCTTGCAGCATTACATGAGGTAAAAACATGTTGCAAATTGCCATTGCAATATTACAAGGAGGCTATGCAATATTACAATGACGCTATGTAATGTTACAACGCGGCTATGCATTGTTGCAAAAAGGCTATGTAATATTGAAATGAGGCTATGTAATATTACAACCAGGTTATCTAATATTACAAGCCGCTCTTTGTTTCGCGAATCTGCCCCCTTTTTACGGCGATAAAAAAGTAAATGCGGCAGCAAAAAATGAATATTTTTCGCTTTTTTAAAAAAAATTTCCTCTTTTTTTATTTTTTTATCTGCGTCTGCGCCGTTGTTTTTAAGCTGAAAACGGCGGGAATGTAAAAAACGATTTTCAATGCTGCAACCCGTAAAATTACCCTTGTGCGCAAAGGCGCTGTGATGCAATTTAGCATCCTGTTCGCTTGAACAGGGATCCGGTTTCCGGGTTCTCATCTTAAAACAATCTCTATGAACAGCGATCAAAAAATTATGAACGCGACGATCGTTATGCCGTTCGGGCGGATTTCGGGCCCCAAATTGTTAACCAAGTCGCTGGATATTTCAGCCTCTGTAGTGGGAAATGCCTTTTTCCCAACGCCAACACCTACACTGGAAGTGATCGATGGATTCATCCTTCTTTTCCAAAGCGCACTTGTTGCCGCCGCCAGCCGCGACCGCACGCAAGTGATCTTAAAAAACAGGGCCCGCGTTGACCTGGTTGCCAATTTAAAGGCATTGGGTAATTACGTAACGTTTACTTCCGACGGCAATTCTGCCATGATAGGAAGTACAGCGTTCGACACCCGCAAGCTTCCGCAACCTGTTATTGTTGTCAAGCCTACCGCTACGGTGGAGACCGGCGTTAACAGCGGTGAATTGATTACCAATGTCACGCGCCCGGGCAAGGCGAGGGGTTTTGTACACCAGTACACCAAAGACCCTTTAACGGAAATCAGCCCTTGGGAAAGTTTTCCTACTACCTCCAAAAAGTTCACTTTTACAAGGCTGGAAAAAGCCAAAGTGTATTGGTGCCGCGTGGGGATAATGGGTGCAAAGGGCCAGTTGATTTTCAGCGACCCGGTAAGCAAAGTGGTACAATAAACGGTGGCTGTAACCGCTATGTACTTGTCTTCATGAATTTTGCTTTTTTTATTACTTAAAATAAGTCATCCGAAACGGTGGCTTTTTTTATGCCGGTAACTCAGTAAGCAGTACCTCGGACGTATCGCCGGTAAACAGCAGCATTACCCAATACAGCAGGGTGGGCAAATAGGTGTTGTATATGAGCGCATATATGGCGAGGCCGGCGCTGCCTTTTACCTGCAGCTTTTCTTTTAATTTCTCTTTGTGGCCTTCTATTGTTCGCCGGCTTACATTCACTTTTGCAGCTATTTCTTTTGCCGTTAGGTCGGTTCCAAAAAAAAAGAGCAGCTCTTTTTCCCTGGGGCTAAGGGTTTGCAGCAGCGCCCTGTTAACTGCGTTTGTGCCATAACCGTTATACAGTTCTTTTTTATGCGTGTCCTCATGCACAGCCTCTATGGTTGTTACAATTTTTTCTTCTGTAGCGCTCTTGCACAACCAGGCAAACTCCCCGGCGGTCTTCAAAGCAATGATGGTTTCCGCATCGCTATCGTCGGCCATAATGATAATGCCCGTTCCGGGAAACTCAGCGGCTATATGCCTGTATGGTTTTGTATTATTGATGCCGGGCATGGCTGCGCTTATCATGATTATATCTGGCTGGTGGTGGCTACATAGGCTGATGAGCGCTTCGCAGTCGCTGGTGGTTTCCGCTATGTGTATTTCTTCCCTGGCTTCTAATGTTTTTGCAAGGCCATTCCGCGGAATGATATGTACATCGGCAATGATAATGCTTATAGGATGTATGGGCATAAATTAGTGAATTTGGAGATTGTATAACGGGCGGGGTAGGGCGGTATTGTGTGGGGGGGAAATTGGGCTTTTTGGGCTTCTATTAATAAACTAACATTACCAAAGATGTATTTAAGAATCCTTTTGAACATATTTTTCATACAGCAAAGCAACAAAGGAGACAAATTTTTATTTTTTAATCTGCCTCTTCAATTGCAAATAACTCCAAACTGTAAATGTCAACAAAACCAGTGACAGCAATGAATACAGGCTTTTTGTAATAAAAAATACAATCAATGTAATGATCAGTACATACATTGGAAAAAGAAAAAATAACAACCCAACTATAATAGAATCGTAATGATCTTCAGCACGGTCTTTAATAATGAGATGAATAGCGAAATACAAAGGAGCATTGATTTCCGCCTTTGTTGGTATGTAGGGCAGGTAAAGTGCGAAGGCTGTACCAACAAATACTTTAGCTACTATTTACGTTTATGCTTTGCTGTTATAGTAAGATAAAAAACAGGAATCCGGATTAATTCCTTCCCGAATGGCTCAGTCAGGCGGCGTTGGTTTCCTTTCATTGTTGGTCTTCCAAATAGCGAAAGAGCCTTTGTTGGTGTTGAGCACGGGATAAGTGCGGCTGCGTCACCAACAAAACGAAATGATCGAAGCCCTATCTTTGAACTTGAATATATGCAACTAATCATCACAGAATCTCCGCAATTTTTTGATACAACTATTTTGGAGTGGAAAATGTTATTGAAACCGGAAAAGTATAAAGATATTATAATAAGCAGCCTTCAATTTCTTGTAGAAAGTAATAGAGTAAAAGTCAATGCTTTTGTAGTGATGGACAATCATATTCATTTAATATGGAAAATGATGGCTGGCATAAAACCAGAAAATGTTCAAAAAGACTTTATGAAATTCACTGCACAGAAAATAAAGCAGGATTTAGTAAGAAATCATCCTGCTGTGTTAACGCATTTTAAAGTGAATGCTAAAGACAGGGAATATCAGTTTTGGGAAAGAAATGCATTAAGTGTTGAATTGAACACTTTAGAAATACTAAAGCAAAAGTTGGAATACATTCATTACAATCCAGTGCATGCGGGAATATGCGTATTGGCAGAAGAATATAAATATTCAACTGCAAGATTTTATGAAACAGGTACAAATGATTGGAGTTTTGTAACTCATTATACAGAATAAAAGAAAGACCTGGTGACACGATTATGTTCAAAATCAATTTAAACATCACTTTACCCGACAACTTCTTTACCTGAGTATCTACTTTTGTTTCAATAGCCAGATCCCTAAATGTTTTTGAGAGAATTAGTTTGAGCAGTTCACTTATATTCATTTTGTAAAATTATTATTCAAACTAAGGTTTCGAACACTTGTGGTCAGTAGATCCGCGCTGGAAAGGGCGTAAAAAAAACGGGCAACCATTATAGCTTCCCGAAATAATCTGTTTTGATTTTAAAAAACTCAATAATTTATTATGTTTTCAACTTGAAATTTATGAAACAACATTTTTAATACACTACCAACTTAAATCGTTATCTGAAAAAACATGTTTCAATGAGTTGTTTTTACTGCAAGACGCTGTAAAAACCAACTGGCCGGGGTCTTGGTCATTGCTACAGACCGGGTAACTAAATTACCAAGATTTAAAAGGCCTCCGAAAGGGCCTTCAATACCCCTTCCCTTAACGCCCGCCTGGTTAAAAACAATATCATAGTTAGGAATCGCTTCATCAGTAGCAAGAAAATAATAATTATCTGTTCCTACAGGCTCGCTTCCGGAATATATAAACCCTGCATCAAGTTTTTTTTCTAAAATGGGTAAATGGTTTTCATCGAGCTTCGGAAATTTATTGGTATTACCGCCGGAAGGCGCAGGATATAATAACGTCATGGTTCCAGACTGGTCAATATCGAATACATACACATACCTTAGTTTGCCATCCCATTTAGAAGCATAATCTTTTTCATTCACTAAATACAAATTAAACTGTTTGCCCACTTTTATCCCTTCGCTGCCAATAACCTTGTTTGTGTTACTCGCTTTTAATTCTAATTTAAAAGGAAATTTATCCTCACCGCCAGGTGGTACAATAGTAAGCCATCCTCTTACTTTGGAGAGCCTCAAGGTATATTCAGCAATACTATCGGTTACATAATTATATGAACCGGCATTATCCATTTTTAATTCAAAAGTTTTGGTTTGCAATGGCATCATTCCAAGGCTGTCTTTAGCGGACAATTGGGTTCTCACCAGCCCGTACCCAAGGTTGTTCTCATCGCCAACTGTTCCGTATAATGCATATTGAGCATCATTGGGATTACTTACGATTTGTAAATTCCTGTTATTAAGAAGGACATGCTTTAAAGAATCTGAAAGCGCTTGTGGTGGCGGAATATTAATGTTTACTTTTTTATTGGCAGCTATCTTTATTAAATTATCTGAAGAGAAATTGTCTACTTCTACGGCTCCTTTGCTGGTGTCGAGATACCACCACTTGCCATCATTAAAATAAAAAGAGATATCAGGATCGTTATTTCTAAAATCATTTATTAAATGAAAACTATTCTTTGCATCGTCGACAATCTTTGCAAACTCCAATACTTTTTGATAGGGTAGTTTTGAATCGGGAATATATATTTTTAAGAAAGGCGCCGAAGAGGAAACCCAATTAGTAACCTCAAACAATTCGCCGGGTTTAATATTTTTATCACCTTCAATAATCTCCGCTTCAGAAAGGTTAGGCCCTAAAATAGCAGTAACTTTTATTTTCGTTTTCCCGTTCACGCTAGTCAACTCATTTTCTACGTTCAATCCTATTACCAAACCAGCTTCTAATTTTACTTTGTTACCAATTACGCTGTCAACAGGAATTAATATTTTATCAGGCAAAGTCCCTTTGGCGAGCCCGAACAAAGTTCCGTTCATTCGCTCTACATCGCCTGCCATTACCGGTTCCTGGATGACTCCATTACTTCTTAATATTGCATGAAGGGCAGTAAATAAATGATTTACTGAACTATTGACATCCTGTTGTTTTATCGCCGTCAACAATGCGATGGTGAAAGCTCCATGCGAGATGCCATTTTCATCCGTTTGTTCCTGCGCAAGTTCATCAGCCTGAACCGCTGAAAGAATAAGATATTTACCATCTTTTCTGCTATCGGGAGCAACAGGGTTTGAGGCATCCCTGGCATCGTAGTTTTCAGCAGGCATGTAACGGAACTTTGGGGGTGAATTTTGTATTCCCCTGGCAATAGTTCCGCTGTGGCAACAATCAAAGATGCAGGTTAGTATCACACCTTTGTCAATAAATTTGTCGAACAAGGCGGCCAATTCTTTATTTCTTATATCCGGTATATTTTTTTTCCAATAATCAACGGGAACAATAGATTGATCCAGGTGGTTATCTGTTTTGTTTAAAGAATTTTTTACCTCGCTGCCATGCCCGGCATAATAAATAAAGGCAACATCTCCTTTATGTGATTCATTCAAAAGTTCATTTATTGACTTTAAGATATTATCCCTTGTTGCCTGTTCATTGTATAGTTCTTTTATCTTATTATTCGGAAAATTATATTTGGCATTAATCAGTATTTTCATGGATTGTGCATCATTTTTACATCCATCCAATTCAGGAAATGGAGAGCGGTCTGTTTCTTTATAATTGTCAATTCCAATTACTAATGCCCGTTGCTGTTGTTGGGCTTCGGCCAAAAGGCAGCAAAACAAAAGCGAAATAAATAGAATTGAAATTTTCATAATTATTCAATTAGTAATAACCATAAACACTTTCTGGCTAAGTAGCTTTTTAAAAAAAAGGATGTTTTAATCCTGCTATAAAATTAGGGAAATTCTTTAGAATCCATGGTTTTAAATTGTAACAGGTTTGCCCCAAATTTTATCAACCCCAACTATCTTTTCGAGTGGTCTTTATTCTTACTTAAACTTTATACCGGCCGTTTGTATATATAGCACTCTTTAGAAATAATCATCTGGTGTATAATTTTTTTACAACTGCCAATCAGGATCATATTTTAAAAACATGGGGGCTTCATCGCCTAATCACTGTATTTTCTTAATTGAATAAGATGAGTTATCCGGTTGCCGGCTATTAAATATTAGTTGGTTTTGCGCTTTATTAAAATTCAGGGGTATAAAAATTTATAGGATTAGGTAGATTAAGCGCAAATCTTTTATGGAATTAAATTTAGAAGCATATGATTTTCAAATGAATTGCCACTTGCTTTAGCATGTGGACAATATTTATAAGAATTGACAGGCTTTAGCCAAATTCTTATAAGAGTTTTAGGCTAAAGCCGAATAAAGATTTCTTTAAACACCGGGTTTAAACCCGGCGCAATTAAAAGCATAGCACGATTGCGACTATTCTACCTAATCCTAAAAATTTATTATGGGATTTCTTGAAATCAATTTTTAACTTTGGTTAACAATTGTTATTTCTTAATTCAAATAAAGATGGATTGTAAAGAAATTACCAGCCCACAAAAACTGGTCAGCCTTTTCAGGGAGGAAAATGAAACAGGTCTAAACCGGGTTTTCAAATGTTTTTTCAATTTGTTTTTTGAGGATTTCAGGCGGCTTGCCCATAAATATTGCATCAATAAATTTTACACAAGATACATAGAAGACGAATTGGCGAAAGATGCATTTAATGATGGATTAATGAGTTTTTACTTCAAATTAAAACAGGAGGGCTTTGAAGAAAAAGGGGCTCTTATTAAAACCGCTTTTTTTAGTTTTTGTATTTTTAAATTAAAAGGGTTGACGAAGGCTTTGGGCAGGAGATTGATAAAAGAAACAGTAGTTAGCCCTATTGTATCTTTTGAGAACCCGGATATAGTTACCGATGAGCAAAAAGATATTTGGGATGATGAGCAATTGTTATTTACAGAAGAAGAAATTTTTTTAACTGCCTTAAAAGAATTGGGCGAAAGGGGTGCTAATTTAATAACCTGGAAGAAGGTACATAAATTAAAAAATGAAGAAATTGCTTTGAAAATGGGCATAAAGCCGGATACGGTACCCAACGAAGTGTATAAATCCTTTACTAAATTGAAAGGAATTGTGGACAGGCTAAAAGCCCCAATAAGATAAATCCATGCAAATCACTTTTGAACAATATAAACGGATCCAAAAATACCTTGATGGCAACATGGAGCCGTTGGAAGAAAATCTTTTTCTTGCTGAATTAAACCAGGACACATTTTTAAAAGAAAGTTTAGATTTTGAAAATGAATTGAGACATAACCTTAGTTCAATCGGAGAGAAAAAAGACCTTTTAGAAAAATACAATGATTATTATAAAACTCCAAAAAGCGTTGAAGATGCTAATTCGATACTAAGTTTAATAGAAAAAGCAGGGAATGAATGGCAGGAAGAAAATAATATGCCAACGGGTACCGGCAGTCATACTTTCGCAAATAAAAGAGAGCCACAAACAGCAAAAGTTGTCAATATGAAAATTTGGGTTGCTGTAGCAGTTTCCGCCTGCATTGTGCTTGCGGTTATAATCCTTGTGATCTTTATCCCCCCAAAACCAACGCCCTCAAAGATTGCAGGAATCAAAGACATATCATCAACTAAAAAAAATACGGATACTGAAATTGCAAAAACATCTTCCGGCGATTCAATAAAAAAGATGAACCCTGTAATTAAAAAATTTGACGGAAGGGCTTTCTTTAAAAAGTATTATGCAAAAGACTTAAGCAATCCGCTAATGCCAGACTTGCTGGCAACGGTACCTGCCGATTACCAAAAGGGGGATTATTCATTCCGGGAAATAGATTTGGGGAAAGTAGCCAATACAAGGGGCGCTTCAAATGATTTAAACAGTAAACAAAACATTCTTCAGTTAGCCCACTATTACAAAGGGCTTTCTTACATCGAAACTAAGGATAACAAAACCGCCGTTGAAAATTTGCGTTGGGTAATTGACAGCGCACATAGCCCACAATTGAAGATAAAAGCACAATGGTACCTGGCGCTTATTTACTTAGATGAGGATAATTTACAAAAAGCTATGCCGTTGCTTTTAGCGCTTTCAAAACCCCCCAATGGGAACTCATACCATACCCTGGCCGCCGGATTATTAGAGACACTTAAACAACAGGAGCAATATAAATAGGAGGATATTTTTTCATTCAGAAAAAAACTCAAGCGGTTTCCTTGCCCCTCTCAAATTATTCCAATTAATTTATTAATACGACAAAAAGGCCAGATGATTTTTTATGCCCGAGGCTATTAATGAAAAGCAATGAAAGTTACAATTGATAAAATGCAGACCGGATTATAAAATTGTCCAAAATAGGCTTCAATAAAATAAATAGTAACAATTTGTAATAAAGTTTTTAACTTGGTGAGCTTTTCATGAATCTTTATGAAAAAAATATTAACATGGTTAACGGTTTTTATTTGCGTTAATCATTTATATGCACAGACTGGTAGCCGTGGAGTTAACGTAACTCACACAAAAGATACGTCTGTTTTCGATGGAAATATTTATGCAGTTATCGTTGGCGTTTCAAATTATAAATACGTGAGGCCGCTTTCATTTGCCGACCGGGATGCATTGTTGTTTAAGGAATTTTTGCAATCAGGAGCCGGTGGTAATGTGAAGGAGGATAATATTTTTTTTAAATTAAATGATAGTGCAAATGTGTCTACGCTACCCCGTATGGAGGAATTTCTTAAAGAAACAAAAAAATTACAGAAAGGAGACCGGGTTTATTTTTATTTTGCCGGGCATGGCGACGCCATTGATCCGGACGAGGTTTTTTTTCTTTTACAGGATTGTAATCCCGGCGGGGATATAAATAATTATCCAATGGCAAGCGCTATTCAGATGTCTAATATTAAAGCCCTGATAAAAAACTTCCTGATCAACAAAGGTGTGGAAGTATTTTTAATTTGGGATGCATGCCGTTCGAATGAATTGGGAGGTGAAAGCGGGTTAAGAAATATGCAGAAAGGGATCGTTGAAAAAACTGATGGCGAATCCATAATGCTTTCTGCGAGTGCGGGCGAGGTGTCTCTTGAGAATAGCAGTTATGCCAATGGCCACGGGCTATTTACTTATTATTTAATTGATGGATTAAGCGGTGCAGCAGACAATCCCGCTAATGATGGTAATGGCGATGGCAAAGTGGATATGAGAGAATTAGAAAGCTGGGTTACAAGGAAAGTGAGGGTTGATGCGCAAACAAAATTTAAAATATCCCAGGATCCGAGATTCATATACAACGGTGATGAAACTTTAAGCATTATTGACAGTGGATTTGAAAATGAATGGACTTTGGACAAAAAGAGCGAAAGTGATCTTGCTTTGAACTATAATAAAACGACAAAGGTGTCAGGAAGAAATGTACAGGAAGCAGACAGCATGGTTGTAGAATTGTATAACGAATTTATGGCGGCCGTTAAGATAGATAGCCTGGATGGTGTGCAAAATTCAGCGGAGGAATTATATAAACAACTTTTAAATAAGTATCCTGATAATTCGCTTACCGGCCAGGCTGGGTTTAACCTTGCAATGGAGTATATAAATCTTGCACAGGATAAAATAAACCTTTACCTGAGCGGGCAAGATGATTTAACCATACTGGCCACCTCAAAAGTAAAAAATGAAGATCACGAAGATTTAAATAAGGCTCAAATAATATCATCCGGGAAGAATTATGGGAAGAATGCCCAATACTTAAACAGGGCAATTACTTTATTAAAAAAGGATACTCTCGCTGATTTGGAATATATTAAACAACTCCAGGCAAAGGCAGATTTTTTAATGTCGCGGAGCTATGTAAGTAATGAAGGTATCGTTACAAATTTTTCGAAAGCGCTGCAATTGGCCAAAGCCGCGTTAAGTGTACAGCCAAAGGCTGCTTATAATTACCTGTTGTTTGGATCTTTATTTTATATAAACAGACAGTATGATAGTTCCATCTATTATGTGCGCCACGCACTGGCGCTGGCCCCTAACTGGGTAAATGCCATCAACAATCTCGGCCTGGCTTTTGACGCTGAAAAAAAATCAGATTCAGCCCGGTTCTATTACAGGAAGGCGATCGCAATCAACCCTGATTTCTTAATCCCTTATGCTAACCTTAGCTACAGTTTTTCAAGCCAGAACAACTATGATTCGGCCTATAAATATGTACGCAAAGCCGTTGACCTCAACCCTCTTTATGCAGGAGGCATTAATACCCTGGGTATCATTTTTCACTTTCAAAAAATGTATGATTCTGCGAAAGTTTATTATTATAAGGCAATTAGTATTGACCCGAAAGATGTACACGCCTATGATAATCTTGGGATACTTTTTTATAATGAAAAAATGTATGATTCTTCTAAGGCGTATTATTTAAAAGCGATAAGCGTTAATCCGGAATATACAGATGGGTATTATGATCTTGCCCTTGTTTTTGAAAGCCAAAAACAATTTGATTCTGCAAAAGAGTATTATTATAAAACTCTGAGTATTAATCCTAAATATTCAGATGCCTTTAATGGTATCGGATATATTTTTCTGAACGACCTTAAAAAACCTGATTCAGCAAAGGCGTATTTTAATAAAACCATAAGTATTGACCCCGAATCTACGTATGCTTTTTATAATCTCGGAGTTCTTTTTTACAAACAAAATCAATACGATTCAGCCCGGATTTATTATTGCAAAGCGCTAAGTATCGATCCAAATTATACGTATGCTTATAACGAATTGGCAAATATTTTTACAATCGGCAAGCAATTTGATTCGGCAAGAATTTATTACGGTAAAGCTATTGAGATGGATTCAAAATTTACTGAAGCATATTATAACCTGGGTGTGCTGTTTTACAACCAAAATAAATTTGATTCTGCCAGGGAATATTATAATAAAGCAATAGCAATTGATGCCGATTATGCAAATGCTTATAATGGAATAGGAAATATTTTTTTCAAACAAAAGGAATATGATTCAGCAATGATGTATTACAGGACTGTAATTCCATTAGATTCATTAAATTTAAATGCTTACAATCTTCTGAGCGCTTGCCTGGGCATTAAGGTCCAAATTGATTCATCAGCTTATGTTTTAAAACAGATTATAAAACATAAAATTGCCGATTCGTCAACTTTTAGAATCGGAATAATCATTTCAAATTATTACCAGGAACAAAAATCGTTTGACAAAGAAATTGATATCACACAGCTTTTATATAATTATGATTCTGCTTATCACATTGCCGGTGTTGATAGTAGCCAAAAAGCAAATCTATTAAACAATCTTGCATACGCGTATGTTTTCAACGGACAAGCAGATCAGAGTAAATATTACTATACGAAAGCGGGGTTTTTAGATTACTACTACTATAACATGGCATGCATGAAATCATTAGATAAAAAAACTAAAGAAGCCCTGGAGAACCTGGAGCTTTCGTTTAAAAATGGATTTAACGATTTCGATCATATACAGGAAGATACGGATTTAGACAACATCAGGAATACAGATGAATTTAAACAATTATTAAAAAAATATTTTCCGGGAAAGGCAAAGTGATTAGACGCTTTAAGTGAGGCAATAAAAAAGCATCTTTCGGGTGGAGGAGGCAAACAAATAAATAATAAATCAACGAAAAATTAAATCCGTTGAACTTGTTGAAATATTTTATAATCATAAATATTAATTCAATTCTTTTTATTTCTTAATTTTTAAAAACTGTAACAATGCGAAAAATTCTTTTCATTTCAGCAATTTTATTTGCCTTTATGCTGCTAGCGCAAAACAATGCCAATGCACAGGCAAAAGCCCCAACAAAAACTGTAACCGTAAAAGCAAAAAGCGGCTCCAGTGGCATGAACGTAATGCAACCAAATGATAACAAGCCGAGGGAAAAAAGTAAAAAAAGAGGTTCCTGTTATGTTTGGTTTGATAACCCCACCGGCTACTATGTGGATGTATGGGTTGAGGACATTTACCAGGGAAGGCTTGCGCCCTATAGCACATCTGTACGTATTGATGTGTGGACGCCCGGAGACTGGACAAAATGGTATGCACAAACAACCGGGGGCTCCTATTACTGGAGCCAGAACAGCTATTGTGACGATTCAAGGACATTTACAATTACGTTGTAGGAGTTTATGCGATTGCAGTATCCAGCCCATCCCCTTCCAAACCTAAACCAAAGGATATGGGTTGGATACTTATACAAAACCTGAAAATAAAATGGCTCCATGAACATGCCTTCCCTGAAGCAGGAATTTAGATGAGCTTACAATTGAAGGAAGAAAACATGGAAAAATGATTTTTTTGAGAGCCCTCATTAAAACCGTTTCTTGGCTATCTAAAAATCCAATCCCTGGTTGGTGTCCACGAACCATTTCTTAAATTTTATTCTCCAAACTTAATATAACGATGCAGTCCGGTGTTAAATAATTTTTTAAAGGCAGCTCTCAATTTGGTAGTATTGATCCCTGCAATAAAAGTCCTGTCGTTTTGTATACATTCAATATCGTATTGATTTAACAGCATTCACTATTTGATTTTAATTGCTTTCTTTCCCGGAACAAACATCTTAAATACTTTCTTTTAAAAAAGCGTAGTGCTACGGTATTTTTAGCGTAGTACCACTGAATTTTTAGGATTTGACAAAGTAATAGACCCTCCATAGATTCTCCCTATCAAAGGCATGGATAAAGCATGGATAATGCATGAAATAGAAATTGAAATATATAGGCTTTTTAGAACTCCTCTGGAGCAGTTCTCCTGGCGGGTGCCTGTTAAGGTATCAACCTTTCTACCTTTAAAGCAGTAAAATTTCCATTTTTCTCCAGGCCATAGCAGGTCGCATGCATAAATAGTAAGTTTCCCAAAAGTATACCTACGCCGAAGCAATGGTATCAATAGGAGTGATTGCCTTTCGCTGGCGATTGGGAGGAGGTTACCGGAAACTGCCTTTTCAATTGCAAATAACTCCAAACCGCAAATGGCAGCAAAATCAATAACAGCAATGAATACCCGCTTTTTGTAATAAAAAATACAATCAATGTAATGATCAGTACATACATTGGAAAAAGAAAAAATAATAACCCCACTATAATAGAATCGTAATGATCCTCAGCACGTTCTTTAATGATTAGATGAATAGCGAAATACAAAGGAGCATTGATAATAAAACCAATTATTGCGGGAATCAATAAGAGGATCTTTTTTAAAAAAGAATGTTTTACATAAAAATATTTTTTTAGTTTTTCTTTGTCATTGGCATCAATTTCATACACAAGTTTTTCTAATTGCGATTGTAGTTTTTCATTAAATTCTTTTATAGCTTTCCCCTGGCTAAAACTTTCATGAAGATCTTCTTTGGAAATGATATCTCCGAAATTGAGAAACATATTTTTTCCATAAAAACGAAAAGAACTGTAATTGATTCCTAATGGCAATACTTTCAAAGGAATATTTTTTTCCCATGCCTCAAGCGCCAGGCGTGCTGTTCCTTTTTTTAGTGGGCGTAAATGCCATTCGTTGATACACCGTCCTTCGCTAAAAATTAATACAATTTTATTTTGCTGAAAAAGTTTTTGGCAGTCATCAAAAGTGGTATAATTATTTTCCAGTTTTTCCACTCCCTCGCTCACGCGATAGACCGGAAGCATATTAAGAGAGGTAAGAATTCTTGTGATTATTTTCCCTTTAAAAGCATCTCCGCGGGTTAAAGAAAAAACCGGGTATTTAAAAAGTGAATCTACCATAATAGCATCTAAAAATGAATTAGGGTGATTGGCCGCAATGATCAACGGTCCCGGTTCCTGCAGCATAGCCTTATTATTGATAATAATTTTGCGGCAATAAAAATATACAGAAATCCTGGCGGGTAATAATAAGAGTTTATAAAGCAATAATTTTTTTGCCACAAATTACACGAATTTGTACGAATTTTTTCCCCCCTCTCCACTTGTGGAGAGGGGAAGGGGGTGAGGGGTTCAATTCAACTGAGGATCCGTAGGATAGTTCGCCAGCATTTTATATTCGCCGCCAAGGAGATTTAAAGATTCTTTCCAGATTTCCTCAGGCGGGGTGTCAAATATTAATTTCCGGGTAGCCTCCACCGTTAACCAACTGCCTTCTTTCATTTCATTGTCTAGTTGCCCTTCTGTCCAGCCGCTATAGCCAATGAAAAAACGGATCTTGCTTTTATCAATATCATTATTTTTTAAATGGATCTGAAGGCTCTCAAAATTACCACCCCAATAAACTCCTTTAAAAACTTCTTCGCCACCATCTATGAGATCGGGATATTGATGTAAAAAATGAAGTGAATCTACCTGGACCGGGCCACCGGAAAATATTGGCAAATTGATGCTGCTCAAAGCCGGAATCAGGTCGCCGATGTTTTGTGGGAACTGTTTATTTAATACAAATCCAAAAGCGCCTTCAGTCTGATTTTCGCAAATAAAGATGACTGTCCGGCTGAAATTCGGGTCTTTTAAAAAGGGGTTTGCAATTAATAAAATTCCTTTTGCTGGTGAAATCATAATTCTAAATTATATTTATTTGCTCAAATTCTAAAAAGGAATCCATTATTTAGTAAAATAAACGATAAGAGATAGTTAAAAAATGACTCTTAAATGGCTACAGTAAAGATTTAGCACCGACTAAGATTAAATTTGCCTGCATGAAAAAAATTTTATCTCTTATTATTGTTCTTGTTTTTATCTCCTTGTTGGGGATTATTTTTTTTCAGTACGTTTGGATAAAGCAGGCGCTCCAGGATAAAGAGCAGCAGTTTGAAGAAACGATTACGATGGTAAGTATAGATGCCGCGAAGGATTTAATCAATGAAAGAGAAAAGTTATCTCCGTTTGGTAACGGGAAAAATGCAGACCTGTTATTTCCTTTAAATGTTTTTCCTACCACTATTGCACACAATTTTTCAAGGCACGATATCAGGGGTATTATTAACAAAGAATTTGAAAAGAATAATTTGAAAAATATTGATTTTGAATTTGCAATCACAAATACTTCTATGATTGGCGATGATCTGCAATCAAGGAATTTTTCTAATGCTTTCATTGATTCTGTCAAAAATTTTAATGTTGTAATTCCACTCGATCCGCCGGGAGGGAGCCTTTCCGAAGGCATTGCGCCGCAGGAACTTTTGGTATTAGTGGTTCCGCATGTGAGAAATGTAGTTTGGAAACAAATGTTTTGGATGCTGATTGGCGCCATCATATTTACCTGTATCATTTTTGCGGCTTTCTTTATTACCATCAGGGCATTACTGAATCAGAAAAAATTAAGTGAAATAAAATCTGATTTTATTAATAATATGACGCATGAATTTAAAACTCCATTGGCTACAATTTCTCTTGCTGTAGATGCTTTAAAAAATGAGAAGGTGATCAATGATAAAACGAAGATGAATTATTTTTCAGGCATTATCAAGGAAGAAAATAAAAGAATGAATAAGCAGGTGGAAACCATATTGCAGGCGGCTATGCTCGATAAACAGGAAGTTCAGTTAAATGTTGCTCCACTGCATGCCACAGACCTGGTCAATGCTGCAATTAATAATATACTTCTTCCTCTAAAAGAAAAAAATGGCCGTCTCGAAAAGAATTTTAATGCTACCAATGATCTTATAATGGCAGACGATGTGCATTTTACCAACATCATTAATAACTTGTTGGACAATGCCGTTAAATATTCAAATGACAATCTGAAAATAAAAATAACCACTTCCAATTTTAATAGTCACCTGCGCATAAAAATTGAAGACAATGGAATTGGCATGAACAAAGAAACTCTGAACAGGATTTTTGAAAAATTTTATCGTGCTCACACCGGCAATATTCATAATGTAAAAGGTTTTGGACTCGGGCTTAGTTATGTAAAATCTATTGTGGATGCCCACCGTGGAAAAATTAAAGTTGAAAGCACCCCCGGAAAAGGAAGTTGTTTTACTCTTGATTTTTTTGTGGCTAAAGACACGAAACAATTACCCGAATTTTATAATAAGGCCGATATAATCAACTAAGAAGCTGTATAGAAATGATTATATGACATTTTTTATCCTGCTAAAAAGTGGTCGGTGAGACACCGACCACGGAGGACCGCCGCCGTTCGTTTCCCCACGAACGGCTTAAATGGTGAATAAAATTTCTATTCATAGACAGCTTCTAAGAATTCTGAAAATAAAATAAAAAAGTTGAAGGCAGGCATTGATATTAAAATGCAATTATCATTTTAATAAAAAGACCATAGAAAGAGAATATTTCCTATTTTTCATCTTTGTAAACAGGCAAAATAAAAAATCAATACCAAATGTATCTCAAAAAATTACTTGCAATTACCTCATTTCTTTTATTTACCTCTTTTTTATTCGCTCAAAACTGGCAGCCGAAGAAAGCGCCTTTAATGACACGCTTTGCAAAGGACGTAAATCCCAATAATGTTTTACCGGAATATCCGCGTCCGCAAATGGTACGAAGCAAATGGCAAAATCTTAACGGCCTTTGGCAATACCAGCCGGGGACTTCTGAAAATGAAACTTTACCGGAAGGGAAATTGTCAGGAACTATTTTGGTTCCTTTCCCCGTTGAATCTGCTTTGTCGGGCGTGATGGAGCACCATGAACGGCTTTGGTATAAAAGAAGTTTCACCATTCCAAAAGAATGGAACGGAGAAAGAATATTATTGCATTTTGGAGCAGTTGATTTCGAATCGGAAGTTTTTATAAATGGCAAAAGTGTAGGTGTTCATAAAGGTGGCTATGACCCATTCAGTTACGACATTACAGACTACCTTACACGAAATGGTACACAGCAAATTGCAGTCCGTGTTTATGATCCTACTGATAAAGGCGGTTTCCCAAGAGGCAAGCAATCACTGCATCCGGGCGGAATTATGTACACGCCCACTACCGGGATCTGGCAAACGGTTTGGATGGAACCTGTACCGTCAACCCGTATCGACGATATAAAGATTGTTCCTGATATTGATCAATCAGTTTTGAAACTTAATGTGAATACGGATAATACGGAAGATGCCAATGTAGTTGTAAAAATAATGGATGGTGAAAAAATAATTGCCACTAAATCCGGCAATGCAAATGAAGAAATTATTATTCCGGTTCCTAAAGAAAAACTTTGGTCGCCTCAAAATCCTTTTTTATATAATCTCTCTGTTTCATTAAAAAAGGGAAATAAAACTTTGGATGAGGTTTCCAGTTATTTTGGTATGAGAAAAATTTCTGTTGAAAATGATAACGGTTATAAAAAAATGTTTCTAAACAACAAGTTTGTTTTTGAATTAGGCCCGCTGGACCAGGGTTTTTGGCCCGATGGAATTTACACAGCACCCACTGATGAAGCCATAAAAAATGATTTGGAGATGATGAAAAAGTTAGGGTTTAATATGGTGCGCAAACATATTAAAGTAGAACCTTACCGCTGGTATTACTGGGCCGATAAACTTGGCCTTATGGTTTGGCAGGATATGCCTTCTGCCAATTCATACACTGAACATACGCCTCTTGTTGATACCGCAGAATATGCATCAGAATTGAAACGGATGGTGGAAACGCACTGGAATTCTCCCTGCATTATTATGTGGGATCTTTTTAATGAAGGACAAGGCCAAAATAACACTGTTGAATTAGTGAATATGGTAAAAAAATTAGATCCTTCACGGTTAGTAAACCAGGCAAGTGGTGGCGGTTATTTTGATGCAGGCGATGTGCTTGATATTCATAGCTATCCTGCTCCTGCATGTCCTTCCAGTACTACACAGGCGCTGGCCTGCGGAGAATATGGTGGAATTGGTTACGCAATAAAAAACCATACCTGGAGCAAAGGTTGGGGATATTTAATGATTCAAAACCAAAGGGAGTATGATAGTTTATACAATCAATTTGCCAATGACCTTACCGTTTTTAAAACCAACAATGGGTTAAGTGCTGCCGTATATACGCAAATTACGGATGTGGAAACAGAACTAAATGGTTTAATGACGTACGACAGGGCAGTTGTTAAAGGCATTCTGGCAAAAATCAGGCAATCCAATCTGGATGTGATATATAAAAAATTATATCTCCACACCATTTTACCAACAAGTGAGAAGGAAGCAAGAAACTGGAAATATACTTTTGAAAAACCTGATAACGGTAACTGGCACTCGAAAATGTTTGATGATGCCAGCTGGAAAACAGGTGAAGCAGGTTTTGGTACAAAAGAAACGCCTGGCGCTGTGGTGCGTACCGTTTGGAATACTGATGACATCTGGATCAGGCAGGAATTTTCTTTGGGCGATCTTTCAAAAATTGATAGAGACAAACTCGTATTATATCTTCATCATGATGATGATTGCGAGGTTTATATTAATGGTGTAAAGGCAGTCGTTGCCAAAGATTATACATCAGGATATACGATGACACAAATCCGCAAAGCTGCAAAAGATGCATTGATTGCAAACGGAAAAAATGTAATCGCGATCCATTGCCATCAGAAGCAGGGTGGGCAATATATTGATGCGGGCATTTCATTGATAAGTGACCGGAACCGGGAGAATAATAATTAAATTTATTAAGCCGAAAAAAATAAAAAATAAATAAACAAAAGCAAGGTCTGAAGAACTGTGCCTTTTACCGGGGTTACTCTTAATGGATTTATTTGTGAATCAGATGTTTTGGAAAATCTTCCACTCTCTCACAACAAAGTTGATCCATCACCTGCTGCAATTGTCTTTTTAAAATAACGATGGTATGATCGGCACCTTCATCGCCCAGGGCAGCTACACCATACATAAATGTTCTTCCCAAAAATGCAAACTCCGCGCCTGAAGCAAGCGTCCTTGCTATATCCGGGCCTGAGCGAAGGCCACTATCCATCATTATTTTTATTTTATTATGATATTTTTCTACAATCTTTTTGAGCGAATGAATGGTGGATTCTCCAGCATCCAATTGTCTTCCCCCATGATTGGAAACAATAATTCCATCAATTCCCAATTGAATACTTTTTTCAACATCTATCTCATTCACGATTCCTTTCAAAACTAATTTCCCTTTCCACATATCGCGGATCGCTGATATTTTATCTTCATTCAATCTGCCGTTAAAAGTTTTATTCATAAACAATCCAAGATGATGCATATTCATTCCTTTAGGCATGTAAGGTTTCATTACCTTGAAAGATGGCTGTCCGTGGATTAATGTTCTAAGTGCCCAATTGGGCCGTCCCATGATCTGCACCACATTATGCAGCGTCATTCTTGGAGGCATTGCCAGGCCATTTTTTATTTCTTTATTCCGGTATCCAAATGTGGGCACATCACTAAGAATTACAAGAACAGGACAATGTTCCGACGCGCGCTCTATAATCTGATCTCTCAAAGTATTTTCTGCAGGATGGTACAATTGAAACCATGCCTGTCCTTCGGTAATTTCGCTGATTCGTTCAATGGTGCTGGTGCTTACGGTACTTAGTGTAAATGGAATGTTGTGTTTAAAAGCAGCCTTGGCAAGTATTTCAGGCGAATTGGGCCAAATCAATCCCTGCAAGCCGACCGGCGCTATACCAAAAGGCGCGTCATACACATGCCCAAAAAGTTCCGTCTTCATATCGGAGCCGTCATGTTTTTTTAAATACTGCGGAAGAAGTTCTACCTCACGAATTTCCGAGGTGTTTTTGTAAAGATTTATTTCCTCATTACAACCTCCGTCAAGATAGTCAAATGCAAATCCCGGAATTCTTTTTTTTGCTTTGTTTCTGAGATCTTCTACTGAAGGATATCTTGGGTTATATTCTAATTTCATGATAATAGTTTTTAAAATTCCTGAATGGTAACATTGCAAACTTATTCAATAACAATAACCATATCATTATATTTTTTAGATTAATTCCATTTGACATGAAACGATTTGCTTTCTTTTATGAAAGAGGGTATTGACCGGCTGAAAAATATTTTAACTCAATAATATCATGAGGTAACGCCTTTTTATTCCATGAATCGTGTATGCAAAGTGCCGCCCCCACTGCTGTTGCCTGCGCCATAGAAGCAGCAAACACTTCAATGCCGGGAAAAGCCGACGCAAGTAAATTCATATAAATAGCATTATTACTAAAACCGCCATCTACGAAAATTCTTTTAACTTCTGTTCCTTTTAAAACCAATTGAGTGGATATTTGTTGCTCTGCTATAAGGTCCAGTATCAATTGATGATAGGCCTCTTCATCATTTTTAAAAGAAGATAATTTCCTGTCAGTAAACAAAGATTCTTTGAGGTTTTTTGTTTTCTTCTCTAATCTTTCCTGTGTTTTGTTTTTCTTTTGAAGCGATGTAATTATTTCAGGATTAAAATCCATTGTTCGGTACCTCGAAGGATTCTGATTAAAATGTTCTCCTATTTTTTTCACCTCTATTTCGTGTTCATTTCCTGCAAATAGTCTCGAAGCCTTGACGGGTTTCGCATCATAACTCATAAAACAAAGGCAGTCGTTTTTCAGTTCTTCTTTTGTCAGCGGTGTATGGTTAAAGGGATTCAAAGAAATACACCACGTACCGGTAGATATTAGAATAAATGGTTCCCTGAAATTCATAAGATAGGGAATGAGAGCGGCTGAACTATCGTGCAGCCCAATACCAACCGAATAATTATTGCCAGGAAAAGATGCGGGAACAACTTGTGTACAAGGAAGAATAGGCGCCAATTTTTCGAGTAAGCCTTCCTGTTGTACCCATGAATGGTATTCGTTTTTTTGAAAATCCCATAGATTGGTATGGCATCCGATACTGGTAATATCGCTGCAAACTTTAGCGGAGATAAGAAAACTTAAATACTGAGGCAGATGCAATGCATATTTTATCTCTTTAAACAAATCAGGCTTTTCATATTTTAGCCGATATAATTGCATTCCTGAATTTAAGTTTCCCAGCACAGGGGACGCTGTTCTAAAGGAAAATTCTTCTTCACCTCCATAAGTATCATAAAATTGTTTTTGTAACCATTCCGGGTAAGGTTTTAAATAATTGTATAATGGTGCAAAGGCCCGCAGTTGTTCATTTAGATAAACAAAACTGGCGCCATAGCTGGTAAAATTAATGGCTTTAATATTAAATTCTTTTAACCTGAAGATTTCGCGTAGTGAATCAAATACTGATAATTTTAAACTATCTAAATTTTCGCAAGGGAAGCCATCTTCATCAGCGGTCTCTATAAAACGGGCACTCCTTTCAAAAACGATTTTATAGTTTTCGTCAAACAGAAATAATTTTTTGTTGGTTTTGCCTACATCAAATATGGCTATGACATTTTTCATTGGGAGTGGTGAGTGGTGAGTGGTCAGTGGTGAGTGGTGAGTGGTCAGTAGTGAGTGGTGAGTGGTCAGTAGTGAGTGGTGAGTGGTGAGGTCTCGCTCACAATTCACCACTCACATCGAGATTTCTCACTCGCAACTCACATATCCCTCTTAATCATTCCGCTTAATAATTTGAAAGTTTTTATAATTGATTCTCCGAGGGCACGGATTTCTGCTATTTTTATATATTCAAGCTTGAAAGCAATTCCTATTGCACTATCAATTTCAATTACAGAACCTCTTGATATTTCGTAATACCTATTTCTTTCTGCCAGCGATTTTCTTGAGCTACCTTCCGCGATGTTTAAATGAACAGAAATAGCAGCTCTTCTAATTTGCTGAACCATCGCGAACCTTTCGTCGGGCGGAAATTGTTTTGTTACCCTATAACATTCAAGCGCTAATTCCTGCGAAAAGTGATAAACATTTAATTTAGTGTGACCAAGTTGGAGAAACATAATTTTTAAGTTTAAAGATGAGTTAATTGATTTTGACGGAAAAGATATGATTTAGGCGTGAGTGGTGAGTAGTGAGTGGTGAGTAGTGAGTGGTGAGTAGTGAGTAGTGAGTGGTGAGAGGTGAGTGGTCAGTGGTGAGGTCTCTCACTCACAACTCACAACTCACAATTCGCAATTCACAATTCACAACCCAGTTGCCACTGACTTTTCTCCTCTTTCTTTGATTAGATTTTCTCTCACTTTTTCGTTGCGATAAACTGCCAAAGGATTTAAAGCCGCGCCGGCACGCAATCTTGCTTCTGCTACTATCGGACGAACATCGGTGCGATATGCCTGCTGCAATATTTCCTGGGCAGTCACCACGTCATTATTTTGTTGCGCCTCCACTAATTTTTTTCTGTCAATAATTAATGATTGCGCATAGGCAATCATAATAGCTTCTACTGATTGCAACAAATCTTCTAAAGGATCTTTTACATTATGTGATGCGTCAATCATCCATGCTAAATCATGGTCATGATTCATTTTCCTGGCATCCATACCTTCTACCAATTCATTAAAAATTAAAAATAATTGATAAGGTTTAATGCTTCCGACGGTAAGATCGTCATCGCTAAATTTAGAATCATTGAAATGGAATCCGCCCAGCTTTTCTTCCATCAGCAGTAAAGCAACAATTTGTTCAATATTTGCATTTGCTAAATGGTGGCCAAGATCTACAAGCGTGAAAGCTTTATTACCCAACTTGCTTGTATATAACAACGATTGTCCCCAATCTCCTACAGTTGTAGAATAAAAATTTGGTTCAAATGCTTTGTATTCAACAAATATTTTCCAGTCGTCCGGCAACGCTTTATATACTTGCTGTAAACTTTCCAATGTGTTTTGAAAGGCTTTTCTAAAATTTAATTGCCCCGGGAAACAAGAGCCATCGCTCAACCAGACGCTGAGTGATTTAGAGCCTAATTCTTTTCCGTATTTTATTACCTCGATATTGTGATCTACTGCCTGTTTGCGAACAGCTTTGTCAACATGCTGCATAGAGCCAAACTTGTAACTCAATTTTTGACCGGGTTGATCCTGGAAAGTGTTTGAATTCATGGCATCGAAACGCAATCCGTGTTGTGCCGCCAGTTTTTTTATGGCGTTGGCATCTTTTGGAATATCCCAGGGGATGTGTAATGATATAGCACCACTGGATCCGTTAAGTGCGTGCAGCAAACCAATGTCTTCAATCTTTTCTTCAAGGCTTCGTGGCTCACCGCCACCGGGGAAACGTCCAAAACGTGTGCCACCGGTACCTAACGCCCAACTGGGAATCGCGACCTGGAAGTCAGTTAATTTCTTAATAACTTTATCAGGTGAATCAATTTCTGCGGAGGCAAATTCAAAACTCTTTTTATGTTTTGATAAAGATTTTTTGTTGTTTTGTTCAATCTGATCTTTTTTTAATATCATGATATTATTTTTTTTAGCTACGGCAGCCAATTAAGTAAAAAACTTTAGAAACATTTCAAATTGTTTCTAAGGTAAGTAAAAAACTTCTTTCAGAGGAATGGATACAGGCGAATTATCTTCGTTAGTCTCCATGATATCTTTCATATAAGCCCACCATTTTTTCATAATTTCTTTGCCCGGCAGTTCATTTAATTTTTCGTCGTCTTCTATTGTAAAATAAGCAAACAAATCATTTGTTTCTTTATCTAAAAAAATTGAATAATCTGAAATCCCCGTTTCTTTTAAAAGCATTTTTAATTCGGGCCATATTTCATCATGGCGCCTTTTGTATTCGGCCTCGAAGCCTTTGACTAATTTCATTTTAGAAGCGACACGCATGAGATTTAGGTATAATTTACTTTTGATAAAAAATCAAAAGGCTGACAGATTCGAAAAACATCAGCGATTTGATTAATTGATTATGAGAAAAATTTATCTTACAAACCCGGCTGCCACGCCTCCATCTACATTCAATATATTTCCTGTTGATTTATTCAGCAATCCCCCTGCAAAAGCAAAGCAGGCATTGGCAATATCTTCAGGTAAAATCGTTTCATTCAATAAAGTTCTTTTAGCATAAAAAGCCGGCAATTCTTCTACTTTTATTCCATAAGCTTTGGCGCGTCCTTCCGCCCAGCCTCCTGCCCAAATATTGGAGTCGGAAATAACGGCATCCGGGTTTACAATATTTACCCGGATTTTATCACTTCCCAATTCTGCTGACATTAATCTTGAGAGATGTGCCTGTGCCGCTTTTGCAGAACCATAAGCCACGTTATTAGGCCCCGCCACGATGGAATTTTTGGAAACGATATTAATGATGTCCCCACCAAATCCTTGTTTACGCATTACGGCTATGCATGACTGTGATACCAGGAATTGCCCTTTTACTAAAATGTCATACAGCTTATCCCAATCTTCTGTAGTATGTTCTTCTATCGGTTTTGAGATGCTGATACCCGCGTTGTTGACAATTATGTCCACACCTCCGAATGCGAGTGCAGCACTTTTTACCGCTTCGTCAATCGTTTGCTTATCGGTTACATCCAGTTGTACTGATGCAACATTATCTTTTCCAAAGAGTTTTTGAAATTCCTCAGTAGTACCTGACAATCTTTCTTTATTGACATCATTGATAATAACGCAAGCTCCTTCTTCTACAAATTTTTTGGCGATTGCCTTACCTATACCACCAGCACTTCCTGTAACCAAGGCTACGCGGCCACTTAAGGATTTGGGTTTTGGCATTCGTTGCAGTTTAGCTTCTTCAAGTAACCAGTATTCGATGTCAAAAGCTTCCTGTCGTGGAAGAGACGTGTATGCAGAAATAGCTTCTGCGCCTTTCATTACATTGATGGCGTTAATATAAAATTCAGCCGCTACGCGCGCCGTCTGCTTGTTTTTTGCGAAAGTAAACATACCCACGCCCGGATATAAAATCACTACCGGATTGGCATCACGTATTGCCGGACTATTCGGGTGCTTGCAAGTATTGTAATAATCGGCATACATCTTCCTGTATTCCAGGAATTGAGGTTCCAGTTTTTTCTTCAAAACAGGAATCTCATTTATTTGTTCGTTTACTGTGAGGTTTAAAACCAGTGGTGAGATCTTTGTTCTTAAAAAGTGATCAGGACAACTGGTACCCATCGGAGCAAGTTTATCTAAATCGTTTGAATTAATATATTCTAAGACTCTTTCATCATCAGTAAAGTGACCAATCATTTTCGTTTCAGAAGAACAGAAGCCTCTCAATACCGGCGCCAGTAAAGCAGCTTTGTTTAATCTTTCTTCTTTTGATAGTGATTTGATTTTTTCGCCTCCAAATATTTCGCCTTTTTTCCCATAATTATCTTCAAGATATTGGGCGCATGTTTCAATCACTTCCAAAGTATTGATATAACTCTCGTAGGCAGTATCGCCCCAGGTAAACAATCCATGAGAGCCAAGCATGATGCCACGAATACCGGAATTTTCATCAAGACATTCCTTTAACATCAGGCCCAACTCAAAACCAGGCCTTTGCCATTTTACCCAGCCAATTGTTCCATTAAATAATTCTTTGGTAATCTTTTCTCCGTCTTTGGCCGCGGCGATAGCGATAGCAGCGTCAGGATGTAAATGATCAATATGTTTGAAGGGCAGAAATCCATGTAACGGTGTATCTATGGAGGGCGCTTTTGAATTCAAATCATAGATGCAATGATTGAATAATTCTACCATTTCATCTTCATGTTTAAGGCCACGATACACATTCTTTAATGATCGTAAACGATCCACATATAAGGCCGCAAGGCCATCTCTTTTCATAGTACCCAAATCACCGCCGCTCCCTTTTACCCACATTACTTCCACTGGTTTTCCGGTAAGAGGATCTTTTGCTATTGTTTTGCAGGAAGTATTTCCACCCCCATAATTCGTCAATCTTAAATCGGCTCCCAGCAAATTCGACCGGTACACTAACAGTGCAACTTCATCGCCTGTGAGCTTTGCTGCTATTTTATCGTCCCATAAATAACTTACATGTTTGAACTCTTTTGTTATCGTACTCATATTTGTATTTGTTTCTTATTAAAATAAAATTTTGTCACTGCCTTCCAAAACCTATAAGGTTTGGCTTTCCTTCAAAGTCCTGCTGCAAACCGTATAGGTTTACCTTCTCACTGATGCAAAGCATTTCCGTATCCCACCAATATTACAGATGCAATAATGGTAATGATTCCCAGGATGATTGTCGTTCTTGTTTTCGTACTAACTCCTTTCCATTCTTTCAATGCAAATCCCCACAAATTGGCCACTAATATGATAAACGACATGTGCAGTATCCATGAACTTGCCCCATTGCCGAGTTTGCTTTCGCCCATCCCATAAAAGAAAAACTGGAGGAACCAGAGTGTACCTGCGAGCGCGCAGAAAAGATAATTGCGTAGTAGCGGTGTTTTTTTATTGGTATAATCTCCAAAAGTTTTATTTCGAATATTTAAAAACATTGTCCAGATAAAATTCGTAGAGAGGCCGCCCCACAATAACACTATGTAAATAACATTGTTGCGGTATAAAAAATTTTCTGTCTCCGAAGGATTAGCGGCTTTCCAGGCATTATTAGCTACCTCAGCCATTTTGGACCCCGCTTCTATTCCATAATTGAAACAGGCACTTAAGATCCCCGCTACTATGCAAACAATTAATCCTTTAGAGAGGTTAAATTCTTTTATACTTTCTTTCTTTTTTTCTTCAGAGAGCTCACGTTCTTTCAAAACACCGGCTCGGCCACAAATAAAAATTCCGAGCAGGCATAATATCACTCCGGCCAGAACAATTTGTCCCCATGAGTTGGAAAGCAAATCAGTAAACGTAACCTTACCTTCTTGAGGATGAAAGTTGTAATAAACAGAAGGAGCCAGTGATCCAAATGCAGCAGTAAACCCTAATAATATAGAATTACCCAGCGACATGCCGAGATAACGCATCCCCAGCCCGTACATCAACCCGCCAATGCCCCAAAGAACTCCCCAAAAGAAAGTCCAGCCAAAGGTGGAAGCCGGGGTGTTCGAAATGATTTCGGCAAAATGAGGAATCGTAAGCCATGCAGCAATGGGCGGAACAATGAGCCACGAAAAGAGGCCTCCAACGATCCAGAAACTTTCCCAGTGCCAGCCTTTTACTTTGTTATAAGGTACATAAAAACTTCCGGAAGCAGCTCCGCCAATGAAGTGGTAAAAGATTCCGTAGATTATTTGCATGTGTTAAGTTGGTTCGGTGAATAATAAAATCCAGTAATAAAAATAAAATATTCCGATTCATTAATCGTCATGTACTGTCATGGTTCGATAAATTATAAAATAAAGAATCCATAAATTGCCTGCTGATTAAAGAGATCATTTTTAAAGTTACATTATTGAATACAGAAAATATTTACCGGTTTTTAAAAATAGATGAGCAGTCAATTACACCTAAGTATTTGCAAATTGCCAATTCCATTTTACACGCAGTTGAAATGAATGCTATTACAAAGAATTACTTACTTCCATCTATAAACGATTTAAGCTATGAGCTTGAAATATCAAGGGACACGGCTGAAAAAGCATTGAAATATCTCAAAGCCCTTGGAGTGATTGGTTCCGTTCCCGGCAAAGGATATTTTATTGCCAATACAGATTTTAAACAAACGATAAAAGTCTTTTTACTGTTCAATAAATTAAGCGCCCATAAAAAAATAATCTATGATTCTTTTGCCGCTAAATTAGGCGATCATGCTGCTATCGACTTTTTTATTTACAATAATAATTTTTCTCTTTTTAAGGAATTATTACAAAAAAACAGGAAAAAAGATTATACACATTATGTAATTATTCCTCATTTTTTGGAGGGAGGAGATACTGCCCATGAAATCATAAATGAGATTGAAGGAGGCCACTTAATTTTGTTGGATAAATTAATTTCGGGTATCAAAAGGGAATACGGAGCAGTGTATGAAAATTTTGATCAGAATATTTTTCTTGCATTAAAAGAAGCACTTCCACATTTGAGTAAATATCAAACTATAAAAATTATTTTTCCTGAATATACCTATCATCCTGAAGAAATTTTAAAAGGCTTTCATTCTTTCTGCAGCGAATATGCTTTCAATCATTCAGTGGTTCAACATTTGGCCGAAGAGCGTATTAGCCAGGGCGAAGTTTTTATCAATCTTATGGAAGATGACCTTGTCGTTTTGCTTGAAAAAATTCAAGGGACTCAATTGGAAGTTGGAAAAGATGTTGGCATTATTTCTTATAATGAAACGCCATGGAAACGTTTTATTTTGAATGGTATTACCACTATTTCAACAGATTTTAAAACAATGGGCGAGATGGTGGCTGACATGGTTTTGAATAATGGCAAGCAACATATAGAGGTGCCGTTTTCATTGACTTTGAGAAAATCGCTATAGATGCTTGATGAATTCTTTTATGAATTATAATTCCTTAATTTTTTTTTAACAGGAATATCAATTATTTATTGCTTTACTGTATTACGAATTATTTAAGGCAGCGGAATTGTATTGGCGAAAAAGGAACATCTCGCAATTTATCCCCAACAAAATATAAAAGCAATCCCCGCAAAGGGATAAATCCTTAAATTGCCATCTAATGAATTTACAATAAAATAGATGAGATTAATTCCATTACCGCCAAAACGCGTACTTAATAAAGCTTTTTTAAAGCAACGCCCTTTAAGAAGTGATATGGATTTGTTTAAGAAAGAATTAATCGCTTTACTGGATTGCATAGACGCAAACGAAACAGAAGAATTTCATAAAAACCTGGTAAGCGATTTTCTGAAAAAAGCCATTTATCATAATGATAATTTTATCAATACCAAAGGGCGGCAAGACTTAGTGATCCATAATGGCAAAGACAATAAATCCAACGTTGGTGTAATTATAGAAGCCAAAAGGCCGCAAAATAAATCGGAATGGTTTAGCGCTGAAAACCCCAATGGTAAAGCGTTACAGGAATTGGTTTTATATTATTTACGCGAGCGAATCGAAGGCAATAATATTGACATAAAATATCTAATCGCCGCCAACATCAATGAATGGTACATCATAGAAGCGAAATATTTTGAAAACATTTTTTACCATAATAAAGGATTGGTAAAGGATTATGAAGAATGGCGCGATGGAAAAAAAGTAACACGCGATACGGGATTGTTCTATAGTGAAATCGTAAAACCTTTTATTGAAAAACTGACAGATGAAATTCCCTGCACTTATTTTAATATTCAGAATTATGTAAAAGCGCTGAAAAACGAAGACAAGGAAGATGATAAAAACCTGATTGCTTTACTTAAAATTCTTTCGCCTCAGAATTTATTAAAAATACCGTTTGCGAATGATAGCAATGAATTAGACGATAAATTTTACAAGGAATTATTGCACATCATCGGGCTGGAAGAAGCCAAAGAAGGAAGTAAAAATATCATTCGCAGGAAACTTGAAAATAAGAATTCCGCTTCGTTGCTTGAAATGGCGATTAAGAAATTGCGCACCAAAGGGATTCATAAAATAACCGACCTGAAAGCCTTTGGCGAAACTTCTGACGAACAATATTTCAACATTGCGCTCGAGCTTTGCATTACATGGATTAACCGGATTTTATTTTTGAAATTATTGGAAGGGCAATTATTAAGTTACCACAAGTCTCCCTCTCCTTTTGGAGAGGGACGGAAGGGTGAGGCATATCGTTTTTTAAATTCAAAGATGATTTTTGATTTTGATGAATTGTTCAATCTTTTTCACAACGTGCTCGCTGTTGACATTAATAATAGACAGGATGAATTACAACAAAAATATAAATTAGTTCCTTATCTCAACAGCTCGCTTTTTGAAATAAGCGAATTGGAAGACGTAACTATTTGCGTGGATTCGTTGGATAATTCTGATATACTGGAATACATCGGTAGTACTATTTTAAAAGAACACAAAAAGAAAAACGAACCTTTAGCTACATTAAATTATCTGTTTCAGTTTCTGGATTCTTACGACTTCGCCAGCGAAGGCTCTGAAGACATTCAGGAAGACAATAAGCCCCTGATAAACGCTTCCGTTCTCGGAAAAGTTTTTGAAAAAATAAACGGCTATAAAGACGGTTCCATTTACACGCCGGGATTTATTACCATGTATATGTGCCGTCAATCAATTCGCATGGCGGTGATGCAAAAATTCAACGATGCCAAAGGTTGGAACATTCAAAAATTTGACGAACTCTACAATCAAATTGATAACATTGATGAAGCCAATAATATTATCAACGATTTAAAATTGTGCGATCCGGCGGTAGGTTCTGGTCACTTTTTGGTTTCTGCGCTCAATGAAATAATCACCATAAAAAGCGAACTGAAAATACTGAAAGACAAAACCGGAAGACGGTTGAAAGAATACACTGTAGAGGTCGAAAATGACGAACTCTATGTAACCGATGAAGACGGAGAAATTTTCAATTATATTCCTGAAAACAAAGAGCGGCAGCGCATACAGGAAACTTTGTTTCTGGAAAAACAAAAAATCATCGAAAATTGTCTATTTGGCGTGGACATCAATCCCAATTCTGTAAAAATCTGCCGGTTGCGGCTATGGATTGAATTGTTGAAAAATGCTTTTTATAAAGAAGAATCGGGCTATAAAGAATTAGAAACCCTGCCCAATATTGATATCAATATAAAATGCGGCAATAGTTTGATAAGCAGGTTTGTGCTGGATGCGGATTTAAGCAAAGCGCTGAAAAGCATTAAATATAATATTGAAACGTATCGTGGCTTTGTATCAAGTTATAAAAATGAAAAGAATCGCGATGTAAAAAGAGGGTTGCAAAAAATAATTGATAGTATTAAAAGTGATTTCAGAACAGAAATATTTAGAAATGATACCAAGTATGTAAAGTTGCAAAAGCTGCAATACGAATACAATATGTTGGTGGCACCGAATATTTTTAAAGATAATGACTCTGTAATGGAAGATGAAGTCATTTATGGTTCTGAAGAAAATATAAGGAAAGCAAAAGATCGAAAGATAAAATTAGAAGCAGATATAGAAAAAATTACTAAAGAAATTGATGAAATAAAAAATAATGCGATTTATAAAAATGCGTTGGAATGGCGGTTTGAATTTCCGGAAGTGTTGAACAATGAAGGGGATTTTCAAGGCTTTGATGTGGTAATTGGAAATCCGCCATATGGTGTAAAGTCTAATAGAGCGGAAAAAAATTATTATTCTTCGAGATATAAATCGAATGATGATATATATACAAACTTCATTGAAATAGGGCGTGAAATTTCAAATGTGAAAGGACAGATTAATTATATTATTCCTATTACCTGGCTGACAGGAGTAAATTATATTAAAACCAGACAATTACTTGTAGAAAATTTTTCATTGTCAAAAGCGATAAATCTTCCTTACAATATTTTCTCTAATGCATATATTGATACAGGGATTTATTTTTTTGAGAAGAAAGCCTTAGCAGAAAGTTTGGTCTTTGAATTTAATCCAAAAGATAAAATTCAACTTGAAGAGTTAATAAATATGAAATTCAAAAAACTTCCAAGAAGCTTATGGACTTCAAAAAAAGACATGAAAATAAATTTAAACGAAGCTGATAATTCTATATTCTTTAAACTCGATACTGTTGTATCAAAACTTGAAAATTTTTCAAATTCAGCAAGAGGAATTTTAGCAGATAAAAATCAATATCAATTAACAGAAGGAATAAATCAAAAGAAAGTCTTTACTGGAAATTTAAATAGATATTCAATTGATAAGAGTTTTAATTTTATTGAGTATGGGGAAAACCTTAAAGAGAAACCCAAGAGTTATAATTTTTTCATTGGCGAAAGGATTTTGGTAAGAAGAATTATTAGTCGTCAGTTTAGGATAATGGCAACTATAACAAAGGATGAATTTGTATGCAAAAAAGACATTTACATTATAAAGTTGCATGATGAAAGATTAAATGCGCATTTTGTTTTGGCTTTATTAAATTCAAATTTGATTTCGTATTATAAAACAAAAAATTCCGGTTCAGCTAAAAAAGATGATTTTACCCAAATTACTTTGGGTGATATAAGGCAATTACCAATTCCGATTATTCCCTCATCTGCCCAGCAGCCCTTCATCACTTTAGTCAATCAAATTTTAGAATCCAAACAACAAGGAAATGACACCACGGATTTGGAAAAAAAAGTAGATAATCTAGTTTTTGACTTATATGGTATAACAACAGAAGAAATAAAAATTATTGAAGGAAAATGAAATTAGGTTATCAAAAAGGAATGATCAGTATATATGATATAGGAAATATGGCCTTATTATATGAACCAAGTAGCCCAATGAATATAATTGAGGAATATCGCACCCATGTCAAAGAAGCTGAAAACACACCTGAATATTACCGGTATCTTAGGAACTTAAAATATCTGGTGCATATTTCAAAAGCGATTTTATCAATTAAAAATGAAAAAATAAATTTTGCGGTCCGTATTTTTCTTCATGATTTAATTAAGAAATATTTTGATGAAAAATATTCTTATGATTGGCAGGAATTAAAGTCAATTTTATTTTACTGTAATTATTTCAGCAACGTAAACACTTTTAAAAATTTTGCTCAAAAGATTAGAAACCCTTTTTTTTATAAAAGATTACACTTGTATTTATCAAACGATAGTGTAATTCCTTAAAAAATCAAAACAACAAGGAATTGACACCACGGATTTAGAACAAAAAGTGGATAATCTAGTTTTTGAGTTATATGGAATTACAGAAGAGGAAAGGAAAGTGATAGAAGGGAGTTGAAAATGTAGGGACAGGTCGCGACCTGTCCCTACGGCAGTAAACCAACAAAGAAACGATATTCCTGTTTTTTCTAAAACAAAACCAGAGAAATCATGGAAAGTATTTGTAGATGTCTTTTCTGTCCAAAACCCGCACTAATTCTACTGTTTGATTTTGAAAAAAGAAGCCAATCCGATATCTGTTTAACCTAATTCTGTACGCATTTTTATAACCCGTCATTTTTTTGCAGGATGGAATTTCAGAAAGTTTCCCCGATTTAATAATCGTTTCAATTATTTCTGATAGTTGCGTTTGAACTGCTAATGGAAGTTTTGCAGAATCCTTCTCAAAGGATTTGCGGATTTCTATATTCACTTAGCACCCTTTAAGCGTTTTAAAAAATGTTCCCGTCCAGTTTTATCGAGCAAAGGAGTCTTTCTTCCGGCCTGCATAGCTCTGTATAAAGCATCATTTTCTTCTGCTTCGGAATGAAAGCCAATTTCCAGGCTTGTCAAAAAAGCTTTTACTACTTTTTCCTGTTGCTTATTCTTTGGGTTTACTATTAGTGTCATAAAAGAAATTTATGGAATTTTTAGTTAACCATTTTTCCATGCTTCATCTTCTTCAATGGTTAACCAAACTTTTGAAAGAGATTGCTCAGAAAGGAGCATTGAACTTTTGTCGGCTATTTTATTTTTACTTTTGAATTCAAGAAAACGCAAATATTCAATCACTTCGGTTACATATTTATCCGGAAGTTGTTCCAGATAGTGCTGAATTTTTTCTTTATTTCCAATTAACATACCTCTAAATTAATTTAAATTTTGGAAGGATAAACTTAAAATTAAATCAAATTAAATCTGAATCAAATTTTAGAATCGAAACAACAAGGAAACGATACCACGGATTTAGAAAAAAATATAGACGAACCTGGTTTATGAATTATATGGAATTACTGTAGGGACAGGTCGCGACCTGTCCCTACCCAACAAACAAACAAATATTCCACTTTTTTATTCAGGTAAATTAATTGTTGATTTAAAATTTTAAAATGAAATAGACAATAAAAATCATGTCAATTAATGAAATTTGTGGGAACCTTAGTCAACAAACAAATATTGGGAATTTTAATTTTTTAAAAAAATTCATGCACCATTAGGAAAATATTTTTTTTAATCCTAAGCAAATGATTCCTACTTTTAAATGGTATCAATTCTTTTGTTGAAAATATATCCGGGCAAATTAAAAATATATCTAAGAATGAAGAAAAAAATAACCGAAAAATTTAAGGAAATATTTGGTGGAGATCCATTGGTCGTGCGCTCTCCCGGCCGCATCAATATTATTGGCGAGCATACGGATTATAATGATGGTTTTGTATTGCCTGCGGCAATTGATAAAGCTGCTTATCTCGCCGTTTCGTTGCGCGATGATGATGAAATACACCTGGTAGCTGATGATCTTGATGAAAGATTTTCCATTTCTATAAATGATCTCAAACCTGTCGGGGATATCAGTTGGCCCAATTATATGCTGGGAGCCGTTGCACAGTTTCAAAAACTTGGAATCACTTTAAAAGGGTTCAATGCATTACTTACAAGTGATGTTCCGATTGGTGCGGGATTATCTTCCTCTGCTGCGGTGGAATGCGCTACTACCTTTGCTTTGAATGAATTGTTGCATACCCATTTAGAAAGAATTGAAATGGTAAAAATGTCTCAAATGGCAGAGCATGAGTATGCAGGAGTGATGTGCGGGATCATGGATCAGTTTGCTTCCATGATGGGAAAGAAAGATCATGTGATAAAATTAGATTGCCGTTCATTGGAATATGATTACGTGCCTTTTAAATTGGATGGAATTAAAATTCTTTTGCTTGATACCAACGTAAAACATTCATTGGCTTCTTCAGAATATAACACCCGCCGGAAAGAATGTGCGCAGGCAGTAGAATGGATCCGGCAACATGAACCGAAAGTGGTTTCACTGCGGGATGTAACGGAAGATATGCTGGATAAATATGTTTTGCCAAAAGATAAACTCATTGATATGAGAAGTCGTTTTGTGGTACAGGAAATAAACCGGTTACAAAAAGCGTGTGCCGATTTAAAACGTTGCGATATAGAAGCCCTTGGCAAAAAAATGTTTGCCACTCACGATGGGCTTAGCCAGATGTATGAAGTAAGTTGTGATGAACTGGATTACCTGATAAATTTTGTAAGAAATAATGATGCGGTAATTGGCGCCAGGATGATGGGCGGCGGCTTTGGAGGGTGTACCATTAATCTTGTAAAAGAGGAAACGATTCCGGTTTTAATAAAAGATATATCTGCGCAATATGAAAAACATACTGGGAAAAAACTCAGTGCTTATGTTGTTTCAATTAATGATGGAACCGAAATTATATAACTGTAAGATGAATATTTTTTATGAAAAAAATACTCACCATTTTATGTGTATATCAATAAATTTTATAAGACCATCCGCAAGCAATTTTTGCTCTTTCACTTTTGGATGTCCATAAGTTTCTTTGTAAGGAGCGAAATAAGTAAAAATCTTTTTGTCGTGTAATAGCTCAACTGCCTTTTGAACATATGCCGGCCAGGGCGATCCTTTTTTCGTAATATCCATATTGCCCAACATGCAAATTATTTTTGCTTTTGGATACGTGGATATTATCGTTTGAACGAAGTTCTTATATGCCTGAACAATCTGCGATTCGTCGGGAGCTTTGGTACCAAAACGATTTTTGAATTGTTGATTATCGGGCATCGTTACGATCCAGGAATCGTTTTGCAATAAATTGATCACTACAAGATCGGGAGTGTATTTTGAGAAATCCCATTTACTTGTGGAATCTGTAGGATCAAGCCGGTCGTACATTTCAGTCATTATTAGTGGAAACCAGCTAACCATTATCCCGATCCCGCTTTTGGAGGTGCAATGATATTGGGCGTTAAAATGCCGCGCGGTAATAGCACCATAAGCATCATAATTATTTTCATAATATCCGTAAGGAAAATCTTTGGCAGTATCATATATTGCATAGCCACAGGTAATAGAATTTCCAAAAAATTCGATCTTTCTTTTTGGTAATTTACCAGGTGTAAGCAGTTTCGTTTCAGGGTTAGTTTCAAAACCATAAAACCATGTTTTTCCTTTATCCCATTCTGTAAGTTTGAAAAGTTGCAAAGAATGTTTGCCATAAGGAAGGCCTGAGGCAAGAACCACGATTTTTTTTAAAGTATCAAATTGTATTTTATAAATCCGGTCTTTATCAATAATGACATTGTAATAATTAGAAGTATCCTCGTCTTTAAACATTCCGGATATTCCTGTTCCTTTAAAATTAATGTTGACTGAAGTTCCAGGCCACATTAATTCCGCGGCATCAGTTGTATAAGCAATTCTGCCTTCATAAGAAATATCCTTGTTATTAAAAGGAATAAAGTTTTGGGAATAAATGCTGGTAGAATACAGGAAGAAGAAAGAAGCGATAAGGGCGAAATTTTTTAACATGAAAAAATTAATTTTATTTGCTAATGTACTATTTCCAACTAACTTTCTGTATAACATGCCTGGGTAAATGCAATTGAAATAGTATTAGCTGACCTTAAGAATGTACACCGTTGAGTTTTTAATTTTTTGTCAAAAGTGAATTCCATTATTTTTCATAGTTTCATTAAATATTTGATTCTTTCATTTTTAATATTCTTTTTATGAAAAAAATCCTCACCATTTTATTTGTTTTGAACGCTGCTACTTTGTTTGGCCAGACAGAAAAGTTTAATGGGCTTGACATGAACATGGGTAATCTTTCAAGACTATCGGACGCAAAGACAAGATCTATAAGCCCTGAAAATATTACAGGTGAAAAAGGAAAAGGCGCTATGGCCGATCCAATAACGGATAAGGATAAACGCAATATTGCGAATGCTGCCAGCGAAGCAAGGGACCTTGGCGTGGGATGGAAAGTAAATCCTTTTATAATTATTAATCCTGGTGAAACGGTTACTATTGCTGAAATGGAAGGCCCCGGCGCTATTCAGCAAATATGGATGACACCTACCGGTAACTGGCAATTTTCCATTATCCGTTTTTACTGGGACGATGAAAAAACACCCTCGGTGGAAGCTCCTGTTGGCGCTTTTTTTGGTATGGGCTGGAATGAGTATGCGCCTTTAAATTCATTGGCGGTAACTGTAAACCCGGGCAGTGCATTTAGCTGCTATTGGAAAATGCCATTCAGAAAAAAGTGTAAAATAACCATGGAGAATATAGATGACCAGCCTATGCGGCTGTACTACCAGGTCAATTATACATTAACAGAAGTAGGAAAAGACGAAGGATATTTTCATGCGCAGTACAGGAGGTCTGGTCCTGGCGATGGCTCGGTACATACTATCCTTGATGGCGTAAAAGGCAAAGGACAATACGTAGGCACTTATATGGCAATTGGTGTTCATAATAATGGCTGGTGGGGCGAAGGAGAAATAAAATTCTACATAGATGGTGATAAAAATTATCCAACAATAGTAGGTACAGGAACAGAAGATTATTTTTGTGGCTCTTATAATTTTGAGAATCCGGTAACTCATGAATACCAACAATTTTCTACTGCATATTCGGGCCTTCACCAAATAATAAAACCGGATGGACTGTATAAATCACAGGAACGATTTGGCATGTATCGTTGGCATATCATGGATCCGGTGAGGTTTGAAAATGATCTGAAAGTTACGATACAGGATCTTGGCTGGCAGTCGGGTGGCAGGTATCTGCCACAGGAATCGGATATCATTACGGTTGCCTATTGGTATCAGCAGGAGCCGCATGCACCTTTCCCGATTTTGCCCGGAAAGGATAAGCTGGCAGTGAATTAATGGATATTTTTATGAAATACAAAATCCATTTATTCCTGCCCGACTGTGTCATTCAGGCGGGTGTTGTTTTACTGTGAAAGGTATTTTATAAACAGTAGTATGAAACAGATATTGTGCAACTGGTATTTACGGTAACGTATAAACGAAAAATGGGAAAAGCAAAGAAGAATAAAAATCAATTTGAAAACTAACTATAACTATACTTTCAATTTGTAAATATTTTCTAATAAATTGCTACATGATACTACGTTTTTGCTGTTATGTTTATTTTATATTATTTCCATTTAATAATGGGAATAATCCATCAAATATTCATCCCGGCAAAAGCCATAATTATTATTTCAGTGTGAAAGGAGATGATAAAAATGAAGGCTCAATGGAACGGCCACTAAGGACCATTGCCCACCTGGATGTTATGAAACTTTTTGCAGGAGATAGCTTGTTTTTTAAAGCAGGTGAAATTTTTCATGGCAATTTGGCGATAGATTCAATTCAACCAGGTATTAAAGGAATTCATCATTTTCTTGTTCTTACATCTTATGGACATGGCGCTGCAACAATTGATGCTGAAAATGGGACTGCAATTGAAATTAATAATTTGTCTTTTGTAAACATCAATAATATTACCTGCAAAGGATCTGGCCGGAAGGACGGCAATACAAAAGCAGGAATTACAATCAGCAATTGCGATCATATTTCTATAGATAATATGGATATAAGTGGATTTCAAAAATCCGGATTGCAGATTTATAGTTGCAAAGATGTAACAATACATAAAGTGTATGCGCATGATAACGGCGCTTCCGGAATAGGAGTTGAAGGAGACTTTAAAAACAAACTTTCCAGTAAAAATATTTTGATTGCTGAGTGTGTTGCAGAAAATAATCCGGGTGATCCAACAAATCTTACCAATCAAAGTGGAAATGGAATTGTTGTGGGACATTGTACCGATGTTGTAATTGATCATTGTTCTGCAACCAATAATGGATGGGATATGCCACGCATTGGTAATGGTCCGGTTGGTATCTGGTGCTATGAAGCCGATAGTGTAATTATTCAGCATTGTATTTCTTATCGCAACAAAACTTCAGTTGGAGGTGCTGATGGCGGCGGCTATGACCTTGATGGCGGCGTTACCAATTCAATTATCCAATATTGTCTCTCTTATGATAACCAGGGAAGCGGTTATTGCATATTTCAATATTGGGGAGCTAGCCCATGGTACAATAATGTGATCAGGTTTAATATCAGTGAGAATGATGGTTTGGTTTCCGACTCACTGGCTGGTTTGTATATTTGGAATAGTTCAAAAGATGCCAAACAATTTTATAATTGTGATGTTTACAATAATACCATATACAATTCTAAAGAAGCCACTCTAAGTTTTTCGCAAACAAGTCAAAGAAAAAACTTCAGGTTTTTCAATAATATTTTTATTGGAAAAGATAGCCTGATAAGAGGAAATGAAGGAGATGATATTTTTCTTGCCAACGACTGGTACAGCATTGAAAAGAAATTCAATGCAGATGGTATCATTGATTTTAAAACCTGGGGGTTGCGTCGTAATAAAGAGCAAATGAATCACAAAATAATTGGTTTAAATGTAATGCCAGCTTTTAAAAATCCCGGTAATACAACATTTACCGATGTAAAGAATCTTACTGGTTTTGATAATTATAAAATAAGGATTTTATCTCCTGTAATGGAATCTGCTATTGATTTGAAGCATTTGTATCATATTAATACAGGCAACAAAGATTTTAATAACAAACGAATCAATAAAAAATGTTTAGGCGCCTGTACACATCCTTAAAATAAAAATAAATTATGAAAAGAAATTTTGCTTTAATCATTTGCATGCTCATTTGTTTTCATTGCTTTGCACAAAGAAAAATTTTGTTTGATGAAGGCTGGCGCTTCCATCGCGGTGATGCAGAAAATGCTGAGCAAATAAACTTTAAAGACGATAACTGGAGAATGGTTGATCTTCCGCATGATTGGAGTATTGAAGACCTGCCTGGAACCAATTCACCTTTTAATCCTGACGCAATCAATGGCGTAAGCGTTGGCTTTACAACCGGTGGAATTGGCTGGTACCGGAAAACTTTCACATTGCCGGTAAACCAAACTGCCTACCGGACAGGCAGGCAAAATAAAAGGATTTCTATTTTATTTGATGGCGTTTATATGAATGCTGATGTTTGGGTCAATGGTGTTCATTTAGGAAATCATCCTTATGGTTATACTTCTTTTTATTATGATATTACCGATAAAATAAAAAAGAACGGAAAGAATATTATTGCAGTACAGGTAAAAAATGTGGGCGCAAACAGCCGCTGGTACGCAGGTTCAGGAATTAACCGCCATGTTTGGCTGATAGAAACCAATCCAATTCATGTGGCGCAATGGGGAAATTATATTACCACACCGGAAGTGACTTTATCATCAGCAAAAGTAAACATCAAAATAAGAATTAAAAATGAAACCGGCGTTTCAGCAATCATAATTTTAGTAAATAAAATTATAAATGCTAAAGGAGTTGAAGTTGCAAAGACATCATCAAAACAAAATATTAATGCAAATAGTGAATACGAATTTAATCATGATGCAATAGTGAAATCGCCCAAATTGTGGTCAACTGAAAATCCCGAATTATATAAAGCCATTACAGAAATTTATGTTGATGGAAAGCTATCGGATCATGTTGAAACCAAATTCGGAATCCGCAATATTTCTTTTGATGCTGTCAACGGTTTTATGTTAAATAATAAGCCGATGAAATTAAAAGGGGGATGTTTTCATATTGATAACGGTCCTCTTGGCGCAAGATCATTTGATCGCGCAGAAATACGTCGCGTAGCACTCATGAAAGCAAGCGGTTTTAATGCAATACGATGTTCGCACAATCCGCCCGCACCCGCCTTTCTGGAAGCCTGTGACAGCCTTGGCATGCTGGTGATTGACGAGGCATTTGATTGCTGGAACGAAGGAAAAAACCCGGATGATTATCATGTTTATTTTCAAGATTGGTGGCAAAGAGATTTACAAAGCATGTTGCTTCGCGACAGAAATCATCCTTCTATTATTATGTGGAGCATCGGCAATGAAATTCCGGGAATGGACAGACCTTCTATTGCAGATACTGCGAAATTGCTTGCAGATTATGTTCGTTCCGTGGATAACACGAGACCTGTTACGGCTGCCGCAAATAGTGTTTCAGATCAGAAAGATGCATTCTTTTCTGCTTTGGATGTTTGCGGGTATAATTATGCAAAAGATAAATATGTAAGCGATCATGAACGCAAGCCAAACCGGGTTATGGTTGCAACAGAATCTTATGCATTAGAACAATTCGATTACTGGATGGAAGTTTTAGATCATCCGTGGGTAATTGGTGATTTCGTGTGGACCGGCTTTGATTATATTGGTGAATCAAGTATTGGATGGCTTGGTTATATGCCTGATAAAAAATATTATCCATGGAATCTTGCTTATTGTGGCGACATTGATATCTGTGGATGGAAAAGACCCCAATCATTTTACCGGGATGCACTTTGGAAAAAAAATCAATTGTCCATTTTTGTAAAACCACTTCAACCTTCTTTTCCTGTCAATCCTAAAAAAGAATCATGGAGCAAATGGAATTGGGATGATGTGGTAGCAAACTGGACATGGAAAGGTGATGAAGATTCGATTTTTGAAGTAAATATTTATTCATCCTGCGATGAAGTGGAATTGTTTTTAAATAACAAATCACTCGGGAAAAAACCAACCAATCGTTCCACAAAATTTATGGCTGTTTATAATGTTCCTTACACCACTGGCGAATTAAAAGCAGTTGGATATGATAATGGAAAGAAAGTAAATACGGCTATTTTAAAAACTGCGGGCGAACCTGCACAAATAAAATTATCTGCGGATAGAAAGACTATTAAAGCGGATAACCATGACCTGAGCTATATTACTGTAGAACTGGTTGATAAAAAGGGAATCCGTAATCCCGGGGTAGAAAATTTAGTTCATTTTGAAATTGAAGGCGCGGGAACTATTGCCGGCGTTGGCAATGCTGATCCGGTAAGTGTGGAAAGTTATCAATCGCCTCAGCGCAAAGCCTGGCAAGGCAGATGCATAGTGGTTGTTAAGTCGGCAAAGCATTCGGGGAATATTGTACTAAAAGCGACTTCTCCCGGATTGGTTTCTTCCGAGGTAACTTTAAAAGCTGAATAAATGGTTTCGTTTTAAGCCCGCGCCTGTTCGGGAAGCCGAAAAAAACATCTCGCGATAATGTAAATCCTGTCCGATCTTGTTACAACTTTTTTGGATGCTGCTGTTACAGATTGGAAATTGAGAATTAGCTTCAATGTTAAATTTTTGAAAATGAAAATTTTAAAAAGAGTTTACCTAATAAGTTTTGCTGCCATCTCATTCGCAGCATTCAAAACAAACCCTGTTTTAGCTCAAAAGCAAACGACAGCTTTTGTGAAAGGCGCTGACATAAGTTGGTTGCCACAAATGGAAGCTTCCGGCTATACATTTTATAATCAACAGGGTGTTGCAGAAGATTGCTTTAAAATTTTAAAAAGTCTTGGAATTAATACCATCAGGTTACGCACTTTTGTGAACCCTTCTGATGATAAATTCAGCGGCCATTGCAGCAAAGAAGAAACAGCGGCGATGGCAGCACGGGCGAAAAAGTGGGGAATGAGGGTGATGATAGATTTTCATTACAGTGATAGCTGGGCCGATCCCGGCAAACAAAAAAAGCCTGCGGCCTGGGCAAATGATGATTTTCTTCAGTTATTGAGTGATGTTTATAAATATACGCTTGAAGTGATGAACACGATCAAAGCTGCCGGAGTGACGCCGGAATGGGTAGAGATTGGTAATGAAATAACCAACGGAATGATGTGGCCTGACGGCAGTACTTCGAACTGGGGCCAGTTAGCACAGTTAATCAATAAAGGTTACGAGGCTGTAAAAGCGGCAAGTCCGGATTCGAAAGTAATTCTCCATGTTGACCAGGGAAATAATAAGGAACGTTTCAAAACATGGTTTGATAATGCCACCGCTCATGGGGCAAAGTATGATGTTATCGGCTTGTCCTATTATCCCTATTGGCTTGAGGCCCATCCGGATTATACGCTTTCTATCAACGATTTGGGGGCCAATCTTTCAGACCTGGTTGCACGGTATGGAAAAGAAGTCATGATAGTAGAAGTGGGTGGTGAGGATAACCAACCTCAAAATACGTATGATATGCTGGTGGCGGCTCAACAGAAAGTAAAGGCAGTGCCCAATAATAAAGGTTTGGGCGTAATCTATTGGGAACCGGAAGGCGCAAGAAGCTGGAGTCACTATGCATTAAGTGCGTGGGGTGATGACGGAAAGCCAACCAAAGCGTTGGAAGCATTTTTGCCGGAGTAAGTTTGACAGAGGAATTATAAATCAGGAAGTGTTGTTTTCCGGTTAGTTTCCGTTATAGCCATGAATCCCTTTATGAGCAGTGGCTTAAGCCTCCACTCTCACAGAGTTGTCATTCTGAGAGTGAGGCTTTGGCTTCCAATTACTTAAAAGTATTTTTCAGAAATTTAAAAAAATCTTTAAAAAAAATAAATGTAAACTTGACACTTATAAAGAATTATTCCTAAATTGTTCTTTTTTTAAGATTGTTATTATGATACGGGATAAAAATTTTGTAATCGGTGTCGACTACGGTACTGATTCTGTGAGATCTGTAGTTTTAGATGCCTCCAACGGCGATGAAATTTCTTCATCCGTATTTTATTACCCACGCTGGAAAGATGGTTTGTATTGCGATGTCAACAAAAATCAATTCAGGCAACATCCGCTTGATTATATAGAAGGGCTGGAAGCAACTATAAAAGATTGCCTGGGAAAAACTGGTGAAGAAGTTGCAAAAAATATAAAAGCAATTTCGGTAGATACTACAGGTTCATCTCCCGTGACGACAGACGAACACGGAACACCATTGGCTTTATTACCGGAGTTTGAGACCAATCCCAATGCTATGTTTGTTTTGTGGAAAGATCATACCTCCACTAAAGAAGCCGCCCAATTTAATGACCATGCAAAGAAATTTGGAATTAATTATTTGCAATACGTTGGTGGTATTTATTCATCCGAATGGTTCTGGAGTAAGTTGTTGCACATACTTCGAATAGACGATACCGTTAGATCCGCATGCTATTCGTGGGTGGAACATTGCGATTGGATTCCTTTTTTATTAACAGGCGGTAATGATGTGCATCAAATGAAACGAGGAGTTTGTTCCGCGGGACACAAAGCGCTATGGGCAGAAGATTACGGAGGATTACCACCCAACGATTTCTTCACTTCATTAGATCCTTTGCTCGATGGTTTTACTTCAAGATTATTTACTGAAACATATACATCTGATAAACCTGCCGGTAATCTTTCTAAAGAATGGGCAGAACGTTTGGGATTATCCACTGACGTGATTATAGGTGTAGGCGCATTCGATGCCCACATGGGCGCGGTTGGTGGGCAAATAGAACCTTATCACCTCAGTAAAGTAATGGGAACTTCCACCTGCGATATGCTGGTGGCGCCAATGGACGATGTAAAAGATAAATTGATAAAAGGAATTTGCGGACAAGTACCCGGCTCCGTTATTCCTGGCATGATGGGAATGGAAGCCGGCCAATCTGCATTTGGCGATACTTACGTCTGGTTTAGAAATATGATCATCAATTCTTTCAAAAATATTTTAAAAAATTCAGAAATTATTGATGTAGCAACCGCTTATTTATTACAAAAAGAATTACATGATAAATTAATCGTTGAACTTGCTACAGAAGCAGCAAAACTTCCGTTGAATGAAAATGATGAGCTTGCAGTTGACTGGCTCAATGGCCGCCGGACACCCGACGCCAACCAGGAATTAAAAGCTGCCATTATCAATTTGAATCTCGGTACAGATGCACCCCGTATTTTTAAAGCATTGGTAGAAGCCACCTGCTTTGGTGCAAAAGCAATTGTTGACAGGTTTAATGATGAAGGCGTCCCGGTAAAAGGATTGATTGGATTAGGTGGCGTTGCAAAAAAATCTTCCTACATCATGCAGGTCATGGCGGATGTAATGGACATGCCTATTCGTATTCATAAATCAGAACAAACGTGTGCAATTGGCGCGGGGATGTTTGCCGCAACTGCCGCCGGCATTTATGATAAAGTGGAAGACGCGATGGCCGCTATGGGACACGGTTTTGACGCGGAATATCAACCCAATAAAAACAACGTGGAATTGTATAAAAGGAGATATGAAAAATATAAAACGCTGGGAAAATTTATTGAGCAATGAGTAAATATGATGAAATAAAAAAACTTGCTTACAAAGCCAACATGCAATTGCCCGAACTCGATTTGGTGCTTTTTACTTTTGGCAATGCTAGTGCTGCAGATAGAAATGCCGGTGTTTTTGCCATCAAACCAAGTGGGGTGCCTTATGTAGAACTTTCTGCAGATAAAATGGTCATTGTTGATTTCGAAGGGAAAACAGTTGAGGGAAATTTGCGTCCATCCTCCGATACGCTTACGCATGCTGTATTGTACAAACATTTCGAAAATATCGGAGGAATTGTACACACGCATTCCTGTTATGCTACTGCGTGGGCGCAAAGCCTGCGTGATATTCCCATTTATGGAACCACACACGCCGACCATACCACCTACGATATCCCATGTGCAGCACCCATGAATGATGAAATGATACAAGGGGATTACGAATACCAAACCGGTTTTCAAATTATCAATGCTTTGAAAGAAAAGAATATAAGTTATGAAGAAATGGAAATGATTTTGGTCGGCAATCATGCTCCATTTACGTGGGGAAAGACGGCAGACAAAGCAGTGCATAACAGCGCTGTGTTGGAGGCTGTAGCAAAAATGGCTTTCATAACGGAATCCATTAAAGCAGATACATTACGATTGAAGGATTCTTTAATAAAAAAACATTACGAGCGAAAGCATGGTAAAGACAGTTACTATGGCCAATAATCTTAAAAAATTATTATTATGAAAAAAATATTCCTTTCACTTTTTCTTCTATCTGCAACAGTTGTTTTTGCACAGAATAAAGACTATCCCATAAAGCCTTTGGCTTTTAACCAGGTTCACCTTAGTGATAATTTTTGGCTTCCACGATTGAGAGTTAATGAGACAGTTACCATTCCTGCTTCTTTTGAAAGATGCCAAAATACCGGCCGTGTAGAAAATTTTATACTTGCTGCGAAGCACACTGGAAAATTCTGTAGTATCTATCCATTTGATGATACAGATATTTATAAAACAATAGAAGGCGCTGCCTATTCACTGAGTTTATTTCCCGATGCAAAATTGGAGAGATACGTTGATTCACTTATAACCATTATTGGTAAGGCCCAGGAGCCTGATGGTTATTTATATACTGCCCGTTCGATTGATCCTCTGCATCCTCTCGCATGGGCAGGAAGTGAAAGATGGGTAAATGAAAGAAAATTAAGTCATGAATTATATGATGCAGGCCATTTGTATGAAGCTGCCGCCGCATATTACCTGGCAACAGGTAAAAAGAGTTTTCTGAATATCGCATTGAAAAATGCTAACCTTGTTTGCTCTGTATTTGGTCTGGCCTCCAATCAAAGGCACACCGCTCCTGGACATGAAATAGTTGAAATGGGTTTAGTAAAATTGTACAGGATAACAGGCGAAAAAAAATACCTTCAAACCGCAAAGTATTTTATTGAGGAAAGAGGCCGCGATGTAACGTATGATTCTACAAGCAACGATGAATGGGAAAATGGAAAATATTGGCAGGATGATATTCCTGTTGTAAATCAAACCGAAGCAGAAGGTCACGCCGTTCGCGCAGGCTATTTATATTCAGGAATGGCAGATGTGGCAGCGCTTACAGGCGATTCGCTTTTGTTGAAAGCGGTTGATAAAATATGGGATAATGTAGTGGGGAAAAAAATGTATGTGCAGGGAAGTGTAGGTGCAATAGGTGATGGCGAACGCTTTGGAGATAATTATCAATTGCCAAATTCTACAGCTTATAATGAAACATGTGCTGCCATTGCACAGGTATTTTGGAATGAAAGAATGTTCTTACTGCACGGCGATTCAAAATACATAGACGTTCTTGAAAAGACTTTATACAATGGATTAATTTCCGGAATTGGGCTTGACGGTAAATCATTTTTTTATACGAATGCGATGCAAATTAAAAATAGTTTTTCTCATCCAGACATGGAAGCAACACGTTCCGGCTGGTTTCCATGTTCATGTTGCCCAACTAATTTAGTGAGATCATTACCTTCTGTACCTGGCTATATTTATGCACAAAAGGATAATAATATTTATGCCAATTTATTTATAAGTGGCAATGCAACGCTGAATCTTTCAGGAAAGTCTGTTGAAATTATTCAGCAAAACAATTATCCGTGGGACGGTGATTTGAAATTCGTCGTTAATCCAAAATCATCTTTTGATTTTACGATGCTGATACGCATTCCCGGCTGGGCAAGGAATGAAGCCATGCCTTCTGATCTTTATAAATTTAATGGTGCTTCTGATAAAAAAACAATTATCACCATTAACGGAAAAGAAGTGGATTATACCATTGAAAAAGGGTATGCTGTTTTAAATAGAAAGTGGAAAAAGAATGATGTGATAGAAGTGAAACTTCCAATGGAAGTAAGAAAAGTGGTTGCGAATACAAATGTGAAAAGTGATATAGGGAAAGTGGCTTTGCAGCGTGGACCGATTATGTATTGTGCTGAATGGATTGATAATAATGGTAAAGCCTCTAACATTATAATGCCTGTCAACACAACGTTTACAACAGAGTTCAGGCCTGATCTTTTAAATGGAATTGAAGTTTTGAAAGCGAATGTTCCGGCAGTTGTTATTGGAAATAGCGGAGAAACCATTCAAACGAAAAATCAAAAATTTATGGCTATTCCATATTATGCATGGGCCAACAGAGGAAAAGGAGAAATGATGTTATGGTTTCCGGAAAAGATAAAAGATATTGATATTGTTACATCGGAATAGAAGAATTTTTTATAGTAAAACAAAATTTTAAGTTCTCCATAAGTTACATCGTGTTAACAAAACTGAAACCATATCTATTATTAACAGGAATATTCTTTTCCTGTGTTCATTTATTTGCGCAGCAAAATAATCTTGCTTCTGCGCCACCAATGGGCTGGAATAGTTATAACTGTTACGGCTCCGCAGTACACGAAGATGAAGTGAAAGCCAATGCAGATTTTATGGCTAAAAATTTAAAACAGTTTGGCTGGCAATATGTAGTGGTAGATTTTTTATGGGCTTATGATAATCCTCCCGGAAGTACCGTCGGAAATCCTTTTCAGAGCAGGCTTCCTGATGGTTCTTACATTCCGTGGCTGAGTATGGATCAATATGGAAGATTGCTTCCCGATGCCAATAAATTTCCTTCATCATTTGGTGGCAAAGGATTTAAACCTCTCGGTGATTACATTCATTCATTAGGATTAAAATTTGGTATTCATGTAATGCGTGGTATTCCACGGCAAGCGGTTTGGGCAAAATCGCCTGTGTTGGGCGCGAACGGAATTACTGCAGACATGATTGAAGATACTTCGTCCACTTGCCCGTGGCTTAATCACATGTACGGCTTGGATATGCAAAAGCCCGGAGCGCAGCAATACCTTAATTCTATTTTGAAATTATATGCTTCGTGGGGAGTTGATTTTATAAAAGTAGATGATATTTCACGTCCTTACAGAGCGCCGGAAATTGAAGGATATTATAAAGCGATTCAAAATTCCGGAAGGCCCATTGTCTTAAGTTTATCTCCCGGGGAAACTCCAATTAAAGATTCAGCTCATGTAAAAAAGTATGCCAATATGTGGCGCATGGCCGATGATTTTTGGGATAACTGGTCGCAGCTTTTAAAAATGTTTGATTATGCTAAAACATGGGAAGGCGTTGGCGAACCCGGTCATTGGCCGGATTGCGACATGATGCAAATTGGTAAATTATCAAAACGTGGCCCGGTCGGCCCGGAAAGGTACAGCAGGTTTTCACCGGACGAATTACAGACTCACATGAGCTTTTGGTGCCTGTATCGCTCACCTTTAATGTTGGGCGGCAATCTTCCTGAAAACAGGGAGCTTGAAAATAATTTAATAACCAATGATGAAGTACTGGCTGTGAATCAAAATGGAGAAAATCCAAAACAATTATACAAGAGTGACAGTAGCATGGTTTGGATTTCGGGTGTCCATAGCAGTAAGGATATTTATGTTGGCCTATTTAATATTGCCAATAATGCACACCCCGTAGATGTTGACTTTTCCAAGCTTGGAATAAAAGGAAAAGTAACGGTTAGGGATCTATGGAAAAAAGCAGATGTAGGAATTTTCAAAAAGAAATATGGAAGAATGATAAATGGACATGGCTGTGCATTATTAAGAATAGAAGTTCATTAGGACAGAACCCCTCTCCCTGAGGAGAGGGGTAGGGGTGAGGCTCAGTAAAACAACAAATAAAGTCAATTATTAATTAACCTTAAACGATAACTGAAAGCTCCTTTGGGAAGATGGTTCTAAGCCCCCTCTCCAAAGGAGAGGGGGTTGGGGGTGAGGTTTAAAATTAAACAATGAAAAAATTCAAACAACTCGAAGCCTGGTTTGTAACAGGAAGTCAGCATCTTTATGGGGAAGCCACTTTAAAAAAAGTAGCCGATCATTCAAAGATTATTGCAAAAGCTTTTAATGATGCCGTTACGATACCTGTAAAAGTTGTCTTCAAGCCAACCGTAAAATCCCCAGAAGAAATTTATGCCATCTGCCAGGAAGCTAATAGGAGTGCCAACTGCATCGGCATTATCACATGGATGCATACTTTTTCCCCGGCTAAAATGTGGATTAATGGATTGAAAATTTTACAAAAACCCTTATGCCATTTACACACACAGTTTAATCGCGATATTCCATGGAACGATATTGATATGGATTTTATGAACCTGAATCAGAGCGCACATGGTGACAGGGAGTTTGGCTTCATTATGACGAGGATGCATAAACGAAGAAAAGTGGTTGTCGGACACTGGCAAAGTGAAAGTGTGCAACAGCAAATCAGTACCTGGTCGAGGGCTGCGTCAGCGTGGCACGACTGGCAGGGAGCAAAGTTTGTTCGCTTTGGTGATAACATGCGTTATGTAGCAGTGACAGATGGTGATAAGGTGGAAGCAGAAATGAAGTTTGGATATTCAGTAAATACACATGGCGTCGGCGACCTGGTAAATGTGATTAACAAAATAACCGAAAAGCAAATTGATAGTTTATGCGCTCACTATAATGAAGACTATAAATTAGCCGCTTCCCTGAAAAACGGAAAAGAAAACGATGCTTCTTTACGTGAAGCCGCAAAAATTGAATTAGGATTAAGGAAGTTTTTAAAAGATGGAAATTTCAAAGGCTTCACCGATACTTTTGAAGACTTACACGGAATGGCACAATTGCCCGGAATTGCTGCCCAGCGCCTGATGGCAGATGGTTATGGTTTTGCTGCAGAAGGCGATTGGAAAACTGCAGCGCTCGTTCGGGCCATGAAAGTAATGGCAACCGGATTGCCTGGCGGCAATTCTTTTATGGAAGATTATACGTATCATTTTGATCCAAAAAATGAAATGGTTTTAGGCTCACACATGCTGGAAATTTGTCCCTCAATTGCAAAAGGAAAACCTTCCTGCGAAATTCATCCTTTGGGAATTGGTGGCAAGGCAGACCCTGTGCGTTTGGTTTTCAACGTGGGTAGCGGCGAGGCTTTGAATGCATCTATGATTGATATGGGAAATCGTTTTCGTTTATTGGTAAATGAAGTTAAAGCCGTGGCTCCTGTAAATGATTTACCAAAACTTCCTGTGGCAAGAGTATTATGGAAACCATATCCCGATATGACAACCGGCTGTACGGCGTGGATATTGGCCGGCGGCGCGCACCACACTTGTTTCAGCCAAAACTTAACCTCTGAACATTTGGAAGATTTTGCGGAAATGGCCGGAATTGAAATGGTGTTAATCAGCAAACAAACAAATTTGCGTGATTTTAAAAATGAATTAAGGTGGAATGAACTATCAATAAGATAAAAGATGAAGGCGCAAAGATAAAAGTGAGCAGCACCAGCAATCGGTATTATGTAATTAGTAACAAAAGATAAAATAATTATCATGTCTATTCTCCTCAAGGGATTTCTACTCTCCGGCGGATTAATTTCATTAAACTGGGCTGATTTGCTCATCATCATTATTTATTTCCTGATAGTATTGGGAATCGGATATTACCTGGTAAGATTCACTAAAACGGGAGATGATTTTTTTCTTGCCGGAAGAAAGATGACCATGTGGATTGCAGGCCTGGCTTTTATTTCCGCTAACCTGGGTTCGCTGGAACTGATGGGCTGGGCGGCAGCGTCCTATCAATATGGTATTTTAGCTGCTCATTGGTATTGGATTGGCGCTATACCCGCTATGCTTTTCCTGGGTATTATTATGATGCCATTTTATTACATCTCCAAAACGCACTCCGTTCCGGGATATTTAAAATTGCGTTATGGAAAAAGCACCAGTATGTTATCAGCCATTTCTTTTGGTTTTATGACGGTGCTTATGAGCGGAGTAAATATGTTTGCCATGGCATTGGTAATGAAAGTCATTCTTGGCTGGGATTTAAACTTCAGTATCTGGGTATCTTCTATTACCGTAATGGTTTATGTAGTATTAGGTGGTTTACTTTCTGCTATCTTCAATGAAGTATTGCAGTTTGTACTCATCTGGGCCGGAGCCTTGCTGGTGCCTATTCTTGGGCTTGTAGAAGTTGGTGGCTGGAAAGGTATGGTTGCCAGGATACATCAAAATCTTCCTCATGGTGATTATACTCACATGTGGAGGTCTTTGGGACATTTTAATGATAACCCAATGGGCATACAATGGATCGGGATTGTATTTGGTTTGGGATTTGTTATTTCATTTGGATACTGGACTACTGATTTTCTGGTAGTACAGCGGGTACTGTCTGCAAAGGATTTGCGGTCGGCAAAAATGGCCCCTATTATTGGTTCGGGATTTAAAATGCTGGTTCCTTTAATTGTGATATTGCCTGGTTTGATTGGTTTGGCTGTGATGCCTGGATTGGTAGGGCAGGCACAGGCAGCAGCAACAGGAGCACAAAGTTATAATGAAATCCTGCCTTTAATGATGGCGCGTTATTTAGGGCCCGGACTATTAGGATTAGGAATTACTGCACTTATCGCGGGCTTCATGTCGGGCATGGCAGGTAATGTCACGGCCTTCTCAACAGTATGGACTTATGATATTTATAAACCGCTGCATTTTAGCATTACTAAGAAAGAAGCTACCGATAAACATTATGTAAAAATGGGCCGATGGGCTACTTTCATTGGTGTTCTTATCAGTATTGGCACAGCTTATTTGGTAGAGAATGCCGCGAGTATTATGGATTACGTTCAGGCGTTATTCAGCTTTTTCATTGCACCATTATTTGGTACGGTTATTCTTGGCATGTTGTGGAAAAGAACTACAGCAGCGGGAGGCTTTTGGGGATTGCTTGCCGGTACATTATCTTCGGTTGGCATGTGGGCATGGGTAAGATTAGACCCGCGCGCTTTGGCCATTATTACAGGTTCAGCAGATGCAAAGGCGATGGCAGAAGACATGTATCGTGCTCTTTGGTCGTGGATAATATGTGTACTCATAACAGTATTTGTTAGTTTTGCTACGAAGCCTAAGCCTGTAGAAGAATTGGTTGGATTGGTAAGAGGCTGCACGGATTTGCCTTCGGATGCGCATCTTCCTTTAATGAAACGTCCGATTTTCTGGGCAGGAGTGGTACTGGTTGCTTTTATTATCTTACAAATTATTTTTTGGTAAAAATTATATTTTATGCATGAAGAAGATGGATTGTCTATATGGTTTTTTGTAGGGGTAATGTTAACCATATACGGCATTATTATTTTGATTGCCAACATCCCGGCTTTCACATCCCCAATCGAAAATTCGCATGTTGTGTTGGAACGATTACACGCCGGCTTATGGTGGAGCATTTTATTGATATTGTTGGGAGCACTCTTCCTTTTCCTTCATTGGCCGGGGAAGCATTCTGTCCTTGATGATAAAGATAATAACATCTTATCCGATAAAGAGGAAGGGGAAAATTAAAGCCCGCATGGCGTGGCGGACTTCCGGGAGCGCGGAGGAATAATGTTCAGTAAAACAACAAATAAATCAAATTTTAAATCAAATTTTAAAAACTGCTAAAACGATTGCTTATGAACAAAAGCCTTACCTTTTCGGATTACGCTGTATTTATTTCTAAAAAAATTATAAACAAAATATTGTGAATTATGCCGGTTATTAATGAATACAAAAAGCACGATTGCATGCTTATTGCTGTGGATTGCATCATCTTTGGATTTGATGGAAAAGATTTAAAAGTATTGCTCATCAAAAGAGGATTCGAACCTGGTTTAGGTAAATGGTCTTTAATGGGTGGTTTTGTGGGATCGGGTGAAAGTATTGATAAGGGCGCTTCGCGCATATTGGAAATGCTTACCGGCCTTACTAATATTTATATGGAACAGTTATATTGTTTTGGCGACGTAGACCGTGACCCGGGAGGAAGGGTAGTTTCCGTAGCTTATTTTGCTTTAATAAAAATTGACGATTCTTCTGCATTGATGAAAGAATATAATGCAAAATGGTTTAATATAAAAAATATACCGGCTATGATTTTTGATCATAAAAAAATGATAGCAATGGCTAAAGAACAGCTAAGGCAAAAAGTCGCCAATCATCCAATCGGCTTTGAATTATTACCTGAAAAATTTACACTTCCGCAATTACAAAATCTTTACGAAGCGATTTATGAAACAACTTTTGATAAGCGTAATTTTTCAAGAAAGATTTTATCACTCCAAATTCTTAATAAGCTGGATGAAAAAGAAAAACTACTTTCAAAAAAAGGCGCTTTTTATTACCAGTTTGATGATAATAAATATAAGGAACTATCGCACGAAGGACTAAAATTTATATAATAATCCCGTTAAAAGAGGTGTAAGACCTCTATGAAAAAATCAGGTTACTCTTACAGTAAAACAACAAATAAGCAAGATTCAGCTATGTTGATTTTTTTCAAATTGTAACACTAAAGATTACACGAAAATTAAAAATGCAGTAATAAAAGTTGCCTTTGCAAATTAATTCTTCACAATTAGAAAGGGCAGGTTACTCCTACTCCAATTCTTCATCACTAAAGGATTGCGAACTCAGGTTGATCATGCTTCCCATTAAATCTTTAAACTCAATTTTACCTTCCAGCACTTTTTTGCTTATTAAAGAAAAAGTGGATAATCCGTGTAATACAAATTCCATTAATAACGCATTTTCTTTGGCGCTTGCATTGGGATAATGTTTTTTCACCATCCCAAAAAGGCCATCCACTTTATAAAGCAATTGAATTTTATCTTCATCTTTTAATCCAAAGGAAACATTCAGTTGGTTTCCTGTATCAAACCATCGGGTGATTGCCCTGTAAGGATTTTCTTCTACAACAGATTCTTTGGTTTTTCTTTTTTTATATGAATCGGGATTAGGAAAATATTTTACAAATTGTGTGCGTATTGCCTTCTCCAATAAATTATAAGCCACCTGGTACGGGCCTTCCTGTTCGCCTTCATACACTAATTCTATTTTCCCTGTTATGGATGGAATAATTCCGGTAAGATCGCTGATCCAAATCTGTGTTTCTTTTTCTTTATTCATTATAGCGCGTCTTTCTGCGGCGCTTACGGCATTCTCAAATGCAGCAATGGTAAGCCTTGCTGACACGCCGCTTTTTTTATCTACAAATTCGCTGGTGCGTGCTTCAAAAGAAACCTGCTCGATCAAACGCTTTACCAGGTCGCTTACCTGCACTCTCTTTTTTTGATCAGAATGCACAGCAGATTCCTGTTCAGTAATGAACAAAGCATTCTCAATAGTTGTAGGATAATGAGTGAGAATCTGGCTTTCAATACGATCTTTCAGAGGAGTAACAATAGCGCCACGATTGGTATAATCTTCGGGATTGGCCGTGAATACAAACATAATGTCAAGAGGCAATCTCAATTTAAAACCTCTTATTTGCAGATCTCCTTCTTCCAGGATATTGAATAAAGAAACCTGGATACGCGCCTGAAGGTCGGGCAATTCATTGATCACAAAAATACCACGGTTGCTTCGCGGAATAATTCCATAATGGATCACTCTTTCATCCGCATAACTCAATTTTAAATTGGCTGCTTTTATAGGGTCTATGTCGCCAATAAGATCAGCAACACTTACATCGGGCGTGGCTAACTTTTCTCCATAGCGATCGCTGCGGTGCAGCCACGAAATGGGTGTATCATTTCCTTTTTCTTTTACAAGGTCTCTTGCAAATTTGCTTAAAGGCTTAAATGGATCATCATTTACTTCGCTGCCTTCGATTACGGGAATATATTCATCAAGCAAATCAATCATCTGGCGCGCCATGCGGGTTTTGGCTTGTCCGCGTAAACCTAAAAATAAAATATTATGGCGTGATAATAATGCCCGTTCGGTATCAGGAATTACAGAATCCTCATAACCGATTATTCCCGGAAAAGTGATTTCTTTTTTATTGATTTTTTTGATGAGATTCTCTCTTAATTCTTCTTTTACTGATCTCGGTTTGTAATTAATTTCTTTTAATTCGCCTAAGGTTTTTATATTTTGTATGTCCATATTATTTTTCTTGATGTTCCTTTAATATTTTATCATATACCATGAGAAAACAAAGTCAACTCTTTGATAAAATCGAAATGCTTTTTATTATCTGTATAAAGTTCTAAAGAATAAAAAAGTGCAGTTGCAGCAATAAAAATATCAGCAACAGACATTTTATATGAGAAAGAATATTTTTTAATTATTTCATTTGCAATTGAACTGACCCGGGCATTTAATAAAAGAATTTTATAAGATTGTAAGTTCTTTTCAACTTCATCCTGCATTTTCTTATTATTACAACCTATTAATAATTCCATCTGATTTAAATTCGGAGAAAGATCCTGTAAAACACGCTTATGCTCTTTATTTCCTCTATAGATTTTTATTAAGATATCTGTATCTACTATAACTTCTGATTTCTCTCCCATAAATCTTTTCTAAAAGTTTTTGGATTTAAAGGAAAATCAGGGTATTTGCCAAATAAAGCCAGAGGATCTCCCTTTTTTTTATTTAATTTTTTTTTCTTTCTTTATTACTACAGGACTCATCTTGGCTCCGAATTTTTCCAATACATTTGAAACGGTTTCCACTTCATTGTCCGGTATTCTTACTATATACTCTTTCATTTCCATTTTGATTGAAGTTACAAATTTATTTGAATCAATGATTCAATAATCAAATAATTCAGCATTCTTGCTGACTTCGAAAGTCCCCTTTAGGCGATTTTTAGGGGTTAATACACCGTCTTCCTTCTTCCACTTTCAAAATCTTTAAAAATAAATGCGCCCAATCTATCTAACGATGCAAAGAATGCTTTGCCATTATTGGTTTCTGTAAATTCTGTTACAAATTTTTGCAGATACGGATCGCTGGCAATCATAAAAGTCGTGATCGGTATTTTTAATTTTTTGCATTGTGCTGCAAGATTCATGCAACGGTTTAAAATTCTTCTGTCCACACCAAAACTGTTTTTATAATAACGCTTTCCTATTTTGAGACAGGTGGGTTTTCCATCTGTGATCATAAAAATTTGTTTGTTGGGATTTTTTCTTCTGCGTAAAATATCCATGGCTAACTCGAGACCCGCAACCGTGTTCGTATGATAAGGACCTACCTGCAGATAAGGAAGATCTTTAATCTCAACTGTCCACGCATCATTTCCAAACACAACAATATCAATAGTGTCTTTAGGATATTTAGTTGTTATTAATTCACTCAGTGCCATGGCTACTTTTTTTGCCGGCGTAATTCTGTCTTCACCGTATAAGATCATGCTGTGCGAAATATCAATCATCAATACGGTAGAAGTTTGTGCTTTAAAATCTGTTTCACGAATTTCAAGATCATCTTCCTGCATCATAAAACTTTCTGTTCCATGATTGATTTGTGCATTGCGAATGGATTCCGTAAAATCAATTTGTTCCAAAGTATCTCCAAATTGAAATGGTCTTGTTTCCGGGTTGATCTCATCGCCGTTTCCAGGCTTAAAAGTTTGGTGATTTCCAGATTTTGTTTTTTTCAGTTTACCAAAGATTTCTTCAAGGCTGCGTTTCCGGATTCCCTGCTCGGTTTTGGGCGTGATTTTTATTTCACCTTTTTGCTTATTTTCATCAATATAGCCCTTGTCTTTAAGGTCTTCAATAAAATCTCCCATTCCATATTCATCATTGGTAAGATCATATTCTTTATCTAATTCTGTAAGCCAGCTGAGCGCTTCACCCACTTCGCCACTGGTGTAGGTAAGTAATTGCATGAAAATATCCAAGAGCTTTTCGAATGAAGTTTTGCTATTTTCATTTGGGTCGTATTTTGAAAAATGATGTAGCCGCATTTTTTTAATTGATAATTGATAATTGATAATTGATAATTGATAATTCTTAATTCTTAATTCTTAATTCTTAATTCTTAATTCTTAATTCTTAATTCTTAATTCTTGTTCACTGCAAGTTACTTCACAAATTTTTTCTTATAAATACTTCCAATGTTAAAAAAAATTCCCGGCTCATTATTGAACCGGGAATAGTGGTTATTTAAAAAAGTAATCCTTTATTGGGTTTTATCATGCGCCTCTTTTTCTTTTTTAGGAAGTGGCATTTTATTAATTATAGGATTTCCATTTTCACCGGGCGTAATTGCCTGTGGCTTTGTGAAAAATTGTTCCATTCCCTGAACCTGTTGTAGCAATTGCTGCACTATCTGGTTTTCATAAGCTAATGCTTGTTGTTGTTTATCATCAAGACTATTGAAATACATAGTCTGCTGTTCCAGGTCTGTACGCAAAGCATCAGAAACTTTTTTGGCCAGGGTTGTGTCTCCGGCTCTGTAAGCGGCTAATAAAAATTGTCCGGAAATCTGATCCTGTTGCTGTGCACGCGAAGCTAATCCATAAGGGAAATTCTGTTGCAACATATTTTTGTCGCATCTTTCCAGTAATTGTTTTGCTTCATCTAACTTCCCATGTTCTGCAAGACTATTTGCTACCTGTGCATATTGCATCCTGATGGTGTTTAGATGCCTTCTGTTCTCCTCGTCAAAATAAACTCCTGGTACATTTGCATTTCCAAAAACGAATTTTTTCATCATCACATCATATGTCCAGTTGCGGTTTACTTCGCCATTTCTTACCGGAACCAGTCTGTAGGTAAGCCCGTCTGTTCTTAAATAATTCTGAAAGCCAAGTTCATCATAAGGTGAAGTAAAATATATTGGTCTTTTCCATTTATTGGCGGCAATAATATTGAGGATAGCGCTTTCATTTTTCATAAGCGCATTTTTAGGAATAGTAAAATCTATTTCGCTCAATACAGTGTCATCCGGATTTACCGTTCCATTTTGCCTTACAAGATTAGTGTCAACGGGTACTTCCACATTCTTTGTTGGGAAAATATTGAGGAAATCATTTCCGTTCTGATACATTCTTGAAGGATCATCACTGCCTGCATAATCTTTCATCATGGTGAGAAGATCCATTGGCTTCGTCTGATCTACTTTTGCGCCAGGAAGGTCGGGGAAATAATAAATAGCATCCCGGTTACTTCCTATTATCTGGTCGGGAGTCCATACTACGGATATGGGCGCACTTTTATTGACAGCATATCTTAATTGGTTGATATACCAATCTGTTCCGAGCAGGCTTGAATTGATAACTCTTATATCTCTTCTTACTCCCAATACTTCCTGGTCGAACCAAAGTGGGTAAGTATCATTATCTCCAAACGTTATTAGAATGGCATTCGGCGCACAACTTTGCAAATAATCAGTGGCCAGGTCCCTGGCAAGTGTTTTATGACTGCGGTCATGATCATTCCATTCCTGGCCGGCCATCAATACCGGTACGGCAAGCAGGCACAAACCTGCAGAAACATAATTAGCCGTTTTATTATTCATATATTTCTCAAAAAGCTCTTTTACATACATTACGCCAAGTCCTATCCACATTGCAAATGCATAAAAAGATCCTACATAGGCATAATCCCTTTCACGCGGCTGATTGCCTGCCTGGTTAAGGTAAATTACAATAGCAATACCTGTGAAGAAAAATAATAATCCGACCACTAAACCATTTTCTTTATCTTTTTGATATTGATAAATGAGGCCGAGTAGGCCAAGTAATAATGGTAATGCAAATAACCTGTTATGGGCTTTATTGTTTTTAAGGGTGTCAGGCATTTTACTCTGGTCGCCCAGCCGCGCATTGTCCCAAAAAGGTATTCCTGTGATCCAGTTTCCATCACGCACATTCCCCATGTCTATTCCCTCAATGTCATTTTGCTTCCCTGCAAAATTCCACATAAAATAACGCACGTACATCCAATTGAGCTGGTATTGAAAAAAGAAACTGATATTATCTGCCATGGTAGGCTTGTCGTAATACTTGCCGGTTTTGGGATCTTTTTGAATTCCCGCAAAATTTGCATAATAATCAGCGTGGCCCTGGTCGTTGCTATTATCCCACATACGTGGGAAATAATGCAGATCAGCAGGGTCGTAAATTGTTTCTACCTTTTTGCCTTTCTTTACATATTTATGAGCACCTTTTACATAAACGTCTATATATTTTTGATCAGTAGGTTCATCTGTAAAATCCTGTCCTTTTAATATTGGCCAGTCGCCATATTGTTCACGGGTAAGGTATCCTTCAAGACTTAAAGGATTATCTACATTAAACATATCAACTGCGGGATCAGCAAGTGAACGGATCATGGTAGTGAAATAAGTAGAAAAGCCAAGTAATACAAAGGCAAAACTCCACATGGCCAATCTTAAAAAATTCCAGTTTTTTTTCTTTGCCAGCTTTAACATCAGGAATATCAAAAAGGCAAGAAATATAAAGAAAAAAGTAAAGCCTGTGAAGAAGGGCAGATCAAAACTATTGACAAATAAAATATCAAAATCAGCCGCCAGCTTAATGCTCCATTGTATCATAGGAACCTGTACGATTCCTGTAACGACACACGCTATGCAGAATGCCCAAAACGTACCCCACCTGGTCACTTTATACCGCCTGAAATAATAGACCATAACAATGGCAGGAATAGTAAGGATAGGCAGTAAATGCACGCCCACAGCAAGGCCTATCAAATAAAAAATCAAAATAAGCCATTTATCTGCCGGAGTAAAATTTCCTTTAACTCCTTTTAATTTCTCATTGACAACAGCCTGGTCCCATTTGAGCGCGGCCCAAAAAACGATAGCAGTGAAAAAAGAAGAACTCGCATATACTTCTGATTCTACCGCACTGTACCAAAATGAATCGCTGAAAGTATAGGCAAGAGCTCCTACCACCCCTGCGGCCATAATAGTAAATATTTGGTTATCGGTAAGAGGCTTTGAATTATTTTTTTCATAAATTCTGCGGGCAAAATGAGTAATGCTCCAGAATAAAAATAAAATACAAAATCCACTCATTAAAGCGCTCATAGTATTAAGCCCAAGAATCGCATGATTTGGATTTGAGAACGGAACCATAAATAATCTACCGAGCATAATAAATAATGGCGCTCCCGGTGGATGCGGAATCTGAAGTTTGTATGCACTGGAAGCAAACTCGCCGCAATCCCAAAAACTTCCGGTGGCTTCCATTGTAGATAAGTAAACAAAGGAGGAGATAGCTAAAATCACCCATCCCGTAATGTTGTTAATGCGTTTAAAGCTCATATTTTGGATTTTACTAACAGGGGACAAATATAAAGCTATGATTGGTACAATTCAATGCGCTTGTTTTTTTTTATAAAAAGGATTGTTAATTGTTTTTGTTTTACTTCATTTTATAGTGTGGTAGATTCTTGCCCGGTGGCTACTGGAGCCGTTTCTGTGAAACACTGTGCAATTATATTTGTTGCTGTTACACAAAGTCCATAAAGTTTTTCAGAAGTTTTTTTTCGGTATTTCTAATTGAGGTTAGTATGAATCGTTGTGTAATTTTATCATTTAAGGAAATAGAAATCAGGATTATTTGTTTGTTTATTGTTACAGGGAGTTACACAGAGTTTCACAAAATTTCATAGAGATTTTTTCTCAGTGGTTCTTTGCGCCTCCTCTGTGATCCTCTGAATAATTTTAGCGATTAAGAAAACATAAATTTTATTTGAGGCCTTCTTCATTTATTTTTGTTTTTAATTTTTAAAAATAGAAACCGAAAGATTTTGATGAAATCTTTTCTTAAAAAAACATTTAATCTTCATTGAAAAAAGCATTTCTTCAACTTCATTTTGCAGTGATACTCGCAGGATTTACTGCTATTTTTGGAAAATTGATTACATTAAATGAAGGGCTGCTGACTGCTTACCGAATGTTGCTGAGCGCGTTGATACTGTGGGTAATTTTATTTTTCAGAAATCAAATAAAGCAACTTTCGCTGAAAAATACTTTAAAACTCTTTGCTATTGGGGCTATCATTTCATTGCATTGGGTAAGCTTTTATGGCAGTATTAAATATTCCAACGTTTCAGTTTCGGTTACCTGCTTATCTACCATTGGTTTTTTCACTTCTTTATTCGAACCGTTGATCATGCGCAGAAGAGTGGATTTAGTTGAGGTATTTCTGGGTATGCTTGCTGTGGCAGGCATTTATCTCATTTTTAATTTTTATCCGGAATATAAAACAGGGATCATTTTCGGAATTATTTCTGCGTTGCTCGCCTGCCTTTTTCCAATCTTCAATAAAAGAATTCTGATTGAGTTTTTGCCCAACACGGTTACTATGTATGAAATGACAGGAGGTTTTATAGCCTTGTGTTTTATACTTCCGGTGTATCTTCATTTTTTTCCCGCCACCTATTTTATTCCTACCTCTTCAGATTGGTTGTGGTTAATTATTTTAGCGGGCGTTTGTACTGTATTTGCATTCAATCTCAGCCTGAAGGCACTGAAACATATTTCTGCATTTACCGTTAACCTTACTTATAATTTTGAGCCGATATATTCTATCATTTTGGCATTTATTATTTTTAAAGAAAATAAATTTTTAGGCCCGGGATTTTATCTTGGCTTTGGTCTTATTTTGCTGGCAATTAGTTTGCAAATGGTGCGCGTTTACAAGGAGAAGAAGGATGGTAAATTAGGTTAATTGGTTAAATAGTTAATTGGTTGAGTAGGAATCTGGAATAACTGCCTATCCCTTTCGGTCAAGTAAAAATTTATAATTTTGCTGCATGAGTATTATTGAGCAATACCCGAGACATTTTCAAGAATTCCTTGCACAATTCAAAAACGAGAATGACTGTTGGGATTATATATTTCAAATAAGATGGCCAAATGGCTTTGTATGTCCCAAATGT
>Ga0207933_1000056_pt1 | contig 105215 bp, 85 predicted proteins | sample NGESurdeep092012_4_FD_184488 | JGI IMG/M metagenome (GOLD analysis project Ga0207933, IMG submission 184488) | Arctic peat soil microbial communities from Barrow, Alaska - NGEE Surface sample F53-3 deep-092012 (SPAdes) | ecosystem: Environmental > Terrestrial > Soil > Wetlands > Peat ... | reverse complement strand
GCCCCGTCATCCCCGCTCTCAGCGTCATCTTCTGCTTCCTGCTCATGACCGGCCTGCCCATCATCACCTGGTACCGCTTCCTCATCTGGCTAGTCATTGGCCTGTTCATCTACTTCTTGTACAGCCGTCACCGCTCCGAGTTCGCCAAGCCTCGTTAGGTACCGGTGATGCAGCATAACGGTGTGGCGCCCGCGTCCATGTACCGCCGGTCTTTAGTAGCGCCGGCGTCCTCGCCGGCTGTCGTGCGGGCGTCCCGCCCGCACTCGATTCACCACCACACCTGAAATACTTTCCTCTTGGTCTGGCATTCGACTAGACTGATCGCGGTCCAGCCCGCTTGAGCGGGCGAAAGAAAAATAACTGGCTGCTCGCATTTCGCCGGGGAAGTCCATTCATTCGACCCAACGTCGACGCGAAGCGCATCGAACGATCCAGGAATAGAGACCAATATGAAGACCTGGCAAAAAATCGCCATCACGACGCTAGTCTCGCTCACCATCGGCGGCATCTATCTCTTCTCCGTCTTCGAACACCGCCGCAACCCCGGCGTCCTCCCGCAAACCGCTCCCGATCAGAACCTCACGCCCGACGATGTGGCCATTGTGCGCATGAAGTTCATGACCTCCTTCGACGACACCGTCAAATTACAGGGCACCAGCGTCTGGATGAAGAACGGCTACACCATGCCGTATTTCCCATACCAATCGGGCCACATAAACTTCTCCAAGACCAAAGGAAAAATTCCATCGGCCCAGCAACTCGACATCAAAAAAGTCATCAAGGCCTTGCCACCCGATCAAATCGACGACGGAATCTCCCACGGCACCCGCCAGGCCTTCGCCGTCTTCGCGTTGCCAAACAGCCCCGATCTCTACGCCACCGTTATCGGCGCCTTCGACGGCAGCCAGGAAGAGTATTTCTGCGATGTGCTTTTCTATTACGACGATCCCCATACCATCTACGACAACTGGCCCAAAAACATCTGGGCCGCCATCGACGCGCATCAAGTCATTCCGGGAATGAACGAGCTGCAAACTCAAATGTCCGTCGGCCACGAACAGCACGTCGATGACTCCGGCGGAGGCAGCCGCACGATCACCTTCGATCAAGCCGGCAAGAAATGGGCCATAACGTTCGTCGACAAAAAGGTGACCAAAATCCAGAATTAATAGGTACGGAATCCTTCAGCGCCGGAAAAGCGCGGGTGTCCCCGATCTCGATTTTGAGAACGGGAATCGCATCAACGCCGCCAGCCCGCTCGCTCGCCAAATCGCTGACGCTTTAAACTGAATGTGTGTCTGAAATCCGCGATTTCATCCGCCGCCTGCCCAAGGCCGAGTTGCATCTGCATCTCGAAGGCACCATCGCGCCCGCCACTCTCGTCGAGTTAAGCGCCCGCCACGACTCCCGCGGCCTGACCCTGGCTCAAGCGAAAGCCCTCTATCGTTTCTCCGACTTCACCGAATTCATCGAATCCTTCAAAGCCGTCACCCGCCGCCTCCGCGACCCCGAAGATTACGAGCTGGCCGCATGGCGCATGATGCAGCATCTCGCCAAGCAAGGCATAGTCCACGCCGAGGTCTACATCTCCGTCGGTGTCATCTATATGTGGCGCAACTTCGATCCCCGCTGCTTTGAGCCCATTTTTGAGGCTCTCGAACGCGCGCGCGAGCGCGCCCAGCGCGAGCTGGGCCTCTCGCTCTATTGGATCTTCGATGCCGTCCGCCATTTCACCGTCGAGGAAGCTGACCGTGTCTTCCGCAAGGCCGCCGAAATGCGCGCTCACTACCCATCCATCGTCGCCATCGGCCTCGGCGGCGACGAGCGCCGTACAGGTTCTGGCCCTTTCCGCGGCCTTTTCGCCCGCGCCAAATCCGCCGGCCTGCGCCTCACCAATCACGCCGGCGAAACCACCGGCCCCGCCGCAATCTGGGAAGCACTCGCCATCGGCTCCGAGCGCATCGGCCACGCCCTATCCGCCATTCAAGACGAAGCACTCCTCCAAGAGTTAAAAGCGCGGAGCGCCGCCCTTGAGCTCAATCCCACATCGAACGTCCGCACCGGCGTCTGCCCCTCCTTCGCCGCCCACCCACTGCGCCAGTATTTCGATCGCGGCCTCCTCGTCACCCTCAACTCCGACGACCCTGCCTTCTTCGGCTCCGATCTCGTCAACGAGTTTTTCCTCGCCCATACCGAGCAGGGATTTACCCGCGACGAGCTCCGCCAGTTGGCCGCCAATTCCATCATCGCCAGCTTTCTTCCCGAAGCTGAAAAAGCCTCCTGGCTGGCCCAAATTAACACTTTCGCATGATTACCTCGGCGTTTTCGCCACGTCTCTTCTACTGACCAATTAACCCACCTGCGCTATCATGGAAGCGTTGGAGGCCGTGCTAGATGTCCGCCGATCCTGAATTCGACTATCAATCCGAGTTGTCCGCACCAGAATCTACCGAACCGGAAAAGACCGGAACGAAAGCCCTTCGCGTCATCACCTGGTTTTCCGTTGGAATCGCTGTTGCCGCGGTCGGCATCTATGTTGGTGCAGAAATCCGCAACCGCTACCGGTTCAAGAAGCGCACGCCCTACGACTTCTATTCCAAGGCCGGTGCCCAGCAGGCCAGCGAATTTGGCGTCGGCATCTAGCTTCCCGTCTCAGAAATTCACAATAAAAATAAAGCAGTCATCCTGAGCGAAGTTTGGCCCGTACTTGGGCCAAACGGAGTCGAAGGACCTGCATCTGGGACGTGCGATATTCGTAAAGAACTCTTGAAACAACGACCCTGTCACCTATCCAGGCAATAAATACAAAAACTCCAGCATCAACCACTATTCGTGAAGCCTCTGCCACGCGCTATGATGGATGCCCGGCATCCGTATTCCATCCCAGAACATTCACGTCATTTTATTTGCGTCATATTAGTCACGCCGCAGATGCGTTCTTGAAAGTGCATACTTTCGGCCTGCGCGGCAGTTTCGCGCGCTGCGGCGGGCCACCGATGCTACCATCGAAATCGGCTATGACACGCGATTTGCTCCTACGGACCAAGCGGCGCCTTCTCCAAATGCACTATGAAAGCGGCGTGGGCCACATTGGGGGTAACCTGTCTTGCATCGACACAGTCATGACGCTCTACCACGAGGTTCTGCAAGCTGAAGATGCGTTTGTGTTATCAAAAGGCCATGCAGCCGGCGCCGTGTACGTTACCTTGTGGTCTGTGGGGGCCCTCAGCGACGACGATTTGCGATCGTTTCACAAAGATGGAACTCGCCTAAGCGGTCATCCCCCGCTACAAGGAATTCCGAAAATTCCATTTGCCACTGGCAGTCTCGGGCACGGCCTCAGTTTGTCTTGCGGCTTGGCGCTTGGCAGGAAGCTAAAACAGGAGCCCGGCCACGTCTTCTGCCTCATGTCGGATGGTGAATGGAACGAAGGATCGAATTGGGAGGCGCTCATTTTTCTCAAGCATCATCGTCTCGACAATCTCACCTTCATCGTTGACCTCAATGAGATGCAGGGGATGGGCCGCACTCGCGACATCGCCGATCTTGCGCCTCTTGCAGGCAAGTTTCGTGCCTTCGGCCTGCACACACTGGAAGTTGACGGCCACGATTGCGCTTCTCTTGAGGCGGCACTAACGCAACGCGAATCCGGACCCGTTGCCATCGTAGCGGCTACCACCAAAGGAAAGGGAGTATCGTTTATGGAGAACCGCTTTGAATGGCATTACCTGCCTATCCGCGAAGAACAGTATCGGCAAGCGATCCTCGAACTGAGCAAAGACTGAGCAGCGAATGCGCCAAGAATTCTGTCAAACCCTCCTTGAGTTCTCCGGCCGCCCGGAATTTGTATTCCTGACCGGTGATCTGGGCTTCATGGCGCTGGAACCGCTACGCGATGCCATGGGACAGCGCTTTATCAATGCCGGGGTCGCAGAGCAGAACATGGTCGGGGTGGCGGCAGGCTTGGCAAAAAGCGAACTCCGGCCGTGGGTCTACAGCATTGCTCCATTTCTCTACGCCCGTCCCTTCGAGCAAATTCGCAATGACGTATGCCTGCACAACCTCCCGGTAATTTTGGTCGGTAATGGCGGCGGATACGGATATGGCGTCATGGGCAGCACCCATCACGCGCTGGAAGATTACGGTGTGCTTCTGACTCTGCCCAACATGCGTGCATATATCCCGGCGTTCGATTCCGACCTGCGCTGCATAATCCAGGAGCTCATGACAGTGAAACACCCGGCTTACCTTCGGCTGGGCGTTTCCGAACAACCTTCATGGCTGGTGCCAGGCTCATATGCCGCGTGGCGGCGGATCTTGCCGGGCGACGGTCCGACAGTAGCATTTGTGGGTCCTCTTGCGGGCGCAGCCCTCGACGCGATCCGGAAGTCTGGCCTAGACGCTGACTGCTGGCTGGTCAGTGAATTGCCGATCCATCGGCCACCGCCCGAGTTTCTATCGAGCGTCAGTAATTCTAGCTATCTGTTGGTCGTGGAGGAGCACGTGGCCGCAGGCGGTTTTGCGCAAATGGTGGCATCCGAACTGCTCGCCGTTGGTGTGTTTCCCACGCGCTTTGTGCATCGGCATGCATTAGGCTATGTCTCAGGCCTATATGGTTCGCAAAAATTTCACCGCAAAGAATGCCGGCTCGATCCTGACAGTATTGTGTCAGAGCTGAACCACGCTGCGCACTTATGAAAGATTCGTTATCTCTTCAGGAGAAAATAGAACGCCTTCAAGGGCCGATACTGGTCCTGGGCGGAAGCGGCTTCGTGGGCGCTAACGTGCTACGCGAGCTTTTCCGATACCGCGATGACGCTTATGGCACCGCCTCACGTCTGCCTGCCTGGCGCCTCGAGGGAATGCCTGCACAACACGTAAAGGTCACCGATCTGCTGATCGATTCCAATCTGGATCAGTTACTGAGCTCCGTTCAACCTCGCACGATCATTGATTGCGTGGCGTACGGCGGGTATTCGTTTGAGACAGATAGCCAGCTCATTTACCAGACGAATTTCAATCTGGTCTGCCGTTTGTTAGCCCGGCTTGCAGACCGCAAAATCGCGGCCTATGTGCACGCCGGCAGTTCTTCGGAGTACGGATACAACGCTTCGAGCCCCACCGAAGACACAGTATTGGCGCCCAACAGCCATTACGCGGTTTCCAAGGCGGCGGCCTCGCACCTCCTTTATTTTTATGGAAAAAGAGTCGGCCTGCCGTGTGTCAACCTGCGCTTGTATTCCGTTTACGGCCCGTTGGAGGACGCGTCACGGCTCATTCCAAATCTGGTGCAATGCGGCGTCGAGGGGCGGTACCCGGAGTTCGTTGACCCGGCCATCTCACGGGATTTCGTTTATACCGACGACGCGGTAGAAGCATTTGTCGATATCGCACTGAATCTCACCGAGGCGGACTACGGCGAGTCATTCAACATCGGAACTGGCCAGAAGACGACCATTGGCGAGTGCGCCGAACTGGCCAAGCAATTGTTCTCCATTCCCTCCGCGCCTGTATTCACAATGCCCAACCGGCAATGGGACCTGCCGGACTGGTACGCGAACGTTGACAAAGTCCGCACCAGGATTGGATGGCAGCCTCGGACTACCTTCCGGGAAGGCTTGATGAAGACAGCGGAGTGGTTCAAATCTCTTCCCGACCGCGCCTTCTATTTTCAATCGTCCAAGCGTTTCGGCCTGGATACCAAGCACAGCGTGTCTGCAATTATTGCTTGCTACCGTGATGACCGCGCCATTCCGATTATGTATCGGCGTTTGAAGGCAACCTTCACCAAGCTCAACGTTGATCACGAGATCATTTTTGTCAATGACGGCAGCCCCGATGACTCGGAAGAAGTGATCCGCAAGATTTCGCAAAACGATCGCCGCGTGCGCGGCATTTCACATTCCCGGAATTTCGGATCACAGGCAGCATTCCGCAGTGGTATGGAGATCGCAACCAAGAATTCCTGCGTGCTGCTGGATGGAGATTTGCAGGATCCTCCCGAACTGATCGAAGCGATGGTGGCCAAGTGGCGCGAGGGGTATGACGTAGTCTATGGGTCCCGGGTCAAGCGAGAGGGTCCCAAATTGAAGCAGCTGGCGTACAAGGCTTTCTACCGGCTATTCGATTACTTTTCCTATATCCGGATTCCGCACGATGCCGGCGATTTCTCTCTAATGGACAAGCGCGTCGTGCAAGCCGTTCTGACTTTTCCCGAGCGCGACTTGTTTCTGCGCGGCGTGCGGGCCTACGCCGGATTCAAGCAAACGGGAATCGACTATGTCCGTCCCGAGCGAATGTTCGGTGTCACTACGAACAGCCTGTTCAAGAATATTGGCTGGGCCAAAAAAGGCATCCTATCGTTCAGTTATGTCCCACTAACCGTATTGAGCGTCTCTGGATTCATCCTCCTCGCCCTGACCGGGATAGCGATGCTTCTGCAAATCGTGTCGCGGCTCGTGTTTCCGCAATCGGCGCCAAGAGGTGTCACCACCCTCCTTATCTGCATTCTTTTCTTCGGATCGTTGAACCTCTTTGCCGTTAGTTTGGTCGGGGAGTACCTGGCAAAAATCTTTGAAGAGGTCAAACGCCGGCCTCACTTCATCCGGCGGAGCATAATCTCGCAAGGCGAGGTTCGATTCGCCTCGACGGATCAACCGCCCGCGGTCGAATTGTGAAGAGAGTCACGATTTCGTACACTTCGAAATGAACAGGTTGAGTGGGACTCTAACTAGGCCGCAGCTAAGTGGCACTCGAATCAGATCGCGACGAACATGAAATTCGGTTTTGTCAAAGAAGAGCATCAGCAGGTCGCGGTATCCCTGTTCATCCCGCACGAATTTTCCCCGATCGTTATCCAGGAGCCACTTACCGATCGCGCTCTGCCCTGGGATATAAACCCCATCGAACGTAAATAAAAAGCCACCCGGCCGCAGCACACTGCGGATTGCTAACGCCGTCTTCGCAAACGACTCGTCGTCGAGGTGGTGCAATACTCCATTCATCATTACGCCATCTGCTGGTCCAAATTCCTTCGCGGCATCCGCATCGAAAATCCGGCAGTGAAATTTGCCTAGGTGCCCAAAATGGCGATTTGCAAAGCGAATGTATTTCTCATCGACGTCGAAACCATCGTAGATCACGCCTCGGGGCAACTTCGGAAGGATATGGCCGGGGCCGCACCCAATGTCAATCAGGCGCTGGCCCGGCCGGAGTTCGAGGTATTGATTGATGGCCTTGACGCGCGCCGAAAAGAATCCGCCGCCGGCCTGGAGCAATTGGTACATCGATGGGGCGTTGAGAATGTCCTTCATGTCTCCCGCTTTCCAGGCGCTGCCGCGACCTCTGCTGAGTTAGGCTATCACGCGGAATTTCCCGCCATGATGGGCCATACAGCATAGATTCGCTAACCGGCCGATCACCTCAGAACAGCTGACGGTGCCCGGCACAGAGCCTCAACAGCTTTGAGCGCTGAATCTCTGCTGCTACCCTAAGAGGTCCGCCAAAATGAGTTCTGGGGCGCACATCGAGGTGCAAATTGCCAAGGCAGCAAGAAACGGCTGTCGGAACGGTTCGCGGCACGGCCAAGTCGACCTCAGCAGTCGCTGTACTGGCCTGTGCGTGGCCCGCACTGCTCCTCGCTGCTGCCTGTCTCGTCCCTTATTTGAACAAGGCTTTCGTCATAGACGATCCGTATTTCCTCACTATGGCGAGGCAAATCGTGAAGCAACCTGCCCGTCCCATCGATTTCGAAATCTGCTGGAACGACGGGCACGGATGCAGAAACATGTATGAAATAACAGCCGGAAATCTCGTGATGGGACAAGTTGGGCAAGGCTATGTTCTGGTGCCAACGGTTCTGACCGGCGCCCACGAATGGACAGCCCACCTCACCCAACTGGTGCTTGTCTGGATCGCAATTTTCGCAATGACCTCGCTGATTTTCCGTTTCGGCTGGGACCGGTGGCACGCGACCGCAGGCGCTCTGCTTCTCGTGGCCATCCCTCCTTTTCTTCCCATGGCCAGCACCGCCATGCCCGACCTTCTCGCCACGGCCGTCGCGCTGGTGGCAATGGAACGGCTTGCTGCGTGGAAGGCAGAGCAGAAGTGGAGTCAAGGTGCGACGGCCGCTGTGGCGCTCGCGCTTGCAGGCCTTGCGCGCCCACATCTCGTGCTTCTTTTGCCTCTCGCCGCATTCTTTCTCTTGGACAGCATCAATCCCACGGAGATCTTGGCACAACTCCGCGGGAAATTATGGCTCTGGACGCCGGTCTTCGTGGGCGTTGGTATTTTGTTGGGCCTTGTCCTTGCTGTACGGGAGCATAATCCGCTCCCTAATTCGCCTGCAGTTGTTGTGGGAGCGTCGAACATGCCGCTCAATCTTTTTGCATACCTGGCGTATTTCGTGTTTCCCCTGCCACTGTCATTTTGCTGGATGGCGAATCGTTTCAGAACCAAGCGACCCAGTCTCCTTTTCATCTTGATTCCGGTCGTGCTCATCCCTTTGTTCCTGCGTTGGAATATTTTGGCGGTTGCGTTCCTGGCAATTCTTGGGTTGCGCGTGCTTGCCGGAATGCTTTTCCATGCGTTGAAAAGGCGCGATCATACGAATCTCTTCCTGCTCCTCTGGGTTCTCATTCCTCTTCCCATCGTCTACTACGTTCATCTTCCGATTAAGTATTTACTTCCCTGCATACCTGCCGTCATTCTCCTCTGCTTCCGATTGCTGGATAGCGTTTCGCTCAAATTTGCCCGCTCAGCAGCCTTCGCAATCGTCCTCGCCGGCACCGGCTATTCTCTCCTCATCCTTCACTCCGATGCGGAGTTTGCGGACTTTGGCCGCGACGCCATGTTTCATCTGATCGAGCCTCACGTTGCAGCCGGCGAAAAAGTCTGGTTCCCCGGCCAGTACTGGTCATATTGGTATGCGCCGCTGGATGGCGCAACGCTCACTTACCCCGGCGGTCCTCAGCCAAAGACCGGAGATCTGTTGGTAGTCGATGTCTTCGCGGACTCGGCAGGAGCACATTGGCCGCTAGGGCGCTTCCCTCATCGCACTTTGGTGGATGCGATTTCCCACAAATATAGCTTCGGCAGAACCATGGGAGCTGGAATGGGACTCTATAGCAATTCGTTTGGTTTCTGGCTGTGGGGTTTTGGTGAAAGCGACAAGGACCGCTTTGAGCTTTGGAGAATAGACTGACGCTCAACCGGCATGCAGGCCTCTACCTGCCCTGTCGGTCGTGTCCGCCCTGCCAATCTTCGGGTTCATTCCGGCGCTTACGCTCAATTCAAGCCCTACGGCCGTTGCGCGCTCTCGGAATAATATTCCCGTGCCAGTTTTCGGCCGCTGGTGCTATACCGGGCCACGCGTATTAGTCCCAGCTTGTGCGCGGAGAAACTCAACGTCGTCCCGAGAACGCCGAACCCATACTCCACGCTGCGCTTGAAATTGATTGACGACGCCTCTTCAAAATACTTCGTCGGGCACGAAATCTCGCCAATGCGAAATCCAAACATCGCTGCCTGCGCAATCATCTGGTTATCGAACACAAAATCGTCCGAGTTCTCGAGCAGCGGTAAGGTTTCCAGCAATTGCCGCGAGAATGCGCGAAACCCGGTGTGGTATTCCGAGAGCTTCACACCCAGAAACAGATTTTGAAAAGCAGTCAGAAAGCGGTTCGCCACATATTTGTAGAACGGCATTCCGCCTTTCAAAGCTCCTACGCCCAGAATCCGCGATCCCAGAACCATGTCATACACGCCGCTCGCGATCATTCCCGCCATAGCCGGAACCAGCGTCGGCGTGTACTGGTAGTCAGGATGAAGCATCACCACAATGTCCGCTCCGGCCGCCAGTGCCTCGCGGTAGCAGGTTTGCTGGTTGCGCCCGTACCCGAAGTTTGCTTCGTGGACAAACGTCTGTATCCCCAGCCCGCGTGACACCTCCGCGGTGTTGTCCTTGCTTGAGTCGTCGACCAGAATCTTGACGTCCACTACGTCGGAAAGCTCGCGCACCGTCTGTTCCAGCGTCTTCTCGGCGTTGTAAGCCGGCATCACCACCGCGATTCGCTTTCCGTTGATCATTGTCCGCTTCCCTTTTGCTTCGGTTCAGGTGCCGGGTACGGCGAAATTCTCGCCGGAATCGCATCCGGCTCCACCAGCCACACGCGCCGGCCCCGGTAGTATTGCGTCAACTCTAAATTATCCGCAGCGTCCATCTCTCTCGCCCATACGACTTTGGAGCCATCGATGTCAGCACCGTTGTAGACCCATTCGTCCAGCGGATTATGATCCGATCCGTATCGGACAATCGCCAGTTGTCCTCCCGGCAGGCTCTCTAATTGGGCTTCAATCTGCGCGCGCTCCGTTCCAAAATGTTGCGGCCCGAACCAGACCAGATTCCAATTTCCGGGGTCCCACTCAGGCGGCCCTAGATGAAGCGGCTCGGCAAGCACCCGAACGCCGGCCATCACAACGCAGGCCGCAATCGTCAGCCGCACCATCGCAAGACCAACCGGACTTCTTCCCATCTTCCATACCCGAAGATGTCGCATCATTTGCAATCCGATTGCGTAAAAAGCCGCCGTGAATGGGGCTAAATAATACGGAATTAGAAAAATCTCAATCGCCACGCCGCAACCGAGAACCAGCGCGCACACCACCAGAAGCCGGATTCGCCGATCCAGAAACACTCGCCGAAACATGCAGAGCGGAACTAGAAGGCTGATTCCTGCGAAGAACAGCAAACTGAACATGAACTTTACACCCGTCCACGGCAAATAACCCGTGAGCGAGTGAACCCGCGGATACATCGGGAGTTCCGTGATCTCGTAAAAATCTCGCAGGACAGCATGCCTGTAGACCGGCTCCGGCCGCGCCTGCTGCCAAACGTAATACGGCGCAATTGCGTAGGTTTGCCGGTCGATCGTATATGGCAGTGTAAGCGCGTTTCCAAACGCTCTGTAATCGTAGTACCCCAGCCAGGACACAGCCGCGCAGATTACGAGCATCGGCAAAACTGCCCGCCGCGCCAGCACTCCCAGCGGCGGCCTGTTCTTCCCCTGTCTCCCTTTTTTCGCCGCCCAATAGCCAAGCGCCGCCCCAACCGGCAGGCACATCAGCAATCCCTCATACGGCCGCGTCAGCACAAGAATCGCAATTCCAATGCTCATCCATAACCCGTATCGAAACCGCCCGGTCTTCATCAATCGAGGCAGGCTGCCCAGCACCAGCGCTCCGCCAAACCCGCTCAGCAGCGCAGCCGCGTGATACGTATTGATCCAGTAGCTGAACAAGCCCAGCCGCAATACCCCAATCACTCCTCCCAGCAGCGCCCACCTTCTCGGCAGCCATCCCTGCAGCATCCACACAAGAGCCGCGCACATCAGTCCATCCATTGCCAGCGCCGCCAGCCACGGCTGATGAAACAGCACCTGGCCTGCCGCAAACAGCAGACCCTGTCCGGGGAAGTACATCGACTGATATGTCGGCAACATCGTGATATGGATGCTCTCGAAATGCGTCCACATCGCGGGTGTTGGATTGGTCAGCCGTCCATGGGCAAACGTGTCGCTGGCCAACAAAAAGCTGAAATCATCTGGCACAAACGGCAATGGGATGGGAAACAGCGGAAGCAACGCGGCACGCAGCAAGATCACAGCTACGCCCGTTCCGGCGACCGCCCAGCCCTTGTTTTCGGCGAGTCGCACGAAGCTTCGCTCCGCCCGCTCAAAAAATCCCGCGCCAACCTTCGGCCACACGAAAGCCAGTGCTACCGCAATCATCGTCAAGACGAATTCGGCTCCCAGCAGGAAATGATTCGGTCTTACGTCGGAAGGTAGCACCATGGCAAACCGAATCCTCTCAGGAGCACTGAACTGCGCGAATGCAGGAACTCCGGCGGCCGCTTATCAATTGCACGATCTTCCTGGCCGCCCGCAATCTCTTCGTCCTTTCATTCTTCATATTCCAGCAAGCCAGAGAGCCGAATCCCGGAGGACCGAATAATCGTCCGGCTCCGGTTCGCTAACTTTGCAAAGCTCTGCTCCACCCGCGCAAAAATTCCTGGCCTCGCGCTTCGGCCAGCCAGATATCGATGCCACCGTAAACGCCTCCAGCCCGCATTCACGTGCCAGTGGAGCTTTGTTGGATCGGTTCGCGCGGGGCAGCAGCATATCGGTTAGGCAGGCACATTTCCGCCGAAGAAAATCCCAAACAGATCATTGCGATCTTACGGCATTCGCGGACCAACGCCCGCTCGGGACCCAATTCCCCGAACCCGCCTCGTCACTCCAATGTGGAATGAGTGTCTCAGCGCTTGTGCGCCTGATCGCCGGGCGCGCGGCGAGTCTACTCGACCCACCCTTGAGCCAGCCCGCTTACAGGCGCGCAACAATATAGGAACAAATCTGGCTTAGATCGAATCCGATTAGGATCGAACTCGGTTTTTTGTGGCTGCGCTTATCGTCGGGCAATTTGCCGTTTTGCTGCCCACCCGACTTCCATGACTTGAATCTCGTATCTTCAATGGTGATTCCCGATCTCACTTCGCATATGTCGGGCCTTTAATCTACAAGGGAATCTCCGTGCAGCTGTTTTCGTCAAAAGATTGAATGCGGCCAACCAGAAGCCCAGGTTATCCGCGCCCTACCGCCTGCCTATTGCTGTTAATTCAACCCCAAAACGTTTGCGGGAGGGTTACCCTCCGGCGCATGGCCGAACGTGTAACCCTCCCGCAAAGTGGCTGAGATAGTCGAAACGCCGTGCTTAAGCTCCCAGCGAGGAGCTGATGTTGGTAAAGACCGTGTTAACGGCAGTGGCTACGTTGTTGACGCCCGTGATGCAAACGAGTGCAATCAGGGCAACCAGCAACGCATATTCGACCAGATCCTGACCCTCTTCGCCGTTCTTCAGGCCCTGGAGTTTCACGTAAAGTTTCATAAGTGAGTTGCTCATCTTTTCTCCTTGATAATCTTCCGGCCTGTGCCGGTGGAGTTAGGTCGCCACAATCTCTTATGGCGTCGCGGACGAGATCAACTGCTCAGGTGCTTCCTCTTCGTCCGGATGTGTGCTCCTCTATTACGAGCGGTTGTCCTTTGCGCGAGAAGCCACGCTTGGCGCTTTGCCGGTTGCGCGCCCTCTCGCGAAGGGGCTGAGGTCCTGGAAACGTCGTGCTTAGGCTCCCAGTGAAGTACTGATGTTGGTGAACACAAGGTTGACCGCTGTCGCGACCTTGCTCACGCCAGTGATAGCCGCCAGAGCAATCAGGGCAACCAGCAACGCGTACTCGACCAGATCCTGGCCTTCCTCGCGTGCAGCCAGGTTCTGAAACTTGACATAGAGCGTCAAAAATAGGTTATTCATGTGTGTTTTCCTCTCCGAGAGTTCGAATTTCCCAGCCTCAGCCGGGCACCCTTCTCACTGCATCTGGCGTGCCATTCTCCATCAACATGGACCCCAATTTAAAATCAATGCCTTACGAGAGATTTCACATCCGGTGACCATCGATACTGTCTACCCGCGTATACATCCAATCTCTCAACGAACCGCCCTGTATACATCTCCGGCTCGCACCCCTCTCTTTGCTTGCACTCATTCAGCAAGCCCAACACCGGAATTCTGTCCTCTTTTCGCACATCTCTTCGCTCGGCATCCGTCGTCCTGAGCCTCAGAAACGTCAATACGTGATAGCCCTCATTCGCAACCCCTTCATTTGCCGACCAGCATTTTCGGAATTGCTTCGGACCGAAAGCACGCATTCAAGTGGCTTTTCCTCGCGGGGGGTCCCCATAGACGAGGCTTTGTCTGCGGGGTGGAAGTAAAAGCCACCTATCAATGGACTCAAGAAGTCTACGTGTATTCCGGAAATGCTTTAAAATAGCCTCCATGGCCACCAAGCTGGATCTTCCTCCAGCCGAGAAGCGCAGCGACTTCGCTGAAGTTGCCATTGCCATCGTCGCCGGCCTCGCTCTTTCCGTCACTATCCTCTTCATCTTTGTCACACCTTTCTCAGGCAAACAGGCTGCCGCTCGCGATTTCGTCTCCTACTGGGCAACCGGCCATCAGCTTGTCCACCACCGTAATCCCTATGACCGCGACGCTATCTATGCCCTCGAGCACTCGGCCGGTCTCGGCACCGGTATTGACCCCCGAACCGTCCTCATCATGCGCAACCCTCCCTGGGCGCTGCCCATCGCCTACCCCCTCGGCTTTCTCGGCCTGCGCTTCGCCGGCGTTCTCTGGACCTTCCTCCTCCTGGCCTGCCTGCTCATCTCCATCCGCATCGTTCGCGAGCTCCACGGCTCGCCCCCAAATCGCATCCACTGGCTCGGATTCGGCTTTACCCCCGCCATCATCTGCCTCACCATGGGCCAGACCTCGCTCCTCGCCCTCCTCGGCCTCGTTTTGTTTCTCCGCTTCCATCGCTGCCACCCCTTCTTGGCCGGAGCCGCGCTCTGGCTCTGCGCCCTCAAGCCGCACCTCTTTCTGCCCTTCGCAGCCGTTCTCGCCCTTTGGATCGTCCTCACGCGCAGTTACAAGCTTCTCGCCGGATTCGCCGTTGCCCTCGCCTCCACCAGCGCAATCGCCTCCCTCATCGACCACGTGGCCTGGCGCGACTACGCGCACCTCATGCGTTCTCCCTCCGTCGAGAACCAGTTCATTCCCTGCCTCGCCGACGTCTTCCGCCACAGGCTTGCTCCCCACGTAGTCTGGCTTCAATACCTCCCCGCCGCCCTCGCTTGCCTCTGGGCGCTGGTCCATTTCTGGCGTCGCCGCGCTCATTGGGACTGGCTCACCGGCTCCAGCTCCCTCATCCTCGTCTCGCTTCTCGCCGCTCCATACTCCTGGCTCTACGACCAATGCCTCGCCATACCCGCGCTCCTCGACGGTGCCTATTCCACCCGCTCCCGCAAACTGCTCGCGGCTCTTGCCCTCCTCATCCTCGCCGCAGACCTCGAAATCTGCTTCGTCAAAGTCACTTCGACCCTCTTTCTCTGGACAGCCCCCGCCTGGCTCGCCTGGTTTCTCATCGCCCGCGCCTCCGCCGCCCCTACAATTGCCGCCAAGGAGTAGCGCCGGTCTCCAGGCCGGCTATAGTGCGGGCGTCCCCGCCCGCACCCGTCGGATCCGCCTGAGCAGATGTAGCGCAGGCGTCCCGCCGGCTGTCGTGTGGGTCTCCTGACCCGCACAAACCGCACGACTCGCGCCAATCCTCTTCGCGCGGACCGTGACTATTGAGCGCCTTGGTTCGCGCTCGGCAGCGACTCCACCGCATCGCGCAGCCGCCACGCACGCCGCACCTATAATTGCCATGACTCTCAGCAGAAAGGTCTCCATCCGTGGCCGGCAAGCGCGACACTCCTGCACTCCTGATCGCCATCGCCTGCGCCCTCGGGGTCGTCTTCACCACCCTGTTCCTCAGCACCTTATCCTTTAATCCCGCCACCATCGCCCGTCGCGACTTCATCGTCTACTGGGCCACCGGCCATCAGCTCGTCCAGCACGGCAATCCCTACGACCCTGACGCCATCAGCGCCATCGAGCGCGCCGGTGGATTCCGCGGCCCGGGCTCCTACTACATGCGCAACACCCCCTGGGCCTTGCCGCTCGCCTACCCTCTCGGCTTCTTCTCGCCCACCGCCTCCGCGGTTCCCTGGTCGCTGGCGATGCTCGCCCTCCTCATCGCTTCCGTCCGCATTCTTTGGATCCTCTTCGGCCCCACCGGTAGCCGCCTCTATTGGCTCGGCATTTGTTTTCCTCCGGCACTGTTCTGCGTCATCCTCGGCCAGACCTCCATCCTCATGCTCTTCGGATTGGCCCTCTTTCTTCGCCTCCACAAGTCCCATCCCTTCGCCGCAGGCGCCGCGCTCTGGCTCTGCTCGCTCAAGCCGCATTTGTTTCTCCCCTTCGCCCTCGTACTTTTTATCTGGATCGTCGTCTCGCGCAGCTACCGCATCCTCGCCGGCGGCGCTGCCGCCTTCGCCCTCGGCGCCCTCGTCACTGCGCTCATCGATCCCGCCGCCTGGAGCCAGTACGCCTTCTACATGCGCACCTCGGTCATCACGCGCGAGTTCACTCCCTGCCTCGGCGATCTCCTCCGCGACCGCATCAACCCCTCCGCCGAATGGATCGCCTTCATCCCCGCCATCCTCGGCTGCATTTGGGCGTTAGCGTATTTCTGGCCGCGCCGCCACTCCTGGGACTGGCTCGAGAACGGCAGCCCGCTCATGCTCGTCTCTCTTCTCGTCGCCCCATTCGGCTGGATCTTCGATCAGTCGCTCGCCCTCCCGGCAGTTCTCTATGCCGTCTCCCGCAACGCGTCGCAAACCATGCTCTCCGTGCTCGCGCTCATCTACATGCTCATCGAGATTCAAATCGTCTCGCCCTACGGCCTGCACTCAGCTCTCTACATTTGGGTCGCGCCCGCATGGCTGGTCTGGTATCTCTTTGCCCGCGCTTCCGCCCGTCCCGCCCCAGCCCAGCCGGCCTGAGCGCAGTCGATGGTTGCCCCATCCTTCGCCTTTTTGCTGGCGAAGGGTGGGACAGCACGAATCTCACTCTCGGGGCCTTGTGTCAGGGCACGAGTTTACTCGTACCGTAAATCGCACCAAATGAATCGAGGCTTTAGCCTCTGCGGAAACAAACGGAATTATTCCGGCCGCCGATCTTCGCCCGATGCCGCTCTGTTGAACGGCTCGATCTTTGGCTGCTTCCTCTTCGAGGCTTGCCACAAGTCGTAATCGGTCTGCAACTCATACCAGATCTCGGCGTGCGTGCAAAACGCAGCGGATAGACGCAGCGACATATCGGCCGAGATACCGGCCTTGCCATTCAGGATGCGCGAAAGCGTGGCCCGCGAAACCTTCAAATGTTTGGCAGCGGTCGTTACATCCACGTCGCCCAAGAACTCCCTGAGCACTTTGCCGGGGTGTGGCGGGTTGTGCATGCGCATATCCATTCTCCTAGTGGTAATCCTGATAGTCAACGAGGATCGCATTCTGGCCTTCAAACGCGAACGTCAAACGCCAATTGCCGTTCACTTTCACCGCCCAATGTCCCTTGATCCTCGCAGGAAAGGATAAATCCATGAGAAAGCCCCGCGAGGACTTGAACCAGGCCGCCGTGCGGGTCGCGTGGGAAGCAACAGAAAGACGCTGGGGAATTAGATAGCAATACCTTGCATTGGAAACGGCAATCTCTCGTCCTGAAATGGGTCGATGAGAGTTCGTTTCTGATAGTTGCGCAGATAAATTCCTCTCAATAGCTCCGAACCCCTATACGATCTACCGCGTGTTTCGCCTTCAGCAACGAGCAGGCCGTTTTCCACGAGCTCGCGCAACTCTCGGCTCGCTACTTGTTCAGAGACCTCGGCTGATGCCATGTAATGCTGTCTTCGGATTTTGTACCCAAAGGCGGCATCCACAACCGAGGGAAGGGCGCGGTCATTGATGTTCCGCCGCTGTAGAAGGCCTTCCGCTTCACTCCATACTCGCTGAGTCATGTGACTACGCTGCAACAGCCATGATGCCTGCCTGAAGTGCGCAACCAAATTAAAGCGAATCCACGGTCGGCAATCGTTTTCCGGATGATATGCCTTGCGTCCAACATCCAGTAAAACGTCGTAATAATCATCAGTGAATCGACCGAGGTATTCCTCTATGCTGCAAAACGGAGATTCGATTATTTGTTCTTGGCCTAAAATGAGCGTCTGCAAGCATCTTGCCATTCTTCCGTTTCCATCCGAGAAAGGGTGAATCATCACCAAATTGAGATGCCCCATAGCAGCGCGGATAATCGCAGGAACACCAGAGCGTTCATTAAGTGATTCCATGAGTTCAGCCATCAGAGCAGGCACCAACTCCGCGTCTGGACCTTCGTAGACGTTCTCTTGTTTGCGTTCGTCACGAACGAAGATCAAGCCTAATCGGTATCTCCCGGGATGTTTTTCAAGTTCATGTTGAAGCATCATGAAGTGTAGACTTCGCACCAGGCCTTCGCTGTATGAAAAATGTCTATCGTCCGAGAGTTGCAAAACGTAGGTCATGGCATTTCGATAGCCCAAAGTTGCGTTCCAATCGGCGGTCCCGGCATCAATTGGTTCAGCGTTCTCCACTGCGGCCATTGCGTCATCTTTAGTGACTTTTATCCCCTCAATGCTATTTGAGTGTCTGATGTTTCGGGCGAGCGTAGCGCGGCGCAAGATGCCTGACCACCGCCCTGGCGTGCTAATTGAATACCTTAAGGATTCACGGATAGCTGCAATCTTTTCAATAACCTCAAATTCGGCAGCCCGCAATTCTGGAATCTGAAAGATCATTCCCTCACCTTCCTCAACTAAGGCTGATACTATGACATAATAATTATGTTGTAAAGTATCAATTATAATGTTATCGTGTTCCCGGTACGTATCGACATTACTGGCCCATCTGCCTCTTTTATGGATTTGTTCAGCGGGCCGGGTCCCGAACTGCACCACTATTATCTTGTTCTCTGCTCCCTTCCTCACCTGCCCGCGCAACCCTGTCAATTCTCCCCCAAGTCCTACTCTCCGCAACCCCCTGAAAACACTCAGCAAAAACTTCCGCCAACTTTGCCGATAATTTCCCCCGTTAAGCGCATACTCAATCCATAAGCATTCAGCCAGGCCTTCTTTGCGGCGGAGAATCTCCGCCGCATGCGCGTCTTTGCGCCCATTTTCCTTCTATGGAATCGGCGCAGTCCGCGCGAGAAAGTCCCGCAGATCGGGGAGCCGGACAGATGTCAGAAAAAACGTAAATTGCCGCAGCCTCCTTGTTGATGGCCGCGTTTTTAACTCCGCTAGCACCGTCAACCCTGCTAGCTCCGCTCGGCAGGGTATGCATACCGTATGGACGAGGTATGGCAAAGGTATAAGGCCCTCTCTTAAATCCTTCGCAATCAAATATGGAGGTATGGCATACCGGGGGGAGGGGGCGGGTGCCAAAAAAAACGCCGGAGCACAAAGGCGTAAAAGCCGCGTAGCGCAGCGAAAAAAGTAATCGATCACAAAGGAGGGACATATGGCTTCGCATTGCAAGCACATCATGCCGGGTGGCGGCCAGTGCCACGGTTACCGCCTCCAGGGTGGTGACCTTTGCTATTTCCATAACCGTCGGCGTCTCGCCGCCCAAAAGCCAGCCAGTCCCATGGACTCGATCGAAATCCCGCTCCTCGAAGACCGTTGCGCCATCCAGGTCACCATCACTGGCATCCTCCGTGGCGTAGTCAACAAGACCATCGACCGTCCCCGCGCGGCGCTCCTCCTCTATGGCCTCCAATTGTCTTTGCAAAGTGTTGATCGCAGCCTTTGGGCCATTCCCATCGGCACCGCCGACGCTATCTCCGAGTCGAGCGACGGCGAAGATCTCGCCACCGAGCCCGAAGACGATGATGAGGATGACGACGAGGACGACGAGGACGACGAAGAAGAAGACTCAGACGATTCCGACGAAGAATCCGGCGGCGACGAAGACTTCGACGATGACAATGAAGACGATGATACTGACGGCGAAACAACCGAAGAACTCGTCGCCGACGCGAAATACCTTAAGTCCATCAGCAACGCTCTGGACGTAGGCGACATGCGCGCGGTCGAGCGATTGCTCAAGGAATGATGGCAATAGCGAATCCGCGAGAGAAGCCCGCGATCAGCTCATCGCAAAAGCAACGGATGGAAAATAATTAATAAAATGTTTTGAGACCGAAGCGCGCGAGTTTTTGGTCGTAACTCGTTTGAAATCGACTCGACGGCTTCAAAAGGCGGTCAGAATAGCCGAAAACGACTGTTAATTATCTGGTAAACATTCGCCGCTCGGCTGCGGCCAACAGATCCCGCGCTTGATCCCGGTCCAACGACCGCCGTCGCTAACTCCGCCAGCGCCGCTAACCACGCTAGCCCCGCTGCTCTCCAGCTTCCTCAATCTCCAGCGTGTCTCCGCGCTCCGTCTGCGTCTCGCGGATCGTGCCTGCGGGCAACTCCAGAATGCTATGCGCCGAAAAGCACACCGACAAGCGCCACGCCCCCACCGCGCTCCGCGTCTTCTTGATCCGGCGCGCGCGGTCCAGATAAACCAGGTCGATGGGGAATCGCATGAAGAATGTATGCACGGATTCGCAGGGAGCGATCCACAATCCTTCGCCGGTCGCAAGGCCATCTCTGCCCAACAGCCCTTTTCTGCGTGTAGGTCCGGTGTGTGCGGCTTCAAGACGCGTGGCCAGCACCGTCCCCCGCGTCACGTTCGTCACTTGCAGCGGTCCCTGCGGCCCGGCCTGCGCGGGCGGCGAAAGAAACTCCCTCACCGCCTTGGCAATCCTTTGCAAGGGATTCATCCGCTTGCCTCGGAGTTCCTGTGCCATCCGCGCTGCAATCCTATGGCTGCGGTGTTGCTGCTGGTGCCGCCCCGTTTGCAGTGCCACTGTTGATCGCCGATCCGCCCGTGCCGAATCCACCAACGCCGCTCTCGATGACCAGCGGCTGCTCTGGCTTCATGCTCTGGATAAGCGTCTCCACCGGTACCGATGTTGGAGCAGGCGCTGGAGTGTTCTCCGGCGTCTTCACGTCCGGCTGCTGCATCGGGATATTCGAATTCGACGGCAGGAACGCGACTGGATAGTGCGGTGTTGGAAGAGTTGTGCCCACCGCAAACGGCGAAACAATCTCCGGCGTCACAATCACGATCAGCTCGGTATCGTTCTTCGTCTTCAACTCGGATTGAAACAATTTGCCAAGGATCGGAATGTCGCCTAGGAAGGGAATCTTCTGGAATGTGTCGTTCGTGGTCTTGTCCAGCAGGCCACCGATCATGAAGCTCTCGCCATCGGCCAGTTCCACTTCGGTATTCACTCTGCGCTCCGTGATTCCTGGCACAGTAAACCCCGAGATGGTCGCTTCATTGGTGTAATCCAGCGCGCTCACTTCCGGCGCCACTTGCAGATGGATCGTCCCCCGCGGCGTGATCGTCGGGATAAAGTTGATCCGGATGCCATACTCCTTGAACTCGATCGTCACCGTTGACGTTCCGCCTGTCGAGCCCTGTGCCACAGGATAGGGAAACTCTCCGCCCGCCAGAAAGCTGGCTTCCTTGCCGTTCGTCGCCAACACGTTCGGCTCTGCCAGCACCTGCACCACGCCCTTTGTCTCGAGCGCCGAGATGTCGGCGCCTGTGCCGAGCCCCGGGAAAAAAGCAAGCAGGTTGAGCTCATTGGAAAACGCCGCCGATCCGCCGGGTCCCGAGACCGATCCGCCGCCTCCACCGCCGCCCGAAGCTCCCCCGCCCGAGATCGTTGGCGGTGAAAACTGGCCGGTGGTCACTCCGCCAATTGCATTTCCCAGGCCGAGATCAAACAAATTGATGCCCAGTTGCCGCGCTTTGTTGCGATCCACGCTCGCAAAACGCACCTTGATCAGGATCTGCGGTTCAGCCTTTGGCACATTCACGTCCAGCAGGTTCACCACTTTCCCCGCTGTCGATGCAATCTGCACCGCGCGCGATGAGCTCACCAGATCGCTCACCGTACCGCGCAAATAGATGCTGTTGTTGCTGTAGGTCACGCGGATCGTCTGCCCCGGCAGCTCCGCCCTCAGTTCGCGCCGGACGGCGTCCAGACTGTCTCCCGTCACCGCTGGCTGAGCCCTCACGGTCACGTTGAAGAACTGCCGTCCCCCATGGATGTCCCAGATGATCAGGCTCGTTTCGCCCGCGGCTTTGCCGTCGACCATGATTTCCGTGGGGCTGATCGCCGTGGCTTCCGCGATGTCGCCAATTCCCACCGCAACACGCTGGATGGGTTGTGCGCAATCTACCAGCACGGATTTTCCCACCGTCACTGAGAGCTCGTTCGTAGAGTCCTCATATGTGGTTTCTGCTGCTGCTGGCGCCTGCGCGGGTGGCGCGCTCTGAGCTCGCATCGCTGGACCGGCAAGCAATGCCAAGGCCAGCGCGCTGAAAGATACGATGATAACCCGTGCCTTCGTTCTCAATGCTGGCCCTCAGGTGTAGCGAACTTCTCGTCGTTGGTTTTGTTGCCGTTCATCACGACTATCTGGTACGGTTTCGCTGCCGGTTTAGCCGGAGCCCTCGCGGCATGTTCTTTGGGCGCCGGAGCCTGGCTCCCAAATAGGTTGCTCATGCTCGTCGTCGGAACCTTGGTCATCTGCGTATCCAGCGGATTGCGCAGCACCAGTTGAATCTTCAGCGAATTTGCCGCCAGGCTCAGCAGCTCGGCCTGCTCCGGCGTAACCAGCAGGTTCACCACTTGGACCTGTAGCGGCTTGCCTTCCTGGTCCCTCTGAATATCGGTGCCCGCGGAGAGAACCTGGATGTTCTGCAGAATCGTCTCCGTGACCACGCCCTCGTTGGCGCCTTCGCCCGGGGGATTACCCGAGGCCAGTACGTCCACGCGCATCCCTGGCGTTACGAAGCCCGCCACACCCACAACTTCATCCACGCGCACGGCGCACGCCCGCATGCCCTGCGGAATCGTTGGCGCTAATCCACCGCCGGAGCCAAGACTTGCCAGCTGGCTGTCGAGAATCGGCTCACCTTGTGGGATATTGGTGATCGCGCCGCGGCCGACTGCGTCTTCCTGCTTCACAATCGCACCCTTGGGTGGCGTGCCCGTCAGCGTCATCGTAGTCAGGTCCGCGGTCGTCAGCACCGCGCCCAGCGGAATGTCCTTGGACGCCGCAACCACCTGCGTCGTCGATAACGGCTTCGACGCCGACATCTTTACATTCACAATCCGATAGACCAGCCAGCAACACGCGCTGGCGATCACGATTGCGACGAGGAAGATCGTTATAAGTCTTCGATTCATCCCTATCCCGCCGGAGCCGGCTCTCGCCAACTCCACCTTTCTCTACTTGCCTTACCCGCTGCGTCTTCCAAGCCCGCTACGCGCATCCTCGGCCTGGCCATGCTGGAAATCTCTTCCGGAATCGCATCCGGAATTCAATTCCCCATGTCATCCATCCTCAAAATCCTGGCCGCGTCGCTGAGAATGGTTTCTAAAAAGCTCTTGCCGCTTCTCAAAAATGCCGTGCGAATCTTGCCCACTGCATTCATACATATTGACTTTGTGCGCGCAGTGCGGTTTCAGTGTAGTCCCTGAAAGCCTCCCGAATCGCACTGGAATCTCTCATATCTTTTGATGAGGTATCAAAAGTGCTATGGGGGAATGCGCCGCAATGAGCGATCCTTAAATTGGCACTGACAAACTCCCGGAACGGAACCATCCGGCTTCGTGCGACATTCGTTATGAAGGGGCCGTTCTTCGATCAGTTTACCGTGAATTCACTCCGCATTCAGAGGTCGCGCTTGCATCTTCCGTGTTATAGCCGCGCCACATTTCGTGTGCCAATGTGGGATTTTCTCCAAAAGAAATCTCTCGCCTGCGCGGTCCGAAATTCATCGCCTCGCCGGAGAGCCTCAAAGGGGGTTCCCTGCTTCTAATGGCGCCTTCTTACACAATTTCGCTTTTCAATCAGAAGCCTGATCGGGGCGCTCGGCCCACCTCGATTGCGGCCTCCTTCGTTCTGCACACCTTGGCTATCGCCGTGGTGTGGTTCGCCGTAGCCTACAGGCCCCCGTACGTCAGAATCGCTACTGATCGCCTTCCCGTTCGGGAGCTGGATCTGAACATTCCCGACGATATGCGGACACCTCCGCGCATCCCCGCCCCCGCCGCCAGCGCCGGCGCCCATGCCCCGGCTTCCCAGGGCAAGCCATCGGCGAGCGATCCGGCTCTCCGTGAGGTGGCGCAAGCCCAGCCGGGCCCGCAAACGCTCATCCAGCCCGATGTTGAGCACCCCGTCACGCTCCCTGAGCAAATCCCCGTGCCTCAGGTCGCCATCTGGCAGCCGAGCAAAGTCCCGGTCAAGAAGATCGTCCCCGCATTGCCGCAGAGGCCCGCTCCTTCTGAAGTCAAGCCGTCGGTCGAGAGTCCCAATCAGGAGCTAACCCTGGCCGATGTCAAGATCTCTTCCAGCTTTCGTCCCACGCCCAAGCCCATTGTCGCGGCAAGCACCACGTCTCCCGTCGCCATTCACGCTCCGCCGCAACCGCCGGTGCCGCTGGCCACAACTTCGCAAACCGCGAAGCCACCTGCGCCGGCCGCGCTCCTGTCTTTGTCAAACCTGCGTATGAAGGAAGGCATCGCCATCCTGCCTCCTGTGAATGAGAGCGTGGTGGTCAACTCCCAGGGATCATTGACAGGCCAATCGAAGGACGCCGCGTCTCCCGGTAAAAACAACGCTTCAGCCAAGCCAGGGCAGGGCGGATCGAGCGCGGGACCGGCAGGCAATCCCAACAGCCATAACTCCACCCCAGGCCCAGGCCTGGCGTTCAAGATCAGCGGGCCAGGCTTATCGGCCCCCAACGGCAAATCCGACGGGCCAGAGCCACAGTCCGGCAACGGACCAGCCGACATCGACAGTAATCGGCTTTCGACGACTCCAGTTAACGTCTCCAGGGACGGTCGTTTCAGCTCCATCATCATCGGCAACTCGCTTCAGGACAAGTATCCCGAGATCGGCGGCGTTTGGAATGGAAGGGTGGTCTACACCGTCTACCTGCACGTCGGCCTGGCGCGAAGCTGGGTGTTGCAATACTCGCTTGCGCACGCCCCGGAGCAAGCCCAGAGCGGGCTCGTCTCGGCGATTGAAGCCCCCTGGCCTTATAGCATCGTGCGGCCCAATCTCGATCCCGGCTCCCTCGACGCCGACGCCCTCATGATTCATGGCTTCGTGAATCAATCAGGCCATTTTGAAGCCCTCAGCATGGTTTTCCCGCAGACCTTTCCTCAGGCCCAATTCGTCATCGCGGCGCTGGAAAAATGGCAGTTCCGGGCCGCCATGCAGGGCGGCCAATCCGCCAGAGTCGAAGTGCTCTTGATTATCCCGGAGCAATCTGAATAATCCCGCCCGCCTCATGCGATCGCCGATCGGTTGCTGCGGTCAATGTCTGATTACGGTTTTGTGCCGAGCATCCCGTAGGTCGCGCCCGCCGACAGTGGCGTCACCACTGGCGTGGCCGCGCCCACAAACTCCGTCAATGGGCCGACGTTGTCGTCGCTCGCCACCCACACGTTGCCGGATCCATCTACTGCGATGCCGTACGGCGCGAACATCCCAAGATTCACATATCCGTTTGCGCCGCTGATCGCGGCTCCTGCCGAACTGATTTCACTGATGCTGTCCGCGTTGCCGCCATTATTCGCGGCCCACACGTTGCCCGCTCCATCGATCGCGATCCCGTAAGGAAAGTCCAGCCCTCCGCCGGTCCATCCGCTCGTGCTGGACACTGCCCCGCCCACCGAGTTCAGTTCGCTGAGGCTGCCGCTACCACCTCGGTTTGTCGCCCACACATTGCCCTGTCCATCAATGGCCACGCCAAAGGGCGAATTCAGTCCTGCGCCGGTATAAAGAGTCACCGTAGCCGGCTGGCCGGGCAGGCTGCTCGGTACAGCTTCGGCAAGACTGCTGTGGGCGGCGCCATAGTTCGCGATCCAAACATCACCGTTGGTGTCGGCGGCAATGCCCGCTGGCTCGGCCAGGACCTGGTCCCCAAAACCGCTGCTGCCAGAGAGCGCCAACCCGCCTGAGGCGTTGGATTCAAATTCGCTCACGCTGTTCCCGCCGAAGTTTGCTGCCCATGCATTTCCAACATCGTCGATGGCGATTCCGTAGGGCTCGTTCAGTCCTCCGCCGGTGAATCCCGGAGGACCGGAGATCTTTTGTCCCTGCCCATTGAATTCGCTGATGTCATTTCCGTTATAGTTTGCGACCCATGCGCTGCCGTATGTGTCGATCGCCACGCTTGTCGGATTGTCCAGCCCGGCAGCCTGGAATGGCGAGCCGGTTTTTGGCACGCCGTTGGAATTGAATTCGCTCAAGTTGCTGGCGCTGAAGTTCGGCACCCACACGTCGCCCGAGGCATCGATTGCGAGTCCCAACGGCGCAACTCCTGTGCCGTCCAGGCCGCCTCCTGTGTACGTGATCGCGAGCGTAAAGTCGTTGGGTGCCACTTCACCCGTCGGCTGGAAAGGCCGATCCGACGGCAGCAGCCCAAATATCGTTGCCACATTCGCCCCGGGGTTGTGCGCAATGTTGATCGCGGCAGTCGCCGTCTCAACCGGTTGTGAATTCCCGTTCTTCGCATTGCTGAACAACGTGCTGCAAGGCGTCGACGATGGACCGGCCGAGTTCACGCACGCCGCCAGAATGTCTGCCAATATGTCGATCTCTTCCTGCGGCACCACTCCGTTGCCGTTGGGCGTCGTGGCCAGTGCCACGCCTCGGCCCAAAGATTCAAGATTTGTCACGGTTGCAAAGGCGTTGGGCACATCGGTCGCCGTCGCCAGCGTGTTGCTCGAGCTCGACACATGCGTCGCATCCGTCGCAAAGCCCGCGATCGAGTACGCCGTCGCGATCGTCGAAATCTCGTTGATCACTACATAAGGCGCCGAGGAGAGCGATCCGCAGGTGCCAAGGGCCGCCATCAGGCCAATGGCCGAATTCGTCCCATCGCCCAATCCCGGATCGCCGCCAATTGCGTATAGGTACACCTGCGATCCCGCGCTGGGGCAGGTGAAATCGCCGCTGATGCTGAAGGTGCCACCCGATTGCGTCGGATAGTAGTAGTTGCCGTTGCCATCAGAAACGGTGCCGCCGGCGCTCTGCAACACTGACACCGCCGCATTGCCATACCCCGTGGTGTTGGCAGCATAGAGGTAGACCTTGGCCCCTACAATCGGCTGCTGTCCGCCATGAACCATTCCCTGCACTGCCGCTCCCGGTACGGAGCCTGCCGTTGTCTGAATCGGCGTTGTTCCCGGCATTCCTGAGCAGCCGGAAAGGAAGAGAACACACGTTACCATCACAATCGTCCAGGAAATGCGCACGGGGGAACTCCCTTCAGGTCATGTTGCGTTGTTACCCGGTTTTCTAGGACGTTGTTACCGGATTCTCAGGGTAAAGTCAAGCCCACCTTCTATGTAGTGCCGTTGGGAATGAGCGGCGGCGAGCTCATATTGTCCGTAATGGCGCGGAAAATCGCAGCCAGAACAAAAAGGGTACAGAGCTTTCGCCCCATACCCTTTATCGATTGCCTGGATTTATAGATCCCAGTGGTGCTTCGCTGCGGCTTTTACCGGGACTACGTCGTCCCTTTGGGAATCAGCCGCGGCGAGCTCATGTTATCTACAATCGCGCGGAAGATCGCCGTCAGTTTCGTGAGGTTCTGGTTGGACGGCGCCGTCGCCTCGCAGCCATTCCCATCATCGGAGTAGAAGTTCACTGCTGAAGAGGCCATCGCTGCGATCGCCTGGCATGGCTGATCCCCACGACCCCAAGCTCCTCCATTCGTTGACACTGACGCGCTATACGTCCTGTCGCTTTGGCACCCTCCCGACGTCGGCGATCCGTATCCGATCGTGTAAACATTCGTCCCTGCCTTCGCCGCAGCCTGTGCCGCCAGCACTGCCTGGCCGCACTCGCCCAGCGCCGACGGATAGGTTGGTGACTCATAGCCCGAGGGGTTGCTGGTCTTCGTTCCCGTTCCGTTTAAAGTGCCCTCAGACGCCATCAGCTCAGATTTTGAGTTGCACGCGCCGGCCGATGTATTGGCATTCGACGCGCACGCGGTGGCGTCGCCATCGGTCAGGAGAATGATTGCGTTCTGTGACCCCGGATTGGCCGCCTGCTGCACCAGAAGCGCAGCCTGCGCAGCGTAAATCACCTGCGCGTAATAGGTCGCCTCGCCGCCCGGAGCCTTGATCCCTGTGCAGTTACTCTTTCCCGAGTCTCCAGCCGCAATCACGATTCCCGCCGCCTGATTCAGGCTCGTCGCTGCATCGGTCGTCTTGTAATTGTTCGCGAAACCGACAACTTGGTACGTGTCCGCTGTTGGCAGTGTCGTATTTGAGGGCGGGTCGGGAAACGTGTATGCCACGATCGTTGGGTTGGTGGACGGGCAAGTGGAATCGTCCTTCGCCGTCGCGCCAGTTACCGCGGGGAACACGAACAGGCTTACGCTATCCACATACGTCGTGCTCGAGGTGCAGGTCTGGCCCAGGCCGCAGGGATACAGATCGTTCAACAGCGCTTGAATGCCCACAAGCGAGCAGGTGATTTGCGTTCCGTTGCATTGGTCGCCGCTATCATTGTCGTTCATTGACGACGTGGTGTCCTGAATGATGGCAATGTTCCATGGAGCGTTTGACCCGCCCGCCATTGCCGCTTCTGCGGTGTAGGCCAGGGTCATCTGCTTCATCCCGACTAACCCGCCAAACCAAAGGGGGATCTTCGCAGTCTGCGTCACCGCTAGCGCGTTATAACCGCCGGCGCCGCCCGAGGAGGTCGTGCATGGCACGTTCAGTGTGCTCGCCACGGTACTCAGGCAAAGGTAGGTAGGCGTCGCCGTCGCATTCGGCAACATGGTGCTTGCGTTATAGCCACCCGATGCCGAACTGTACTTGGTCACGTTGAGTCCCGCTTGAGTCGTGTTCGGCATGGCTACCGCGCCGGCCAGCACCGCCGCATTCGTTGACGCCACAAGGCGCTGGTACGCGTAGTAAACATGACCCGTCTCAACCGAGACACCGGCAAGAGCCATCATCGTCGATGCCGTGATCATCACGACCACCGCCGCCTGGCCACGCTGACTCTTCAGGAACCTGCGCTTCAACGAATTTCCAAATTGTCTGATATTCATAAATCAAATCCCTCCTCTATCGCGGTGACCGCTTTAATCCACATCGCTAATCGGTCCCAAAGGCCTTCATGCCATGCTGGAAGCGATCACTTTGCAACCCGGACCCCATGGACTCGACTGCGTCCTTCCCAGGTGCTGGGGATCACATTTCATGATCGTAGAAAGGAGGTAATCGGAGTATTGCACTTTCGTGCTACTAGGAGGTTACCTGAGTACTTGATGGCCGCTTAAGGCGCGCCGCAGACCAAAAAGCCGGGAAAGCTCGCGCGGCCAAGCAGAAAAGGGTACGGGCTTTGCGCCCATACCCATCAAGAAGTACAGTTTTTTCTTTTAGTTGCGGGATTCGCCCTAGTTCGTCCCGTTCGGAATGAGCCGCGGCGAAGTGAGGCCGGTCGTAATCGCATCGAAAATACTTACCAGGCTCGTGAAGTTCCCGTTCGCCGTGGTGAGCGGCGGGCAGCCGCCCGAATTGTCTGAGAAAAAGGTACTTTTGTTAGAACAACGATTGAGGAGACTGCGGACCGGGTCATTGCGTCAAGCGAAGGAGTATCTTCTCGGCGACCGTTTGGAAAGCGGAATTCAAGTCAGTCGCCTGGGGAGCAAATAAGGCGAGCCCGGTTGGCTCGCTGGCGTTATACGTCGGGCTCGCAGGATCGTTCGCAATCTCCTGGAGATAGGTCCCGTCAATATCATTACCCAAACCAACCGAGTAAACCGTTATCCCCTGCGCTCTCATTGTCTCGGCAAATTGGATCGTAGAATATTCGGCATCCTGGGTGATATTGATTCTATCTATTGAGACCGGAGAAGTTCCAAGAGGATCTGTTGAGCCTAATATCGGAGTAAACTTGTTGGCGCCATTACAATTTTGCATGCTGGAATCGGAAGGATAACCCCTACCACCACCAGCTTGACAAGTGGCGACAGTAGTTGGATTTGCAGGACTCTGCCCGTAGAATCCGTTCCCAGAGTTCTGTTGCACATTATTCGGGTTGATAAAAGCAAGGTAGTCGCCCTCATCGAACCCAGCCGTCGTAGCAGCGTCGCCTCCAAATTCCACCAATACCTTATTTGACGCGGTCGGGCTTGGCAGCCAAGCCTGAATGGTATTGTCCCAACCATCTGTGAAAAATACCACCACCTTCACGGCATTTGGCGGTGGGCTGGCAACGTTCGTGATTTGGGTATAGCCACCCTGTAATCCGCTCATCGAATAGGTGCCGTCGGCGAATGTCATCATGCTCAGGGAGGTATCAATTGGCGAAAGGAACCTCTTGGTCATTGGCACATCGTTCGTTCCACTCCACGCAAAGCTTACTTGTCCAAGCTCATCGGTGCCTTGGATGAAGTACTGATCAAAATCCGATACCGCCCCAGGCAAAGCCCGTGCCCCTCCGTTGCCATTCATTGAACCCGTACGATCTAACACCAACGAGAGGATTACGGGCGGGCGTGTCGCCTGGGAAACGTCAGATACGTTGAGAGTGCTAATACCCATAAGTCTAATAAAGAAGGTTTGGATTTTGGCGGTGGCAGTACAACTGCAAATGGGATTCCCGCTAGCGTCTGTGCTAAAAGTAAAACTCGCCGTGGGGGGCGAAGCATTAAAAATAGGATCCCCCTTATAGTTTAAGGCGAAGACGCTTTGCCCAACGGCCGTAGCCTTAGTCGGCCCGAGGCCATAGTTTAGCATCGTCTCTAAGTTCGCCGCATCGCAACCCTTCGCTAGTTCGGATTTTGCCAGAAAGCCAAAACCAAAGTCGATTGCGAACCCCGTGAAAAGCATTAAGAGGGGCAGCAAGAGGGCTAAAATAACTACAATTTGCCCGCTCTCTTTCCCAGCCGCCTTCAGACCTCGAGTGGAATGCACTTGAATCCTCCTCTCAAAAATACGCCACGTCATACATTCTGGAAGCGAGAGATTTTTTAAGAAAACCACCAACCGGCGTCATGGGAGTGTAGGAGTAAAACACCTCAGTCACATAGAGCGTCCGACCCGCGCTCAGCACGGTGGTGGCATCCGACGGCATGGTGGCTGCATTCCCAATCCCTGTGCCAACTGTGCTGGTTGCCGAGATACCCGTTTGCGATATCGCCTGGTCAATAATTTGAGGTTTGTTGTTGACATCGGCTACCACAGTCACGATGATCCTTCCATTAGTGCCGATATTCAATGAAGTACCCTGAGTAACGAGTGACGACACCACGGTTGGCAGGCTTGTCGAGCTTCCGGTGAAACTGCGGGAAGCGAGGTTGGAACCCTGCCTGGATATGCCAGACATCGTTTGTTTGTCGTAGATCATCTGCGAAAAATCTATGAGTCCAAAGACCAGGACAAGCATCAGAGGAAGGCAAATCGCCATCTCAACGAGGGCCGCTCCTCGCTCATCCTCAAGTCGCTTTGCCCGCGCCAAGTTCTCGATAAGTCGCTTGATCATTCCTGCGTCCCCCATCTAGTTCGTTTGGCCGGGCTGAAAGGGCTCATTCATAATCGTGACAGCCGATGTAAAGGTGTATTGCCCATTTGGAAAAAGTCGCGCGATCAACGGTGTCCACAAAGGCATGTTATCGGTCACCGAAACGGTCAACATACCCCCTGGACCACCTGCGCTCGTTGTGCTCGTTGTGTCGCCGGTCACGCTTGTTATTGAAATGTTTGAGATGTTCACGCCCATCGCGTCATTTTGAAGGGTTTCAATGATAGAGGCCGTTCTCGATAGATTTTGACCCGGATTATTCGGATCCGGCAGATGATTTCCGGTCGACCCATATCGAGCAGCCTCTTGAAGGGCATTTTGAACGGCGGTTCTCACGAAAAACAAGTGTCCGAAATCAAACACTGCAAAGGCCAAAAACACAAACACCATAAACGCAAACGCCAATTCGACAAGGCTCTGCCCTTCCTCCGAGCGGGATCTACGCAGCAAATGCCTCGGACCGTGAATCCTGGTAACCGTCTTCGCACTTCCGCGCCATTGTTGCACGTCCCAAATCATTCGGGATTTCGAAAGATATTCAGCCAATCGCATTGAACGAGTTCCCTCAGCGTCGAATCTTTGCACACGTTTGGGGACGGGGCACCCCCAGTTTAGCCAACGGGACAATCACGTCTATGCAACCTTTGGGGATTTGGAAGACATAGGTAATCGTCCTACGATTTAGGGTAACCACTCATATTGGGATATAAGTCGACCCATAAATAGCATTCTCTCTTTCTCACTCCTCCAGCGCTGTCTCCGTTGAGCTCAAACCGCTGGATGGGGTGAAATTCAATATCGGAAGCCATGAATACGCGTAGCTCACCGTCACCGTGACCGGCTCGTTCGGCGCCATGTAAGACGCGTACGGTTTGCAGGTAAACGAACTACCTGTCGTCGCCGGCGTCGTGTGAGATGTTCCCGATGCATCCGTTATCGATACTGTGTAAGTGAACTTTGCTGGCGTCAGATTGGGCAACGAACCGGTCACTGACGTGACCACAGTTGCGCACGGATCGGTGATCAACCCTTGTTCCGCGCCTAGCAGCTGCGCGGAAGTCGACGTGGCATTCCCGATCTGTTGCAGAAGGTAAAGGGCCAGCGAAAATGAAGCTGTTCCCGTCAGCACTGCCATCAACAGCGGCAGGGTTATAGCAAACTCCAGCAGTGCCGCGCCCTCTTCGCCCTGTCGGCCAAAAGCTCGCATCGAGCGCCGGGCAAATAGTTTGCCGATCTTTCGTAAGCCATTTCCCGTATTCATCGTTTCACCTCTCGGCTCGCCGGTCTTGACATCGCGTTCCGGCTCGCCTGCTTTGGAAACTCTCCGGCGCCCCACGGCGCCTTTACTCATCAAGTTTCAGTTGCCCCAGGAAGAGATCGAGCTCCTCCCGCGTGGCCGCATCCAGTATCGCGGTCTTTCCACTGCGCAAATCATGGTCGTCGGTGAGTACGAACTGCAACCCTACGCCGTCCGCTCCCCAGCGCACTGCCCGCGACTGCACCGCGATTGACCGTTCCGCAAATTCCTCGCCTTGATTGGTCCTCTGCAACGTCATCAGAACCAGAGTCCCCGGATACCACCGCTCCTCGGTCACCACATACAGTCCTGACGAGCTGATATCGCGAATTCCGTGCGCCATCGGGGCCGCGCCATTCCAGTAATACGCGGCCAGGCCCGGCTCTTTGACCCGCGGAGCTTTGCGCGGATCCGGTGACCACCATCGCTCAATCCACGTCCTCAGTTGGCTCTTCGTCTTGCTGCCTGGAGGCGTCAAATCCATACTGTGGGCCTGCAGCGCTTCGGGCTTATCGTGGCCGTTGCGGTCTTCCAGCTCCAGCAATCCCGGGCCGCCGCTCCACAGCGGCTTCTCGCGCAGCATTGCCGCCCCTGCAATCATTGGCCCGGTTCCCGGCTGCTCGCGCGCGCCCGACAACCTTTCCAACTGCCGCTCCATCTCCTCGGCAACGCACAGAACAAGCTGATCGCCCGACTGCGTTTGTGATGAATAAATCGAGTGTGCCGGCACCGCCAGCACGCTTTCTGGCCGCGGGCTCGACGAGCTTACCTGAAAAGTCGGAAAAGACTCCGCCATATCGATCACCCGGCACTCATCGTCCAGATAGATCAGGTCCAGCGGCGCCGGCATTGCCGTTGCCGCGATTCCCCGGAAGGGCTTCATCCACACGCCTTCGCCCGACTTCAGCGGTTTCTCCAGCATCAATTCCGCAACGTGAGTTGAAGGCAGGTCACCGACCTTTACGTTCAAACCTAAAAAACATTCCCGCGTCTGGTTATAGGCGCAATACGTTTGCGTTTCCATCGTTGCTTGGGCCCCCGTCGGCAGTGCCGCGGCTGCTGCTTTCCCCGGCGTTCCCTTCGCCAGCTCGGCTCGATCCATCAGTTCCATCTGCGGCTCCGACCTCTCTCTCCGCTCGCCGTCTGGCGTGCGAAGGGAACACTTCACCTGTTTCCCCTGCCTGGGCCGCCCACTGAGGCAACTCCCGTATTCGCGGCATGCCGCCCAGACAACGGAATTTTGCTGCCAGCCGTGGCTTCAACTGGTATTTCTTCTCGCCACGGCCACTAGCGCGCCGGCTTTTACTTCACCCGCGTCCGGCGGCGCTGAATCAGAATGATCAGAATTACGACCGCCACAGCTCCGGCAACCCATCTGATAATCAACGTTTGGTCCATGCTGTTTTCCTCTCCCTGTCTTAATTATTTGGTTAGTGAACTGAATGACTCAGCCATCACGATCGCGGCTGGTCCCAGTGTAACCAGAAACAGCGCGGGAAAAATGAATAGCACCAGCGGAAACACTAGCTTCACCGAGGTTTTGCTTGCCAGCTCCTCGACCATTTGCACCCGCTGCACGCGCAGCGTGTCTGAATGAACGCGGAGCATTTTGGCAATACTTGTTCCAAACTGTTCGGTCTGCACCAGCATCGAAACCAGGTTGCGCAGACTTTCTACGCCGGTGCGATCCGCCATGTTCTTCCAAGCCTCTGAACGGGCCCTTCCCGCGCGCTGCTCCAGCACCACCAATCCCAGCTCATCGCAAATCTCCGGCTGCGAATCCCTCAACTCTTCCGTACACCGCGACGTTGCCTGGTCCAGGCTTAGACCCGCTTCCATGCAAATCACCAGAAGGTCCAGAACGTCAGGCAAACCCCGCGTCAGCTTCTTCTGCCGCTTTTTGATCTTCTTGCCTAGCCAGAAGTCCGGGGCCAGAAATCCACCGCCCAGCGCCAGCAGGTACACGAAAAACGGTCCCAGATTCGCCAGTCCGGTCACCATCGCTATGAGCGCCAGCAAAAGTGGCAGCAGCACCTTGGAGCCGTAGAAGATCTTGATTGCGTTCTCGTTGCGATACCCCGCCAGCATCAGGCGCTTCTTGATGACCGAGACTTCGTTCTCGCTCTTCGGCATCAGATTTTCGAACCGCTTGACCACATTGCCGATCGAAGATCCGGTATTCTGAAACGTCTCCGTCAGCGTTGTTTTCTGCTTGCGCTGCGGGTTGATCACCTGGCTGATCCGATCGAGCGCCGCCTCGCGATAGAACATCAGCACGAGGACGCTCCCGACCAGAACGAACACCGCCACGAATGCCAGAATTGCGAAAATCATGATTCTCCCCTAAACGTCAATGTCGACAATCTTGTGAATCACAAATCCGCCGATCGCGATCAGCCCCGCGGCGGCCCACATCATCTCAATGCCGACCTTGCGGTGCCACAGAATGCTGATCATTCCCGGATCGATGAAATAGATGCCCACGCCCAGCACCACCGGCAAAAGCGTCAGAATCAAGCCCGTTAGACGCCCTGACGCTGTATGCACCATAATCTGGCGCTTCAACCGGAAACGTTCCCGGATGACATACCCCGTCTTGTCCAGCACCTCGGCCAGGTTGCCGCCACTTTCCTTCTGAATCAGAATTGCGGTGGTGGCGATCTTTAGGTCCTGCAATGGCACCCGCACCACCAGGTTCTCCAAAGCAGTCTTCATCTCCAGGCCGTAGTTCTGTTCCTCAAAGCAGATTTTGAACTCGCTGTTCACCGGTGCTGCGCACTCGCGCGCCACCAGGGCCATCGCCGCCAGCAGGCTGTGTCCGGCGCGCAGTCCGCTCACCATCAGATCCAGCGCCTCGGGCAAGTGCTTCTCAAATGCCCCGAAGCGTCTGTGGCGCTTGAACACCACATAGGCAAACGGCAGCGCTCCCAGAATTACGCCGGCCGCCAATGCCAGCAAGAGTTGGTTGGTCAGCTGCAAAAGCGCGTAGGCCGGGATCACGAATCCAGCCGCGCAGAACAAAAGCAGACGTCCCGCGCTCCAATCCAGGTCGGCTTGGCTCAGCATTCTGCGCAGATATGGCGTCAGTTCGAACTTAAGCAGCCTCTGGTTTAGCCAGGGAATGCTGCTCAGCAATTCGTTCTTGCGCACGTTCAGTTTCTGCGGAAGCAATTCCCGCCTGTCGACCTTGATCGCGGAATCCAATGTGGCCAGGGCCTGCTTGGCGCCATTGGAGGGTCCCATAGCGGCCAGCGGCAGGGCGATCAGCGTGAATATGCCCACAAAGACCAGACCTATGATCAATCCCATCTCTCTTGCCTCCTTTCCTCTTACCGTTCCTCTTAGTTAACCTCTGTCTCCCGCTCGAACAGGCTGGGCGGCAGGATGACACCCGACACGCGCAACCTTTCCAGAAACCGGGGACGAATGCGCGTGGGCTTGAAGACGCCAATCACGCGGCCGTCCTGGCCAATGCCTTTTCTCTCAAACGTGAAGATCTCCTGCATGCTGATCACGTTCTCTTCCATGCCGGTGATCTCGGAAATGTTGGTGATCTTGCGCGTGCCGTCGCTCATGCGGGTGGCCTGCACCACAATCGTGATTGCCGAAGCCATCTGCTGCCGCACCGATCTTTCCGGCAGATTCATGTTGGTCATGGCCACCATCGACTCCAGCCTCGACAGTGCGTCGCGCGGCGTGTTCGCGTGAATGGTAGTCATCGAGCCTTCGTGACCGGTATTCATGGCCTGCAGCATGTCGAACGCTTCCTCGCCGCGAACCTCGCCGATGATGATGCGGTCGGGCCGCATACGCAGGGCATTGATCAGCAGTTGCCGTTGCCGGATCGCGCCCTGTCCCTCGATATTCGGCGGCCGCGTCTCCAGGCGCACGATATTTTCCTGTGCCAGCCGCAATTCGGCCGCGTCTTCGATCGTCACCAGCCGCTCGTTGTTGGGAATGTACTGCGAAAGAATGTTCATGAACGTCGTCTTGCCGGCGCCCGTGCCGCCTGAAACCAGGAGGCTGATGCGCGCCCGCACCGCCGACGAAAGCACTTCCATCATCTCCGCCGAAATGCTCTTCAGTTGCACCAGTTGATTGGCCGCGAGCGGACCGGTGCCGAAACGCCGGATCGACATCGATGGGCCGTCCAGCGCCAGGGGGGGAATGACCGCGTTGACGCGCGATCCGTCGGGCAGGCGCGCGTCCACCATCGGCGACGACTCATCTACTCTGCGGCCAACCCGCGAAACGATGCGATCGATGATCTGCATCAGATGCCGGTCATCGCGAAACGTCGTATCCACCCTCTGCAGCAGTCCGCCCTTTTCCACGAACACGTGGTCCTTGTCGTTCACCAGAATGTCGGAGATCTTCGGATCCCTCAGCAGCGGCTCCAGCGGCCCCAGCCCGAAGACCTCATCCAGCAGTTCGGCGTGGATCTTTTCTTGCTCGTCGAAGTTCAGCGGCACGCGCTGGTCCGACATGATTTCCTTCACCAGGCCCGACACCGCCTGGCGCGCCTGGCTGGAGTTCACGCGCGACAACTTCTCCAGGTCCAGCTTCGAGATCAGCGTCCGGTGAATCTCCGCTTTGTACGATTCCAGGTTCAGTATTTCCACGTTTTACCTTCGCTCCCGTTGGGGAATTCCGTTCGTTAAGTCTTCATCCAACCATCATCAGAAAATTCCGAACGCCTTCTTCTTTTTCTTGGTCGCCGTGTCGCTCTTGCCGGTCACCGCGCTCACCATCTCCCGCACCTGCCGCGCGATCGGCGAATCGGACAGCACCAGAGGCTTGGCGCTGATTTGCATGTTCCGCACCGCCTCATAATCGTTGGGAATCTTCCATTGTGCCGCCCTGGTCAGCGCCTTGGTAATGTGCTCTTCCGATACTCCAAGAACACGCGATTCAAAACGATTGATCACCACTTCCAGCTTCGGCAACGGCGCCGAAAAGAACTGCGTGATAAGCCGGTTCGAGTTGCGCAGCTCGGGGATGCTGGCCTGCGTGACCAGATAAACCGTGGTCGCTTCCTTGTAGGCAGTCGTTCCCATCAGCTCCAGCCTTGACCCCAGATCCACCACCACGTTTTCGAATTCGTGCCGCGCAACATGTAAAAGCCGGTTGATGCCTTCGTTGTCGGCCTGGAACTGAACAAACCGTCCCGGCGCCGCCAGCACCCAGAGCCCTGAGCTATGCTTCACCAGCAGCTGATTCAGAAACTTCGCGTCCAGCCGATCCACCTGTTGCAACGCGTCGATAGCCGAGAACTCCGCCGTAATTCCCATATTCAGCGCGGCATCGCCCAGCGGCAAATCGAGATCGATCAGCAATGTCTTCTCGCCCGATTCCTTGGCCAGCGCTACGGCAAAATTGGTGGCCAGCATGGTCGTCCCGGCCCCGCCCTTCGATCCCATGAACGCATAGAGCTTCCCCGCTGCTTTCTTCCCGGGTCGCGACTCCGGACGCCGAGCCGCCGCCCGTACCAAAGCCTCCGCCACCACATCCGCGGAAAACGGCACCGGTAGGAACTCGCGCGCTCCGGCGCGCATGCAGCGCACCAGCAACTCAGGGTCGGAGCTCTCCGAATACACCATCACCGTTGCCGCGCTGTTGGCGCCGATGTTCTCCACCAGATCCAGCGCGATCTCCGCATCGCCGTCCAGATCGATGACGATGACGTCGAAATCCTCATCCAGCGTATGGGGAAGATCTCCCGTTCCCGGCGAGTAGCTGGAAAATTCGCTGACATAAGTGCCCGCGCACCCGTTCATGGCATGAACGGCCTCCTGTCGGCGTCCTTCGCTGGGGCTGATCACAGCAATGGACAGATCCTCAACGCCAATCGGATTGGGATACGGGTTGGCGGAATATGTGGAAAGACTCGTGGCCACGTCGTTTTTGCTCCTTAGCTAGCTGTGCGATATGTTCTCGGACTGGTTGGCACAGACTCCCAATCCGCGGGAACTTCATAACCTTGCTTGCCCTGGGCCCGATGCTGCCTTGCTCCACTCTTAACGCGTTTTAACGCGCAAAAAACGAAATCAATGTCCCGATCGCAATCGCCGGCGCATACGGCATCTTGCGCCGCCCCGGATTGCTCAAAACCGCTTCTCCGCGATTCTCCGCGCTGAAAACCAAATCGCCCGTGTGCTGAAACAACTCCTTCAGGAATCCGCCCCACGCCGCCATCGCCAGCGCCATCACTCCACCCACAACGCCGGTCATCACCAGCGCAAGAATCAGCTGGTACGGGCCAATCCATGCTCCTATCGCGGCGCACAGTTTCACATCGCCCGCTCCCATTCCACCCATCCAGAAAAGAAACCCGTAAATCAGCAGTCCAAGCCCCGCTCCGTAAAGACTCTGTTCCGCGCCGTGCCAGCCGTGCAGCCACACCGAAACCGCGAGCCCACAGCCGAAAAAGGGAAACACCAGCCAATTCGGAATCCGCCGGCTGCGAAGATCAGTGAAAGTCGCGACACCGAGAACAAGCACGGTGGGCCACCACGCATACGAATGCATTACCCCTGCTCCCTGCCCCTAAGGCTTTTTAGGACTACCCTGCCTAAAGCAATTGCCGCGCCAAACCCCGGGCGCCATGAACTCATATCGATTCAAATAGATAAGAGCAGATTAGCTGCTCGGTTGTGTACAGCGGTTTACACCCAACCCCTCCCCCGAACTTGCCTGTTTACACCTCGTCTCCCCTGTCACTCGCCAGCGTAACTCATGTAACCTATTGCTAAATCAAAAGATTATGAGATGTGTTACAAAAGTAATTTCGACCCGGGTCAGAGCAGCCTTGGCCTGCAATTCAGATGATCGGTTAGAAAACTCTCAGCGATCAGCGCTGCTATTGAGCGTCAGCAGCACTTCGGTGCCCTTATTAGAGAGTGTTTTCTTAAATGGGTTCGATAGTGAACTATGGCCGTTCCCCCCGAATTTCAAAATCTCATTTCAAATGCACCTATACCCTTGGGATCTCCCTCAGGCTGCGGCCATATCCTTATCTGGAATGTTGAACTCGAAGTAAGTACTTAATTATCTGTGACTTATCATGCAACCAAAAAGCTTGCTCCTTCGTCGTCTCAAGGCCGGCTTTTCCCGCCATGAGTTCAGGATTCAGCGCCTGTCGACCAATTCTGTTTCATCGTCATTACCAAGGTCCCCCCTTACTAGCACGAAAGAGGAATGTTGCCTTCCTGCACCTTTGCCGATGATGAAGTCATAGCGCCTATGCCTCTTTGAATGGCGTCGTGCAACCGGCGAGATGGTGGACCGCCCTCAAATGACCAGAATTGGACTTTATTCGGAAGACCGCTCCCTGCACCCGCTTCTATCTTCTGCCCTTGGTAAGGACTTTGAGGTCCTGCTGAAGTCGGATGGAGACGAAACGGATGTCCTCGCGACCACAGCCGGCTGCGATGTCATGATCCTCGATCTCTACTCCTCTCAGGACACACTCCAGGCTCGCCTCGAATTTACCCGACGACTTATCGCCTCCAATGTTCCAGCCATCCTGATGGCCGACGACAGCCTGCGTTCCACTGCCTTCGAACTCGTTCGTTCGGGCGCATTTGGATACTGCCGCCGCCCGCCATCGATTCGCGACCTCAAGACCATGCTCCTCCGGGCTTGTGAAACCTCGGCCCTGAAGCAGCAGTTGCACAGCGTCAAGCAGCGTATCGAAGAGCCCGGCGATTGCGATCGAATTATCGGTTCCAGTCCAAACATGCAGCGCGTCTACCAGTTGGTGCGCAGTGTGACCAATCTCAACGCCGCCGTTCTGATCACGGGCGATAGCGGAACGGGTAAGGAACTCATCGCCCGCGCCGTTCACAATCTCGGCAGTCGCGTCAATAAGCCCTTTGTGGCTGTCTCTTGTGGAGCCATCCCGGAAACCCTCATCGAAGCCGAGTTATTCGGCCATGAAAAAGGCGCATTCACCGGCACCGTCGGCTCCCGCGAAGGTTACTTCGAGCAGGCCGGCGACGGCACCCTCTTCCTCGATGAAATCGGCGATCTCAGCGTGTTCACGCAGGTAAAGCTCCTCCGCGTCCTGCAGCAGATGGAATTCAGCCGCCTCGGCTCGAATAAGCTCATTCCCTTGCGCGCGCGCCTCATCTTCGCCACTCACCAGGACCTGGGCAAGCTGGTCGCGGAAGGCAAATTCCGTCAGGATCTTTTTTACCGCATCAACGTAATGTGCATCGATTCGCCGCAGCTTCAGGAGCGGTCCGAAGACATCCCTCTGATCGCGGGCCATTTCCTCCGTCACTATTCAAATGTCTTCCAGAAACCAATGGACTCGATCGAGCCTGCGGCCATGGAGATGCTCCAGAGCTACACTTGGCCTGGAAACGTGCGCGAGCTTGAAAACGTCATGCAGCGCGCCATCATTTTGGCTCCTGGCAGCGTCGTCCGCGCCGATGATCTGAACCTCAAGATGCCAGAACCGGAAGATGATGCCGCCGACTTCGACCAGATCGTCGACATTGCCGATTACCAGTCGTCCGGCTCATTCGAACGCCAGCTTCGTGACTACAAAATCAGGCTTGCCGTCGCTGCCGTTCGCGAAAACAACGGCAACAAGACCCTGGCTGCGCGCAGCCTCTCCATCTCTCGTGCCTATCTGCATCGCCTCTTGCGGCTTACCGAGGACGAAGCTCTTCCCGCATCCGATCCGCTCTTTGTGGACCATAGACTTCCCAAGGCCGTCACCGCCTAAGCCCGCGCTCATTCTGCCGCATGCACTCTGCGTCGAGCACGCGCCCTTCCCTTACCTATCACCTTTCCTGACGAGTGCGATCTATCTTCCGCACTGTCCCAACGTCGCCGGCACAGCGTAGAATTGTGTCGTCTTTCAGTCCAATAAGGGAATTCTCCTCCATGAAAGCTTCTGTGCTCGCCCTCTTTGCGATTTCTGCCGTGGCCGCCGCCCAATCCTCAACCTCGATGCCGATGAACGCGCCGCCTGCATCCGCCGAGCGGCTGGGCGCCGTTTCCTTTGCTGTCTCCTGCGGACAGCAGGCTCCGTTTGATCGCGGAGTCGCCCTGCTGCACGATTTCTGGTACTCGGAGGCACGGCCGCAGTTTGAGCGAATCGCAAAGGTCGATCCAGGCTGCGCGATGGCACACTGGGGAATCGCGATGAGCGCCTTCCACCAGATTTGGGATCGGCCGGATAAAAAAACGATGAAGCTGGGTTGGGCAGAGATCCGCAAGGCGCAATCAGCCAACGCGCCAACGGACCGCGAGCGCGATTACATCGCGGCATTGGCTGTTTTCTACAAACCCGGCAAACAGGACTTCATGACTCGCGTGACTGCATACTCGGCGGCCATGGGCGCGCTCTACAAGCGCAATCCCGACGACGTTGACGGCGGCGCATTCTATGCGCTGTCTCTGCTCGCCTCGGGAGCACCGAACGACACCAGCCTGTCCCACGAGCACCAGGCGATGTCGGTTCTTGCGCCGCTTTTCATCCGTTATCCCGACAATCCTGGGGTGGTGCACTACATCATTCACTCTTGCGACAATCCTGCCATGGCCAAAGATGGTTTGGCGGCGGCTGAGCACTATGGCGAGATTGCTCCATCGGGCCCGCATGCCACCCACATGCCGGGACACATCTTCGCCCGCCTCGGCATGTGGCAAAAGGATATCGACGCCCAGCTCGCATCCATTCACGCCTCTGAAACCGCCATATCGCACCACGAAGACGGCCTCATGGACGAGCCTCACTCCTACGACTTCCTGATGTACGCATATATGCAGAGTGGCCAGGATGAACGAGCGAAAGACGCGCTTCATAGGAGCGTTCCCGTGATCGACAGCATCGCGTCAATGCCGGAAATGGGCAGCGGCCACAGGGATGGAATGGCGGGATACTACCGGACTAAATTCCCCGTCTTTTACGCACTCGATATGCGCGACTGGCATGCGGCGGCGACGCTCGAACCCATTCGCGGCGCGCTGCCTGAGGATGTGACGATGACCTGGTGGGCGCACGCCATCGCTGATGGACATCTGCACCATGCGGACCAGGCGCGTGCCGATCTGGCGCAATACGACGCATGCATGACTGAAGTCAGAAAAGGCCGGCATGCCTACTATGCCGATTCAACCGGAGCTCAGATCGAGCGCAATGAGATCGCCGGTTGGGCCAGCTTTGCCGCTGGCCAGCAGGACGATGCGTTGAAGCATATGCGTGACGCTGCCGATTTGCAGGACAAAGTTGGTCAGAGTGAAGTCGACATTCCAGCCCGTGAAATGCTGGCTGACATGCTCCTTGATTCCCATCATCCGCAGGAAGCGTTGACAGAATATCGCGTCGCGCTCAAGTTGAGCCCCAACCGTTTCAACGGCCTTTATAACGCCGGCATTGCTGCTGAACAAGCGGGCGACAAGACTGCGGCCGCCAGTTACTTTGCTGCACTTATGAAATCAACCGGCAACGGCGCGCAGTCCTCGCGCCCCGAGTTGGCGCACGCCAGGAGCTTCCTCTCCTCTGACCGGCCTGCAGTGGGCCAGGTTCGGGAACCGTAACGCGCGAAACCCTCATCACCGTTGTGGACCGTCTCATTGGCGAGCGTCGCGCGGTCTGATCTATCGCTTCTCCGCCCAATTCCAGTCCCACACTTCGCCCGCCTTCGCCACGCTTGCGAATGTTACGATAAGTTCCATCCGCATCGGAGGTTCCTTGCAATGATTGAATCTTCAGCGCCAGCCGAGCTAACCGCTGAGCAGATTTCCGCCATCACCCGCGAGAACAACTACGGCACCTGGCGCTTTCAAAAGACATGGAAACCGCTCTATATCGCCGACGCCGAAGGCTGCTGGTTCATTGACGGCGCGGGCAAGCGTTACCTCGACTTCAGTGCGCAACTCATGTGCGTCAACCTGGGCCATAAAAATCCTCGCGTCGTCGAGTCCATCGCCGAGCAGGCCCGCGAGCTTTGTTACGTCGCTCCCGGATACGCAACCGACTCGCGCGCTCGCCTCAGCGCCAAGCTTCTTGAAGTTCTCCCCGAGGGCCTCGACAAATTCTTCTTCGCCACCAGCGGAACTGAGGCCAACGAAGCCGCCTTCAAAATCGCTCGCATGTACACCGGCAAAACGAAAATCATCTCGCGCTACCGTTCCTATCACGGCTCAACTATGGGATCCATCGCCGCCACTGGCGATCCGCGTCGCTGGGCCATGGAGCCGGCGGGCAAAGGCGCCGGCGTCGCCTTCGCGCCTGAGACCAATTGCTACGACTGCCCCATCAAGCACACCTACCCCACATGCAACATCGCGTGCGCCGACTACATCGAGCACATGATTCGTAATGAGAGCGACGTCGCCGCCATTATCTTCGAGCCTGTCGTCGGAACCAATGGAGTATTGGTCCCGCCGCCAGAATACTTCCCTCGCCTCCGCGAAATCTGCGATCGCCACGGCGTGCTCATGATAGCCGACGAAGTCATGGCCGGCTGGGGCCGCACCGGAAAATGGTTTTCCGTCGACAACTGGAACCTCAAGCCCGATATCCTCGTCACCGCCAAAGGCATCACCTCGGCCTACGTTCCCCTCGGCCTTTGCGCCACTACCGGCAAGATCGCCGATTTCTTCGAGGACCACTACTTTTCACACGGCCATACATATGAGGCGCACCCGCTCACCCTCGGCCCCGCTGTCACCACTATTGAAGAGATGCAGCGCCTCAAGCTTGTCGAGCGGGCCAAGGAGCTCGAGCCTTACGTTCGCCAGAAGCTAGAAGCCCTCAAAGCCAAACACGTTTCCGTCGGCGACGTGCGTGGCCTCGGCCTCTTTTTTGCTGTCGAGATTGTGAAGAATCGCAAATCCAAGCAGCTCTTCAACACCATGCGTGACAAGGTGGAAGGTAAACCACTGGTCGTCGATCAAATCGCCGCGAAAATGATGGCTCAGGGCGTGTCAATTCAGGCCTGGATAAGCCACTTCGTCATCGCCCCGCCGCTCATCGTCACCAAAGAGGAGCTCGATCTCGGCATCGCCGCCCTCGATGAGCATCTCTCCATCGCCGATGCGCTAGTGGAAGAATAGCCGCGGATCTACCAGAGCGGGTTGCCCCATCCTTGGCGTCCACCGCAGGGAACGCCAAGGGTGGGATAGCACAAACCCAATCCGACCTTTCCAATGCGCTATGCGATCTCCTGCGCGCTCTCCGCCACTCCCGCCGGCGCCGCCAGCTTCATCATCGCTACATACGACACGCCCGCCAAAAAGAATCCCACGAACCAGGCGTAATCATAGAGAAAGTGCAAAGGCTTCACGAACATGCCGACGAGCGCGACTCCTGCTCCAAGTCCCAGCGCGATCAGCGCCCGTGGGTTCACTCCCTTGGTGTAGTGGTAAATCCCCTCGCGGTGGTAGAGCGAGTTCACGTCCAGCACTGTTCCGCGAATGAAAAAGTAATCGCACACCATGATTCCCGCCACCGGCCCCAACAGTCCCGAGTAGCCCACGAGCCAGCCGAAGATGTACGCGTCCGGCGTGGCCAGCAGCTTCCATGGGCACATCGCGATTCCGAGAAATCCTGTGATCAGCCCTCCCGTGCGAAAACTGATCACCCGCGGCCACAGATTTGAGAAATCATTCGACGGCGACACTACATTCGCTCCGATGTTCACATTCAGCGTCGCAACAAGCACCGCAATGAGCGCCACAAACGCCACCACCGGCTGATGAAACATTCCGATCAGATGCACCGGGTCCCAGATCGGCTTGCCGAACAGCACCACCGAAGCCGACGTTACCGCGATGCCCAGAAACGTATACATCACCATCGCCACCGGCAGCCCGAAAGCCTGCCCCCACGATTGCGCGCTTTGTGATTTGGAATAGCGCGTGAAGTCAGGAATGTTCAAGGCCAGCGTCGCCCAGTAGCCCACCATCGCAGTCAGCGACGGAAAAAACACATCCAGAAACTCACCGCGCGAGTGGAACGCGCTCGGCGTCGAGAGCATCGCGCCAAAGCTCCCCGCCTTCATCCGCACCCAAACCAGCAGCGCCACAGCCATCACAAACATGAACGGCGCGCCAAACGCCTGCAGCCGCCGAATCGACTCCACCCCCCGCCACACCACCACCATATTCAGCAGCCAGAAGCCGAGAAAGCACGCCCACAATATGCCGTTATTTCCTTCCGCACTCCGCCAGATTACAATGAGCATCGCGTCAATCGCGCTACCCCCGATCCACGCTTGAATGCCGAACCATCCGCACGCCACTACCGCACGCAGCAACGCCGCCAAATTCGCTCCGCGCACTCCAAACGATGCGCGTAGAAACACTGGAAACGGAATTCCGTACTTCGCGCCGGCGTGCGCATTCAGTAGCATCGGAACCAGCACGATCAGATTGCCCAGCAGCACCGTCCCGATCGCCTGCTTCCAATCCATCCCTTTCGCAATCAACCCCGACGCCAACCGGTACGTCGTGATCTCCATGCACATCGAAAACCACAGCGCCGTGTAGTTGTAGAAACCCCACGTGCGCTGCGCCGGAGTCGTCGGCGTCAGGTCCCGATTCGATAGCGATGGATCGACGGTGCTCACGACGCTCCTCTGTGGAGTCGGGAAAGTATCTATCTAAAGTAAGACAGTTGGGTGCCCCAGGTCCCGATCCTCGGACCTTGGATACCACGGATCTCAACTCACCACGATTTGGGGTGCCCCATCCTAAAGTTCGGAGCGAAGCGCAGAACTTTAGGGTGGGATACCACCAACCTCATCCCTGCACAAAAGAGCCATTCCCTAGTTCCCAAGCCCCAAGTCCCTGCCTTTATTTCCACGCCCCGCCCCGCGCCTCGCGCCGCAGATATTTCCCTCGCCCCGGCTTCCCGATAAACTTCCCGCCGCTCACCACCAACTCGCCCCGCGAATACACATCGCGCGCGTTGCCTTGCACCCTGAACCCCTCGAACATCGAGTAGTCCACGCGCATGTGGTGCGTCTTTGCGCTGATCGTGTAGTCCTCCAACGGATCCCACAGCACCAGGTCAGCGTCGCTGCCCGCGGCCAGCACGCCCTTCTTCGGATACATCCCGAAGATCCGCGCCGGCGCCGTCGAAACCAGCTCGACAAATCTGTTAATCGAAAAATTTCCCTTCCCCACGCCGTGGTGATGCAGCAGTTGCAGCCGGTTCTCGATCCCCGGCCCGCCATTGGGGATCTTCGTGAAATCATCCTTGCCCAGCGCCTTCTGGTCTTCGAAGCAAAACGGGCAATGATCCGTCGACACCACCTGCAAATTGTCCTTGCGCAAACCCTCCCACAGCTTCGGCTGATTCTTGCGCTCCCGCAGCGGAGGCGTAAACACGTACTTCGCACCGCCCCACCCCTTGCCCTCCATGTTGTCCTCAATCGAGAGAAGCAGATACTGCGGGCACGTCTCAGCAAACGCCGGCAATCCGCGATCGCGCGCCTCGCGAACCTGGTTCAGCGCGTCCTCGCTCGAAAGATGCACAATGTAAATCGGAACGCCTGCAATCTCCGCCATCGCAATCGCGCGATGCACCGCCTCGGCTTCGGCTTTCGTCGGCCGCGTCAATGCGTGATAGATCGGCGCGGTCTTCCCTTCCGCCAGCGCCTGTTGCACGATCACATCAATTACAGAACCGTTCTCCGCATGCATGCAGATCAGCGCGCCATTCTTCGCCGTCTGCTGCAACGCTTTGAAAATCGTCGCGTCGTCCACCATCAGCACATTGGGATACGCCATAAACAACTTGAAGCTGGCCACGCCCTCGCGAACCATGTCGTCCATGTCTTCCAGGCCCGCGTCTCCAAGATCCGTGACGATCATGTGCAAGCCGTAGTCGATACACGCCTTTCCTTCGGCCTTCTTCCACCACGTATCTAGCGCCGTCCGCATCTTTGTTCCGCGCGCTTGAATCGCGAAGTCCACGATCGTCGTCGTTCCGCCAATCGCGGCTGCCCTCGTGCCTGTCTCAAAATCATCCGCCGACTTGCTCCCTCCAAACGGCATATCAAGATGCGTATGCGCGTCAATACCGCCCGGCAGCACCAGCAGCCCCGTCGCATCCACAACCTTGTCCGCCGCGCTCGCCGGAATTCCCGCGCGCACTTCCTTAATCGTGGCGCCATCGATCAGCAGATCCGCCTTCACACTTGCGTCCGCGTTCACAATCGTTCCGTTTTGAATTAAAGAACGCATGACAGACTCCAACGAGATGGGAAGCCCGTTGCCCGTTCACTCATGTGCATTGCTCCCAACTTGTATCGGTATAAAACTCAATGGAATACCAATTGTGCTCCAACCGGCGCACGCGGGGAACTCGGCAGGGTATTCCGTTGAACTTACCGGCCGAATGACTCCCGGCAGCTCCCGCGAGCGAATCCGTTGGGTCAAATACAAGATATACGTTAGTATCCATGCCAGCCCAACCCCAACCATCCCATTCAAGATGCCTCAGTTGACCGTCACCCGGCTCAGGCCGTGCCAACAACCGCGCCTTATAGGGGCCCGATTCCAAGAACCATCGTGCATAGGTTCGCACTGTGATCATGTTCGCGAACAGTATCCATGAAACAACCCAATATGCAGGACAACTCAAGAGAATTGAGAGATTCGGAGTGCACTTCCTTCGGATCGCAAGAATTAAGACGATGACAGCAAGCAACAAGGTGAGTACAGGAACGCCAATCCAGAAATAAACAATCTCGCCAAGATCAAATGCCCCGGAGATAAGGATTAGGAAATTGAGAAAGGCGGCACCAGACGCGACATAAAGGATCAACCACCAGCCGAATCGGTTGATTTGGTGTGAATTCTCTGCCATACGAGATCCTACGGCGCTTGCGTCTGCGTCACGCACGCCGCACCTTTCGTCCGTTCGTCCCACGTCTCCGGCTTCAGCCCTGTGTCTACTTCAACCATCGTGATGCATCCATCTACCGGGCAAACCAGCGAACACAAGTTGCATCCCACGCATTCCGTTTCGTCCACGCGCGGGATCCGTTCCAGCGGCGTCGGATACGGCCCGTGCGCAAAAGCCGCCGCTCGCTCCTTGCGCGTAACCGGAGTCTCCGCAATCGACGCGTAACTTTCCGCTTCCTTCGCTGCCGGCGTCCGGTGCAGCTCCACGTGCCCATCCACAGGTCCAGTCAAACGGTCAAGATGAATGCACTGGTGCGCGCCATCCCAGCAAGCAATGTGGCACAAGTCGCACCCAATACACGTCTGCTCATCGATGCGCGCCACGATCTTGTAATTCAAATTCAAGTGCTTCCACTCCGTCACGCGATTCAATGACAACCCGCGAAAATCCTCAAGCGTCTTGAATCCTTTCTCGCGCATCCAGTTGTCCAGGCCCTCAGCCATGTCCTCGACAATCCGATAGCCGTAGTGCATCACCGCCGTGCACACCTGCACCGTCCCGCACCCCAGCAGCAGGAACTCCGCCGCATCGCGCCACGAGCCGACTCCGCCAATCCCCGAAAATGGCAGCGCTGACTCCGAATCGGCCAGCACCTGCTGGACCATGTTCAAAGCGATCGGTTTTACCGCCGGCCCGCAATAGCCGCCGTGCGAGCTCTTTCCGTCGACATTCGGCCGCGGCACAAACGTGTCCAAGTCGATCCCGGTAATCGAATTGATCGTATTGATCGCCGACAGCCCATCCGCTCCGCCGCACTTTGCCGCCCGCGCCACCGTGCGAATGTCCGAAATGTTCGGCGTCAGCTTCACCAGCACCGGCGTCCGCGCTTTCTCCTTCACCCACGCGGTAATCATCTCCGCGTACTCGGGCACCTGCCCCACTGCCGAGCCCATTCCGCGTTCGCTCATCCCGTGCGGGCAACCGAAATTCAGCTCCAGCCCGTCGGCTCCCGCGTCTTCGGTGCGAGTCACAATCTCATGCCATGCCTCACGAGTCGACGCCACCATCAACGACGCAATCACCGCATTCTTCGGATAGCGCTTTTTCACCTCCGCCATCTCGCTCAGATTCTGCTCCACCGTCCTGTCGCTGATCAGCTCAATATTGTTGAAGCCCATAATCCGCTGCCCGTTCAAGTCCGTCGCCGAGTAGCGCGAGCTAACATTCGTAATTGGCTCGCCGATCGTCTTCCAAACCGCGCCGCCCCAGCCCGCGTCGAACGCGCGCATGATCATCTCGCCTGTATTCGTCGGCGGCGCAGAAGCCAGCCAGAACGGATTCGGCGAGTTGATTCCGCCAGCAAAATTCCGCACGCAAATATCAGGCATCGGCCACCTCTGCAATCCTCAACATTGCAATCGCGGCGCGCTTCCCTCCGGCCACCGCATCCACCACCTCGCGTCCGCCGTTCACGCAATCACCGCCCGCAAAATATCGCGAGTTCCCCGTCTGCCCCGTCACGCGATCGGCCACAATCTTCCCATCGCTCACTTCAACTCCGCGCAGCTCCTGCAAAAGCTGCGTAAGCGGCGACTGCCCGATCGCCGGAACCACCAGATCGCATGCAATGCTAGCTTGCGAATCCGGAATCGCTTCAAGCTTTCCGTTCGATCGCCGCACTTCCAATGTATCCAGCAGCAACCTGCCGTTAGCGTCGGACCGAATCGCCACCGGCTGCTTGCGCCACAAAAACTGCACGCCCTCCTGCTTGGCGTGCTCATACTCAAACTCGAACGCCGACATCTCGCCCTCGCTGCGCCGGTACAACATATAGACCGTCTCAGCGCCCAGCCGCCGCGCGGCATTTGCCGCATCAATCGCCGTATTCCCCGCGCCCACCACCACCACCGTCCCATGCAGGTCGCGCAAATGACCGGTCTTGTAAGCGGCAATCAGCTCCAGCGCATTCAATACGCCCTTCCCATCTTCGCCGGGCCCATCTTCGCCGGGAATGCCCAGCCGCTGCATCGCGCCAAGCCCCAGCCCCAGAAAAACAAAATCAAACTCCGCCTCCAGAGCTTCCAGCGTCGCTGCCGAATCCACCTCAACTCCACATCGGAACTCCACGCCCAGCCGCCGGATCATCTCCGCTTCCCGCACGCTGTCGGCAGCGCGCAACTTGTACTCCGCCACGCCATAAGTATTCAGCCCGCCAGGCAGTTCGCGTCGTTCGATCACCGTCGCCTGAGCCCCTTGGCGGCACAACTCCGCCGCGCAAGCCATCGAAGCCGGGCCGCCTCCAATGCAGGCTACGCGCAGTTTGCTCGTTCCCGGCGCCTTCACGGGAACGGCCTCGCCTGACGCCCAGAACGCATCCATTGCATGCCGCTGCAATTGTCCAATTTGAATTGGCTTTCGATTCTGCTGGACCATCACGCATGTGCCTTCGCACAGCACGTCCACCGGACAAACCCTTGCGCAGCTCGCGCCCAGAATATTCGCATCCAGAATCCGCATCGCCGACCCGCGCAAATTCCCCGATGCAATACGCTTGATGAAGCCCGGCACATCGATATGCGTGGGGCAGGCTGCCGTGCACGGCGCATCAAAGCAATTCAGGCAACGGTCCGCCTCAATCGTCGCGGCCTGCGCCGCCAGCGCGGGCTTCAGCTCGCCAAACCGCGCTCTCAGATTTTCGTCGTGCGGTAGTGCCGAGGTGCTCATGCGCTCGCCTCCGCCTTACGATGCCACAATTGGGCCATACGAATCCGGCCTGCGGTCCCGATAAAACTGCCACGTCCGCCGCACTTCGGCAATCTCATCCAGATTCAGATCCGCGGTCAGCACCTCATCCTTGTCGCGCGCCGCCTCCGCAATTATCTTCCCGCGCGGATTGCAAAAATAGCTCGTCCCGTAAAACTCGCCTATATTCCACGGCGCCTCGGTCCCCACGCGATTGATCGCCCCGATAAAGTATCCATTCGCCGCAGCGTGCGCCGGCTGTTCCAGCTTCCACAGGTACTCACTCAAACCCGCAACGGTCGCCGATGGGTTGAACACAATCTCCGCGCCGTTCAATCCCAGGCATCGCGCGCCTTCAGGAAAGTGCCGATCGTAACAGATATAGATGCCTACCTTGGCAAAACCGAGATCGAAGACCGGATAACCGAGATTCCCGGGCCGAAAATAAAACTTCTCCCAGAACCCCGGCGCAACATGCGGAATATGCATCTTGCGATACTTGCCCAGATAAGCGCCGTCACTCGCGATCATCGCCGCCGTGTTGTAAAAAACGCCCTCTTGCTCCACCTCATATACGGGCACAACCATCGCAATGTGCAATTCCTTTGCAAGGGCGCGCATCAGATTCACCGTCGGCCCGTCAGGAACCGGCTCCGTCATCTCGTACCATTTCGTCTCCTGCTCAGCGCAAAAATACGGCCCGTTGAAGATCTCCTGCAGGCACACTATCTGCGCTCCCTGTTTCGCCGCCTGGCGAATCAGCCCCACATGCTTCTCTATCATTGCCTTCTTTTGCGCAGGCCGCGCTTCCGTCGCGGGCACTGCATTCGAAGCCTGAATAATTGAGCATCGAACAATCCGGGGCATGGCTTGATACCTCCAGGCGAAAAAGGTGTGAGTCTTAGAAATTAGCTCAATCCAGTCCATTCGGCAATAGCATTCTCGCGGTTTCGCAGCAGAGAAACAGGCCCTGAAGAACGTGTCCTGATACTCGCCCCCCTGCCGCGCCTCGGATTGACTTACTTCTCACGCACTCCAATAATCGAGGCAGATGAATATCTACGAGGAGATCGTGAAGCTGCAACGTTTGGGGTCCAGCGGCGCTGTTGCCACCATCGTGAACTCGCGCGGCTCCATCCCCTCTTTTCAAAGCGCCAAAATGCTCATCCGCGACGACGGCTCCATTGCTGGCACCATCGGCGGCGGCTGCGTCGAGGCAGAAGTCTGGCAGGCCGCGCGCGAAGTCATCGCAACCGAAAAGCCACGCACCCTCATCTTCGACCTCAATCAGGAACCCAAGTACGACACCGGCCTCGTTTGCGGCGGCACAATTGAAATCTTTATTGAGCCGGTATTGCCCGTGCCGTCACTTTACATCTTTGGCGCCGGCCACGTCGCCATAGAGCTTTTCAAAGCCGCGCGTAACGCCGGCTTTGACTGCGTCGTTATCGACGACCGCGAGGCCTACGCCAACCCCGAGCGCTTTCCCAGCGCCCAACAAATCATCGCTAAAGATTTCGGCGACGCGCTCAAGGAGATCACGCCCGCCGAGTCTTCATACATCGTCATCGCTACCCGCGGCCACCGCGATGACATGCGAGTTCTGCGCTGGGCTGTGCAAACGCCCGCGCGCTACGTCGGCATGGTCGGCTCCAAACGCAAGGCCATCACTGTCTTTCGCGAGCTCGCCCGCGAAGGACTCAATCCAGTCCTCTTTGACCGCGTCCATTCTCCCGTCGGCCTCGACATCGGCGCCGTCACACCCGCAGAGATCGCCGTCTCCATCGTCGCCGAGCTGATCGCAGTGCGCCGCCGCGCGGAGCGCGCCGTGCCCCACATGAGCTGGTTCCACAGCGGCAGGCACGCCGCCCTCTCTGCGGAATCCCCCGCTGCCGGCGAACCCCTCCCCGCCCCCACGCAAAAGTAACCCAAGCCCATTCGCGTCCTGTTCTCTTTTCTGCTCGTTATCTATTTTTCCCTGTTATCTTTTCCTAATATGCCCGGCGCGCCCAACCTTTGCGGTCTTATTCTTGCGGCCGGCGAGTCTTCGCGCATGGGTTCTGACAAGGCAATGCTTTCCTGGCCTCCACCCGCGCCCGGCGCCGCCCCGCAGCCCGGTCCGACGCTTCTCTCGGCGGCCATTCTTGCGTTCGAGCCCTTCACGCGCCTGGTCGTTGTCGTCGCGGGTAACAATGCTCAACCCGTCGGCGTAACGGCTGGCGCCTGCGGCGCATACATGGTCCGCAATCCGAACCCGGAGCGAGGCCAATTCAGTTCCCTCCAGGTCGGCTTGAAGGAAGCTCTGTCTCGCGGCTGCGATTCCGCAATGATCACGCCGGTCGATTGCCCGCCGTTAACGGCCGGCTCACTTGAGCGCCTTAGAGACTCATTCCAACGTGCGCTCGAACACGGCATTTGGGCCGTCGCCCCGGAGAACGACGGCAAGCATGGGCACCCGCTCCTGGTCAGCCATGAATTGATCGCACAGTTTCTCGATGCGCCTGTCACCGGCAACGCGCGCGAAGTCTTGCATACGCACGCACAGCGCGTCGCATACATTCACGTGCCTGACTCCCTGGAAAAGGCCGGCCTGAACACGCCTGAAGACTACGAGGCACTGGCCGAAAAGCCTTCGGTGGAGGCGAGCTGAGCCTAGCCGGGAATTTTTCCCAGCACCGCCACTAGCGCATCCATCGCCAGGTGGCTTGCGTGTGTCGACGCCGCGGGCACACCGCCCGCCGCGCTCACCAGCTCATCTCTGGTCAACTTCTTCGCCTCGTCCACCGTTCTCCCGCTCACAAGCTCCGTCACTACAGATGCGCAGGCCACCGCGGCCACGCAACCCTTTGCCCGGAAACGAATCTCTGCGATTCGTCCCTTCGCAATCTTCACCGTAAGTTCCAAAACGTCGCCGCAGGCTGGATTCTCGATTCGTGCGGTCGCGTCCGCATCCGCGACCGTACCTGCGTTGCGCGGGTGCTCAAAATGGTCGAGAACTTGCGGAGAATACATAGTTTTTCCCGAGCCTTCAGCGCAATGCCTTACTTCAATTCGCGAGCTTCGCGCGACTCGAACGCTTGCTGCCATCTTAATGCGGCAGCCTTTCCATCAGCAGAATCTCCGCACCCGCCATAGACCCCTGCTCATCAGCTTCGCAAAAGCACCTTCAGTCTCGTCTGCCGCTCTTTGGACTAAACTGAATTCGTCATGGCAATCGCAGGCTTCTCTCCCATCATCCCGCCAACCATTCAGCCTCGCTCTCCGCAGGGCGCGTTTTCAAACGAGCCATTCATCAACTTCAGCGATCCTGAAAATGCCCGGTCCATGCGCAGTGCGCTCGAAAAGGTCGCTGCCCGTCTCGGCGCAGAATACAGCCTGATCATCGGCGGCGAGCGTCTACAGACTCCGGACAAAATTCGCTCCATCAATCCAGCGCACCCGGCACAAATCGTCGGCGTCCACCAGAAGGCCGGCGCCGAACAAGTCCAACCCGCCATGACCGCCGCACTCCGCGCCTACGAATCCTGGAGTGTGACCTCAACCGATGAGCGCGTCTCGTTGCTCCTCGGCGCTGCAGCAATCATCCGTGAGCGCAAGTTCGAATTCATGGCCTGGCTCACCTATGAAGTCGGCAAGAACTGGGCCGAGGCCGACGCCGATGTCGGCGAAACCATCGACTTCCTCGAGTTCTACGCCCGCGAGGCGCTGCGCCTGGCCGCCGCTTCCACGCCCATCCAGTATCCCGGTGAGCGCAACGAGCTGCTCTACATCCCGCTCGGCGTCGGCGCTGTCATCTCGCCCTGGAACTTTCCCTTCGCCATCGTGGCCGGCATGACCGCCGCCGCAATCGTCACCGGCAACACCGTCATTCTGAAACCCTCGAGCGATTCACCCACCATTGCCGCTCGCTTCGTCGAGGTCCTCGAAGAAGCAGGCCTTCCCGACGGCGTGGTCAACTTTTGTCCCGGCTCCGGCGCCTCGTTCGGCAACGCCATCGTCGAGCATCCCAAAACCCGCTTCATCGCCTTCACTGGCTCCAAAGCCGTTGGTCTCGAAATTCACGAACGCGCCGCGCATGCCCAGCCCGGCCAGATCTGGATCAAGCGCACCATCCTCGAGATGGGTGGCAAGGATTCGATTCTTGTCTGCGAAGATGCCGATCTCGACGCCGCCCTCGAAGGAGTCATCGCAGCAGCCTTCGGCTTCAGCGGACAGAAATGCTCCGCCTGCTCCCGCGCCATCATTCAGGCCCCTGTTTACGATGTCTTCGTCGAGCGCCTTCGCGAACGCGTCGCCAGGCTCTCCTTGGGCGATCCTTTAACCAATCCCAACATGGGCCCGGTCATCAATCAGGCGTCGCTCGATTCCATGCTGCGCTCTATCGAGATCGGCAAGAAAGAAGGCAAGCTGCTCGCTGGCGGGTCGCCGTGGCGACCCCCAGCCTTAGCCGACGGCGGCTTTTACCTTCAGCCGACGATCTTCGCCGACGTTCCGCCCGACGCGGCCATCGCGCAAGAGGAAATCTTCGGTCCCGTCCTGGCCGTCATCAAGGTCGCCAGCTTTGAAGAAGGCCTGCGAGTCGCCAACAATACCGAGTTCGGCCTCACCGGCTCTGTTTACACAAGCGATCCTGCAAAAAAGGCTGCCGCGCGCAGCGCTTTCCACGTGGGCAATCTCTACTTCAATCGCAAATGCACCGGCGCCATGGTCGGCGCGCATCCATTCGGCGGCTTCAATATGAGCGGCACTGATTCCAAGGCCGGCGGTCCCGATTACCTCTACCTCTTTACCCAAGCCAAGAGCGTCGCAGAAAAGCTCTAGTCCAATGTCACAACAACCGGTGTCCGCGAGACTTCATTCGTACAGGGAGACCCGATGACAGCGTTGGACTTTACAGGAGCGGTCTGGATTCTCTCGTTTCTTGCGGGCTTCCTCGGCGCGCTCACCGGTCTCGGCGGCGGAGTGGTCGTCGTCCCCGCGCTTACCCTCGCGCTCGGCGTTAACATCAAATACGCCATCGGAGCCTCACTTGTCTCCGTCATCGCCACTTCATCCGGCGCGGCCGCGGCCTACGTCCGCGAGGGCTACTCCAACATTCGCATTGGCATGTTCCTTGAGATTGCCACCACGCTGGGCGCAATTCTCGGGGCATTTCTCGCCGGCCGCGTCGGAACGCACGCTCTCGCCATCATCTTCGGCCTGGTTCTCCTTCAGGCCGCAATCCAATCATTCAGAGGCAATAAAGGCAGCGACCAGCCCGCCGCTTCCGATGCTCTTGCCACCCACTTGCGGCTCGGCAGTTCCTATCCTGTCGACGGCAATCGCCAAGAGTACGGCGTGCGCAACGTCCCCGCCGGATTCGGATTGATGTTCGGCGCTGGCACGCTCTCCGGCTTGCTCGGCATCGGCTCCGGCGCAGTCAAGGTAATCGCCATGGATAGCGCCATGCGCATCCCCTTCAAAGTTTCCACCACCACCAGCAACTTCATGATTGGCGTCACCGCCGCCGCCAGCGCAGGTATCTATCTCAGCCGCGGATTCATTGACCCGCGTGTGGCCATGCCAGTGATGCTCGGCGTCCTTGCCGGCGCAATGCTGGGTGCAAAAGTTCTCGTGCATGCTCCAGTGCGCACGTTGCGCGCCATCTTCGCAATTGTCATTCTGGCCCTCGCCATAGAAATGATCGTCAACGGCTTCACGGGGAAGGTGTAGTTCGCATGACTGTACCTCGCATGGACGACCACCGCCTCGAAGCCATCATTGGCCGCCTTCTGCAAATCGGCGTTCTCGCGGCTGCGGCGACAGTCCTTGCGGGCGGCGTTCTGTACCTGGTTCAAAGTCACTCCGGCCGCGTCGACTATCGCAGCTTCGCGCCCGGCGGCCCGGATCTCCTCACCCTCTCCGGCATCGTCCGCTCCGCAATCCACTTTGACAGCCTTGGCCTCATTCAATTCGGCCTGCTGCTCCTCATCGCTACGCCCGTCGCGCGTGTCGCGCTGGCCGTCGTAGGCTTCGCGCTCGAGCGCGACCGTTTGTATACCGTCGTCAGCCTTATCGTCCTGTCGATTCTCGCCTTTAGCCTGATTCACGCAACCTGATTCGCGCAACCTGATTCACGCACGTTGACGCACGCCACCCGACGCGCAAGTGCCCGCACCGGCCTCTCGCCTGCGAGCTTCTCTCAACATTTTTGGGGGTGATCCGCGCCTTGCGATTCTCGCCGGCCTTACGCTACGGCGCCCGAAGCCGATTGGCTCGCCGCCTGATTCGCAGCCAGCGTCTCGGCTTCCAGTTTGTTTCCAACCTCGGCGGCCGCCTTTGCCAGCACCCGGTGGTGAATCGTAAACAGCGCCAGCTCCAGCCGGTCGCCTACGCCGGTCTTGTCGTAAATCGACCGCAGATAATTCTTGATCACCTGCTCCGTCGTCTTCAACCGAAGGGCGATCTCGCGGTTCTTGCAGCCCTGCACGATCAGCGCCACAATGCGCATTTCTTTCGGCGTCAGCCGATCACGCACGCGCGCTCCCACCAGGTCCTCTTCAATCGCTTCCGGCGGCGCTGACTGCGTTGGCAGCCATGAATCTCCGGCCGCGACGCGGCGCACGCACTCCACCAGCGCAGGTCCCGTAACGCTGCGGAACACTACCCCGCGAAAACCCTGCTGCATATATGCCGCCGCATTTTCGTTGTTCTCGGCAATCACAATGCCGCGGCTGCTTGTGGTCTCCAGCAGCATGCCCAGCCGCGTGAAATCCGGCTGCAATGAAGCCGCAAACAGAACAATGGAATTGGGAAATGTGGTAACAGCGTGATACATCCGCTCAAGATCGGTACATTGCGCGATGATGCGCAAGTCCTCGTCCATGGCCAGAACCTTGGCAGTACCGGCTCGGAAGATCGCCTGCGAATCGGCCAGGATGATCTTGTTCATTGTGTTTCCTGTCTACCCTTGCTCCGGCTTAGGAGAGCCCCTGCTTTTCCCTTTGAACTTCGCCAATGGAACTTCGCCAATGGAACTCCGCCAATTGAACTCCGCCAAGTCCAGCGCGCGAACCCCGCTGCGCCTGTCACCCTACCCCATTCGTCCCTATCGGCAGTTTGACTATAGTCTTGGCAATGTCGGGTCAGTGTCGAGTATTGCTACATTCTGGCCCCTGCCGTTTCGTTTCGCAACTTCCCGGCCCAATTTGAGATCTGTGGTCCCCCGCTGCGGTTATTGATACCGCTACATGTCCCGCTATGGCACCTCTATCGGCCCGTCCATTTCTGAGACTACAGCCTTCTAGTCAAAATAGGGTACCAAAAACCTTTAGGCGGGGCCGGGTAGACCATTAACTACATTGGGACCTCCAAGCACTACACTCTTTTTATGGCGAGACCTATCCTGCTGGCGGTTGACGATGACGTAAGCGTCCTTGAGGCCGTCGTCCAGGATCTGCGCCGCAAATACGGCGAAACCTACAGGATCATGCGTGCCGCCAGCGGACCCGCCGCACTCGACACGCTGGCCCAGCTCAAAACGCGTGAAGAGCCTGTCGCTTTGATCATCAGCGACCAGCGCATGCCGGGAATGACCGGCGTCGAAATGCTCGAGCGTGCTCGCGATATCTATCCCGACGCCCGCCGAATCCTCCTCACCGCGTATGCCGACACCGACGCCGCCATTCGCGCTATCAACACCGCCCGCATCCACTACTACCTCAACAAGCCCTGGGACCCGCCCGAAGAGAAGCTCTACCCCGTCGTCAGCGACCTGCTCGACGACTGGCAGGCTGGCTTCCTGCCGCCCTTCGAGGGGCTGCGCGTCATCGGCCATCGCTGGTCGCTCAACGATCACCGCCTGCGCAACTTCCTCTCCCGCAATCACGTTCCCTATCGCTGGATCGACGTCTCAGCGGGCGATGAAGGGCTCACGCTCCTAAAGGACCGCGACCTCGATCCCGAAAAGGTTCCCGTCGTCCTCTTATCCGATGGCTCCGTCCTCGTCGATCCCGATCTCGAAACTCTCGCCGGTAGCGTCGGACTCCGCGTACAGGCCGCCCAGGATTTCTATGACATCGTCGTCGTCGGCGCGGGTCCCGCCGGTCTGGCCGCCGCCGTCTACGGCGCCAGCGAGGGCCTCCGCACCGTCGTCATCGAGCCTGAAGCGCCCGGCGGGCAGGCCGGCTCCAGCTCCCGCATCGAGAATTATCTCGGCTTTCCCTCTGGCGTCACCGGCGCGGACCTCGGCCGCCGCGCCTATGCACAGGCCGCCCGTTTCGGCGCGGAGTTTGTCACCCAGCGCGCCACCGGCATGCGTATCGACGGCCAATATCGCTTCCTCCAGCTCGCCGACGGCCGCGAAATCTCCAGCCACTGCGTGCTTCTTGCCCCCGGCGTCCAGTACCGCAAGCTCGATATTCCCGGCGCCGACCGGCTTACCGGCCGCGGCATCTACTACGGCGCAGCGCTCGTCGAGGCGCTGGCCTGCCAGGGCGAAGAGGTCTTTATGGTCGGTGGCGCTAACTCCGCCGGCCAGGCCGCCCTGCATTTCGCCAGATATGCCACAAAAGTAACCATGCTCGTCCGGGGAATGGGGCTCTCCGCCACCATGTCGAAATACTTGATCGATGAGATCGTTCGTACATCCAATATTGTGGTGGATGCCAGCACTCAGGTCCTTGAAGCCAAGGGTGACGAGCACCTCGCCGAGCTCCGGCTGCGCAATTCGTCAGGCGAAGTGCAGGTGCCGGCCTCCATGCTGTTTATTTTTATCGGCGCCGCGCCCGTCACCGCGTGGCTGCCGCGGAACATTATTCGTGACGAGAAGGGATTTATCCTGGCCGGACCCGATCTGCGCAAGGATGGTAAGCTGCCCGAAGTCTGGGCGGAAAAGCGCGATCCGTTCCTGCTTGAGACCAGCGTTCCCGGCGTCTTTGTCGCCGGCGATGTCCGCGCCGGCTCGGTCAAGCGCGTTGCCTCCGCGGTGGGCGAGGGCTCCATCGCGGTGCAGTTTATGCACCAGTATCTGGCAGGGTTCTAGCGTCTGTTTTCGGACTCCGGCATGCACGATTCCGGATTAAGTTGAATGAGCAAGATGAGCGAGAGCACACAACCGATTCACGCTGAACCGATCCATCTCAAGGATCTTGCCGCTGCCCTACCGCAGACGCGCATCTTCGCTTCGACCGCCTTCGACGCCATTGCAAGCCCCGGTCGGACCAGCATCGACAAACGCGACATCGATAAAGTCGACCGCGTAACAATCCAAGCCGGCTCAATCCTCGTCGAAGCAGGCCAACCCTGGCTCTACTACTGGGTTGTGCTCAGCGGTGAAATGCGCGCCGATCGCCCGGAATCCGACGGCGTCATGACCATGGTTGGGATTGCGAAGGCAGGCGAAGGCTTTGGCGAGGTGCCTCTCTTAAATGGCTACGCCGCATCTGCCTTCCGCATAACCGCAGTTCAGAATTCCGTCCTCGTCCGCTTCTCCGAGCAGGATTTCTGGTCGCTGCTCGCTTGCTGCCCCGAGGTTCGCAAGATCGTTCTCGCGGACAGCGCCGTGCGCGTCCAGGCCTATCAGGTTGAGGCGCTGCACCGCGAAAAGCTCGTCTCCCTTGGCACCATGGCCGCTGGCCTTATGCACGAGCTCAATAACCCCGGCGCAGCCGCCAAACGTGCCGCCACGCAGCTCCGTGAAAATCTTCTCCGTCTTCAACAACTCAGCCTGCGCAATAGCGGCAAAGCCAAGTCCCCCGCTCAGCTCCAATGCATGAGGGACCTGCTCGAACACGCTCTCCGCAGTTGCAATCTTCCCGCCATGAGCAGCCTGGAGCAGGCCGACGCGGAAGAGGCCATGAGCCAATGGCTCGACAAAGCGGGCGTCGAGAACGCTTTTACCATCGGCCCTGTCCTTGTCTCCATGGGCATCGACGACCAAGAAATCGCCTGCGCCCAGGATCACTTCGATCCCGCCTCGTTATCTGACGCTCTTAATTGGTTCGGCGCCCTGGTCTCGAGCGTCTCCCTGGTCTGCTCCATCGAAGAAAGCATCTCGCGCATCTCCGAGCTGGTCACAGCGGTCAAGAAATTCGCATACGACGAGCGTACGCCGGAAAGAGATCTCGACGTCCACGACAGCCTGCAGAGCACCCTCACCATCCTCGGCCACAAGCTCCGCCTCAAAGAGGTTCAGGTCGAAAAGCGCTTTGCCGCCTCACCCTCAACCATTCGCACGAAAGGCTACGCTCTAAGCCAGGTCTGGACCAATCTCATTGACAACGCCATCGACGCCTCGCCTCAAGGCGGGAAACTCGAAATTTCCACATGGTCCGAGCCGGAATGGCTTGTCGTCTCCATCGGCGATCACGGCTCCGGAATTCCAGCCGAAGTTCTTCCCCGCATCTTCGAGCCTTTCTTCACCACCAAGCCTCAGGGCTCCGGCACCGGTCTCGGACTCGAGATCGTTCACCGCATTATCACTCAAAAGTTTTCCGGAAAACTTGAAGTCCAATCCCAGCCCGGCGATACGCGCTTCATCATCCGCCTGCCAGTCAAAACTCCGGCCGCCTGATCTTCACAGGTTGCGGAAAACTCCGCGTTTTGAAAGGACATGGCTTTAGCCGTGCCGCAGGTGCCGCAAACTTAGTTTGGCTTTACAGGCTGCGGAAAAGCTCGACTTCTCAAAAAGCGCTAAAAATGAATCGCGCCAGGATGACCCAGGAACGATCCGCGAGGGTTGGTCGATGGTTTTGCATCCCCCAAATTTCGCTCTTTCGCCTTCCATTTGGAGTTTTTCCGCAGCCTGTTTAGCCGCTGAGTGATGATCTTTCTACCCCAGCGATTTTTTCCGCGGCCTCTCTAGCCCCGGCCGATCCGCATTTTGCGGTGAATGCTGTCGCGCGCCCTCGCGCCCTCGCAACCAGTCCACAACCGCAAATTGCAGGACCTGGCGGAATTCCGAAAGCATCCTTAGCAGCCCGGCTACCTGTAGGCCTGCTCATCGGCCCATTCCCCAATAACCGGCAGCTTGACGCGCTTGCCATTCAACGCGGCGATCACGCACCAGAGCCACAAAAGGAAAGCAACCACCCCCGCCACGCACATTGTTCCCATCAAGACACGAGGCCCCAGGAACGCGGCATATGGCGCGGCGAAGACTAAGACGTATCCGAAGAAGATCACAAAGACGTTGAATACCAGCGACTGCCACGCGTGGAATCGCACATAAGGCCGCTTGTTGTAGCGCCTGATGGCCAGAAAGAATACCGCCATGACGGGGGTAAAGTAGGCGATCGCGCCAATCGCATTGTCAGAGAGTCCGGCTTTTGGGGGACTGGACATGATCCCTCCCTTTGGGGATTTTAGAAAAGGCTCTGTGTATGAACTTGTATTAGCGAGCCATACTCCTTGCATTCCGTCCGTCCCAAGAAACGAGCGAACCAGAGCGGACTGTCCGGGAAACAATAACAGACTAAATGAACGGAGAGCCATGGCACTTACGCACTAACTGAAAGGGGAGCCATGGGAACTTATGCAACCACCCTTGGGAGCTGAAAATCTCGATATTCCAGTGGTAGGACCACTGGACTCCCATGAGGTATGATCGTCTGCGCAAGAAATCCACCCCGTGCGAGGCAACTCCGTGATTCAACAGAACAACCCGCCCATCCACCGCTTCTTCACTCCCATTTTCACCTTGGCCTTCATCACCGCTTCCGCCACTGCGCTCCACGCTGCCCGCACTTGCAATCCGCGCGACTTCGGAGCCAAAGCCGACGGAACCACGAAAGACACCGCCGCGATTCAGAAAGCCATCGACACTTGCGCGACCAACGGCGGCGGCACAGTTCGCCTTACCGCGGGCACATATCTAAGCGCCCCCATTGTCCTTAAAAGCAACATCACCCTCCAGCTCGACAAAGGCGCCACTCTTCTAGGCTCGCCCGACCACGCCGACTATCCTGCAAAGATCGAGTTCCGACTTCCCGCGACCCAGGGGCTGGTGAGCGCAACCAATGCCGAGAACGTGGCCATCACCGGCGAAGGCACCATCGACGGCCAGGGCGAAAGCTGGTGGAACACGATACGCGGCGTCCACGATGCGGGCGTTATGGGCAATTCCCATCCCCGCCCGCGCCTTGTCGTCTTCGACCACTGCAAGCATGTGCGCGTCGAAGGCGTCACCATCCAGAACTCGCCCTTCTGGCAGCTCGTTCCCTACTACAGCGACGAGGTCGTCATTCACAACATCCGCGTGCTCGCGCCGCAACACGCGCCGAACACTGACGCAGTCGATCCTTTCTCGTCGTCGAATGTCCGCATCGATCATCTCTATGCCGACACCGGCGACGACGACATCGCCATCAAATCCGGCGCCATTGACTCGCCCGGCGGCGATGACCCCGTCCACGACATAACCATTACCGACTGCACCTTCCTGCACGGCCACGGCCTCTCCATCGGCAGTGAGCTCGCCGGCGGCGCGCACAACATTCTCGCCGAGCGCATTCACTTCATCGGCACCGACAACGGCATTCGCGTCAAGGCCAATCGCGACCGCGGCAACGACGTCTCGAACCTCGTCTTCCGCGACATCGACATGAAGGACGTGAAAAATCCGCTCGTCATCAGCGAGTACTATCCACGTATTCTTCCGCCGCCCGGGGATGTTGCACCCGCGCCGGTCACGCGCCTCACGCCACATTTCCACAACATTTTGTTTCAGAATGTAACCGCCACCGGCGCCGTAATGGACGGAGCCATCGTCGGCCTGCCTGAGGCTCCGGTCACCGGCATCGTCCTGCAGAACGTCAATCTCAGCGGCGACAAGGGATTGTCGATTGGGTATGCAACCGTGACCGGACAGAACGTCAAGGTCCAGGCTGCGCAAGGCGACTCAATCCTCAAATTGCCCGGAGCCAACGTCACACTGCAATAATTTCCAAAAGCCAACCCGGCCCCGCTTTTTAGGGGCCTGACCTTCTTTAGTTTCGATCTCAATCTATCGTTGGTAAACGGGCAAATCCGGCCCGTTTCACGCTGCCGGTGGACGCATATCCACCGGCAGCCAGCCTTCCGCGGCTCCGAAGTTACAACAACGTCACCGTGGCGACGTCGATCGTATCGCCTTCCACCTTGCCGGTCACGTTCACGCGCAGGTGATCTTTCTTGCTTGAGGCTTTAAGCTCCGCCTCGATCTTCTCGTTCCCTTTGGCATCGAATTTCAGAAACTTCTGATCGCTTGTCACAATGCCAAAGCCGCTATCTGCGCATTTCAGCGCGCACTCGCGCGTATGCGAGTCGGGATCGGCTGCCACTTTCTTCGAGCAGTTCACATCCACTACCGGCACATTGTTGTAGGTTGCGGCGAGTGCGAACGCGGGCGTCATGAGCAGCCCCGCCAGCACAATCAGGAAAGTAACTTTTTTCATCGTATTCCTCCAGTTGAGTTTCGTTAGAATTGTCTGCCGTGCCCGGCAGCTTCCAGGTTTGCCGTACTCGTTGGTCCCAGGCCCTTTGTCGCCTGCTCGCGAACTGCGGTAAGTTGCGACAGCGCAAATGCCCCCAGTATAATCTCCACGTCGCGCATAGCGAGATCGTAGAACATTCCCGTCGTCATCAGGTTCACTACAATCCCCAGAAGCCAGAACATCACGATATAGCCCCCAATTCGGGTCCAGCGGCTCAGCACGATCAAACCGGCGATGATCTCCACTGCCCCAACCACATGCATAAAGGTTGGCGCGCTCACTGGTATGACCTTGGTTGCCAATGGGCTTAGGTACATGCTCCAATCGGTCAGCTTGTTGAAGTATTTGTCCAGGCCCGTAATCACCGGCCCCACTCCCAGCCCGAGTTTCAAGACCCACCATGCGCAATTGAGATGGTCGAACTTCCGCATCTTTGTCCTCTTCCCACCTGCTACTCAAATGAGCAGCGAGCCGGCAATCGGTTACAAGCATCGCGGACGTTTCCCTTAACGGCTTACCTGGTCCTCTCGAATTCCCGGAATTCCCGGAATCCGCTCGTCCGGTTCGCCGTGTAACCATTTTCATCGAGCCGACTCTATATAGGTGAGCCATGCAGACCCTCGACACCTTAAACGCGGCCATTTCCGAGCGCTGGTCCGATCTGGAGGTTGTCGAGCGCGTGCGCGCCGGAGAGACCGGCCTGTACGAAATCATCATGCGCCGCTACAATCAGCGGATTTATCGCGTCGCGCGCGCCATCCTGCGCGATGACGACGAAGCCGAAGACGTAATGCAGGCCGCCTATGTACGGGCTTTCCAGCACCTTTACCAGTTTGCCGGCGACGCGCCCTTCTCTGCATGGCTCACGCGCATTGCCGTTAACGAGTCGCTGCAGCGCCTCCGCGTGCGTAAGCGCAGCCAGCAACTTGACGACTTCGAGCAGAATGAGGAAGGTCTAATGGGCGCCGTAGAGATGTCTCCCGATCCAGAGCGCAGCGCATCCATCGCGGAACTCGGTCAACTCCTGGAAGAGGCCGTCCTCGGTCTGCCAGATCTTTACCGCTCCGTAGTTATGATGCGCGATATTGAACAATTGTCTACCGCGGAAACTGCCGCAGCGCTGGATCTCACTGAACAGAATGTCAAGGTTCGCCTGCACCGCGGGCATGCCTTGATGCGCGGCTGGCTTTTCACGCGCGTCGGAGAAACTGGCGCCAAAGCCTTTCCATTTCTAGCCTTTCGCTGCGATCGCGTTGTCTCCGGAGTCTTCGCACGGCTCGGTGAGCTGGGGCTGAGCCTGCATTAAATTCCAAGGCGGCTCACTCGTCCTCCAGGTCCCTTGATCCCGTTTTCCCTCGGTCCCTGCCCTACTGATTCACTCCGCTCGCCAAAAATCCTCCATCCACCACGAGAACCTGTCCGGTCACGAACGCTGCGGCGTCGGATGCCAGATAGACCGTTGCCCCGATTAGTTCTTCAGTCTTGCCGAATCGCCCCATCGGCGTCCGCATCAGCAGCTCCTGCCCACGCGGCGTCGAGTCCAGCAATTGCGCGTTCAAGTCCGTGCGGAAAACTCCCGGCGCAACCGCATTCACTGTCACGCCGTTCTTTGACCACTCCACCGCGAGCGACCGCGTCAACGACGCCACGCCCGCCTTGCTCGCTGCATACGCCGCCACCTCGCTCAACGCGATAAAGCTGTTCAAGGAAGCAATGTTGACGATGCGCCCGTAGCCGCGCTCCAGCATGTGCCGTCCGAAGACCTGGCAGGCGCGCAACGTTCCCGTCAAATTCGTATTCAGAATGTTGGACCACGCAGCCTCGGGAAAATCAAGGGTTGGCGCTCTCTTGATAATGCCCGCGCAGTTCACCAGGATGTCCACTTTGCCAAAGCGTTCCAGCGCCGCAGCCAGCAGCGTCTCCAGCGTGCCGCGATCGCTCACATCGGAGGACAGCCGCAGAGTCTTCCGCCCCCGAGCCTCAATCTCGTCGGCTGTTTTCTCAACCTGTTCCTTGCGGCGCGCCGAGGCGATTACGTCGGCGCCTGCGTCCGCTAATCCAAGGCTCAGAGCCCGGCCAATTCCGGAAGTTCCTCCGGTCACAACCGCAACTCTGCCTTCAAGGCTGAACAGCGAATCTTTCATGCGAACTCCGTGAGAACTTCTTGTAGTGGGTCGGTTTGAAGGGTACGGGCTTCAGCCCGTACATAAGTAGCAAATTAGATGTGGGCTTTATCCTCTGAGGGACGGTTTCTTCCAACTAACCCACTGCAGGATGTTCGCTGAACAGTACGGCCCGAACAACACCGGTTTCACGAACTGCTTCCTAAGAATACCGGTGCGATGTGCCGCGCGTAGAGATTTTCCGTCACATTCTTGGCTATCACCGCTTCGTTAGCCTCGAGCAGTGCCTGGTAGCGCTGCCCCATCTTCGCGGCCACCTTGAATCCCACATGCAGCAACTGCCGCACGCTGCTGTTATACGCCGGCGAGCCCTCTACATGCCGCAACGCCGACGTGTACTGCTCTGAAGTCCATCCCCCCACCTCGTCGGCCGTGGGCAGCCTCTTAGGATCGATGTCGATCACCGTAGCGTACGGCGCGCAAAGTTCCTCTCGATGCGCCAACGCTTCGGCATACACTTCCTTGGCCAATGCCAATCCTTCGCCGCCGGCTTCGGCCAGCCCGATCAGCTCTTCCAGCCACGTCGTTCCCGCCGTCTTCAGGTGCACACCCACGTCGAGCCGTTTCATCGTCGCGTGAATCGCCGGATAAATTGAAAACTTATCGCTGCCCGAATGTATGCTGAGCTTCAGGTTCTCCGGCAACCCGTATTGCTTCACCGCGTAAGCAATCGCCGTCACGTCCAGCGCCATCTCGCGCTCGAATTGCTTCACGTTGCCCACGTAATCCACGCCCTTGTTGAATCGCCCGCTGAACTTCGGTGCAATCGTCTGCACCGGAATCCCCTCGTCCGCAATCGCCGCCAGAATAATCAGCAACTCCACCGGGCTCTGCGCGCGATCGGTCTCGTCCATCGAAACCTCGGAGATAAAGTTCCCCGGGCCTTTCGCGCTCAGTACTCGCCGGTACACTTCTCCGGCCTTTTTCACTGCCGCCAAAAACTTCTCCGCGGTCGCCCGCAAAATTGCCGGTGTAATCTCGAAAGCCTCATCGGCCCCGGCCAGTTCAATGCTTCCCTCTAGCTCTGGATGCCGCTTCACTAAGCTCTCGATGTCCGCGGCCTGGGCCGGCTGCCCAATGAAATCGGCCACATCGAATGTAAAAAAATCGCACGGAGCAAGAAAGCGGTCCACGGTTGCGTCTGTGATGTGGTCGGCGTCGCAGTAGTAGGGCAGCTTCCACCCGAGCGCCTTCACCGCTGCATTTGCAGCCTGCCGCACGGACGCCGGCTCGGAGCCGATGATCAAGTGCTCGCGGTTCGACTTGTTCCAAACCGGTATCACTTCAACACCGTGGTCCAGCGCCTTCACGCACGCCTGTAATTGCGCCTTGGCCTGGTGCGCGAATCTGTCACCCGTGCCAACCGAGTATTTATTCAGCTTCAATCCTTCAGTCCCCATGTTCTACCCATTTTTCGAATTCTGTAATTCAGCGGGTTCTTCTTTAGCGTCTTGCCGGCTTCTCACCCAGCATCGCTGTGCGCCAGCGCGGGTGCTGCGGAGCTCTCAAATCGCTTGCGGTACGCCCAGAGCCCCAACCCCGGATTCGCCACGAAGAAAATCCGTTCGCCGCCCGCGTCGTTAAACCCATGCCGCAGCTTCTTCGGATCGTACCGCGCCGTCATCGTCTTCAAATCTCCGTACTCGAATCCCACCCCTTCTATTTCCAGGCGAGTCAACTCGCCGGGGCACCACCGGATCGTGAATCTGCCCTCCGACGATGCGTGAATCAAGTGCGCTGCCGCGCTCAGATCCGCCGCCAGATCGGCATTCTCTTCCACCGCCTTCAGCGTTGCAGGCGTGCCGTGGTAGCCGTACTTGCGTATCAACGCATCGATCCCCTTGTCCTCGCCGAACTCCTTCACCCCCGGCGCCAGAATAATCAGCTCCGCTCCGTCGGCCAGCGCCATGCGCGTCCGATACACCGCCTTGTTGCCAATCCAGGTGCTCTGGAACTCCTTCGGGTCTAGATAAACAACCGCCTTCTTGATCGGCTCGTCCAGCATCTCAAAGTTCACCTTCAGGCTCAACTCCGCCGCCTTGAGAAAGCATTCCAGATCGTCGCCGATATACAGGCCGCGCATCGCCAGTCGGCCGTTCTTTCCGCGCCCCACCACCGTCTGTACGTACACGATGGGCAAATTGCTTAAGAATTGTTCGCTGGCGCGATTCAGCACGTTACGCACGGGGTTCTCCGCGCGTCCCATGATCCGCTCCATTCCATACACCGCGCCCAGATAGTGGCTGCGATTGATCCCCTCGCGGCCGCCCGAGCCAATCAAAATGTTCTTCGAGTGATTCGCCATGCCGATCACTTCATGCGGCACCACTTGCCCGATCGAAAGAATCAGATCGAACCCGCCCTGCGAGATCAGCTTGTTCACCTGCGCCGGCCATGTGTAATTCAGCTTGCCTTCCGATTGTTCGCGGATATACTCAGCCGGCAACTCGCCCAGCGTCTCCACGCCCTTCCGCCAGTTGTGAACCCGGAACAGCTCCTGCGGCATCTTCCCAAACATGTGCGCGATCTGGTCCGGCCGCATCGGCGTATGCGTCCCGATCGCGGGTAGCACCGCCTTCAGCCGCTCGCCATAGTGTTCCCATGCATACCGCGTCAGGTCGCCGGCCCGCGAGTGCTCGCGGCTTTGGTCGGGCGGCACAGCCAGCACCTTCGTCCGCTTGCCCAGCTTCCCGAGGCTCTCCACAAGCAGCTCTTTCAGTTCCTTCTCTGAGAGATCGGTCTCGGTGCTTCCCACGGAACAAAACAGGCTCATCCGTCAAACTCCGCTGTTGCTCGATCCTGGGTGCCCCATCCTCGCCGGGCTCTTGTTTTTCCGGCTAGCGTGGGAGACCATGTCATGCTCACACCCGGCCCATGTAGAACTACAGCCGGTACGCTTTCTTCACCAGCTCATAAGTCAATTGGTGCGCCACTTCGTGTGCTTCATCCTCGTCTAGCCGGTGCTCGGCCACCAGCCGGCCCAGAAACGCGCAATCCACGCGCCGCGCCACATCGTGCCTCGCCGGAATCGAAAGAAACGCACGCGTGTCGTCGTTGAATCCCACGGTGTTATAAAAGCCGGCCGTCTCCGTCGCCTGCTCGCGGAATCGCATCATCCCCTCGGGACTGTCATGAAACCACCACGGCGGTCCCAGGCGCAGACAGGGATAGTGTCCGGCCAGCGGCGCCAATTCGCGGCTGTATGTCGTCTCGTCCAGCGTGAACAGAATAATTGTCAAGTTCCGCTCGTTTCCGAACCGGTCCAGCAGCGGCCGCAGTGCATTTACATAATTCGTCGGCCGAGGAATGTCCGCGCCCATGTCCCGGCCATAGCGCTCAGCCACAAAACGGTTGTGGTTGCGCACCGCTCCCGGATGAATCTGCATCACTAAACCATCTTCCACGCTCATCCGCGCCATCTCTGTCAGCATCTGAGCGCGGAACAACTCCTGCTCGCCCGCATCCGCTTTGCCAGCCATCACCTTTGCGAACAGCGCCGCCGCTTTCCCCTGCGGCAAATCCGCCGTCTGTGCCGTCGGATGTCCATGGTCGGTAGAAGTGCAACCCAGCGCCTTGAATCGCGCGCGGGCCTTTCTGAGCGAGCTTAGATAGCCCTTCCAGTTCGCGCTGTCTTCGCCGTTCTGCTCTCCTAGCTGAGCCACCAGACCGGCAAATCCCTTGAACTCCGGATCCACCACCTGATCGGGCCGGAATGCCGGAACAATCCGCGCCTTCCACCCAGAATCGCGAATCGCCTGGTGAGCCTTCAGCCCGTCCAGCGCCGACTCGGTCGTCGAAAGCACTTCAATATTGAATCTCTCGTAGAGAGCCCGCGGCAGAAACTCCGGCGTGCGCAGCCTCTCCGCAATAGTGTCGAAATACAGGTCGGCAGTTCGCTCGCTCAAGCGCTCCTTGAATCCGAACAGCTCCTGAAAAGCAAAATCCAGCCACATGCGCGTCGGAGTGCCGCGGAACAGATAATAATTCTTCGCAAAAATCCGCCATACCTTGCGGGGATCCTTAATCGCCGCCTGCCCGATACCCAGGTCATCCATCGAAATGCCCTGGCTGTAGAGCATGCGAAATACATAGTGGTCGGGCTGCACAAAGAGCGTCGCCGGATCTGGAAACGGACCGTTGTCGGCAAACCATGCGGCCTGCGTGTGCCCATGCGGACTGATAATGGGAAGCCCGCGGACATGTTCATATAGGGAACGCGCTACTTTACGGGCACTTGCTTCGGCGGGGAATAACCGGTCTTCGTGGAGCAACATGGCTATCATTCTAATCGTCTCGCGCGCCGGCTCACCAGACGAATGCCGGAATGAGAGGTCAGACCGGAAGTATACACGGAGACGCAACCTGCCGGTCTCGATGCGTTTCCATTCGCGCCTTGCGGAAGTTTCTCCAACCAGACCTCGGCATTCGGTGATAATCTCCCTGTAACATTGATTTTCAGTATCGCAAGAGGGTATCTCGTCTTATGCCAAGGGTGAAAGAAAAGGAGCCGAACACTCATCGCACGATGCAAGTGGTTAACCACATCCGCACTCTCATCGAGAGCGGAACTTTGCAGCCGGGCGACAAGATACCGCCGGAGCGCGAGTTCGCCCGGTCCCTCAAGATCAGCCGCGCCAGCCTTCGCACCGGCATCGGTTATATGGCTGCCATGGGCGTCATGAAGATCCGCCACGGTGTCGGCACTTTTGTCGCCGACGGCCCGCCGCAATTCGGAACCGCATCGCTCTCGCTCATCGGCGCGCTGCACGGCTTTCAGTCCTGGCAAATGTTCGAGGCCCGTATCATCCTTGAGAGCCATCTGGCCGCCCTGGCCGCCGAGCGCGGCAAGCAGGAGCAATTCTCCGCCCTCGCTGAAGAAGTTGCCGACATGTTCGCCTCCATGAGCACTCCCGCCGAATATCTCATCCACGATTTGCTCTTTCACCGCATCATCTCCCAGGCCTCGGGCAACCCCATCCTCGCGGCGATTATCGAAACCATCACATCCGCGCTCTACGACACGCGCCGCAAGACGGTCGAACGCTCCACCGACATGCGTGAATCCGCTGAAATGCACCGCGAGATCTACCGCGCCATCCGCGCACGCAAGCCGAAGGAAGCACACAACCTCATGGAGCAGCACTTGCGCATGGCGCAAATCGCCCAGGGAATGGAACGCCCCACCGGCCAAAAAAGAGTCTCAGCTGCGTCAAAGAAAAAATATGTGCGCGCTGCATCTGCCGCATAGCCAGGCTTTGCGCCGCGTAGCTTCCAGTCCCACCTCAAACTTCCAATCCCAGTTCAAAATAGCTCCAGTGCTCTCCCCTCCGGGCTCTCCTCATTGTCCGCCGCGCTCGCCCCCGGTAACTCATCGCCGCTCCAGTCCCGGTACGCACCATCAACACATTTCCGAGCAATACAAGCCTCTCAGTACAAGCACGAACCCATGTACAGAAGCAGCTGCCATACCGCATCAGGGAACACTTTTGTGCTTTTGGAAGTTCCGTCCGGGTAAACTTTCGGGCCATATTCATACCCCCGAAGCGAGGTCGCGCGAAACGCCGACACGGTAAGGTTCGCTTCTCTCTATGTCCTTTGTCATCTTATTCCTGAAAACAGTTTCCCGAGGCGGGTGGTCTGACCATGATTTGTTCCCATCGTGACTAAAATCCGCGTTGCCGTGACTAAATTCCACCTTCTCATAGATACGGAAATTTCATGTCTAATTTTCGGAATGTGCCGCGAATTTCCCTATTGACAGCCCCCGGACTCGTTGTATAAAACTATATCCGCTTCAAAATGTGGTCAGACCACGTGTGCCAACTTTCAAAATTTGTCGTCGATTCCGCGGGCGGCCACATTATGAGGCGAGTCGGAATTCTTACTGGAGGCAACATAATGAGGCAATTCGCCTTAAGAAGTCTTTCGGTCACGCCGGCCACAACAACAGAGATGCCGGTCGGCCTCTTCCGTTGCGCAGCGCTCGGCTTTGTGGCCCTGTTAGTCGTCGCCTTGATGATCATGCCTATCGGCGCGGGGGCGCAATTGGCTGGGAAAGGCGCCATCACCGGCACCGTCCAGGATAAGACAGGCGCGGTCATTGGCAACGCCACGATTACTGCCACCAATACCGCCAACGGAGTTGCGACGGTCACCAAATCGACCGGCGCCGGCGATTACAACTTCTCCGACCTCGACCCCAGCATTTACACCGTGACCACCACCGCCCCGGGCTTCGAAAAGCTCACGCAGCAGAACATCCATGTGGACGCTCTGTCGACGCAGACCTATAACCCTGCGCTTCAGGTCGGCGCTGCCGACGTGCAGATCACCGTCTCCTCCGCGCCTGCGCAATTGGAAACCAGCAATGCTATCCTCGGCGCCACCATGGAGCAGGAGACCTATGCGGCCCTGCCCATCGAGATGAATGCCTACGGTCAGGCCGATCAGCGCCGCGCCACCGACTTCGCGTACCTGATGCCGGGCGTACAGGGCAACGAAACTAATGGCAACGCCACCACCAACACTGGCGTCGTCAATGGCTCCGGCAGCCGCGGCGCCGTCTCCGATGTTTACGTCGATGGCATTCCCTTTGTTCGCGCCGGCGGCAACGGCGATCCTCGCTACGTTTGGACCGCCATTTCCGTCGATGCCGTCGATCAGTTTCAGGTTCAGACCGTAGGCTACGGGGCCATGTATGAAGGCCAGGGCCTCATGAACTACTCCATCAAACATGGCGGCGACCAGTACCACGGCTCCGTCTACGAGTTCTTCCGCAACACCGCCCTCGATACCTGGGGCTGGTTCGGCAAGATTCCCAACGTGGCGACCGGCCTCCCCGTCAAGCCTGTCGAGCACAACAATGAGTACGGCGTCGTTCTCGGTGGTCCGCTAATTCCCTTCGGCTCGCTCAAGCAGAAACTCTTCTTCTTCACCAACTACGACGGGTTCCGCTACTCCAGCGCCACCCCGACGCCAATGAGATTCCCGTCCAATAGGGAAAGAACAGGCGACTTCAGCGCCGACGGCGTCGCCATCTATGATCCAAGCACTGAAGCTACCTGCGCCTCGTTCAATACTGGCGGCAAGCCCTGTCGGTATCAGTACGGCTACGGCCCAAGCGGAACGGTGGGAGCGTTTGGCAATCCGGTGCTGCTCGGTGCCGGCTCGCCGGTCAATCTGATCCCGTCCAGCCAGTTCTCGGCTGTTGCCAAGAATATGCAGAGTTTCCTTCCCAGCATCTCGAGCGACACTACAGGCAGCAACTACGTCGCCTCGAACGCCACGGGCCTGTCCAACTGGTCCACCACTTCCCGGGTCGATTACGTTATCAGTCTGCATGACACCCTCAGCGCACTCGGCGCTGTCGGCCGGCAGGCCAGTTCCATCCCCGTCGGCCAGACCACTTCTGGGCGCAACGTTGGACCAATTCCATATAACTACGGCCAGGCTTACGCGCCCAAGACCGCAGTGTGGACAATCGAAGAAACGCACATCTTTTCTCCGGGCATCCTCAACCAGGCTAAGTGGGGTTATGCCCGTTATAACGGTCCCACCATTAACCCCGATGACACGCCCAAGTATGCCGCCACCGCGATGGGCATCTCCGGGCTCCCGACCGCGGTCAGGCCTCGAACATGTTCCCCATCGTCACCTTCGCCGGCACAGATGCGCCCACAAACTGGAACGGCGCCACTGAGAACCGCACCACGGCGGAAAATTACACCTTTCTTGACAACTTGCAGTGGAACGTCGGCAGGCACTCCTTCACCTTCGGCGGGGACCTCGCGTGGATGCTCTATAACGTGAACAACGCCACCAATGGCGGAGCCACGCCCATTACATTGGCTGCCGCCGTCACTGAGACGGCGCAATTGAACAATGCCTTTACCGCGTCCACCGGCACCGGTCTGTCTTATGCCAGCTTCCTGCTCGGCCAAATCGACAAAGGCAGCTTCACGCAGTACCTGCAGCAGGAGTTCGGTGCCCGCTTCCGCGCCATCTCGCCCTACGTGCAAGACGACTGGAAGATGTCCGACAAGCTCACCGTCAACCTCGGCCTGCGTTATGACTTCTATCCGACCATCACCGAAGTGCACAACGCTGAGAGCTTCTTCAATCCCACTTTGGCAAACCCGGCCACCGGCCTCAACGGCGCGTTAGCCTACACAGGATCGGGCGCCGGCACCTGCAATTGCTCCACGCCGGCCAACAACTATTTCAAGAACTTCGGCCCGCGCCTCGGCTTTGCCTACCAGCTTGATCCCAAGACCGTCATCCGCGCCAGCTACGGCGTCATGTTCTCCCATGGCGCCGCGGTCGGCGGATTGAACACCAGCATTGGAACCCTCGGCTTCTCGGCCGCGCCTTCTTTCTCGGTGAACGGCTCGGATGTTACGACCATGCCGGGTCTGCTGGCGGGTGGCAGCGGTGCCATTCCTGCCTTCACAGGCGCATCTGGTGTGGCGTCGGGCCCAGCCTATGGCACCGGCTACCTCAAAACCGCCACCTTGGGAGCAACCACCGGCACCCCGTCATCCATGACCTACGACGATCCGTACTACGGCAGCCGTGCCCCGGAATTCATCGACTGGAGCTTCGGCATTCAACAGCAACTCACCAACGCCATGGCGCTCAACGTCACGTATGTGGGTTCGGAAGGCCACTTCCTGCAACTGGATAGTTTCCACGCGCGTGGATTCCAGGCCAACGATCTTGATCCCAAGTATCTTTACCTCGGCACAAGGCTTGCCGACACTGGCGCCACTGGGACAACAGTGACGGCCGATTGCACCACCTACACGCTCACTTGCCCAGGCCTGGCAAACTTCACCACGTCTCAGTCCTTGGCCACTCTGCTCAAGCCGTTCCCATTCCACACGGTCTCCGACAACTTCGGCTACGTCGGCAACGCCAATTACCACGCGTTGCAGGCGATGTTGAGCATGCGCACATGGCGTGGCTTGACCATGAATGCCAACTATGTCTGGGCCCGCGCTATCGATGACGGGGGCACCTTCCGTACCGGCTACGCAATTCCCGCCGGTACGCTCGCCAATCACCCTTCAACTTCTTATGCGGCGGACCGCATCGAGCGCACCGTCTCGACTTCCAACCAGCCCCAGCACTTTGTCGTAACGGGTGTTTGGGCATGGCCTTTCGGTAAAACCATCCTCGCCAACAGCGCGGTTGAGAGAGCGATCATGGGAGGATTTTCCTTCTCCGGCGTCTTTCAGGCCTACTCCGGATCGCCTCTCGCGATTACCGGCTCGTCCTGCCAGACCAATCCCGCTGACAGCACTTGCAATGCGACCCTCGACCCCAACTTCTCGGGTGATGCGCGCCAGAACGGCAAGTGGGGCAAAGGCCAGACCTGGGCAACTTACAACGCAACAACCCCGGCCACAACAACAACAGCCGCGGGCCCCACCTCCGCGAGCACTTACATCTTGCCCAGCACGGGAAGCCAGACCGTTTCGCCTCAAGGTCCGTTTATCAACCCCGTTGCTCCCACCGGCCAGAAGTCGATTCTGTCCACAGGCGGCGGCTACGACTACACCTTCGGCGATGCGGCCCGTACCGCGCCGTATAACCTCATCGGACCCGGCAACTACCAGCTCGATCTCGCTTTGGTGCGCAGCTTCCCGCTGCATCTCGGCGAATCCACCCATCTGGACTTCCGTGCCGAGTGGTACAACGTCACCAACCACACGTTGTTTGCTGTTGCCAGCACCGCGGTCGGCAATGCCAACTTTGGACAGGTCACCCAAACCAGCAACCTCAACCGCAAGTCCGCTCAGTTCTCGGCTCGCGTTAGTTTCTGAGCTATCATGTTCTTGCTTGACTCGTCATAAGTTGACTTGTCACTTGCATTCGCTCCAGAGGCTGCCGGTTCGACCCGGCAGCCTCTTTTACGTGACCTAACTTGCGTGATCACTCGTGCTGGCAGTCTTTGTATGATTGGCTCGACACTTTAGCTTCATCGCCACATCGGCGTCCTTTCTCCGGAGCATTCATGAAGACCTTCCGCATCCTTGCCTGCTTTCTCGCCGTCGCCTCCGCCTCCATCTCTCCAACCGCGCGCGCCGCTGTGTCAAATGACGCACTGCCCTGGTCCCAGCGCGCCGCCACCGCCGCCATCGCGCGCTGGCCCGACGGCCACACAGCCCAGCCCGGAGCGCCTTCAATCTGGACCTACGAGCTCGGTACGTTGCTTCGTGGTATGGACTCCGTCTGGCTCTCAACCGCCGATCCCAGCTACTTCAACTACATCCAAAAGTCTGTGGACGCTCTCGTCATGCCTGACGGCTCCATCCCAACGTTCAAGCCCGACGAACATCAGCTCGACAACATTCTTCTCGGCCGCCAGCTTCTCCTCCTCTACGGAGTCACGCGAAATCAGCGCTATCTCATCGCCGCCAAATTTCTCTACGACCAGCTCGCTCAACAGCCGCGCAACGCCTCCGGCGGCTTCTGGCACAAGCAGCGCTACCCCAACCAGATGTGGCTTGACGGCCTTTACATGGCCGAGCCTTTCCGCGCCCAGTACGCATCAATCTCCCATCACCCCGAAGACTTCGCCGACATCACCCATCAATTCGTCCTCATGGAGCAGCACGCGCGCGATTCAAAAACCGGCCTTCTCTACCACGGCTGGGACGAATCGAAGCAGGAGCGCTGGGCCAACAAGCAAACCGGCGACTCATCTCAATTCTGGGCACGCGGCATGGGCTGGTACCTCATGGCCCTCGTCGACACGCTCGACTACTATCCCGCCAGCGATCCCGGCCGCGCCCAACTCCTCGCCATTCTCCAGCGCTCAGCCGTTGCTGTCGTGCGCTACCAGGATCCAAACACCGGCCTCTGGTTCGACGTGCTGAATAAGCCAAATGAGAAAGGAAACTACCTCGAATCCTCCTCTGCCTGCATGTTCGTCTACGCGTTCGCCAAGGGCGTCCGGCGCGGCTATCTGCCCGCGTCTTACCTCTCCAACGCTCAGCGCGGCTACAAAGGAATCCTCGCGCACTTCACCAGGATTGCCCCCGAGTCGGAATTCTCGCTCATCGATACCGTCAAGGCCTCAGGCCTCGGCGGCAGCCCCTATCGCGACGGCACCTACGCCTACTACATCGGCGAAAAAGTCGGCACGAATGACGCCAAAGGCGTGGGCGCTTTCCTGCTCGCCAGCTCTGAAATGGAAACCGCCGATAACGCGAAGCTCGGCCGCGGCGACACCGCTCTCGTCGACGGATGGTTCAACTCGCAGCAGCGAGCAGACGCCTTCGGCCGGCAAATCGAATTTCACTACAAATGGAACACCTGGGACGAATCAGGCTACTCGCTCCTCGGCCACATCTTCCACAACTTCGGCGCAGCTACCTCTGAACTCTACTCCGAACCCACGCTCGCCAATCTCCACAACGCATCCGTCTACCTCATCGTCTCTCCCGACAACGCCGACAAGAATCCCCATCCGCACTACGCCACCGCTGAAGACGCTGAGCAAATCGCCAGCTGGGTCCGCTCCGGCGGCGTCCTTATGATCATGGAGAACGACACCTCCTACGCCGACCTCGATCATTTCAACGCCGTCTCAGAAAAATTCGGCATTCACTTCAACAGCGTCCTCCGCAAGCACGTCGTCGGCGCGAACTTTGATCAGGGCAAAATCCTCATCGACGGCGCTGGTCCCATCTTCCACCACTCGCACACCATCTACGTCAAAGATGTTTGCACCATCTCCGTCAGCGGCCCGGCTCATGCTGCGCTCACCGAAGGCGACGACATCTTCATGGCCACCGCCAAATACGGCAAGGGAACTGTCTATGCCATGGTCGATCCGTGGCTCTACAACGAGTACACCGACGGCCGCAAGCTCCCCGCCGCCTACGACAACTTCGCCGCCGGCAACGAGCTTGTCCGCTGGGTCCTAAAGCAAGTCCCCCGCTGAGAATGAGTAGCGCCGGTCTCCAGGCCGACTTTCGCGCGGGCCTCCTGGCCCGCACATTTCTTCCCCTTCTCGGTAGTGGATTAGTTTGGATGGGCTTTGAAGGGCCACGACTTTAGTAGTGCCGTATATTGCGTCGAATGAATGAGAGCTTTAGCCCCGAGGGAAGGTTTTTTCAAACTGACCCACTATCTCCTTCCCGTCCTCCTTGACTCGCCCCTCCTCTTCTCCGTACATTGGAGGGTCCAAGTGGTCAGTCCACTCAGAATGCGCGATTTCCGCCGCAAGCTCTGCTCATCGCCGTGGCCCGCGCCCATCAGAGGAACCCAAATGTGTTCTGCCTCTCTGCCTCTTCTGCTCGCTTCCCTGACGCTTTTTATCGTCTCCTCCCTGCGCGCCCCGGCCCTCCACGCTCAAGACACCCGCACCGTCACCGAGCCAAAGATTCCTCCTGCCTGCGTTACCCTCCAGGCCGATGTCGTTGCCAACCACGGTGTCATCGCGCTCGTCGATGAGCAAAAGCTTTCCACTGCCCGCATTCAAGACGCCCTCGACCACTGTGCCGCCCGCACACCCGCAGCCTCCTCAGCCAGATCTTCGTCGTCGAGGTCCGTTATCCTCCGCGCCCACGGCAAGAAGAACGTCCTCATCACCGGCCCGCTTATTCTCCGCCCCGGCGTAACCCTCGTCGTCAGCAAGAACACCGCGCTCGTCGCCTCGCGTGATCCGCGCATCTTTGATCTTGCGCCCGGAGCCTGCGGCATCGTCTCCGCGCATGGCCGTGGCTGCAAGCCCCTCATCAGCGGCGACGGCGCTGTCAACGCCGGCATCATGGGCGAGGGGTCCATTGACGCTCGCGGAGGCGCGACGCTCCTCGGCCAGAACGTCACCTGGTGGGACCTCGCGCACGAAGCGAAAGTAAAAGACGAGCAGCAGAGCGTCCCGGCGATGATCGCCCTCCGCCACGTCGACAACTTCATTCTCTACAAGATCACGCTGCGTAACTCGCCCGGCTTTCACGTCTCCGTAAATCAGACCGACGGCTTCACCGCGTGGGGCGTCAAAATCATGACTCCCAAAACCGCGCGCAACACTGACGGCATCGATCCAGGATCATCGCGCAACATCACCATCGCCTACAGCTACATTCACACTGGCGACGACGACGTCTGCCTCAAGCCCAGCGGTGCCGGCGCCGTCTCGAACATGTCCGTCCTCCATAACCACTTTTACTCCGGACACGGCATGTCCATCGGCAGCGGTACCCACGGCGGCGTCGATCATCTTCTCGTCGACGACCTCACCATCGACGGTGCAGACAACGGCCTTCGCATCAAGTCCGATCCCAGCCGCGGCGGCCTCGTCCATCAAGTCCTCTATCGCAACGTCTGCATCCGCAACGTGTCCAACCCGCTCGTCTTTACGCCGCACTACACCAACTTCACCGGTGACCGCCTCCCCATCTACAAAGACATCACGCTTGAAAATGTCCGCGTCCTCACGCCGGGCGCGGACACCTTTTACGGCCTCGACGCCGACCACAAGCTCGAAATCAAGCTCGACAACGTCTTCTCCGACGACCAGAAAGACTCGCTCTTCTACGACAAAGATGCTGACATTACGGTCGGACCCGGCCTCGGCGATCTTGAGCCGAAAGGCGACGACGTAGCGATCAACCAGGCGCCCAACTCCACACCAGGCCAGCCGCTCTCATGCGACGCTCGCTTCGTTCCATTCCCTGAAGACAAAACCGCTCCCGAAATGGCCGGCAAAATTCCGCCCGAAGACAAAACGTTCTACGTCGCTGCCGACGGCACCGGTGACTACTACTCCATCCAGCGCGCCCTCGATATGGCTCCCAAAACCGGCGGCGCTGTTCTCTCCGTCTCGCCCGGCGTCTATCGAGAAGTCATCACCGTTGACAAACCCAACATCACCATTCGTAGCGCCAACCCCGACGCGAGCAAGACTGTGATCGTCAACGACCGCAGCGCCGGCCAGAACGGGGGCACTCTTCACTCCGCCACCGTTAATGTCACCAGTGACAATTTCTTCGCTGAAAACATCACCTTTCAGAACGACTTCAACCGCACCCATGAGCAAACGCCTCAAGGCTCGCAGGCGCTGGCCCTCTTCGTCACCGGCGACCGCGCCATCTTCCACAACGTCCATCTCCTCGGCAATCAGGACACTGTCTACCTCGGCAGCCGCGGCTGCTCGCAAAACACGCCGGGCTGCACGCCCACCCGCCAGTACTTCTCTGACTCATACATCGAAGGCAACGTCGATTTCATCTTCGGCGACAGCAAAGCCGTCTTCGAAAACTGCGAGATTCACTCCACCCCGCACAACGGCGGCTACCTCACTGCGCAGTCGAAGCATTACCCGACAGAAGACTCCGGCTTCGTCATCGACCACTCCAGGCTCACCGCCGATCCCGGCGTCGTCGGCGACGTTTATCTCGGCCGCCCCTGGCGCGCTTATTCAGCGGTCATTTATATGCACACCTGGATGGGCGACAAAATCGCTCCCGCCGGCTGGAGCGAATGGCACGCCGAGCAAACGCACATGCTCGGCACCACCTTTTACGCCGAATTCGATTCCTCCGGCCTTGGCGCCAATCACGACCTGCGCGATCCCCACACCCACTTCCTCACCCCCGACGAAGCCAAACAATATGAGCCATCAGTTTTTCTCCGCGGCAGCGACAACTGGGATCCAACTAAACTGCCCACTCCGCCTGAGCAGTAAAATCGAACTTGAAGGAAACAGAAAAATGAAGACCGTTTTGATGGCTGACCCAGTGCGCTATCCGCGCATGAACACTGAAGAGCTTCGCGACACGTTCCTGCTCGATTCACTCTTCGAGCCGGGCAAGCTTCATCTCAATTACGTCGATCTTGATCGCGCCGTCGTCGGTTTCGCGGCTCCACTTGACTCGGCCCTCGCGCTGCCCACAGATACCGATCTCCGCGCCGAATACTTCACCGAGCGCCGCGAGCTCGGCGCGCTTAACATCGGTGGCGCGGGAGTAATCACGGTCGAAGGCAAAAGCTACGACCTCGATAAACTCGACGTGCTCTACATCTGCCGCGGCAACAAGCAGGTCACCTTCGCCTCAAACGACAAATCCGCACCCGCCATTTTTTATCTGTTGAGCTATCCCGCCCACGCCGAATTTCCCACCACGCTTGTCCGCAAAGAAAACGCAGCGCCCACGGAACTTGGCAGCCTCGAAACCTGCAACAAGCGCACCATCTTCAAATACATTCATCTCCAGGGCGCGCGCAGTTGCCAGCTCGTCATGGGTGTAACCCATCTCGCGCCCGGTAGCAACTGGAACACAATGCCGCCCCACAGGCACATGCGCCGCAGCGAAATCTACATGTACTTCAACGTCGCATCCGGCGCACGTGTCATGCACTTCATGGGACCGCCCGCCGAAACGCGCCACATCGTCATGGCCGACAAGGGAATCGTCATCTCGCCCGGCTGGTCCATCCACTGCGGCGTCGGCACGCGCGCCTACAGTTTCTGCTGGGGCATGGGCGGCGAAAATCAGGACTACGCCGACATGGACCCGGCTCCCGTCGAATCCCTGTGCTGAATTTTGCCCGCCTAATTCTGGGCACCGAGTTCCGCACATCGACCCGCGTCAAACTCCCGCGCGAAAAAAGCGGCGATCTCCATCAAGGAAATCGCCGCCTAGTTTTTCCTGATCCCTGACACCTGATCTTTGTCCCCTGGCTTTACGCGTTATACGTCGACGACGAAACCCTTCCGCCGCGTCCCGTCCAGTTCGTGTGGAAGAACTCACCGCGTGGGTTGTCCACGCGCTCATACGTGTGCGCGCCGAAGAAGTCTCTCTGCGCCTGCAGCAGATTCGCCGGCAGCCGTCCCGCGCGATAGCCATCAAAGAATGCCAGCGCAGTCGAAAACGCCGGCGTCGGCACGCCGAGCTTCACCGCATGCACCAGCGCCTTGCGCCACGACGCCTGGTACTTGTTCAGCAGCCGCGAGAAAAATTTGTCCAGCAGCAGGTTGTCCAGTTTCTTGTTCTTCCTGTACGCATCCTTGATCTTGCCCAGAAACTGGCTGCGAATAATGCAACCTCCGCGCCACATCAGCGCGATGCCGCCCATGTTCAGGTTCCAGCCCTGTTCCTTGGCCGCGGCTCGCAACAGCATGTATCCCTGTGCGTAGCTGATGATCTTTGAGCAGAACAGCGCCCTGCGCACGTCCTCAATAAACTTCGCGCGGTCGCCCACCTTCGGCAGCGACTTCGGACCGCGCAGAACCTTCTCCGCCTCCACGCGCTCCTCTTTCAGCGCCGACAAGCAGCGCGAAAACACGCTCTCGCCAATCAGCGTCACCGGCTGACCCGTATCAAGCGCGCTGATCACCGTCCACTTGCCCGTCCCCTTTTGCCCCGCTGCATCCAGAATCTTGTCCACCAGCGGCGACCCATCCTCATCCTTCTTGGCGAAAATCAGGCTCGATATCTCAATCAAATAACTATCCAACTCGCCCTTGTTCCACTCCGCGAACACATCGTGCAGTTCGTCCGCCGTCAACCCCAGCCCGCGCTTCAGCAGATCATAAGCCTCGCAGATCAGTTGCATGTCGCCGTACTCAATGCCGTTGTGCACCATCTTTACGAAATGCCCCGCGCCTTCTTCCCCTACCCAGTCGCAGCACGGCGTTCCATCTTCAACCTTCGCCGCGATCGCCTGGAAGATCGGCTTCACATGTGGCCACGCCGCCGGATTCCCACCCGGCATAATCGACGGCCCGTTCCGCGCGCCTTCTTCGCCGCCGGAAACGCCCGTCCCGATAAACAGAATCCCCTTCTCTGCCAGCGCCTTCGTGCGCCGCGTCGAATCGCTGAACAGCGAATTGCCGCCATCGATAATAATGTCGTCCGCTTCCAGGTGCGGCGTAATCTGGTCGATCATCTGGTCCACGGTGTCGCCGGCCTTCACCATCAACATCACACGGCGGGGCCGCTTCAGCAGGCTCGTCAGCTCCTCAATCGAGTGCGCGCCCACCACGTCCGTTCCCTTGGCCTCCACCGCAACAAAATCGGCTACCTTCGAAACTGTACGGTTGAACACGGCCACTTTAAATCCGTGGTCGTTCATATTCAGCACCAGATTCTGTCCCATCACTGCAAGCCCAATCAAGCCGATATCACAAGATGCATCAGACATAGGTTCTCCAAAACGAGATTCTCTCGCTGTGAAATTTGATCCTGATTTTTATTTTACCGCCGTGGTCAGACCGCGCGGCGTCGATTCCCGTCAAGCGCCAATGCCGGCTGCCCGATAAATCTCCGCAATCCAGCGCATGTCCTTCAAGCCTTCCTCGCCTGGGGTGTTTGGCTCCAGATTGTTCTGCACGCAGTGCGAAAAATGGTCTGCCTGAGCCGTGAACTGGTACGGATCGCGCAAGGGGTTCAGCTCGTCAATCACCTGGCCATCCACAAAGCCGTGCATATGAACCCCGTCGTAATTGAACCCGGGGTCGAGCGCCAACCAGCCCTTCGATCCGTACACCTTGAAGTATCCGCTCGTGTTCGCTCCGTAGCTCGTTGAGCAACTGGCCACAATCCCGGACGGGAATAGCGTGGTCCAGGCAACATTCTCTTCCACTTCGTTGAAGCGCCCGTCCTTGTCGATCGTCGAAGCCACCGCGGTCAGTTTCGCCGGCTCCTCGCCTGTCAGGTAGCGCGTCGCGTTCAGCGAGTAGATACCCACGTCGTACAGCGGCCCTCCGCCGGCCAGTTTCTTGTTCAGCCGCCACTCGCCCGGCGCAATGTTGAACCCGAAGCAACTGGAAATCTCCTGCACCTGTCCGACCTTGCCATCGCGAATCATCTGAATCGCCCGCAGGTGGAACGGCTCGTAGTGGCAGCGGTACGCAATCATTAGTTTCACGTTGGCCGCTTTGCATGCTGCAATCATAGCCTCGGCATCGGCGACAGAAGTGCTCATCGGCTTTTCGCACAGCACATGCTTGCCCGCCTTGGCCGCGCGAATCGTGTACTCCGCGTGCATCGAATTCGGCAGCGCCACATACACCGCGTCGATGTTCGGGTTGTGCACAATCTCGTCGAAGTTTTCGTAGCTGTAAATCGAGCCGGCCGGCACGCCGTACTGCGCCGCAACCTTGTCCGCTTTATCGCGATGGCCGCTCACCAGGGCCGTCACGCTGGAGTTCGTCGTGTTCTGAATTCCCGCCATAAAGTGGTAGGCGATCCGTCCAATTCCAATGATCGCGTAGCCGGTTTTGCGCGTCGGGTTCTGCGCGTTAAGCGTCGGCGCAAAACTGGCCGCCATGCCCAGCGCGCCAAATCGTGTGAAATCTCTTCTGGTCAGTTGCATGGCTTTGGGTTCCTTTGCGGTGGTTCTAGTCGGGTAAATCGAGTGCGCCAAATGCAGTGCCTTCAATCAAGCGCTATTGCCGGAACGTTCCGGATCAATCGATTTTGGCCGCCGGTTGCAAATCCTAACATACAGGGCGTGCTACGCGTCTTCGCGCCACTTGGCTTCGGGTTCGACAGTGGTTCAGCCTGGCTTTGCTTTCAAATGGGCTGGGGTTTGCCTTAAAGCGGCGGGATTTGCTTTGAAGGGGCAGGCGTTCGCTTTGAAAGGGCTCGACTTCAGCCGTGCCGTAAATTGTGCGAAATGAACTCGGGCTTTGGCCCCCGAGGGAGGTTCTTTAAACTCGCCCACCATCCGTTGGTCCCTCGTTCTCTTGGTCCCTGGTTCCCTGGTTCCCTTGTTCCCCTGTTCCCTGTTCCCTGCTTTTTCACTCCACGCTAATGTCGCCGTCCGCCTCCACCACCAACTTGTCCCCCACAATTTGAACCGAGAGAATCTTCAGCCGGCCCAGGCTCACCTTGTATCCTGACGTCGCCGTCGACCCCGTCAGCGCCGCGCGCAACAAATCCGCGGCATTCACCTTCAGGCTCTTCGGCACCTGTCCCCGCAAAAACGGCGCCAGCACAAAGTTGATTTCTTTCCTATCTGACACTTTGTCCAGTTGCGCGTTGCGGAACCCGATCGTCTCTCCCTCCGCATCCGGCTCCATCGAAACTTGCGCAGGCAGCGTCACCGTCACGCCGAGGCACGCGCCGCCCACGCCCAGCCGCGCCCGCGTCTTCACCCGCACCACGATCCGGTCCTGCTCGAAACTCAAATGCGGGTACTCGGTCGAAATAAAGCAAGCCGTATGCGCATTCCCCCTCAGGTAATACCGGCCGTCCGGCCCGTTATAGAGCTGCTGCTTCAGCGTCCGCTCCAGGGCGTCGCGGCTCACCGTCAACTCCACGCCGCGGCTCATCGACACTCCTCCAAAGACCCCTCCAAAAAGCACCGATCCCGTTGCAATCACTCTCCAGAACCTGGTCATAGGACTATCCTGACACTCCCCTGTCCATTGCTGCCAGCGCTCGCCGAAATATCCTTATTCGTTCTTCCTGCGGGAATCCGGAAATAATCCTATAACCTATTTATTAACAATCAAATAAGACTATCAAGCGCCCTTGATCCGCCCCTCCCGGCAAGGCGCTTGCCTATTGATTTTTGTACCAAAAATCCCTAGAATAGAAATGTACGCCCCTCGGGTCCTTGCCCATCCCCAGACGCGACCCAGGTTGAACCACGAAAATACTCCTTTCTAAGGACAAATACCTCAATGGCAAAGCGTCGTGGAAATCCGAACTGGGGCAAGCCGGAGCCCATTGGCCCGGTTGTGCCTACAGTCACCTCTTTCGAGCAGATCACCAAGGAGTTCAAGCTGCCCCCGGACCAGTACATCCGGTCTACTCGCCTCCGCGAGTGGGCACGCCGCAACAAGAACTCCAAATACATCCCTGAGGCCCTTCTCGAGGCCTGGGGATTTGAGATTGAATCGACGTTGTAATACTTCAGCCAGTTCCGTCAGAGACGCCGCTTTCGGGCGGCGTTTTTGTTGCCCGTAAACCGCAAGTGGCGCAACCTCGGAATTGACGAAGATGAAGGAGGTCCGCCGGGGAGCCCCTCCTCAAATTAGAATCCGTGTATATGATTCGCCTCCCAGCACCGATCATTCTGGCGACACTATTGGTTGATGTCGCAGCCGCCTTTGCCCAAACGCCTGCACCTCCGGTTGCCCTCGCTAACACAGAACAGAGAACCATTACGGCATCCAAGATCGGCCGGAGCTATGACCTGTTCATTTCCCTGCCTGAAAACTACTACACATCAAAGCAGTCCTACCCCGTGCTCTACGTCCTCGATGGCTGGCATTTCCCCTTGATGGTGTCCCTCCAGGAAAACAATATTTATTCCAAGCGCATGCCCCCGGTCATCATTGTCAACATCGGCCAATCGCCGGCCAGCGACGTGATGAATCTCCGCGCTCGTGACTTCTCGCCGACCCCCATTCCCCAGTCCCTCGGCGGCGGTGGCGGTGGCGCGGCCATGTTTCTCGACTTCCTTGAGCATGAGCTCATCCCATTTATTGATCGCACGTATCGCACGAATCCCGCTGACCGCGGATTGTTGGGTCACTCGATGGGTGGAAAGTTCGCCCTCTACGCGCTTGAGCAGCGCCCTGGCCTGTTTCAGCGAATTGTCGCCGCCAGTCCGGCTCTCTTTCCGGACGACAGCCTGTTTTCACAAGACGCGCGCCGTGCCCTCAGCGCCCTGCCTGCTCCTGTACGCCTCGATCTCTCTGTGGGAAGCGATGACGAACTTGGATTTGCGAAGACCACAACCGCATTCGCCAGGCTCCTCGACGAGCTCAAGCCCAAGGGACTCGACTATCGCTTCACGGTATATCCGGGAGAAAACCACAACTCTGTTCGATTCGTTTCGTTCCCGGCGGGCCTTTACTGGGTTTACCGCCCAGCCAAGTAAACGCGCCAGCGCTTGCTGGTGGGCGAGTCGTGGATTACCGCCAACCCCGACCCCAACCTCATAACGCCCAAGCCCCGTTCTGACCTTCCCTGCCCTGAATCAGCGAAAAATAAAGCAGCACATGCCCCAGCCCTCCCGCACCCCCGAACGCATCGTCGCCCGCATCGTCGCCCCGCCCTTCACCGACGTTCCCCGCGCAGCATTCCGCCATTGCTAATCGCTCCCATTTGAGCGAAAGTGGTATCAACAAGCCCTCTAGCAAAGCCAAGCCTTCCCATCGCTCGTCGTAGAGGCCGCCTGGCCATGCCCAACTTGAAATCACATTTTGTGATCTCAAGACCGGAGTGAAGATGACCCGCAAGAACGCCCTGGCTCGGAGTGCCGTGCCGAGAATTGAAAATCGAATCTTCCTGATTCGCGGCCAGAAGGTTTTGCTCGACGATGACTTGGCTGCGTTATATAGCGTCGAGGTCCGCGTGCTCAATCAGGCCGTCAAGCGCAACAAGCGGCGTTTCCCCTCGGACTTCGTCTTTCGGCTCACCGCAAAAGAGAACCGCAACTTGAAGTCACAAATTGTGACCGCAAGCAGCAGCCACGGTGGCCGCCGCACATTGCCGTATGTCTTCACCGAGCACGGAGCCATCATGGCCGCCAGCATTCTCAACTCCCCGCGCGCAATCGAGATGAGCGTTTTCGTAGTCCGCGCCTTCGTGCGTTTGCGCGACACGCTTACCTCGCACAAGGCCCTCGCCGCCAGATTTGCCCAGCTCGAACAGCGGCTGGAGACGCACGACAAGACGATCGGAGAAATCATCGACGCAATCCGCGCGCTCATGGCGCCGCCCGAGAAACCCATCCGGCAGATCGGCTTCCGCTCCGATGCGGGCTCCAAGCCGAAAATGTTGAAGCCGGCAAGGTAGCAAATGAAAATTGCGACCCAGATTGGCTGAACAGCTGACCCATAAAAACGGGCTACCCTCATCATCGTCCGCCACTTCTGGCATTTGCTCCCCCAATCAGCGAAAATAAGTCCAGCTCATGCCCCAGCCCTCCCGCAGCCCCGACCGCATTGTCGCCCGCATCGTTGCCCCGCCCTTCACCGACGTCCCCGGCGCCATAGCCGAAATCCAGGCTGGCCGCATGGTCGTCGTAGTCGACGATGAGGACCGCGAGAACGAGGGCGATCTCACCCTGGCCGCCGAGCACGTCACGCCCGAGGCCATCAACTTCATGGCCCGCTACGGCCGCGGCCTCATCTGCCTTTCGCTCACTGAAGAGCGCGCCGACCATCTGCGCCTCTCACCGATGACGATTGAAAACTCCTCCCGCTTCGGGACTGCCTTCACCGAGTCCATCGAGGCCCGCGAAGGCGTGACGACAGGAATTTCAGCCGCCGACCGCGCCCACACCATCCGCGTCGCTATCGATCCCGCCGCTACTTCCGCCGATCTCGTCCGCCCGGGCCACATCTTCCCTCTCCGCGCTCGTCGGGGCGGTGTCCTCGTCCGCGCCGGCCAAACCGAGGCCTCTGTCGACCTCGCCCGCCTCGCAGGCCTCACACCCGCCGGCGTCATCTGCGAAATCATGCGCGACGACGGCGAAATGGCCCGCATCCCCGACCTCATCCCCTTCTGCAAGCAGCACGGCCTCCGCATCCTCACCGTCGCTGAACTCATCCGTTACCGCCTCCGCAACGAGCGCTATATCTTCCGCGCCGGCGAGTCCCGCATCCAAACCCGCTTCGGCGAATTCCGCATGATCGCCTATGAGAGCCAGGTCCAGGGCGGTGAAAGCCACATCGCCCTCATCCGTGGCGATCTCTGCCCCGACGTCAATGCCGTCCCCGCGAACGACAGCAACGGCCTCCTCGAAGCCGGCTCCAAGCTTCGGAATGTAAATTCATCTGAGTCTGGGGTGCCCCAGGTCCCGATTTTGGGACCCGGGATACCGCATTCGTCCGACCTTGCGCGCGTGCCCTCTAACCCCGGCCCCGCCAGCCCGCATCCCGTCCTCGTCCGCGTCCACACTCGCTGCACCGCCGGCGACGTCTTCTCCGCCGACTGCCACTGCCGCGAAATCCTCGACCAGTCCATGCGCATGATCGCCGAAGAGGGCTGCGGAGTCATCCTCTACCTCCACAACACCTCGCGCGGCTTCTCCATCGATCACACGCCCGTCGCTCCCTTCGGCCCAGGCGGCACGGCCGCTTCAGCCTCCGCCGTTCCCGCCGCTGTCTTCAACCCCGACGGCGCCGCGATCTCGCCCGCAGCCGCCGCGCAGCAACAGACCGGCCGCCTCATCCACCATCACGAGGTGCGCGCCCGCGAAGGCTCCCAGGCCCGCTCCGGTCGCATCCTCCGCGCCATCGGCCTCGGCGGCCAGATCCTGTCCGACTTGGGTGTCCAGCGCATCCGCCTCCTCTCCAACACCCCCATGCACATTCCCGCCCTCGAGGGCTTCGGCCTCGAAATCGTCGAGCAGGTCCCCATCCCCGTCGAAGATTGCAGCAAAGCAACCGTCAGTTAACCGTCGACAGTTCTTAGTCTGTGGTTCACAGTTCGCAGTCCTGCTGCGCTCGCTCCCGGAGGGAGCGCAGAAGTTAGCCCCGGGTGCAGTCCGCCGCGCCAGCGGAGGACGGAACCCGGGGGAAACGCGCCACGAAAGCGCCGGCCCCGTAGGGGCGACAGATGGCTATTTGCTATTGGCTATTGGCTATTGGCTACTGGCTGCTGGCTGCTGGCTGCTGGCTGCTGGCTGCACTCAATTCCTTTGATTTTCCATCAAGTTTTGTTCATTCCATCCAATTCGCCGAAGATTCCCCCCCACAACCCCGCCCAAACGCTGTACCATTGCCTCAACTGTCCCCGGGAAAGCCAGTCTCTCGGGAAATTCCGCGCGCCCCGTTTTTATGTGTCCGGAACGGCGTGCCGACTTTTCTTGGGTCTTATTACCCGGTGACACACGCGTTCGCACGGTCAATTTCTGGGTCAACTGGCCGTAATACAACTTCAGCGCAGCATCTTCTACTACTTTGAAGGTGCCGCTTGTGATTTTGGGCCCCGCATTACGGCAAACCTTGAAATTGCTGTGACGCCAACCGCACCAGCAAGGCGAAAGGTTAGTCCGCGTGCGCGTTCATCTGGTCAATCCCAGCGACAATTCCTTCGGCACGGCGGTCATCACGCCACGCTGGCTCTTCGTTCTCGCAGCTGCCACGCCGAGCTCCGTTGGAGATCCAATACTCATCGATGAATCCCTCGAGCAAATCGTGCCCGAGTCCATTCAGCCCGGCGACATCGTCGGTATCAGCGTCCACACCGGCAACGCACTGCGCGGATATGCCGTCGGCCGAATGGCTCGCGCCCGCGGCGCATGGGTTGTCTACGGTGGCATTCACGCCACGCTGTTTCCTGAGGAAGCTCTCGAGCGCGGCCACGCTCACGCCGTCGTCAAAGGTGACGGCGACCTTGCCTGGGCCAAAGTCGTCACCGCTTGCATTGCCGGCGCCCCCGAAAAAATCTACGAAGGCGGTCGCATCGAAGGGGGCGAATTCCTCTCTGCGCGCTGGGACCTCATGGATCCCGCGAAATATATGTGGGCCTCCGTGCAAACCATTCGCGGCTGCCCCAAGCACTGCTCCTTTTGCAGCGTCTGGCGCACCGACGGTCAAAAACCCCGCCAGCGCAAATTCCAAAACGTCGTCGATGAAATCATCGCTCTGCGCCGCCTCGGTTTTCGCTTCATCGCGCTCGCCGACGACAACTTCTATCCCGTCACCTTTACAGATCTGCGCCTCGCGCGCGAGCAAAACAACACCGCCAAGCTGGAAGAGCTAACCGCTATTCGCAATGAGCGCCTGCAGTTGATGGAAGAGCTGGCCAAGCTCCCCAAAGACATGGTCTTTTTCACGCAAATGACCATGGAAGCCGGCGAAGATGGCAACTATCTTGACGCCATGCGCAAAGCCAACATCAAGGGCGCGCTCGTCGGTGTTGAAGCCGTCACTCCAGAAGGGCTCAAGGCCGTCTACAAAGACTGGAACTACTCCGGCGAAGCCCTCGCCAAGCAACTGCAAACCTTCAAGCAGCACGGCGTTCACGTTCTCGGCTCGTTCATCTTCGGCCTGCCCACCGATCGCCCCGCCACCTTCACCGCCACGGTTGAAATGGCCATCAAGGCCGGCGTCACCTTCGCTCAATTTGTCATGATGACCCCTTTCCCCGGCACCGTCGATTTCCTGCGCTGGGAGAAAGAACAAGCCGCCGATCCCATGATGGTCGGTGACGTTCCCATCACCCGTTACTGGATGATTCCCACCGAAGTCCGGCCCAAAATGTTTACTCCGCACCCCACCATGAGCTCCGACGAAATTCGCATGCGCACCCAAAAAGTCTGGGATCGCTTCTACACCTGGGGAGCCATCTGGGAGCGCTCCGCCTGCACGCCCACCCTGCGCGCCCGTCTCGGATTTATCTTCCTCTCCAAGCTCTACCGCCAGATGTACGCCGGCACCGGCATCTCGACTGACAGTGCGCGCCGCAAGAAATCAAAACGCTGGGCACGTTGGACCGCAAAGCAGTGCAAAAAGCTCTTTCAAGCGCGCCCCATGCCGGAGCTCGAAAGCCCTAAGTGGGAGATCGGCTTGCCCACATTAGCTCAGCCCGCGTTTGAAGGCGTCGGCGTGAGCAAAATTAACGGTCCCTTCGCCGTCTTGAGCGACAACTAGGCGGTTGCTCTTCCCGCCCTCAATTCGCCACAACAATGGGTGCCCCAGGTCCCTCGCCCTTGGGGACCTGGGACAGCATGAACCCCACGCCCACACTGGTTCGGACCAACTTTGCGGGCCTGAAGGTGCATGCGCTAAGCGGCCCGCTTATTGCAATCTAAGAGACCAACCGGATCCGATTCGCTCGAATATAGCCGGCCAAATCAGTCTGCGCCACCCGCATGCGGCATATCCGAATTGATCTGGTAAGCCCCGTAATCGATTGTCAGCACGGCAGTGCCTCCGATTCGAATTTTGCTTTCGCTCACGCTCCGTTGCGGCAGCCAGAACTCTCCCATCTTCGCGCTTGTATATCGAATTAGCGTCCGCGAAATCCAGAATGAAGGATTCTTCGTCGGCGCAGCCTCGATCTTCGCTACCGCGAAGTCCGTCGCATCCACCCAGACCTTGCCTCGATATAGAAACTTGCTTTCCTTCAGCGGCTTAACACTCAGAATGTAAGCCGGCCGCCCACCCAGGCTCTCCGTCCCCAGCAACTGGAACCGGTAATTCGCCGGCGTCAATGCCGTCGCCCCTCTGTCGTCTGAGGCCTCTTTCTCGCTGTCCATCGCCCTCTTCAAAACTTTCTCGCCAAGAATCTTCGAACCGCTCTGAGACAAAATGCGAAAACTCTTTCCTGAGGCGGCATCAAAGTCTACCTGCACTTCCATCTGTGCCTCAAGAGTTCCAAGTCCTCGGTACTCGACATGATATTGCCGCACCGCCGTGTAATGCTTCAATTCTTCGCGCTGAATTTGATCGTGATGCTCCATCAACGCCAGAATCTGCGCCAAAGGCAAGCTTGTCGTGGAAGGCGTACTCGCATGAGCTGGCCACAGGGCCGCAGCAACCCAAAGGGCTGCTGCGAAAGAGACCGGCGCCAGGAAGCCGAAAACGCCTTTGCCCCAAAGGCTCGAGTCTCGATGGCCCCTGTCTTGATGGCCCCTCTGTCGACGGCCCCAATCTCGGTAGGATGACATGAGGCATTCTATCGCCGCACTACGCATGGCCAACAAATAGTGTGATAGCGGGTGCCCCGCGCTTTTCGAATTTGCATCAGTGCCCGAGCTCGCGTTCCCGAATGGGAGATTTCCTGTTCCCTTTTCCCTGTTCCCTGCTTTACCTTGAATACCCAAATGTCCCGCACAAATCCGTCGACTTCGAGATTGCGTCAAACGTGAACACCGGCATATCGTCGCCCGAGAAAAAAGCTATCTCAAGTGTGTGCCCGGTAACGTAGGTCGCCATCCACTGCGTGGCCTCGCCCCCGCACAGCGTGTTCTTGTGCAAGAAGCGCTGTCCCCCTGGAACATTCATCCGGTAAAGCATCCCGCTGATCCCGGCGCTCACATCCGCGTCGAACACCGCGCTCACCTCCACTGGCTTCAGTGTCCGAATCGGCGCCAGCGGATAGACCAGAAAATCGATCGATAACTTGTCTTTTAAAATCGCAATGTCGCTCGTGATCGCGGTCGCATTCGTGCTCTCCGCGCGCCACGCGCCCCCGTCTTGCGCCACGCCCGTCGCCGCGCCCGCAACCAAACCCGCCAGCATCACTCCCGCCACCGCGACAGAAATCATTTGTATTTTCATGCCCTTCAGCATGTCACCTACTCAATCTTTCCCGCAACCGGCCTGCTCGGCACTAGCCAATCGCGCTTGCTTTCTCACGAACCAGAATCTTTCGTCTTTTCAACCGCCCCGGTTTGAGTCTGGCGGTTGCTTCTCTCACTGGTTCTGAGCAAATACCAAAACACGAGGGTCATGCTCCCGGCTTCTGCCAGGTAACGAAGCAACCTGCTCCGCAAATAGCTATCGAGATTCCCGTGAACGGGAGCATCCTCAATAAACCAAATCGCCGAGAGAAGGAACCATGCTACGTTATAGCCGCCGAGGACAAGCACCTTAAGCTTTCGAGTAACTTTCATACTTTCCCCGAGCTAACCCAACCTCTCGATCAAAATCGGGAATCTGAGTTGGCATAGGCGCCAACCGAGAACGCCAACCTGACAGCTGAAGGCTGAGGGCTGACAGCTGCTTTCCTACCATCCCAAAACATACGCAAACACTAGCGGCGCCACAATGCTCGCGTCGCTCTCGATAATGAACTTCGGCGTCTTCTCGCCCAGCTTGCCCCACGTAATCTTCTCATTCGGCACCGCGCCCGAGTACGACCCGTAGCTCGTCGTCGAATCCGAAATCTGGCAGAAGTACGCCCACAGCGGCACATGCTCGCGCTGCAAATCCTGGTGCAGCATCGGCACCACGCAAATCGGAAAGTCGCCCGCGATCCCTCCGCCAATCTGAAAAAATCCCAGCGGCGTTTTGGCCGTCGTCTCCGTGTACCACTCCGCCAGCTCCATCATGTATTCAATGCCCGTCCGCACCGTGTGCACCTTCTTCACGTCGCCCGTGATGCAGTGCCCCGCATACATATTTCCCAGCGTCGCGTCCTCCCAACCCGGCACAAACATCGGCAGATTTTTCTTCGCCGCCGCCAGCAGCCAGCTATCTTTCGCATCGATCTGGTAGCTCTTTTCGAGCACACCCGACAGCAGAATCTTGTACATGAACTGGTGCGGGAACCACCGCTCCCCGGCCTTGTCCGCCTTCACCCACTCCGCCAGCACCTCGTTCTCAATCCGCCGCATCGCCTCCATCTCGGGGATGCAAGTATCCGTCACGCGATTCATATGCCGCTTCAGCAGCGCCGCCTCGTCGGCCGGCGTCAGGTCGCGATAGCCCGGCACGCGCTCGTAAAAGTTGTGCGCGACAAGATTGAACACGTCCTCTTCGAGGTTCGCCCCCGTGCAGCAGATCCCATGAATCTTGTCCTGCCGGATCATCTCCGCCAGCGAGAGCCCCAGCTCCGCCGTGCTCATCGCCCCGGCAATCGTCACAAACATCTTGCCGCCATCCGCCAGCAGCTTGTTGTACGCCTCTGCGGCATCCACCAGTGCCGCGGAGTTGAAATGACGATAGTGATGCTTGATGAATTCAGTAATCGGCGCCATATCTCTTTTTCACCCCAAATTTCCAACCTACCACAGCAAAACCGACCCTCTGTGAATCATATAAAAGTGAAGCGCCGGTCTCCTGACCGGCCGTCGTGCGGGCGTCCTCGCCCGCACCATCGCTCCTTCAAAAATCTCGCTCCATCTCGCCACCTACCGGTAGTACACTAACCGCGAAACTTTCCCACGGAGGCCACTCCATGTCTCACAAAACTATCCTCTCTGTCCTCCTTTTCGTCGTCGCCGTTCCAGCGGCCGTCGCCCAATCCTCCGCCGACGCCTGCTCTCTTCTCACCCAGGCTCAGGTCTCCGCCGCCGTCGGCGCGCAGGTCGGCGCGGGCGTCTATGTCACGCCCACCTTCACGGCCACCTGCACCTGGACCGCTCCCGGCAAAATCGTCACCTTTATGACCGAGAGCACCAGCGCCTTCCAGTCCGGCAAAACACCCATCAGCCCAATCATGCAGATCGTTCCTGCCCCGGGCATCGGCGACGACGCCTATTACGTCGTCGTGAACACTATCGTCATGCTTTACACCAGGAAGGGCACCGTCGCATTCAAGACGAGCATCTACAGCAAGCTGCGTATAGCCACGCTCGAATCCATGGAAAGCAAGCTCGCTCAGCAGGTTGCAAGCGAACTGTAGCTTTTGGACAAATCGCGGGCACCAATGCCCTGACATTTCTGTCGACAAAAACTCTTTTTCAAAAACAACTTACAGTACCCCGCATCTAGTCTCCGGCAAGAGGAGGCACCGCTATTACCATGGCTCTCATCTGTTGAAAGGAAGCAAGGAGGATCGGAAATGACAATCAAGTGGCTTGCTCTTCCAATAGTGGCGATGGCAGTGTACGGGTTCGGAACTTCTTCATCGAAAGCATATGCTGCTGCCCCACAGGCTACGGTATACGTTCAGGATCACGGCGGCTGGGACACGCCTCCGGCCGAATTTCGCGATGTGCAGCGGCAGGGTTTTCACGGTGGCGTCGAAGGCGCTCGCAAGGACTTCGATCATCATCGTGCGCCCAACGTCAACGGACGCAAAGAATACAGGCATCCGCATGTGGATCCATCGGCGCGTGACGATTACCGCGAAGGTTTCCGCCGCGGATACAACGTGGCCATGCAGCACCTGCAAGGTGCCACACCTCAATAATCCCGATCTACCCGACCGATAAGTTCGCATCGGCTGCATCGGTGAGCCCGGATCGAGCAATTGAAAACGAAACCCCGGCTCTCGCGGGCCGGAGAATTTGTTTTATTGAGTGCGGGCTTTAGCCCAAGATGGAGAGGGCAGAAGTTTTCAGGCTCCTTAATTCCGACGCAGCAAACACTCCGGCCGTCAGGCCCCGGCTGCCCCGCTTTCCGACGAGCGGCCGTCCGCGTCAGCCGTGAATGATCCTGGAATTCAACGCAGCATGCTAAGAAGCCTCGTGTCAGCGCACGAGTTTACTCATGCCGTAACCCTCTGCGAAGAAGCCTCTTATCAGGGAACGACTTTACTCATGCCGTTACTTCTGCGACGAAGCATCGTATTAGGGAACGACTTTTCTCATGCCGTAACCCTCTGCGAAGAAGTCTTGTATCAGGGCATGAGTTTACTCATACCGCAAGCACGGCAAAAAACGCTCGCGGGTTTCAGCCCGCGGAAAAACTCGATTTCTCAAAAAGCGTGAAAAATGAATCGCGCCAGGATGACCCAGGAACGATCCGCGAGGGTTGGTCGATGGTTTTGCATCCCCCAAATTTCGCTCTTTCGCTGTCCTTTTGGAGTTTTTCCGCAGCCTGTTTAGCCACTGAGGGAAAGTTCTTTCAAACCGACCCACAACCACCAAAGTGAATCGCAAACAGTCAAAAGTGCCCCACTCAATCAATCGACGGCATTCCATATCCTGCCCTGCCCCGCCGCGCCTTCCTGCTATCCTGCCCGGCACCTTCCCGCAACGCCAAGCCCGCGTCAGCGGGCAAAAGAAGGTAGCCCCAGGCGCAAGCCTGGAGTCAGTCGATACAGACAAGATCAAAAGCCCGCGTCAGCGGGCGAAAGAACTCATCGATTGTTTTCTCTCTGTTCTCTTTTCTGTCTTTCTACTCCCTACTGGCTACTCCCTATTCCCTGTTCCTCTTTAAACCCCTCCCGCAGCCGCTTCCACGTCGTCTCCAGATCTTCCGGCAATATGCGCGTCTCAGCCACGGTGGTCGTAAAGCTCGTGTCGCCAATCCAGCGCGGCATCGCGTGCATATGAATATGTCCAGCCACGCCCGCCCCCGCAGCCTGGCCAACATTCATTCCAAAGTTGAACCCGTGCGGCTTGTAGACCCGGTCAAGAACACGTTCAGTCCGTTGCGCCAGATCAATCAGCTCGTGCGCAGTCTCTGCCGGCAGCGCGGCCAGCCGGTCAAGGTGCGCGTAGGGCATCACTAGCACATGTCCTGACGTGTACGGGAACGCGTTCAGGCAAATGAAACAATGCTTCCCGCGCAGAACCAGCCCGCCTGCGGCCTCAGCCTTGTCGCGATCCATTCCGTTCGCAATCGCGTAGTCAATCGACGCCATCAGATTGCAGAACACGCAGCCCAGATCGCCCGGCCACGCATCCAGAGCTTTAGGCACGCCGCGCCGTTCCGCCGTCTCCGCCGCGGTGATGTAGGCATAACGCCATGGTGTCCAAAGGTGATCCATCCCAGTCCTATCCAGTCCGGCCCTATCCAGCAAATTCAATCCAGCGGTGCCCGATCCAGTATAGAGGTGTTCTCGTGTCCGGTTTTGTCCTGTTCTTACGAACGCACCCCGTTTTTTCCCGACCCGCATGGTCCGGTAGTGGATCTGTTTGGATGTGCTTTGAGGGACTCGACTTCAAAGCCTGCCCTGAGCGTAGTAGGGTGCCCTATATTGCGTCGAACCAATGAAGCTTCAGCCCCTGAGGGAGGGTTCTTCCAAACTGACCTACTACTCCTTGTCCTCATTTGTAGAACCCCTTCGTCCCAATTTCAACAGCCAACCTCCTGGCCACTCCGCAAGCGAATTCGCGCCATCGCCACGCACCTCATCCCGCCAAGCCGCCCCTGACTCATTTGTTTCGACCTGCTCGATTGACGCTCGATTGCCGAGGTTGCTACACTAACGATGTAGCTTCCTGCGCGGATTCCAGCAGTGAGTTGCGGCCGCCCTCCCAGCATGCCGTTGCCTGCCGGCGTTTCCCAAGGAAACCCGCCGTGTTTCACCCCAATGCATCTATATGGGGACGGCGCTTCCTTTGGATGACATCACCGGCGCGTCACGCGGCGCGAGGGCAAGTCAAGGGACTGAAGGCGACCGGAACGCGGAATTTCAGCGTGGGGGCCACCCAGCGTTCAGAGCAATCTGGAGCAATTCATCGCTGGAGCATGCAGTCCCGGAGCAGCCCGTAATGGCAAACGTCCTCAATCCCGAAACCGAGAGCATAACCCTGAACATCGAATTGGAAACCCCAACCATTGACCCTGCGACGGAGCTTGAATCTCTGCCGAGCGAAGCTCTACCGAGTATCGCCCAGCCGTCGCCTGAATCCACGTCCAACCTCTCCACATCGAGTATTGACAATACCGAAGTTGTCGATCGAACCTCCCTGGACGCCGATGCCCCAACCGAGCCTGCAGCCGAGCAAAAGCCTGCGGCGGAAGCCGCCGTCGAGTCCGCGCCCGCAGTAGTCGCCGAAACGCCTGCGCCAGTAGCCCCGGCCTCTGTTGCCACTCGTGCCGCCACTACTTCTGCCGAGCCTGCCGACGATTTCTCTGAGGCACTCGCCGCATTCGAGCGCGAGCAGGCCGCCGAGGCCGCTGCCGTCGAGGCTTACGGAGACAAGGTCGTCTCAGGCAAAGTCGAAAAGCAGACCGAAAAGTATCTGGTCATCGATCTTGGCCTCAAGTCCGAGGGCCTCATTCCTCTCGATCAGGTGCTCGACCATACCGGCGCCGTCAAGTTCCAGCCCGGCGACATCATTGAGGTTGTCATCGAGCGCGAGGAGGCCGAAGGTGGCTACCTTGTCAGCTATGAGAAGGCCCAGCGCCTTCGCGTGTGGGACACCATCGAGAAAGCCGCGAACGACAAGACGCCCGTCACCGGCACCGTTGTCAGCCGCGTCAAAGGCGGCCTCACCGTCGACATCGGCATCAAGGCGTTTCTGCCCGGCTCGCAGCTTGAGATCCGCCCCGTGCGCAATCTCGATACCTATCTCGGTCAGCAGATTGAAGTCCGCGTCATCAAGCTCAACAAAAAGCGTGGCAACGTCGTCGTCAGCCGCAAGGAACTCCTCGAGGAAGATCAGAACTCCAAGCGCTCCGCCACCATGGAGCACCTCGCCGAAGATGCCATCCTCACCGGCACCGTCAAGAACCTCACCGATTACGGTGCGTTTGTTGACCTCGGCGGCATCGACGGCCTGCTTCACATCACCGACATGAGCTGGGGACGCCTCACCCACCCCCGCGATCTCGTCAACGTCGGCGATGAGATTCAGGTCAAGGTTCTCAAGTTCGACAAAGAAAAGCAGCGCGTCTCGCTCGGCTTCAAGCAGTTGACGCCCGACCCATGGCTCGACGCCACGGAGCGTTATCCCGTCGGTGCCAAAGTTCACGGTCGCGTCCTTTCCGTCACTGACTACGGCGCGTTCGTTGAGCTGGAGCAGGGCATTGAAGGCCTGGTTCATCTCTCTGAGATGACCTGGTCCAAACGCCTCAAGCATCCCTCCAAGCTCGTCAAGCCCGGCGACGAAGTTGACACTGTCGTGCTCAGCGTCAATCCCGCCGACCGTCGCATCTCGCTCGGCATGAAGCAGCTTCTCGATAACCCCTGGGAAAGCCTCACCGACAAATACCCCATCGGCGCACTCGTCGAGGGCCGCGTTCGCAACCTCACTGACTTCGGCGCCTTTGTCGAAATCGAGGATGGTATTGACGGCCTCGTCCACGTCTCGAACCTCAGTTGGACCAAGCGCGTCAAGCACCCCTCTGAAATCGTCAAGAAGGGCGAAAAGGTCAAGGCAGTTGTCCTCGGCGTCGAGCCGCAGAATCGCCGCCTCTCGCTGGGCATCAAGCAATTGCAGCCCGATGTCTGGGAGAGCTTCTTCGCCACCCACCACGTGGGCGACATCGTTCACGGCAAAATTCTGCGCACCGCGCAGTTCGGCGCTTTTGTCGAAATTGCCGAGGGCGTCGAAGGTCTCTGCCACATCTCAGAGGCCGGCGATCCCGTCGACGGCCACTCTCCGCTTGAGCAGGGTCTGGAGCACGACTTCAAGATCATCAAGATCAACGTCGAAGAAAAAAAGGTCGGCCTCAGCATGCGCACATCTGAAAGTCATGAAGCCGCCCGTCCCGCCGGCGTAAGCTCCAGCTCCGGACAGGACTCGAGGTCAGACTCGAGGCAAAACTCCAGGCGTGACCAACCGCACAAACAGCCAGTCTCCAGCTCCACCACCACGCTCGGCGACCTGGTCAACTGGCGCAAGGGCGAACGCTAAACCGCTCTGGTCTCAGGCAGCCTTCTCTTGCCTGAAAAATGGGTGCCCCCGGCCTCGATTCTGAGACCGGGGGAAGCACGAACCACAATCCCGGACGCGCTGACCTGCCTTTCTGTTCCCTATTCTCTATTCCCTGTCTTTCTGTCATCCCGAGCGAAGCGTTTCTCAGCGGAGCCGAGGGACCTGCTTCTGTCCTTCGCTTAGCACCGCCTCGCTGGTCTTATTTGGAGGCCGGGGCAGGCAGCCCAAGTCGCTCGAAATGTTCAACTTTGTGCGACCTGGACCCTGCGAAATGGTCGCTCAAAGTTTCACAAGAAGCTCCCAGCGGTCGTTTAAAGCTTCGCGAATCCCTGAAGTCTCGCGCATCATCGACTGGTGCGCCAGGTAATTTCCTGAAACAGGGGTAAATGGTCGCTCAGAATTTCGCATTTCGAGGGAAATGGTCGCGAGTAATTTCACGAATAGCGTGTTAGCGCACGCCTGGCGGGCCTTTCGGCGCGCTTAAGTGGCCTTACCGTGCTATTTTTGCCCGATTTTGCGCGCTGTCCCGTCCTCGCTGTCATCCTGAGCGAGCGGAGGCCGGAGTCGAAGGACCTGCATTTTGGAATTCTGGCTAGGGTGGGATAGCACGAACCAAATGTTTGCCGAATGTCATCCCGAGCGAAGCGTTTTTCAGCGGAGCCGAGAGCCTGCCGCTCGCCTTATCAGACGACGGTGGCCTCGTTAATCACTTCACGTAGGCCCGCACACGTGATACAAACTCTTTAAAAGTGCTTCTTAGACTCCCAAGGCGGGCCAACAGATCCAGCCCCCAAAAGGCTGGCCCGCTCCCGCCGCTGCTCAAGTGGCCAGGAGGCAAGCGCTGGCTAGCGGACGAGCTCTTAAGAACTTTCCCCGTCGAAGCGAAAAGATATTTCGAGCCATTCCTGGGTGGCGCCGCGATTTTCTTTGCGTTTCGTCCGGAGCGAGCAACTCTCTCAGACGCAAATCCTGAATTGGTGAACTGCTACATCCAGGTCAGAGACCACCCTGAGCGGCTACTGCGGGCGTTAAGCCGCCTCCGCAATACAAAAGCGAATTATTACAAGGTTCGTAGCCAAGAGCCCACGGACCCTGTCGAGCGAGCCGCTCGCTTTCTGTTCTTGACAACGCTGTCCTTTAACGGCATTTTTCGCCAGAACCTTCATGGCGTATTTAACGTTCCTTACGGCAGAAAAACACACTTAAACCCCGCAGATCGGGGAGCGATAATCGCAGCAAGCAAAGGACTTCATGGGAAGACGATCATTTGTGAGGATTTTGAGAAGGCAACTGAGCTCGCTATGAGCGGCGACCTCGTTTACTTCGATCCACCTTATACAGTGGCCCATGGAAATAACGGTTTCATAAAGTACAACGCAAAGATCTTTAGCTGGGATGACCAGGTTCGACTAGCAAAGACCGCCCAAAGGCTTTCAGAGCGCGGGTGTTTCGTTTTTGTCAGCAACGCCGATCATGAGTCAATTCGTTCTCTGTACCGTGGCTTTCATTTGAAAGTCCTTCAGCGCCACTCAAAGATCGCAGCATCCAGCGCTTTTAGAAAAGCGATCACTGAATGCTTGTTTTTCAATGCCGAGGTGATTCGTGGAACAAATTCAAAACATACATGAGCGAGATACGCTCTCGAGCCTAGCACGAAGTAAATCGCGCGATTACGAATCGAAGACTGTTAATCGAAAGATGCTGGACGAGTACCTCCCCACGGGCTGGGAGGAGGACAAACCCAACCTCAGATCGGTGCGCCTGAAGCGACCGAAATCTCAAGGAGTTCTCCTCGAGGATAGAGTCTGGACTCTCATGTACAAACTAGGTTTCTCCTATTTGTCTGGAGAAAAGGGCGCGCAGCTTATCCTAAACCCAAAAGAGACAGACGGCCCGAAAAGTCAGATTGACGTAGTTGCCATCGACGAGGACGTCGCAGTTGCCATTGAATGCAAGGCGTCTTCCAGCTTTGCAAAGCGGCCCAACTTTATTGAAGAGCTCGCGAAGCATGGACAGACCCGACCGCGATTCGCAGTAGCTATCCGATCCGATTTCCCCACGGAAGCGAGCCGCCAACCCGTCCTCGCCATGTTTCTAAAAAATGCGGACCTGTCTGACAACGATCAGATTCGGTCCAAGGAAGCAAACGTCGCGCTGTTCGATGAAAGCGATCTGAATTATTACGAGGGCCTAGCGAGCCACCTGGGTCCGGCTGCAAAATATCAATTTCTCGCAGATTGTTTACCCGGGAAACCGATTTCGGGCCTCAGCATAAATGTGCCAGCCGTAAAAGCCAAGATGGGCGGACACAATTGCTACACGTTCTCCGTATCCCCGGAATACCTACTCAAGATCGCGTATGTCTCTCATCGCCTCAAGGGTCACGCATCCGACGTGGATACTTATCAGCGAATGATGACCAAATCCCGGCTCAACAAGATCCGAGAATACATCAATGAAGACGGCATATTTCCGACAAACATCGTCATCAACCTCGAAAAGGGAGCGGTCAACTTCGACAAGGCACATCAGGACGACAGAGAGAATAACAACCTCGACGTCGGCATTCTCGGGTGGCTTAAGATCAAGCCGGCGTATAAGTCGGCATGGATAATCGACGGTCAACACCGGCTCTACGCCTATTCTGGCCTCGAACGCGCGGGGAAGTCGCGCGTCGCAGTCCTTGCGTTCGAAGGCCTCGCTCCCAGCAAACAGGCCCAACTCTTCATTGACATCAATGCCAAACAGAAACACGTCAAACAATCCTTGCTGCTCGAGCTCTACGCCGAGTTGCACTGGGATTCTGACAAGATTGCCGAGAGGGTAAGCGCGGTCATCTCTAAGGCAGTCCAAGAACTTGGCGCAGATAAGAAATCCCCACTGTATGGCAGGGTCCAAACCGCCGATGACTCCAAGAACGAAATCCGCTGCATATCAATCACGGGGCTATTCGGTGCACTCGATCGCAGCGATCTTTTTTTGGCGTCTATGAAAGGAGACCAAGTCCTTGAATACGGGCCGCTCTGGGCAGGAACGAACGAGAAGTCCTTTAAGCGGACCGTCCTAGTACTGGAAGAATGGTTCTCCTTCATTTGTAAGCCAGTATGGGATTGGTGGGAAAAGGGCTCAAGCGAGGGCGGGGGGCTAGCAATGAACGACCCCATTACAGCCTGCGTGGTCGCATTGCGAAGCGTGATGGGACACCTAGAAATGGGCAAACTTCGTCTTCGGGACCTTAGCCCCGACGAGTTGGTCGCCATCCTAAAGCCATTCGGGGAAACGATTGGCATGTATCTAGCGAACCTCACTGAAGATGAACGGAAGGTGTTCAGAGACAAACGAGGCGTGCAGGGACAAACCTGGAGACGAAGGCAATATGAAAAAGCAATAAGGGTGAAGTTTCCAACATTTAACCCAGACGGTCTTGACCAGTACATCGAAGGCGAGAAAGCGCAAACGACGCAAAGGGCCAAGCAATCAATCGATCATATCGAGACGATGCTGCAGACCCTGATCTTGGAAGAGCTGAAAAGAGAATGCGGCCCAGAAGAGACCGAGTGGTGGCTGGTCGGCATCCCCAAGACGGTCAGGTTGAAGGTTTCTCAAAGATGCGAAGACGATGACAACAAGCGCGCCGGTAAGGAGTTCTACTTCGATCTGATTGACTACAAACACATCGCTACATACTCGCAGAATTGGGCCCTTTTTGAGCCGATACTTGGTTTCGGCAAAGGCGGCAAAGAAAAGAAAATGGAATGGCTCGACTATGTCAACGAGAAACGTAAGCTGGTGGCTCACGCTTCGGCCTCCGTCGTTCTTCCCGTGCCGGATCTCGGCCGCCTACAAGAGATAGAAATGTGGCTCGATGGCCAGCTGAAAGGGACCAGTACGAAAGGGGACCCGCACCTGGGCGAAGTTGAACCCAGTTAAAATAGTTGGAGCAGCGAGCGGCCCGGCCCCGCTCGCGGAAACTGTCAATCCATATGATCTCCAACCGCCTGATTCCCCGTATCTTCCATTTGCCGATTATTTCCCGTCCCCGGCGCATACTCAAACCATGATCGCTGCGGCACAGATCGTCGGCCAGACTAGAAGTGCCCTGCATTGAGACTCAACAAATGGGCAGCATTGAAGAACCACAAATCAGGCCAAAACCTGCTTTGTATCAGGGCTCGGCTTTAGCCGTGCCGTAGAATTGGTCAAAAAAGGAACTGGGCTTTACAGGCTGCGGAAAAAGGCTTCTTTACGTTGGTATTGGGTTCCGGTGAAGCGCATTTTCTCGTTTTGAGCCTGTTCGGCATTGGTATTGCGG
>Ga0207933_1000054_pt1 | contig 107129 bp, 86 predicted proteins | sample NGESurdeep092012_4_FD_184488 | JGI IMG/M metagenome (GOLD analysis project Ga0207933, IMG submission 184488) | Arctic peat soil microbial communities from Barrow, Alaska - NGEE Surface sample F53-3 deep-092012 (SPAdes) | ecosystem: Environmental > Terrestrial > Soil > Wetlands > Peat ... | reverse complement strand
TTCCTGCCTAAAAAACCTTCCTTAGCCAGCCATTTTGAAACTGATAATTCTAAATCTTTACAACTTTCCCTGTAATTTTGTCTCGCTTATCTCGAACTCACGTTATTTAAAGGAAACAAGTAATTTTACATTTCTGATTTCACAAAAACAGGTAATAATTTTAAAGTATGAAAGAGGAATTTTTAAAAACATTATTTTTAAAACAGCAACAAAAAGAACAGGTTCCGGCAAACAAAGTGATTGCTAACTGGGCTTCAAAACTTATTTGCATTTTATATCCTGAAATGTCTAAATGTAGTTACCCTACTCTTGATGCAATTGATGAGGAAATGTCAAAATTACAAGTTGAATTAGCACACATCCTTGATGCAACAAAAGCCTGTTGTGACTGTGACCATACAAAAGTAAGTAAAGAATTTTTCAGGCAGTTGCCAGAAATATACCGGATGTTAAATACTGATATTGAAGCGATACACCTGGGCGACCCGGCAGCAAAAAATGAATTTGAAGTGATACGTGCTTACCCTGGTTTTTATGCCCTTTGTTTTTACCGGATAGCACATACTTTGCATGGGCTTGACGTTCCTCTTTTGCCTCGTATTCTTACTGAATTTGCACATAGCAAAACAGGTATTGATATTCATCCTGCTGCCCGTATAGGTGAGTATTTTATGATTGACCACGGAACGGGAATAGTAATTGGTGAAACCTCGGTAATTGGTAACCATGTAAAAATGTACCAGGGAGTTACTTTAGGTGGAATGAGCATTGATAAAAGCATGGCGATGCAGAAAAGGCACCCAAGTATTGAAGATAATGTAGTTATTTATTCGGGAGCCACCATTTTGGGCGGTGATACATTGGTGGGTGAAGGTTCTGTTATTGGTGGAAATGTTTGGCTTACTCAATCTGTTCCGCCGGGTTCGCTGGTTTACCAAAGCCCTCAGATAACTATTGTAGAAAATAAATTTATAAATAATAACGTGTAAATAAATGATGACAATTTTAGATGCTGTAGGAAATACGCCAATTGTAGAACTTCAAAGGCTGAATAAAAATCCAAATGTAAAAATATTTGCAAAACTGGAAGGGAATAATCCTGGTGGAAGTGTGAAAGACAGGCCTGCTCTCTACATGATAAAAAATGCACTCGGCCGTGGTGATATTGACATAGAAACAAAATTGATAGAAGCTACCAGTGGAAACACGGGCATTGCGCTGGCGCTCATGGCAAACGTTTATAACCTTACCATCGAATTGGTAATGCCTGAGAATTCAACCCGTGAAAGAGTATTAACCATGGAAGCCTATGGAGCAAAAGTTACCTTGAAAGAAAGTATAGAAGCATGCCGCGATTATGCGGATGAAAAGGCAGCAGGTGGAGAATATTTTTTACTGAACCAATTCGCAAATCCTGATAATCCTTTGGCACATTATAAAACTACCGGCCCTGAAATATGGAGGGATAGTAATAAGCAGGTTACTCATTTTGTAAGTTCGATGGGAACTACAGGAACCATCATGGGATGCTCCTCTTATTTAAAGGAACAAAATAAATCTATTCAAATAGTGGGTTGCCAGCCAACAGAAGGCTCTTCGATACCAGGAATAAGAAGATGGCCCAAAGAATACCTCCCAAAAATTTTTGACCCCCAAAAAGTAGACCGCGTTATAGACGTGTCGCAGCAGGAAGCAGAAGAAATCTGCAGGCAATTGGCCAAACAGGAAGGCATTTTTGCAGGCGTCAGCAGTGGCGGTGCAGCGGCAGCCGCATTAAAAATAAGCAAAGAATTAAAAGAAGGGATTATTGTATTTATCGCATGCGACCGGGGAGACCGTTATTTAAGCAGTGATTTATTTGGATAAAAACATTTTATAATCCCTTTTTAGCTACGCCATAATTTTTCTCTTTTTAGAAATAGAAATTAGCCTTATTTATTTGTTTACTATTTCTTCGATCACATTTCCAACATTTCCGTTGGGCATTTGAATATGAAGCAAAGCCGCCAATGTTGGCGAAATATCAGTCATGTGAATGGTGCGGTTGGAAGAACCTGGTTTGATATGCCATCCCATAAAAACTAAAGGAATGTGCGTATCATAAGGGTTCCAGTTTCCATGAGTTGTGCCAGAGCCAATATGCCCTTCATACCAACCTGGCTCGGGAATGATCATCACCGGGCCGCATCGTTTTGAATTATAGCCGTTGATGGTATAAGATTTGAAGGGTTCCGGAATGGGTGCTTCTCCGATATGATCGATATCTACAGCAAACTGGATACCGGGCTGTTTTTGCAAAAAAGAAACAGTTGCTTTTTTCACAGCATCATAATCAAGTTTGTTTTCATTTATTTTTTTCAGGTCAAAGCCAAAATGATAATTGATTGATGAAGAAATTAAGTTTTGTACACCGAATTGTTTTACAAGAAAATCATTTAGTGGTGCGTTTATCTTTTGTCCTACAAGATAATCTGCCGGAAGTCGATAATTCTGCATAAACCCAACTGCATGAGCCGCACCATGATCGGCAGTAAGAAATACCAGGTAATTTCCTTTTCCTACTTTTTGGTCTAAAAACTGAAAAAAAGCAGCAAAGTCTTTATCTAATCTTAAATAAGTGTCTTCTACTTCTATTGAATTTGGGCCATATTTATGCCCAACATAATCTGTAGATGCACAATTAATCGTAAGAAAATCAGTGGCCTCTCCATTGCCAAGGTCATATCCGTTTACTGCTGCTTTTGCAAAATCCAGGGTTAGTGTATTTCCAAAGGGCGTACTTCTAATGCTTCCATGGTCCTTACTATAAATATTTTTCATATCGTGCGGAAATACCGGTGCTTCTTCCCCGCTAAATTTTCCTTCCCATGTTACATTATCTGCCGTGCTCTGTGTGTAAGTATTAATGGGATAAAGTGTATTCCATCCTTTTGATACTAATTTTTCAGGTTCATCTGCTTCATTAAATTTTTTTACCCAGCCTGGTAATTCATTCATGTAATAAGTGCTGGTAATAAATCGTGACGAAGCATCATCAAACCAAAAAGCACCATTTGCCGTATGCCCGGCAGGCAATATTGATGCCCGGTCTTTTAATGAAACACCTACAATCCGCGACTTAAAATTGGTAGCAAGGCGAAGTTCGTCAGTAATAGTAGATACCAATAAATTATGCGGCGACATTTCTCCAACTTTGCCTGTTGTGCCTACGGATTGAACACTTGAATCCTCAGTGCAGTACGTGGCTTTTCCTGTTAGTTGATCTATCCAATCATTTCCAACAATTCCGTCAATCGCGGGAATAGACCCGGTAAAAATAACTGAATGCCCAACAGCTGTATAAGATGGCAAGTAATTGATCAAAGTATTTTCGCATGAAAAACCATCTTTTAATAATCTCTTGAAACCACCATTTTCATAACGGTCATAATACCGGTAAAGGTAATCCCAGCGCATCTGGTCTACTACAATGCCCACCACTAATTTTGGTTTTTGATTTGTTTTTATTGGTTGGGCTAAAAGAAGATTATAGGATATTGTAAAAATGATAAAGAGGTAAAATTTTTTAAGCATATTTTTCTAATAAAGATAAGGCCCTTTGAGGATTCGCCATTAACGATTCGCCAAATATTGTACTTTTGCGCACAATTAATCAATAAAAAATTACAATGATGAATGATCTTTTTGAAAAGATGATGAAAGACGCTGGGCCATTAGGCTCGCACCTGAAAAGAGCTCATGGGTATTTCGCATTTCCCAAGTTGGAAGGTGAACTGGGAAACAGAATGATTTTTAGAGGAAAAGAAAAAATAGTCTGGAGTTTAAATAATTACCTGGGAATCGTAAACCATCCTGAAGCACGAAAAATTGATTCTATCGCTGCCGAAAAGTGGGGAATGGGAAATCCGATGGGCTCCAGGATGATGAGCGGAAATACTGCTATGCACGAAGAATTGGAAAAAGTGCTTGCGGATTTTGTTAGCCGCGAAGATGCGATGCTTCTCAACTTTGGTTACCAGGGTGTTATGAGTTGTATTGATACGCTGGTTAACCGCCATGATGTAATTGTGTATGACGGAGAAGCGCACGCCTGTTTGGTTGATGGCGTTAGGCTTCATTTGGGTTATAGTTATACATATAAACATAATGATCTTGAAGATTGTGAAAAGCAGCTACAGCGTGCGGTAGCAATGGCTAATAAAACCGGAGGAGGAATTCTTGTAATTACAGAAGGGGTTTATGGCATGAGCGGAACGCAGGGAAAGATCAAAGAAATAGTAGCGTTAAAGAAAAAATACCCTTTCAGGATTTTGATTGATGATGCACATGGATTTGGATCAATGGGGCAAACTGGCGCTGGCGCAGACGAAGCCCAGGGTTGCCAGAAAGATGTGGATTTGTATTTCAGCACTTTTGTAAAAAGTATGGGAAGCATCGGTGCATTTATTGCCGGTAAAAAAGCGGTTATTGATTATTTGCGCTATAATGTACGTTCACAAATATTCGCAAAAAGCCTTCCTCTTGTTGTAGTTGAGGGCATGCTTACAAGGATGAAAATGCTAAAAACGATGCCCGAATTAAGAGAGAAATTATGGCACATCGTAAATAAGTTACAAGCGGGATTAAAAGAAAAGGGATTTGATATTGGAGGCACCAACAGCCCTGTAACTCCCATATATATGAAGGGCGGATTACCTGAAGCAACTAACATGGTTGTTGATATCCGGGAAAATTATAACATCTTTTGTTCTGTGGTAGTTTATCCTGTAATTCCTAAAGGTGAAATTATTTTCAGGATTATTCCAACAGCAGCTCATACTGATGAAGATGTTGATATTACATTAAAGGCATTCGAGGAAACCAAGAAAAAATTAGATGCAGGAGAATATAAGGCTGAAGATATTCCGGATATGTCTGATGCATGTTATGCTCAAAGTACTGTGGCTTAAAAAAACCGGGCTTCAAACGAAGCCCGGACAATTAAAACCTTAACCATTAATCTTAAAATCTATAACGTAAACTTTAAATCAGAGTTCTATTTATAAGTAGAAAAACCATTTAAAATGGTTGCTTCATAAAGTGTGAAAATTTGTTATAATTGAAAGCCTCTTAGAACAATCCAAAATAAGAAAGACAGTTATTTGTTGCTTTACTGCTATTACAAAATTGGGGTACCGTAAAAAATAGCTATAAAAAGAATTTAATCATTTCTTATTGGTAATAGAGATTACTTTCAATTTCTTCATCAATCCAACAAATCAGGCCTTCTTTCCTTGGTTCTTTCAAAAGATTTTTCAGTTCGCCATTCGTCAATTTTTTTATGATTTCCACTCATTAAGATTGCCGGTACTTTCCAATTTCTAAACTCTTCGGGGCGTGTATAAACCGGGGGAGCTAATAAATTATCCTGGAAAGAATCGGTGAGAGCTGATGTTTCATCATTCAAAACTCCCGGTATTAATCTTCCAATAGCATCTGCCAAAACAGCTGCACCCAATTCGCCGCCACTTAAAACATAGTTTCCAATGGAAATTTCTTTGGTGATAAAATGATCGCGCACTCTTTGGTCAATTCCTTTATAATGCCCACAGACCAGCAATAAATTTTTTTTCAAGGATAAATGATTCGCCATTTTTTGGTCAAATATTTCACCATCAGGAGTAAGGAAAATAATTTCATCATAATCCGTTTTTTCTTTGAGCGATTCAATCGCATTTACCAATGGTTCAACCATCATAACCAAACCCGCACCTCCGCCAAACTGGTAGTCATCTACCTGGCCATGTTTATAATTCGTGTAATCCCGCAGGTCGAAAATATTTATTTCCAGCAAATTTTTTTCTTTTGCTCTTTTCAAAATAGAATGCGCAAAAAAACTTTCCAATAATTTCGGAACGATGGAAAGAATATCAATTTTCATTGATCAAGTTTAATTAGGTTATAAATTTGGATTCATCATTCGCTAAATAAATCATCCAGGTTTCTTTTTTCTTTTTTAGTTGGCCGCCCTTGCTTGCTTTTTCTTTTTCCGGTATTAAAAACAAAAGCGCTTGATTGTATTTTATTAATTGTTTCTTCAGGGGAAAGGTCAGAATAATGTTTGATGGCATCTTCATATTTCATACGGCTATGGAGTAAAGCGGTAACTTCGATTACCCATTTTTTATGTTCGGTTTTTATTTCACATTGATCTCCTAAAGCTACTGTTTTAGCTGGTTTTATGTTGGTTCCGTTGCATTTTACTTTTCCTGAATTACAGGCATCCGCCGCTAAAGTTCTTGTTTTAAAAATTCTTATCGCCCATAAATATTTATCAATTCGTAATTTTTCTTTTTCTGCCATGCCCAAATTTATTTCATTATAAAGTTTTAATTGTTTGCAGGCTAAATAAAATATAAAGCCAAAACTGAGTTTTCAATTTTTAATAATCTAAGTGATTGATGAAACAAAAATAAATTGTTTAATTTCAATTTATGTTTTTAAAAGATGTTATAAATATTGATAAAGAAATTTTGCACGGAACGCCGGTTTTTAAAAATACACGTATTCCAGTTCAAACTTTATTCGATTATCTTGAAGAAAGTTCCCTTGAAGAATTCTTAAAGGGTTTCCCATCTGTTTCACGCCGACAAGCGGAAAAGGTAATTGAATTTGCCGGCCGGCTAATTAATAACGCTCCATTAGAATATGAAGATATTACTTGATGAGAATATTGATGTGAGATTTAAAAATCTCTTCGATCCTAATGTTCATGCAGTATTTACAGTAAAAGATAAGAAATGGTGTGGTATTAAAAATGGGATGCTTTTAAAACTTTTGAAAGAAAATTCCTTTGATATTTTTATTTCGGTAGATAAGAACTTGCCTTACCAACAAAACGCGAAAGACTTACCAGTTCTGATAATTATTTTAAATATAAAGAGAAACGTATTAGGGAGTATATCTAAATTGTACCCAGAGGTCCTTCTATTAATTTCAAAAAAACAAAAAAATAAAATTTTTGTTTTAGAAGAATTCTAAAATATAGTTGCTAAATAAATCAGATTAGAAATCTTTAAATTTTGTTGGTTTACTATTAATTTGAACAAATATATTTCGCCATTCTATCAATAGGAATCACCTGATAATATTTATAGCAAAATTATTGTTTAGCAATTTCTGCCTCTGGGTTTTTTAAAAAAACATCTTTACATTCTTTAGAACAAAAGCCATAAATTTTTCCATTGTAATGCGCAGTATCTTCAACGCCGGCAGAAAGCGGCATTCCGCAGTTTAAATCTTTTTTTGAAGCAAAAGTTATATTTACAAAATTATTTACAGGTGCTTCAATGCTATCAATTTTTTTTAAATTTTCAGCACTGGGTTCTTTTTGAGAATTACTGCTACAGGCAGCTAACAGAATTGAAATAACAAGAAATTTTTTCATATTCTGCAAAGTTAGAATTTTGAAATTATTTTCTTTGTTAAGAATTAAAATGAAGATATTCTTAGCCTTCCAATCAATAAATTAGTTAGCAAATTTTTTCAATACTGAATTTAAAAATCAAAAATTTAATAACTCAGCCCAAAGCCAAATTTATATAAGGGTTCTTTTGAATCATAAGGGACATCTTCTTTTTGATTGCGCACCGCTTCCATTGAGGAAGGCAACTCAATGGGCAAATGGCCGCCTGGCTTGTATTTGCCAAAAATAACATCTAATACTGCTGCATCGCTGGCACCAAAATCTCCCAGTAACCCTTTAGCATTCGCACTTATATCCGGAATTACTGCGGGCCTGTCAAGATAGATATCAACAATAGTTGGAACCGTTTTTAATATAGCCAGGATGCTATCTTTTTGTTTGCCTTTGAAATCAAGGTCTCCATGATGAAACATTTTAGCCATCGGAATATCTGATGTAACCGGGTACCAGGGCGTACTTAAACGGATAATTGCAATATCGGCTTCTGATGGTTTGCTCACTACTGTTCCATATTTTGCGGCTGTAGCTGAATCAATATTTTTTACATAAATTTTTAATGAATTTATTTTCAGAGGCAATATTTTATTTTGCTGGCCTGGAAGGGTACTATTTTTTAATAAAACCATAGCCCTTCTTTGAGATTCTTCGCCTGCTTTTACAAATTCTGGTTTTCCAACTATTTGTGAAGCTTTTGAAGCATCGATATAAGGATCATCAAATAGGCCCAACTCGAATTTTAACTGCAACAACCTGGTAACGGATGAGTCAATTCTTTTCTCACTTATCTTTCCATCTTTTACCAATTGCACTAATACTTCAGGAATATTTTCGCCGCCAAACTGATCCACTCCTGCATCAATAATTTTTTCAACACGTTCAGGGATTGTTAGATTTTCTACGCCCCAGGCGCGTGCAGGCCAAACAATATTTCCTAAATGTGTGTCAGTAACCAACCCCCAATCGGTACAAACAATTCCATCATAATGCAATTGATTTCTCAATAAACCTGTAATGATTCCTTTGTTATAAGAAAACCCTACATGCTCATGCGCAGAATCCATTGGAACGCCATAGTAGGGCATCATAGCGGTAGTATGCGCAGCAATAGCTGCCTTAAAAGGTATTAAATGATAATCAAAATTATTTCCTGGGTATACTTCACCTTTTTGGAAAGGAAAATGCGGGTCAAGGCCATCAAATTGTGGGCCGCCACCTGGAAAATGTTTGGTCATTGTAGCCACGCTTTGAGCGCCTAAAGTATTTGTTTGAAAACCTTCAATATATGCGGTTGACATTCTTGCGGAAAGATTGGCATCTTCGCCAAAAGAGCCTGCAATCCTTGGCCAGCGGGGTTCCGTTGTTGGACCAACCTGGGGATGCAACGCTTCGCGTATACCAACAGCAAGGTATTCCTGCCGGGCATCATTGGCAAACTCACGTGTCAGGCTGGTATCGTTAATTGCAGCAAAGCCCAACGGCTCGCACCATTGAGAAAATGAGGCGGCACTCATTGCAAATACATTTTTAGTAAAATGGCTACGCGGATCAGAGGCGATTGTCATAGGTATTCCTAACCTTGTGGAATCTTCAGCATATTTCTGCATACTATTGTACCATTTTGCCAGCATATCTACCGAAGGGATAGCCCAAAGATTAAAATTATTCATTTTTTTATCCCTCATCAATCCTAAAGCGTTGGGCGCAAAGGCAAACATCCCTTTGCCGGGTTTATCTTCAATACTTCCATCATCGTTTATTCTTGCTCCATTGATAAACATCATTCCGGCTTTTTCTTCGATTGTCATTTGAGAAAGAATATCTTTTATTCTTGCATCTACCGGTTGGCGGCTGTCTTCATAAATATCCAGTTTTCCGTTTTTATTCAGGTCGCGGAAAGTGAAGCCATCAGCAGTTATTAGATGGTCCGAATTTTCTTTAACTGTAGCAGGAATTGAATTTTTTTCTTTGGATTGGCAGGATGAAATGGCGATGCAAAAAGCTACAGGCATTAAATAAGCAATGAAGGGTTTTATTTTATTCATAGAAATGGTTTTTGGGAATTTGCTATTAAAAAAAGATAAATATAGTAATTGTGTATGATTTTGTTTTACCATTCATCATCTGTTCTGGCCTCAGAGATTTTATTGTTGGTGCGAGTATCACACGCATACATTGAACTACATAACTATTTGAGTAAAGCAATAGTTTTAAAATAGAAATCAGTGGTATTTATTCGTTTACTGCTTATTTAGCAGAATCGGATGGATTATCAACCGCATCGCCCATCGCCGCCCCAGAAATATTATGTTCCTTTATTGCTCTTTTTTCACATACTTTACAAAGCTCTGAAATGCCTTTACTTCCCCAGGCCTGCTTAACGGTTCCCTCTGACATTCCTGCGTGCCCTTTAATTGTATAGCAATCCTGGTAAAGGTGGTATTTGTGGCCTTCAGGTGTCCAATAAACAAGGTCGTTTCCCAGGTTAATTGCCCTTACAGAGTCAGTTTGAGCATTAATCTGGCTGGTATATTGCTCGATAGAAGGCGGATTAAAATCAACACCGGTAATTCCTGCAATCAATAAAGCGACTATGCCAATAGCACCTGCTATACCTTTAGTTTTTCCGTCAAGGTTTTTGTTGGTGAAAATGAAAATTACCAAAGGTAAAAAGGAGAGTACTCCCATTATAGCGCCGAGCTGGCTTTGAATAAAAAATTTTGCCTTGTCTTTATCTGAAGATGGGTCCAGGCGGTTTGCTTTTTTCCAGAGCAATGAACCCGTTATGGATAATGCCAGAATTACTACTATAGCAATTATTAGCAAGGTTAATTTTTCGTTGTGTAATAATTTTAATATGGCATAAACTTCACCTGCTATTGCTAAAATCCATGCAAGAAAAGCAAAGAGGCGTAACTGTTTTGCGGTGCCTTTATTTTCGGCACTGGCTTCAAAAACTTTTGGATCTGTCATAATTTATATTTTTTGAGGTCTTTATAAAAATAGCGGATTTAAACAAAATAAAAAAAATTACTTCTCATCCGGCTTATCCAAAATTGCTAAAGCCATTCATTTTTTAAAAGCCAGTAAACAAACAAATAACCGCTATTCTTATTTTCATTAAATTTAAACAAAACTCCCTAAATTTTTCAAAGGCTTTGGAAATTATACATCATAATAAAATTCCTTAAAAAATTTATGAGAATAAGAATCTCCCATAAAAGTTTGTTTACTGGAAGAATAAAAAAAGCCACCCTGAAAAGAGGTGGCCTATTTTTTAAAATAAAATTTGCTTTCTTTTATTTAAGTGCTTCTATCTTTTTTACAAAGTTAGATTTTGGTTGAGAACCCACTAATTTATCTACCACTTTTCCTTCCTTAACAAAAATGATTGCCGGAATGCTGGTGATGCCATAGTTAACACTTAACTGCGGGTTTTGATCCACATTTACTTTTCCAATATTTACTTTTCCGTCGTATTCTTTTGAAAGTTCTTCTACAACAGGGCCAATAGCACGGCAAGGGCCACACCATTCTGCCCAAAAGTCTATCATTGTTAATTTATCTGAGTCTAAAACTTTTTCTTTAAAGTTCGCGTCGGTATATTCCTGAGCCATAATTAATTTTTTATTTATTTAAAATATTTGGTACTAAGAGTGCAAAGTTAAAGCCAATATCTTTCTAATGATGAAATGTCATATCCACATTATGTTAATTCTATTTTTACATTTAATTGGGGCTTATGTTGCAGGTAAGAAGCCATTTCGTCATTCATTTCAAAAGTGTTGTCCATGGTGTACATTGCGAATTTTAGATTAGCAATGTCATCGCTGATATTAAATTTCAATCCCGAATTTCCCGGAAATTTTTGGACGTTCCCATCAATAAACTCAATCATTTCTTCCGAAATATCTTGTGGGTTAATTTCAATATTCAGTTTGCGGGTATTGCTTTTCATCACACTTTCCAAAAGGCAAATGTTGCTTATTTTAAATTCGAACGCTGAGTTATTATACCGCTGTTTGAACGAACCAGTAATACTGATTACCATTCCGGGTTCCAGGTAATGAGTAAACTTTGCATAATCTTCGCCGAAAAGTAAGAGTTCCATTTTTTCGGTATAATCTTCAAGGTGCATTACGCCAAATTTATTTCCTCTTTTAGAAATACGGTGTTGCCCATCAGTTACCAAACCTGCTATCCTGAATTGCCTTGTGGGATTTGGGTAAAGTGCAATAGCCGCTTTAAATTCATTAAATTCTGTGATGGTGTCGAACTTGTAATATTTTAATTGGAATTTAAAATTATCCAGCGGGTGCCCACTTAAATACATTCCGATAACTTCCCTTTCATAATCCAATAATTGTATTAAAGGCCATGGCTGGCAATCAGGAATTACCGGCGCTAATACTTCTTCCATCTGCAAATCGCCAAAGAGGGTATTGGTATTATTGTGAAGTTGCGCATGATACTGATTTCCAAATTTAATTATCTTTTCGAGCGAGTTGATATTTTCGCCGGGAACCGTATTGAAAAACTGCGCCCGGTGTAAATTATTAAAACAATCGAAAGCGCCTGCATACGCAAGGCTTTCCAATGATTTTTTATTAACTGTTCTTTGATTTACTCTTTTGATGAAATCAAAAACCGATGAAAAAGTTCCATGTTTTTCCCTTTCTTCAATAATATTTTCGATTGCCGCTTCGCCCACACCTTTCATTCCGCTGAAACCAAATCGAATTTCACCTTTTTTATTTACAGCAAAACCTTTTTGCGATTCATTAATATCCGGGCCCAAAACCGTTAATCCCATACTTTTGCATTCTTCCATAAAGAAAGTAATCTTCTCAATCGCGCCTGCGTGGTTTAGTACTGCCGCCATGTATTCGCTGGGATAATGCGCTTTTAAATAAGCTGTTTGGTAAGCAACTAACGCATAGCAAGTAGAGTGGGATTTATTAAAAGCATATTGGGCAAAGGATTCCCAGTCTGTCCATATTTTTTCAAGTACGTTTACAGGATGATTATTTTTTTTCGCGCCTGCCAGAAACTGCTCCTTCATTTTATCAAGAACATCCCTTTTCTTTTTACCCATTGCCTTTCTAAGAATATCCGCGTCGCCCTTGCTGAATCCGGCAATTTTTTGAGAAAGCAACATTACCTGTTCCTGGTAAACCGTAATCCCATAGGTTTCTTTGAGAAATTCTTCCATTTCCGGAAGGTCATAAACGATTTCCTGCCTTCCGTGTTTTCGCTCGATAAAACTTGGAATATAAGCCATCGGTCCTGGCCGGTATAAAGCGTTCATAGCAATGAGATCATCAAATTTATCCGGCTTTAATTCTCTTAAATACTTTTGCATACCGCCACTTTCAAACTGGAAAGTGCCATTGGTATCAGCTCTTTGAAAGAGTTTATATGTTTCCTGATCGTCTAATGGCAAAGTATCAAGATCAATAGAAATTCCATGATTTTTTTTAATAAGGGAAAGCGCTGTTTTTAAAATACTTAAAGTTTTTAAGCCTAAAAAGTCCATTTTCAAAACGCCAGCGCTTTCAATATTGCTGCCATCAATTTGAGTCAGCCACAATTCAGAATCTTTGGAAGTAGCCACAGGTATCAGTTCCATCAAATCCTGTGGAGCAATAATGATTGCTGATGCATGAATACCTGTATTCCTTACCGAGCCTTCAAGTATTTCTGCTTCATGCAAAACTTTACTACGTATATCATCACCATTGTAAATATCCCGCAACTTCAAAATATTACTCATGTCATCGGGGCCAACTCCGTCTTCTGTCAAAGATTTTGCCCCAGTAACCGGCGCTTTCAAAACTCTTTTTAAGGAAGTGCCCGGCCGGTCGGGAACTAATTTTGCCAGTGCATTACTTTCTGAAAGTGGAAGATCCATTACTCGCGCAACATCTTTAATACTCATTTTAGCGGCCATCGTGCCATAAGTAATAATTTGCGCTACCTGGTTTTTGCCATATTTTTTTACCACATAATCCAATACTTTTTGCCTTCCTTCATCGTCAAAATCAGTATCAATATCCGGCATTGATTTTCGGTCAGGATTTAAGAACCTTTCAAAAAGGAGATTGTATTTTATCGGGTCAATATTGGTAATTCCGATACAAAAAGCTACTACAGAACCCGCTGCTGAACCCCGGCCTGGCCCAACAAACACACCAATTTCTTTTCCCGCAATAATAAAATCACTTACGATCAAAAAGTACCCCGCAAAGCCCATTGTTTTAATCGTAAACAATTCAAAATTGATGCGTTCTTCTATTTCTGGAGTTATCGTTTCATATCTTTTTTTAGCGCCGGTCCAGGTGAGATGATCAAGGTATTCTTCCTGGGTATTAAATTCTTTTGGCACAGGAAAATGCGGAATCAGAATGTCTCTTTTTAAATCAAGCACGTCAATTTTGTCAATGACTTCATTGGTATTGTCCAAAGCTTGTGGCAGGTCCTCAAAAGCTGAAAGCATTTCCGTTGTATTCTTTAAATAGAATTGGTTATTAGGAAAAGCAAACCTTTTATTTTTTATCATCACGTCATCATCAGTAAATTCGCGAAGCGCTGGAGTGGCTTGTGTTTCGCCGGTATTGATGCAAAGTAAAATATCGTGTGCGTTAAAATCTTTTTCATCAACATAGTGAGAATCGTTGCTGGCAATTACTTTTACATCATATTTTTTTGCAAATTTTAAAAGTATTTTATTTACCTTATCCTGGTCAGGGATCCCATGCCTTTGCAATTCCACATAATAATCTTTCTGAAAAATATTCAGCCACCATTTGAATTCATTTTCCGCTTCTGCTTCTCCTTTTTTTAAAATAGTTTGTGGCACCAAAGCGCCAAGGCAGCAAGTTGTGGCGATCAGGCCATTATGATATTTATGAATGAGTTCTTTATCTATCCGGGGATATTTTGAATATAATCCTTCAATATAGCCCAGCGAAGTGAGTTTGGTAAGATTTTTATACCCTTCCTCATTCTTCGCCAATAAAATCTGGTGGTGCCGGGGATCCTTTTGTTCTTTGGTAAATTGTTTTTGATGCCTGTTTTCAGTAATATAAAATTCGCAACCAACAATTGGTTTTACTTTTAAAGAACCGTCTGCATTTTTGAGAGTGTGAGCATGTTTAACAAATTCAAAAACACCAAACATGTTTCCATGGTCTGAAATAGCAAGCGCAGGCATTCCATCATTAATTGCTTTATTATAAAGTGCTTTGATAGAAGCAGCACCGTCCAGCAGTGAAAACTGAGTATGTACATGCAGGTGAGAAAACTTCATTAGGAAATAAAAAGTTAAGAGTTGTGAATTAAAAGTTATGAGGTAAATGCAAATCACCACTCACCACTCACCACTCAAGCAAATATCGTGAAAAAGAATAGGTGCTTTTTGAGAAATTATCAACAAAAAAAGGAAAACTTTTTTTAGGATTTTATAAGGTTAAAAAAAATAAATTTTTTTTGCTTTTTTATCCTGTGAAACTTATCTTCGTCCGGCTTGGGGAAATAAAATTTATAAATCAGCGTTTATTTGAACCTTAAGCCTTATTAATATAAGGCATTAATTTTTAAAAAACGATAAAAATAACTCCGATAGAATGATTAAACCCGCAATAACCTGCATGGCAATCTATTTTGCTTGCACTTTAAATTTTGCGAATGCACAAACCAGCGTAAATTCAATGAGCGTTGTTAGTATTGGCAATGATAAAAGCGCTTCTTCTTCACTTATAGATGGGATTTCTTTTACTCCTGATGGGATTTTAAGAACTACAGAAAGTGGCGGAACTAAAAGCATAAAAAACCTTCCGGTTCCCGTTGTTACTAAAGAAGAATTAGTAAAACCTGTAGTTGCAGTGGAAACAAGCCCTCTTATTGAAGGCCTTTCAGCATTACAATATAAGTATGCAATGATGATGAACGTAGATGTAGAATCATTAAAAAATCTTTCTTTACTTGGATTTATCAACGAATGGTTTGGAACAAAATATCGTTTAGGAGGCACTACAAAAAGAGGCATTGATTGCAGCGCACTCACCAGCGCACTATTGTTGGCGGTTTATGGGTTTAATATGCCACGTACGGCGCGCGAACAGTATGATGCAACAACACATATTGATAAGGATGAATTGAAAGAAGGCGACCTTGTATTTTTTAATACTCATGGAGGCGTTTCGCATGTAGGTTTGTATTTAGAAAATGATTATTTTTTACAGGCATCAACACACGGTGTAAAAATTAGCAGCCTTGATGATCATTATTATGCAAAACGATTTATTTGCGGAGGAAGGATTTCTCCGGATAAATTGGCTGATATTAATTAGAGATACATTTTTAAATTTAAATATTAAAGGAAACCGGCTGGTTTCCTTTTTTTATTGGAGGGTATTTTAAAAATGTATTTAAAATTTGATCTTAGTTACCTTAAAGCCGGCTATACCTAATAAGTAAATTTGGAGAAGAATAGCAAACCTGGAATATCCCTTTTTAAAATTAATTCAATTTTGTAGAGGATAAGAATTTTGAATATTTGTTTGTTTACTGGATTATTATAAAAATAAAAAACTTCTGCTTTTCGGGCAGAAGCTTTAAAATTTTAATTCCTCAGGTTTTAGTTTTTCAGAATTGGATTTGCTCTTTTAAGGAGCGGGTTCTCATTTGGATGGTTATCTTTCAAAGATATTTGGATTAAAACAAGAAGTTGATTGATATCGGATTTTTTTGGTTTTTCCCGGATTAGAGGAACTAGTTATTTTCAATGGATTTGGATTCGATATTTTTGATTAATGTTTGTTGAACATCAATCAACTTCTGGAACAAAGATAGGGTGGAACGTATGGCTGGGCAAGAGCATAACTGCCCATTTTTCAACTAATGATTTTACTGCTTAAATCGTATTTATACTAAAAAATAAATGTGAGTTTTACTTATTCTATATAAATAGCAAAAAAAACTTCCGCTTTTAGGCGAAAGTTTAATAATTTAATTCTACGGGTTTTAAGTTTTTACCGGGATAATTTTTGGCTGGATTAAAGCCTGGTCTTCATCGGAATAATATTTTTCTAAGGCATTGGAATCAAAAAAACGAAGTTGACTGATATCAGATTATATTTTGGTTTTTCCTGGATTAAGGGAAAGGGCTCTTTTCAATGGATTTGGATTTTTGATTAATGTTTGTTGAACATCAATCAACTTCTGGAACAAAGATAGGGTGCTGAGTAACCATAGGCAATAGCGTAAATGCTTAATTTTTATAACCATATTATTACTGCTGAATTAGTAATTTAACGAAATGCTTTTATCGTAGAATTACTTTTACTAGAAATATAATTTACCTTAATTCTTTGTTTACTGATTAATTTTCAGTTATTTTAAATTATAAGAAACTATTCATGTGAATACTTCAATCAATTTATTTTCGTTTTTATGTCGAAGTTTTTAATAACTGGTTTGGGAAATCCTGGAAATGAGTATGCGGGCACAAGGCACAATATTGGATTTGATGTTCTAAATGCCTTTGCTTTAAAACATAATGCCTTTTTTCAAGCATCAAGATTGGCAGATTTGGCAGAAATAAAATTTAAAGGCAAAATTTTCGTTTGTATAAAACCAACTACATTTATGAATCTTAGTGGAAGAGCAGTAAAATATTGGTTGGATAAAGAAAAAATAGCAATAGAAGATTCTTTGACAATTGTAGACGACCTTGCGCTTCCTTTAAGTAAGTTGAGATTAAGGAAACGCGGAAGCGATGCAGGCCACAACGGGTTACGTGATATTCAAAACGTATTAGCAACAGATGAATTTGCAAAACTGCGTTTTGGGATTGGAAACCAGTTTCCAAAAGGAATGCAGGTTGAATTTGTATTGAACCGTTGGCTGAAAGAAGAAATTCCGGTTGTAAAGGCTAAAATAGAAAAAAGTGTAGAGATTATTGAAATGTTTGCAACCGTTGGTATTGAAAGAACAATGAATGAAATAAACAAATTAAATTTTTAATTTCTTAATTCGTAATTAATTCCCCGGATAAATTGTATTTTAAATTTGTTTTTTTATATTTTCGCACAACCTCTGAAAAGCCCTTGACTAAACCTGATTGAAATGAAAATATTTTGTATAGGGCGTAATTATGCCAACCATGCTAAAGAAATGGGTAATGGGGTTCCCGATGAGCCTATTATTTTTATGAAACCCAAAAGTGCGCTCGTGCAGGGCCACACTCCATTTTATTACCCTGAATTTACCAACGAGCTTAATTATGAAGGGGAATTGGTAGTCCGGATCAGCAAAAACGGAAAATATATACAGGAGAAACACGCCTCTAATTACTATAATGGTATTTCTGTTGGTATTGATTTTACAGCGCGTGATATTCAACAAAAATTGAAAGAGAATGGATTGCCCTGGGAAAAAGCAAAATCTTTTGATAATTCAGCCGCTGTGGGAAAATTTATTGATATCACACCTGCTATGAATAAAAAGAATATCAATTTTTCTTTAACCAAAAATAAAGAAGTTGTCCAGTCGGTAAATTCTTCTGAAATGATCTTTTCGATTGACCAGATTATTGCTAATATCTCTAATTATTTTTCTATTAATATTGGCGACCTTATTTATACTGGCACACCAGCTGGAGTAGGCGAGTGTATTGTTGGAGATGTATTTGAAGGCTTTTTTGAAAAAGAGCCGGTGCTTTCTCTTGAAATAAAATAAACAGCTCATTACAACTTAGAGAGGATAAATATTTTAGAATCCTCATTTCCAGTAAACAAACAAATAAGTAGAATTTCTGTTTTCAAATTTTCTGAAAAAAAGAATGGCCGCCTAAGAATTAGGCGGCCATTCTTTTTTTAATCTCAATTTTTTATTTCGCTCCTGGCGGACAATTTTTTCTTAAATAATCTGTATATAAAGTTGATAAAAACTCCCTGGTTCCTTCACCTTCCGATAGGGCGTGAGTCCGGTTAGGAAAAGGCATGAACTGGAATTTCTTATTATATTTTATTAACACATTCAACAGCGCTTCTGCATTATCATATTGAACATTATCATCGCCGGTTCCGTGAATAAATAATAAATTTCCTTTCAGGTTTTCTGCATAATGTATTGGCGAGCCTAAAATATAATTTTCTTTATTTTCAGGAATCAATCCCATATACCTTTCTTCATAAATATTATCATAAAACAACAGATTTGTAACTGCCGCAATAGAAATCCCTGTCTTATAAATTTCTGGAAATTGAAACATCAAATTTAATGTGGAAGAACCGCCACCGCTCCAGCCCCACACTGCCACTCGATCTTTATCAAAATAAGGTTTATCCAATATTTTTTTAGCTGCCATTGCCTGGTCGTGAATATTAATTCTGCCAATTTCTCCATAAATAGATTTGCGCCATGCAGCGCCACGGAGAGAAGGCGTACCGCGGTTGTCAACAGAGACCTGGAAATATCCGTCTTTGCTCATATCACCCTGGTATAAAAAATTAAATTGAGAGCCATACCTGTCACCAACGGTAGAAGCTGCCGGCTCTCCATAAACATAAAATACTACAGGATATTTTTTAGTAGAATCAAAATTATCAGGATAAACCATCCATCCGTCCAAAGTAATATTGTCTTCTGTGGTTACTTTAAAATATTTCACATTGCTGTTCTCATTTACTTTCATATTCTTGGCAATACTTTTAGCCTCGTCCAGAGGTTTTCCATCAGGCAAAGAAATCCATTCAGAAGCAGGATAAGTTTTATAATTGGAAAATGAATGAATTGCATATTTAGCATCCGGGGAAATATTGTAATCATGTGTGCCTACTTCATCCGAAGGAGAAAGTGGTTCCAATTTCCCTTTCCCATCCAGCCTTGTACGAAATAAATAAAGCTGGGTGGCATTATTGGGTGATGCCATAAAATAAACATAGCCGCCTTTATCATCTATGTATTTAATGTTATCAATATCGTAATCACCATTGGTCACCAAAGTTTCTTTACCATCTCTGTTGATGAGGTAGATATGGCGCCAACCATCTTTTTCAGTTACCCACAAAAAATCTTTTCCTTTATCCAACCAATCCCAACCTGTAGGGTCGTCATCGTTCCACCTGGATTTTATGTCAATAAATGCTTTATCATCTTCTGTATAAAAATTCTTTGTAGCGCCGGAATTCACATCACAAAAAAACAATTTGCTTTCATTTTGTTTCCTGTTTAATTGTTGTAAAACCACTTGAGAAGAATTATCAGCCCATTCCATCCTGGGAATATAATGCTCCTGCGGATCGCCCGGAACATTCATCCATTTTATATGGTCATTATCAACCGTAACCACTCCAATACGCACCGGAGATGGCGGCTGGCCAACTTTTGGATATTCAACTGGAATAACAATTGAATAAACAGAATCGGTGGTATTCAACATATAATAGTCGCGGGTTTTTCTTCCATCTACCTGCCAGAATGCAATTTTTTTACTGTCAGGGCTCCAGCGAAAACCATCTCGGCAACCAAATTCTTCTTCATACACCCAATCAAAAGTTCCGTTTACAAATTTACGTGTACCGTCCGCTGTTAGTGCTTTTGTTTTATGGTTCGAAAGATCTTCTACATATAAATTATGCCCGCTTACATAAGCCGCATTCTTTCCATCAGGAGAAATTTTGGCGAACATTAATGATTGAGATGGAAGCGATTTGCCCAACTGGAATAATTGGTTTTTTGCTATATTTAAAATCCAATAATCTCCACGTGTATGGTAACGCCAAACTTTTGCTGTGTTGGTAAATATCAACAGCATTTTATAATCAGGAGAAAAGCTGTAAATATTAAAATGCAAAGGGTCCTGGGCACCTGAAGGAATCAATTGGCCCTTCTTTACTAAAACAGTTTCTGCATGGGTTTTTACGTCTGTTTTTACAATGTTTCCTTCTTTCAAAGAAAGAGTTGCGTTTCCATCATCTGCCCAATTAATCTGTTTAGGCCTAAACTGCGAAAATGAAGTAATTGTAAAAACTGAAAAAATTACAATGAGAAGAAATCTAAAATGTTTTTGTTTCATATCAATTTTATTTTTTAGTAAAAATAAACAAATGGCTATCGCTCATCCATTTTTTACATAAATGGTTATTTAAGCCGAAAAACAAACATCAACAGTTTTCCAGCGCCTGAAGTATATCAGCTTTTATATCTTCAATATTTTCCAAGCCAACAGAAATCCTGATAAGGCCGGGTGTAATTCCTACGCCTAATTGTTCTTCGGCAGTTAATTTGGCATGAGTGGTAGAAGCCGGATGAGACGCAATACTGCGGGTATCTCCAAGGTTAGAAGTAAGCGTAAGCATTTGTAATGCATTTAAAAACCGTGTTCCACTTTCCAGGCCCCCTTTTAAATCAAAAGTAATTAAACCTCCGCCACGCTTCATTTGCTTTTTTGCAACTTCATACATCGGATGGGAAGGATGAAAAGGGTATTTTATATTATTGAGTTTCGGATGCCCGTCTAATTCCTTAACCAATGCTTCTGCATTATCACAATGCCTTTGTATCCGGACATCAAGCGTTTCAAGGCTTTTGCTAAGCAGCCACGCGTTGAAAGGTGAAATTGATGGCCCGGTATTTTTACAAAATGTAAAAAGTTCATCGATCAATTTTTTTCTGCCAACAACAACTCCACCTAATACCCGCCCCTGTCCATCAATCCATTTGGTTGCAGAATGTAAAATCAAATCAGCGCCATATTCTGCTGGTTTTTGTAAAATAGGCGTTGCAAAACAATTGTCCACTACTAAAATGATTTTGTGCTTGTTTGCCAATTTTCCTATCCATTCTAAATCAATAATGTCCAAACCTGGATTGGTAGGCGTTTCTATGAAAATCATTTTTGTGTTTGGCTTTATTAATGATTCCCACGATTCTGGTTGGTTTAAATCTGCATAAGAATATTCAATGTTCCACCTTGGAAAAAATTTTGTGATGATGGTGTGTGTAGAACCAAAGATGGAGCGGCAACTTAATAAATGATCGCCTGCGCTTAAAAAAGTCATGAAGCAACCAAAAATGGCGCTCATGCCAGATGCAGTGGCAAAGCCCGATTCAGCACCCTCAAGTGCGCACATTTTATCAATAAATTCCTGAACGTTAGGATTTTCGAAACGGGAATAAATGTTATTATCAAGCTCGCCGGCAAAAGTGGCGCTCATTTCTTCGGCACTATCGAATCTGAAACTTGAAGTCAGGAAGAGGGGAGTACTATGCTCTTTTTGTTGGGTACTTTGTGTTTGAATACGCACTGCCTGCGTATCGGGATGCTTCTCCATTTATCTTAAAATTATAATTGTGGTTTGTTTTTTACCAAAAGGAATGCGAAGATAAGAAGCTATGATTTTTATGAGCAGAAAAATTTCTAAAGGATAGCATGTTCCTTCCAGTAAACAAACAATTATTATCAATTCTTATTTTAATAGTAAGTTCAAAAACTAATAAAAAAACGATAGATTGAATAAAAAGTGAGAAAGAATTTTGAGGAGTAAAATTCTGATAGGCGTAAAGAATTTGTTTAAAAAAAAGCCGGATCAATTCTGATCCGGCTTTAGAATATTTAAAATTTGTAAGAATTCTATTAAAACTTGTACCTCAAACCAAGCTGCATACCCCATGTAGTACCGGGTGATACGTTTTTTACAAATGCATCGGTTGCTAATTTTCCGCTATACTCTGACATAGTATAAACTGGTGTCCCGGAAGTAACCGATTTTAAAGTAAGTGGATTATTTATAGTATATAAATCCTGGATGCCCCAATTTTTGCTGATTAGGTTTGGAAGGTTGATAATATCCAAACTAAATTCAAGTGTATGGGTTGTGTTTCCGGTTTTCAAATAAAAATCCTGTAAAAAACGCATGTCTACACGATTGTACCAAGGCAAAAATGCGCTGTTCCTTTCGGCATATTGCCCTTTATGTTTGTTCAGGTAATGTGAACTACTTATAAATTGATCGTAAGCTGCCTGCTCCTGGGCTACTGTATATTTTACAGTAGCATCTTTGTTTAAAAAGTCAACAAATGGTACATCTGCGCCTTTTGCATAAATGTACATCAGGTCAGTTTTATTATTTCCATCTCCATCAAGGTCTCCTCCAACTATATAGGAATAATTTCCTTGTGAAGAGCCCTGGTAAAATAATGAAATGGTGCTTGCCAAATGGTTTGCATATTCCCATCTGTAAGATACGTTTCCTACTACGCGATGAGGTATTGCATAGGAAGAATAATATAATTCTATATCGTTAGAAGTTCCCACGTTGGCGATAGATTCCCAGGCTGAGTTTGCCCTGGAACCTGGATTAGGGCTTACTTCTTTGGCTTGTGTATAAGTATAAGCTAATGAGCCGTAAAATCCATTTCTCATTGATTTGGATATTTGAGCTGTTGCAGAATATGAATAACCTTTGTGAGTATTTTCAAGTACGATAACTTCTCCTAAATTGGGATATAAATATTTATCAGATGAAGTAAAATAACTTCTTGTATCTTCTCCTGTTAAATTACCAGTAGGTTCTTTTAGGTTGGCATTGCGCATTTTTACATCGTTCAGGTCTTTTGTATAAAGCAAATCTATTGTAGCATTAAAACCATCTCCCAATTGTTTGTCAATTCCAAGGTTGGTTCTCCAAACTTGTGGAAATTTGAATTTGGGATCTATCAAAACAAAAGTACTTGGTGCATTAGCCGTAATGGTACTTGGAAATTTAGAAAGGTAACCATCAGGATTTGGGTTAAAATTATATCCTGCAAGATCAGCAGCCTTAGTAACTGTAACTCCATTTTGATAAACTCCACTATTGCTTGGCATATTTGTTAAGAATACAAACGGAATCTTACCGGTAAATATTCCTGTTCCGCCTCTAAGTAGTAACCCTTTTTCATTAGGCACTTTCCAACGGAACCCAACGCGAGGAGATAAAAGTAAAGCAGCGTTTGGCCATTTGCCTGTATTAAAATTTTCCATCTTACCATCTTTGTTAGGAAATTGCAATGCAGTAATTGCAGGATTTTCAATTGGCTGTTCCAAATAGGTAGGTACATCGCCTCTGATGCCATAAGTAAGTTTAAAATTTTGATTTATATTATATTCATCCTGAACATACACACCTAATTGGCCTAATTTCAAATTAGCAGAAAATACTTTCGGCTGTCCCGGAACCAATGAATAAGTATAGGCATAAAATGCAGGTGGCGCATCAGTAACAAAGTCATTTAAAGTATTGTAGATATAATAACTTTCAGAGCCTTGCATAAATGCATTTCCTAACCTTTGGTATTCATAGGTAGCTCCGGCTGTTATAGTGTGCCTTCCGGCAAAATAAGTAAAGTTATCCGTGATATCTGCAATGTTATTAACTACTTCGTTATTCCTAGTGAAAGGGTCCGTACCGGCGCTCATATAATTTCTCCCTTGTGTAACTCCATCTACAGTTCCATCTGCGTTGAATATTTCAATAGTTGGAAAAATCCCTCCCGGGCTGCTTCTTAGGTCATCAATGTGAGTATAGGCAAATAACAATTGGTTAGAAATCTTATTGCTAAAATTACTATTCAACTCAAGAGTGGCAGACTGTACTACATGGTTTGTTGCATAGTCAGAATTGGTAAAGCCGATAGATTGGTCCCCATTTCTATTGTTCGGTAATCTTGAATTTGGTTTTGATACGCTGATAATTGTATCAGCAGCATGGTCATAATCTGTAATAATAAACCCTCCACCATTAGGCACGCTGCTCGAATTCAGGGGAGATTGGTCAGAACCTCTAAAGTCAGAATATTTGAGGACTAATTTGTGTTTATCACTTATATTCCAGTCAATTTTTGCAAGAAGTTTACGGTTTTTAGTGATATAATTAGGACGGTTATCATATCCTCCGGCATCGTAACCATATTTAGATTTTAAAACATCCCGGAATTTATTTAAAGAATCTATCGGAGCGGCGGAAGGTAATCCGGAAGCATTGGATCCTTTTGGTACATATACATTGCCATTAGGAACTGCCGAATTTTCCCATTCAGCATTAACAAAAAAGAACAATTTATCTTTAATGATTGGCCCGCCCAAAGTGAAGCCATATACTTTATTTTTTTGAGTAGGAGAAGTTACTTTCACATCTCCGGCATGAGTACCGTTAAAACTTTGATCACGGTAATATCCATAAGCCGATCCATGAAAAGTATTGGTTCCGCTTTTAGTAAGTACGTTCAATCCGGCACCTGTAAATCCCGATTGCCTTACATCGTAAGGGGCAATATTTATAGATATTTGATCAAATGATTCAATTGAAATTGGGCTGGCGCCACCTCCAGGTGTTGGGTCGTTACTCAATCCGAAATTATTATTCAGATTGGCTCCATCTATCTGAAGATTGTTTAACCTGCCATCCCTTCCTGAAAAGTTATTACCATTGGCTTGTGGTGTTAGCCTTGTAAAATCACTGATACTTCTTGTTAATGAAGGTAGTGTGGCAATTTCCCTGGAATTTAAAATTGTACTGGCGCCTGTTTTGGAAATAGCCCCTCGCCCGGCGGCGGTAATAGTTACTTCATTTAAAGTCTGGGCTTTTTGAGATAATACTACATCCGCTACGAAAGGCTCACCTAAGTTAAGTGTAATGTCGTTAATAGTTTGTGGTGCGTAGCCAACATATTCTACTGTTAATGTAAAGGGCCCTCCAATTCTTGTATTGGAAATAGTAAAGTTGCCGTCTTTTTTTGTAAGAGTAACATATTTCGTTCCAGAAGGAACATGAATAGCGGTAACGGTAGCTCCGTCAAGAGGTTCTCCTTTGTCTGACTTAACAAATCCACTTATACTACTTGTTGTTACCTGCGCATTCATTACGAATGGGAATAAAAAAGCAACTAATAATAAAGGTAAAATCCTTTTTAATTTCATAAGTTATTGATTTAATTTTTTTCGGTTTAGGCGCAAAGAAAGTAAAAATTACTTTAAAAGCCATTAAGTTTTTATTAACAAACTGAAGGCAGTTTTTGATAACTTTTCGCTGCATTCAGTTGTTAAAATATTATTAAGAAGCCCGTAGAAAGTATAATATTGTGGGTTATTTTAATGTATTATTATATTAATCCACAACCGATACTGAATGAGTATCCTAAATTTTAGAAGAAAATAAAAACTTGGATTTTTTGGCCTAAAGACACAAATTATTGGCTCCGGGTTACCGTTTTAAAATCATTGGTAATAGTACCTAATACTATTCCTGTTGTGTCTTTATTTCCAAAATGCATGTTTACATGGAAGCGGCAATTATATAAATTTTTTGCAGCGACAGGGTAAAAAGCGACATCTTTAACTGTAGCCTGTACACCGGGCTTCAAGGTGGTATCAAGATAATTTCCCATCGTTTCTATAAGCTTGTTTTGCAAAGCAGTTCCGGATAATATTTTTTGTTTGCATCCTGCAACCAATGAAAAAAATAAGAGAAAAAAGAAAAAATACTTCATAACCTTTTTGGGGTAAAGATAAATAATACGATGTTATTTTGAACAGTAAAGGCACAAAAAAGATGAATTTTTATTTTGGGTTCCCCCGCATAATTACTCTATAGTAAAGCAACAAATTCCTTGTATTCTTATTCTGCTAATCTGCTTTAATAATCGTAAAATCTTTTCTCAGTTTTATATCTGACGACGAAGCGCCTATTCTTACTTCAAACTCACCGGGTTCCACCGTCCAATTCATATTCCTATCTAATATTTGTAAATCTTCGGGATGTAAAGTAAAATGTACTGTTTTGGTTTCTCCGGAATTTAAAGGTACTCTTTCAAAGCCTCTTAATTGCGAATCATAAACCGTAACACTGGCTACTTTTTGATGAACATATAATTGTACAATTTCATCGCCATTTCGGCTTCCAGTGTTTGTTACATTCACACTTACCTGTATATCGCCGTTTTGTTTTTGAGAAGCAGGAGTTACTTCAAGATTGCTGTACTTAAAAGTGGTATAGCTTAATCCATAGCCGAAAGGATACAAAGGCCCGTTTACTCTCGTGTTGCCATAACTAAAGCTTCCATTATCCTGGTCGGCTTGCGAGCCCGGTTTGAAAGGGAAATTCAATTCGATTTGCCCGGTGGTTTTAGGGAAAGTGATGGACAATTTTCCGCCCGGATTGTAATCTCCAAATAAAGTCTGTGCAATTGCTTTTCCTCCATATTGATTAGGAAACCAAGCTTCCAGGATTGCCGGAACATATTTGTCCGCCCAATTGATGGTCAACGGTTGGCCGTTAATTAAAACCAGAACTACCGGTTTCCCGGTTGCCTGCAAAGCTTCCAGTAATTGTTCCTGCCTTCCCGGTAAATCAAGCCCGGAGCGGGAAAGGCCTTCGCCTACGCGCGCTACATCTTCGCCTAAAACAGCAATGATGACATCATTTTTTTTCGCTTCATTTACTGCTTCGTCTATGCCTGACTGTTCTGTAGCAGTGAGCGGCGTATGAATAATTTCGCTTTGTGGCCAGGTGCTGTCAACTACTTCACAACCTTTCAGGTAATTTACTGTTACATTTTTACCGAGATATTCTTTTATGCCGTCTAATACTGAAGTGACTTTGATATGATTAGGGCCGTAACGGCTGATGGCGTAATTGGTTTCTGCTGCTAGAGGCCCGGTAATAAAAACTTTTTTCAATTTTGTTTTATCCAAAGGCAAAGTTTCATTCTCGTTTTTCAGAAGCACCAAAGATTCTTTTTCCATCTGCATTACGAAATCTTCGTGATGAGCTGTGCCTACAATATTATCTCCAGCTTTTATATCTTTTACGTAAGGATGGTCAAAAAGCCCCAGCCTGAATTTTACGCGCAACACATCTGCCACCCGGCTGTTAATCGTTTCCATATTAACGCTGCCATCTTTTATCAATTCCCTCAGCGGTAAAATATATTCTTTCGGCGGGTCAAAATTTGTATGAACATTCAAACCTGCTTCTACCACTTGTTTTATGGCATCTTTCAAATCGCCCGCCACATGATGTTTGCTAAAAACATATTCCACTGCCTGGCTATCGCTTACTACGTAACCCGTAAAGCCAAAAGCCTCACGTAGCAATTCAGTTAGAAAATAATAACTGACAATTACCGGCACGCCATCCCAGTCATTATAGCTCGCCATCACACCCATTGGATGAGCTTTTTCAATTACTTTTTTAAAAGGGTATAAAAACATTTCATGTAACTCTCTCGGAGCTACATGCGGATCCGTTCTTGCATTTCCATCGCGGCCGCCTTTAGGCACACTGTACACAGCAAAATGTTTTATCGTTGAAGCCACACCTTCACTTTGAATACCATCTACCATTTGAATTCCCAACTCAGAAATCAGATAAGGGTCTTCTCCATAAGTTTCTACAACCCTTCCCCAGCGGGGATCTCGGCTTACATCTAAGATAGGTGCATAAATATTTGTATAACCCAAAGCTCTGGCTTCTGTGCCTTCTATTTGCCCAGCCTCAAAAACTAATTTTCTGTTCCAGGTGCTGCCGATACTTATAGGCGCGGGTAGGGGAGTAGCACGGTCATGATTTAATCCATGAACACCTTCATTAGTGAAGTCAACAGGTATGCCTAAACGCGTTTGCTCCACAAACCATTTTTGTATTTCATTAATCGCCGCCGCATGGTTGGATGGAGGATAGGTAAGATTGCTCGAATAATATCTTTGTGGCCCATTGATTACGCCGTTCAGTTGTTCATCAATATTGGCAATACCGTCTTTCCAGATTTCATCTTTCCATTCCGGAGAGGGCAGGCTGTCTTTCAACACTCTTTTATAACCGTATAAAGTTGCCATCTGGCAGGTTTTTTCATCCACATTCATTTGGGATAAAAGATCCTGTACTCTTTTTTCAACTGGCTGGTGCGTATCTTCAAACACATCCATTTTTCCGTTTTTGTTAAAATCTATCCACCCATCATGATAGATATTAATTTGGGCATCGAGAGGTTTAAAAGTAAATAAGCAACCTATAAAAACAAGGAAGTAGATAAGTCGGGCTTTATGGTTCATAAAGAATTAAAATTGAGAAAACAACAAAAATGAATACGTTTTTGATAGTTGTTTTCAGGTGAATTTTTAGAAAAACAAACTTAAGGCAAATGCCTCAAACCTGCTCCGGCTAATTGAATATTTTCCTGTATCCATTACCCGTTAGGCTTATTACAATCTATTTTTAAAATATGCTATAAACATAAAAAACTTAGAAACCACACCAATCTTCAATAAAGAAACAGGAATCTTTTTTTGAAATTGTATCATAGAAATTATCTGAGGTTGTGGTTTTATTTCGCGCAGGTAAGAAAATAATTTTTCTTCAGAATCTATTTTCAAGTTGCGCATCAGCCGCCAGTAATAATCAAACACAATTACGTTTTTCAGAATATTCTTTTTTTGTTCATTGAGGAAAATTATGTTTTCGGGAATCTGAACTTCCGGATTGTATTTAGTGTAAGTGGTAACCTGCTCATCGTGAAAGCCAATATTCAAGAGCACTTCATCAATATATACAGGCATTCCCGTTTGCTGAATTACACGGATATAATATTCAAAATCAACAATAAATTTGTAGCGTTTATCATAAAAAATACCCGTACCGTTTCGCACAAGGGTGCAACTCGGATTTCCGATATAAACCTTTTTTAAAAGATGGTATGGGTTTGATTTTAAAAATGCTTTATCGGACGGAGACAATTTTGCCACTTCTTTTTTTTCTGAACCTACTTCTACATTTTGAAATGCTGAAAAGAAAAAATCAGCATTGGGATTTTGTTTAACTGCATCAAAAAATAACTGCAAGGAATCGTCAGAAGCAAACCAATCATCATTGTGCATGATCTTAATCCATTTTCCATTGGCTTTTCTGATTGCTTCATTCCAGTTTTCAGGAGTGCCCAATGGTTGTTGATTTTTATAATATTGGATTTCTTTTTTTGAAAAATAATTTTGCAACATCCTCTCTACGGAATCGTCGGGGCTGTCATCAGTAATTACGATTTCAAAATCCTTAAAGGTCTGAGTGAAAATAGAATCTAATAATCTTTTTAAAAAGTCTACATGCTTATATGCCGGAATACAAATTGAAATAATGGGTGAATCTTTCATTTATTTTTTGGATTTAAAATGGATTTTTTTCAAGCCCAAAGGATGATAAAGCATGAATTTTAAAATCGGATAATAAAATAACGGATTCAAATATAATTTTTGCAGAACAATCCATCTTTTTTTATTCCTGAAAGAGATTTTATAATTTTTAAGATGGTCCATAGTAGTTATTATAATACGCTTGTCTATTTCCCCCCGATTCAAATTTATTTTTGAAAATGGAAGCTTGTCTTTTTTTTCTTCATGAAATAAAATGGCTGTTTCAATCCAATTATTACTATAATCTCCGCCAGTCGTGATGTGTATTAAATCAATATCATAAGTTACCATTACTTTAAATTGATGTGAAACACGAAGTGAAAAATCAATGTCATAAAAATGAAATCCTTTCAACATTTTTTCATCAAACTTAGTTTGCTTCCAAACTTCTCTTTTGCAACACATCATTACTCCATCAATACAAACAACTTCCTCAGAAAGTTTTTTATCAGTTGGAGACAAAAAAACGTGCTCGCTTCCTGTAGGGTATTGGTGAAAATAATTGGCACAATCCAATTCTTTAACCCGCGAATACCAGCCTGAAAAATAGGCAGATTTATATTTGCTTCCGGCTATTCCTACCAATCCAATTTTAGCATCTTCAGAAAATTTTTCTATGATTTTCTTTCCCCAATTTTCTGTTTTAATAATTACATCTTCATGTAGAAAACATATGTAAGGAAATTTTGCCTTTGCCGCCAAATCGTTGTAAACTTTACAAATTCCATAATTTTCAACCCTATTGTCAAAATGCAAAATCTCAAAAGGAATTCCTATTGAATCACGAATATTTTCCTGCACATTTTTTAAAAATTCAGGATTTGCAGAACAGATAAGAACAGAAATCATTACTAGGTATTATGCGATGTATATTTGCCCAAAATTATCTTAAATGGACGGATCGAACTCATTTTATAAGAATTTAATTAATGGAATTAATTTAAGGATAAAAAAATCATTTAGTAATCCATATAAGGAAGTTAATGTCAACTGGTTTTCTTTGAAATATTTAAAACATGTCCCTGCTGATAAAATTCATACGCACCAATTGTTACAGCATCCAACTTATTTTTATGGTGGTTCAGAATATTTGCATGGTTTGAAGGAAATATTTCTAGAAGGAGTTTACAAGCAAACACTTCATGAAAACGCATATATCATTGATTGTGGCGCGCATATAGGTTTAAGCGTTATTTATTTAAAAAATATTTGTCCAACAGCACGTATTATTTGCTTTGAACCGGATGAAAAAAACTATAACCTTCTTCAAAAAAATATTTTATCACATCATTTAGAAAATGTAGATGTTAAAAAGGAAGCCATCTGGGACGAAAATACTTCGCTAAATTTCATTCAGGATGGAAATATGGGAAGTAAAATTGGTGAAACAACATCTTCACATGCTGTCACAGTTAAAGCGGCAAGATTAAAAGATTACCTGGATGAAAAAGTTGATTTTTTAAAAATGGATATTGAAGGAGCAGAATATAAAGTACTAAAAGATATTTCTGAGAAGTTAGAAAATGTCAACAAAATCTTTATTGAATACCATGGAACTTTCAGCCAGAATAAAGAGTTGCTTGAAATTTTTGAAATCATTTTAAAGGCCGGGTTTGAATTTTATATTAAAGAAGCGGCTTCGGTATATGATCAACCCTTTTTATCAAAAAACTATTTAAGTGATTATGATTTGCAATTAAACATTTTCTGTTTCAGAAATAATAATTAATTATTGCACCAATTTTTTCAAAAATAATTCTAATCCTTTCTTCTTTTTTTCATCCAGGTCAAAGCTGATACAATCTGTATAATAATGATGTAAATCAAAAACACTATAAGGATTTTCACTTACTACTTCATCGATTTTATGTAATCCAAAAGCATTGGCTTCATTAAAGTGTTGTATAAAACCCTCATCGAGTTTTTTGTTGTTTATCCATGCCGCAAATACAAAAGGAAGCCCGGTAAACTTTTCCCATTCTTCACCCAGGTCATAAATAAAAGAAGATATTTTTCTTTGTTGCAGTGCCCTGTCGCCAATTACAAGGCCAGCTGTAGTACCTGATATTTTCGATTGGTAATTCCCGGATGTTTCTTCAAATAGCACATCTATCTTCCAGAAGTTTTTAATTAATACTTTTAAAAGGGCAACAGACGTCCTGCTTTGATAATCCAATAAAACAGTTTTGATTTTATCTAACGGTACTTCGCTGAAAAGGCATACACTGGCTACTTTACCCACACTTCCAATACAATAATCAGAAATAATATAATGTTCTTTCATTTCGGGAATAATCGCCACCGGCACCAGGCCAACATCAATTTCATCCTCCAGTAACATTGATGCGATTTTAGAAGGATAATCGATTAACAATTCAGCTTCCTCTTTTATCATTCCCTTTTCAATTCCATAGATCAACGGTTTTGTATTGAGGTAACTTACCGCACCCACTCTTACTTTTCTTTGCACAGATTACTTTAATTTTGCGGCAAATTTAGGACAGAATGCTGAATGCAAAAGGCGAAAAGCTAAATGCTCATAGCAAAATAAAAAACTTAATTATTTGTTGGTTTACTATGTTAGTCAGTTTTATTTAAATATTTGAACAAAAAAAATTACATGCAACTTCAGCCACTTACTGCCATTTCCCCTGTTGACGGGCGATACCGTAATCAACTACAACATCTTGATCAATATTTTTCTGAATTCGCTTTGATAAAATACCGCGTAAAAGTGGAGGTAGAGTATTTTCTTTTTTTAGCAGAAAAGAAGTTTTTTAAAATACCGCCCAAAATAAAAAGCGAGTTAATAAATATTGAAAACGGATTTTCTCTTGCTGATGCGGAAAAAATAAAAGCAACAGAGAAAATAACCAATCACGATGTAAAAGCGGTGGAGTATTTTTTGAAAGAAAAATTAAAGGAGTTAAATGCAGAAGATTTGCAGGAATGGATTCATTTTGGGTTAACCTCGCAGGATATTAATAATACTGCCATTCCTTTAATGTGGAAGGATGCTGTTGAACACGAATATTTACCAGCCATTATCAATCTGCAACATAAGCTTCATGATTTGGCAACGGTATGGAAAAATATTCCAATGCTCGCCAGGACTCATGGCCAGCCTGCATCTCCAACTATTCTTGGAAAAGAGATAATGGTGTTTGTTGAAAGAATTGAAAACCAGATTCATCAATTCAGCTATATTCCTTTTACCGGTAAATTTGGTGGTGCTACCGGAAATTTCAATGCTCACGTTGTTGCATACCCGAAAACAAACTGGATTGCATTTGCCAATAAATTCCTTGAAGGTAAATTAGGTTTACAACGCCAGCAATATACCACCCAAATTGAGCATTATGATTTATTGGCGGCTCATTTCGATGCTATAAAAAGAATCAATACTATCCTTGTTGACTTATGCCGCGATATCTGGACATACATCAGCATGGATTATTTTAAACAAAAAATTAAAGAAGAGGAAATTGGCAGCAGTGCTATGCCGCATAAAGTAAACCCAATTGATTTTGAAAATGCAGAAGGCAATCTTGGGATAGCAAACGCTTTGCTGGAGCATCTTTCCGCAAAACTTCCTGTTTCCCGTTTGCAAAGGGACCTTACTGATTCAACCGTTATCAGGAATATTGGAATGCCAATTGCGCATACCATTCTTTCTGTTTTATCAATTGAGAAAGGAATGGGTAAATTGATTTTGAATGAACCTAAATTACATGCAGACCTGGACAATAATTGGGCTGTCGTTGCAGAAGCCATTCAAACTATTCTGCGAAGGGAAAATTTCCCAAAACCATATGAAGCTTTAAAAGAACTTACAAGGGGAAAAAGTTCGATTGATAAAAATGCTATCCATTCTTTCATTAATTCATTAAAAATTTCTTCAGCTTTAAAAAAGGAACTTAAAGCAATAACGCCATTTAATTATACAGGGAATTCAATTTAATTGGGGCTACAACCATTATCCATTTTAATCGCATTTTCTTTTTATATTGCAATTTCTGAAATATTATAAAACAGAAATTCCACTTATTTGTTGGTTTACTGTAATACCGTTTCTTTCAATTTGTGAAATTCGTGGCTAAAAAATCACTTATGAATCTCGCTCGTAAAATGAAATTCTATATCCGGATTATTGGTGCGTTCAGTATTTAGAAACCATTCGCTTTGAGCAAGGTAAACGAGAAAGCCATCCTTGTCTTTAGCAATATTTCCAGATTTAAATTTTATAAAATCATCAAGCTTTTTAGGGTCTTTTGATGTGATCCAGCAAGCTTTATAATAAGGAAGGGAATTAAGCTGAACAGAAGCACCATATTCATTTAACAGCCGGTATTGAATTACTTCAAACTGCAATTCGCCCACACAACCTATTATTTTTTTATTACCTCCAAACTGGGTGAATAATTGTGCCACACCTTCATCCGTAAGCTGCAACAAACCTTTTTCAAGTTGCTTTGTTTTCATCGGATCTTTATTGATCACTTCTTTAAATATTTCCGGTGAGAAAGAAGGAATGCCTGTGAAATAAAAATCTTCACCTTCTGTAAGAGTGTCTCCGATTTTAAAATTCCCTGTATCAAATAAACCTACCACATCACCAGGATAAGCTGATTCAATAATGTCTTTATCCCTCGCTAAAAATGAATAGGGATTGCTGAACCTAACGTTCTTGCTTAGACGAACATGATGGAAATATTTATTGCGCTCGAATTTCCCCGCGCATACTCTCAAAAACGCAATCCTGTCGCGGTGCCGCGGGTCAAGGTTGGCGTGAATTTTAAAAATAAAACCGCTGAATTTATTTTCATCAGGCTCTACCATCCTGGTAGTTACAGCTCTTTCCTGTGGCAGTGGTGCAATTTTAATAAAAGTTTCGAGTAATTCCTTTACGCCAAAATTATTGATTGCGCTTCCAAAAAACACCGGGGCTACTTTGGCATCAAGGTATTTTTGCCGGTCCAAATCTCCATAAACGCCTTGTATTAATTCAACATCTTCACGTAAACGGGCAGCATCTTTGGCTCCCAGTTTTTGCTCAACAATTTCATCATTAATATTTTGTATGGGCAGGTCTTCTTCGGTTGTTTTTTGATTGGGCGTAAACAAAAGAAGGCTTTTTTCAAATAAATTATAAACACCTTTAAATTCTTTGCCCATGCCGATTGGCCAGCTCAGCGGATGCAACTGGATATTTAATTCAGATTCTATTTCATCCAAAAGGTCAAATGGATTTTTTCCATCACGGTCCAGTTTATTTACAAAAACAATCACAGGCGTATCCCGCATGCGGCAAACTTCCACGAGCCTTTTAGTTTGTTCTTCCACTCCTTTTACTGAATCAATCACCAGCACCACGCTGTCAACAGCAGTCAAAGTACGGTAAGTATCTTCGGCAAAGTCTTTGTGGCCGGGCGTATCCAACAGGTTGATTAAAATATCTTTGTATTCAAAACTCATTACAGAAGTTGCCACCGAAATACCTCGCTGCCGTTCAATATCCATAAAATCAGAAGTGGCGTGTTTCTTTATTTTGTTGCTTTTTACAGCGCCTGCAGTTTGAATCGCTCCCCCAAAAAGCAAAAACTTTTCTGTGAGCGTAGTCTTTCCGGCATCTGGATGTGAGATAATCGCAAATGTCCTGCGCTTCTTTATTTCGTTAACTAATTTATTGTTTACTTCCGACTGCATTTTTACTTAAAAAAAATTTTGGCTGCGAAGGTAAGTTAATTGGCGAATTAGCTGATTTCCTAATGAGCTAATTCATGAATCCTAAAATCAAAAATTAGCTGACATTCAATAATCCCAGTAAACGAATAAATAAATGAAATTTCTATTTTCAATTTTTAAAAATGTATCTAATAATCAGGCACATTAAAGAACTGATGTCTTTTTACAAAAATATGCCCCTTATTTAATTCATGTACTTTTGCACCACTAAAAAAAATTTATGAATTTCACTTTATCAGAAGAACAGTTAATGATCAGGCAGGCAGCGCGTGATTTTGCTAACACTGAATGTTTACCTGGCGTTATCGAACGTGATGAACATCAAAAATTTCCTTACGAACAAGTTATGAAACTTGCTGATCTCGGGTTTTTGGGAATGATGGTTCCTGAAAAATATGGAGGAGCAGGATTAGATACGGTGAGTTATGTTTTGGCGATGGAAGAAATCAGTAAAGTGGATGCAAGTGTGAGCGTTTGCATGAGTGTTAATAATAGTTTGGTATGTTATGGTTTGGAGGCTTTTGGTTCTGAAGAGCAAAAGAAAAAATATTTAACGCCGCTGGCCCAGGGGAAAAAAGAGGGTAAATTATATATAGGCGCATTTTTATTGAGCGAACCAGAAGCCGGTAGCGACGCCACTTCACAAAGAACAACTGCTGAAGAAAAGGATGATCATTATGTAATTAACGGAGTAAAAAACTGGATCACCAATGGAAATAGTGCCTCTGTTTATTTGGTGATGGCTCAAACTCATCCTGAAAAAGGAAGCCGTGGCATCAACACATTTATCGTAGAAAAAAACTGGCCAGGTGTGCAAGTTGGAGCAAAAGAAAATAAGCTGGGCATTCGCGGAAGTGATACGCACAGCATTTTATTTACAGATGTAAAAGTGCCAAAAGAAAACCGCATTGGAACAGACGGCTTTGGTTTTAAATTCGCTATGCAGACACTTTCGGGAGGCCGTATAGGAATTGCGTCCCAAGCTTTGGGGCTTGCTTCCGGGGCGATGGAAAGAGCCATCGCTTACTCAAAAGACAGGAAAGCTTTTGGAACAGAAATAAAAAATCACCAGATCATTCAATTCAAGATCGCCGATATGGCTACGAGGGTTGACGCGGCACGATTGCTTTGTTTGCGTGCTGCCTGGCAAAAAGACCATGGGCAGGATTATACAGAAAGCGCAGCAATGGCAAAAGTTTACTCAAGCGAAACCGCGATGTGGGTGACTTCTGAAGCTATTCAAATCCATGGTGGATATGGATATGTAAAAGAATACCATGTAGAAAGAATGATGCGAGATGCAAAGATTACACAGATTTATGAAGGGACAAGTGAGGTACAAAGAATTGTGATCAGCAGGGGAATCCTGAAATAATTGATAAATGTGAAAATTAAAACCACGAAAAGTGCCGGTAAATTCTGACTCATATAAAAGTATTTCTGAAGAATTAAAAGAACAAAACGTAACGCTGGTCGCCGTTTCCAAGACAAAACCTGTTGAAGATATTTTGGAATTATATCATCATGGCCAAAGGGATTTTGGGGAAAATTATGTGCAGGAATTAGTAGAAAAACAGGCACAGCTTCCCAAAGATATACGCTGGCATTTTATCGGCCACCTTCAGTCTAATAAAGTAAAATTAATTACTCCATTTGTATCATTAATACAAAGTGTGGATAGTGAAAAATTGCTGAAAGAAATTAATAAACAATCTGAAAAAAATAACCGCATAATTGATTGCCTGCTGCAGGTTCACATTGCAAAAGAAGAAACAAAATTTGGTTTGGACGAAAATGAATTGGGGGAGATTTTAAGAGCCCCTGAATATAAAAATATTTGTGTAAAAGGGTTAATGGGAATGGCTTCTTTTACTAATGATGAAAAAGTAGTACGAAATGAATTTCAGTTTTTGAAATCATTATTTGATAAATACCGTCATCTGCAAGCTACGAACTACGAACTAATTACTCTCTCAATGGGCATGAGCAGCGATTATAAAATGGCAATAGAGGATGGAAGCAATATGGTAAGAATTGGTAGTTTGCTCTTTGGAGAAAGAAGTAAGAAATAAGAAATCAGGTATGAGAAGCAGGGTAATTATTTAAATTCGTGTAATCGGTGCAATTCGTAACATCAAAAAAAAATTTTCTTTTAACATTTACAAACCTGAATATTTTTTTTGATTGACTAAATTTGAAACTGAAAAATAAAATTAATTGGAAGCCACTTATATAAATCATTCTTTTGAGGGAGAAAAAAACAGGAAGGCATTGACCTACACACTCATGATTTGTGGGTTACTTTTGATTTTTGCTATTTTTTATACATGGCCTATGATAATCCCGCCAACGCCTACTGTTAGTGATTTAATAGATGTTAACCTTGGAAATGAAGTAGAAGGAATGGGAACTGTGCAGCCATTGGTAAAAGGAGAAAGGGCACCCGATAATCAAAGTGTGGCTTCCCATCAATCTGCCAGGAAAGTAAGAGAAGAACCTTCACAAAATATTAATGCTGATGAAAGTGATAATAAGGACGCAGCGCCGGTTGTTAAGAGTGAGAAGAAAAAAGAAACTGCAAAAATTATAAATAAGGAGCCGGTTAAAACAGCATCAAAAACGATTAATCCTTCTCCGGTAGTAAATCCTAATCCGGCACCTAAGAAACCAAAAATAGCACTTTACAAAGGCGGCACAGGCACAGGCGGAAATGGTGCTACAGAAGATAATGGTTACCGAAACCAAGGATATAAACCGGGAAATGGCGATGCGGGAAGCCCGGATGGAAGCCCTGATGCGTATGGAAATTCTCCTGGTGGAAAAAGTGGCTTTAGTGTTATCCGTGGCTTATCAGGACGAAGGCCAGTACATTTTCCCAACATGCAAGGCGACTTTAATGAAAGCGCAAAAGTATATGTTGATATACAAGTAAACGCTGCGGGAACAGTTACCAGCGCGGTTGTTTCAAGAGGAACAACTACTTCAAATTCGTCATTAAGAAACACCGCGATAGAAAAGGCTAAACAACTAAAATTTCCTCCATCTCAAAACGACATCGAAAACGGTACCATACTTTTCAATTTTGTGCTGAAGAGTTAGCTTTAAAATTACTAGCGAAATCAATTTGAAATTTCCTCTCATTTATTTATTGGTAAGGATATTATTGCATTAGGTAGTAAAGCAACAAATACGCTCGATTCCTATTTTCAAAAAGAATATTTAAAGATGTAAAACAAAAAAAACCGCCAGAGAATCGGCGGTTTCAAATAAAATAATCGAAAAATTATTTATGCATTTTCAAAATTTTCTGAGGCTTTTTTCCAATTGATCAATTCCCAGAATGCCTTTAAATAATCAGCCCTTTTATTTTGATATTTTAAGTAATAAGCATGTTCCCAAACATCGCAACCCAGAACAGGAGTACATTTACACTCTGCGACATCCATTAAAGGATTGTCTTGGTTAGGTGTAGAGCAAATAGTTAATTTTCCCCCTGCAACGCCAAGCCATGCCCATCCGCTTCCGAACCTTCCGGCTCCGGCAGCATTAAATTTTTCTTTCATTGTGTCAAAAGAACCAAATGCATCATCAATAGCGGCCGCTAATTTTCCTTCTGGTTTTCCACCACCATTTGGTGAAAGAATTTCCCAAAAAAAGCTGTGGTTCCAATGCCCGCCACCATTATTTCGAATAGCAGTACTCAAGCTTCCAGCATTTTTCACTAATTCTTCAAGGCTTTTCTTTTCGTTTTCTGTTCCGGCGATTGCCTTATTAAGATTATCTACATAACCCTGGTGATGCTTATCATGATGAATATGCATAGTTTGTTCGTCAATATGGGGTTCCAGCGCGTCATAATCGTAAGGGAGATCCGGTAATGTGAATGCCATAATTTTTTATTTTTTAAAAGTGATTAAATATTTTGGGTTACAAATTTACTTAATGTATAGCAGAAAATTCGCTTCTTCCGATAGTATAGAAAACAAATTCCGCTTTGCGTAAAATAAATTGTAAAAATAACTTCGCAAACTCCACGCCAGCATTATCTTTTTTTTCTGAAGAAATCTTTCATTAACATTATACATTCTTCAGAAAGTATTTCTTTTACAATTTGGGTTTTTGGATGCAACAAATTTTTTGAGGGAGAATCGTGTAAAGAAATACCTCCATGTTTTGGATCCGTTGCTCCATAAACAAGGTTTCCGATTTTACTCCAATACAAAGCGCCGCAACACATCGTGCAAGGCTCAATTGTTACATATATTGTGGCATCAGGTAAATATTTTGAACCCAAAAAATTAAACGCTGAGGTAAGGGCTATAATCTCTGCATGTGCTGTAGCATCATTCAGCGTTTCTACCTGGTTGTAACCGCGGGCAATTATTTTTTCATTCATGACTATAACCGCACCGATTGGAACTTCATCAGCATCCAAAGCTTTATGAGCCTCTCTGAGTGCCTGTTTCATAAAATTCTCGTGTGGATTTTCCATCCGGTTTATTTAAAATATTTTTTATTCAAAATTAACCATTGACCATTCCTCATTTTACACTCCCACCTCTTTCACACTTCCTGTTCTTTTTAATGCACCCCAACCCTGTAACTCTCCTTTAATAGCTTTGTTGATTGATTTGATCAGAATATAATACATCATCTGGCGATAAACTAATCGTTGAGGAAGCATCCAAATAAGCTTCAGGTGATTTTCTTTTTCATAAGCAAATGCAAGTGCCGCACCTGCCATATCTACCAAAGTAAAAATGAAATAATAAAGAATAATGTGGGGCAAGCTTGATACGATTATTCCAAAAGAGGCTGCCAATAAACTAAGAACCAAAATGATGTCCGCCAGTGGTGCAAGTATGGGCAGCATTATCTGAAAAATAAGAATATTAGGCATGGCGATCATTCCGAAATTCTTGTATTTTTTATTAAGAATAGTATCACGGTGTTTCCAAAAGCATTGCATGATTCCAAAACTCCACCTGAATCTTTGTTTTAAAAATTGTTTGAAAGTTTCAGGAGCTTCCGTGTAAGAGATCGCAGTAGTACAGTTTCTGATAACATAACCATTACGCAACAACCGCATAGTAAGATCGCAATCTTCTGCGAGCGTATCTGTAGTAAATCCTCCGGAAATTAGAATAGCATCTTTTCTGAAAGCTCCTATGGCGCCGGGTATTACGGTAATGCAATTTAAAAGATCAAATGCGCGCCTGTCAAAATTTTGTGAAGTAATGTATTCAATACTCTGCCAGCGGGTAATCATATTAATTTCGTTGCCTACTTTTACATTTCCTGCTACTGCAGCCACATTTTCATTATCAAATTTTTTCATCAATAAAGTAACTGCATCAGTTTTTAGTTGTGTATCTGCATCAATACACACAACGTAATCTGCAATTGATTTTTCAATTCCAAAATTAAGTGCAGACGCTTTACCTCCGTTTATTTTTGTGAAAACATGAACTTTTGGGTTGTCTTTAAATTCCTCATTAACCCTGGAGAAAGTTTGATCTTTACTCCCATCATCTACAAAAATAATTTCAATGTCCGGGTAATCCTGTGCCAGCAAGCTGTTCAATGTTCTTAATGCATTTACCTCTTCGTTATAAGCAGGGACAACAATACTTACCAATGGTAAAATATTTTTTTTGCTCAAAAGGAAAGGAGGAAATTCATTGGATGCGTCAGAATTCTTTTCTCTTCTTTTTTGAATACTTGCTAAAAGAGCCATCAAAATCATGCGGCCTACTGATAATAAAATGCCGATGATAAATAAGGTAAATAAAATTTGACCGCTCCAATAAGCTGATTCAGCAAGGAAAAAATTGAACTTTCTTGTCCATCTGTCGCGGGAATTGGCTACGCTTGGCATTACCTGGTCTCTTGTTTTCCCCATCAAATCTGACACGGATGCAAAGACATAACCTTTCTTCTTAAAATAATCAATAATCCTCGGAAGAGCGTCAACAGTAGCCTGGCGCGTTTCGCCCCCTGCATCATGTAATAAAATTATACTTGCATTGGTTGATGCTTCCTGGTTAATAACTCTTTGAACAATACTATCAGCAGAAACTCCGGGTGCCCAATCGTTAGGGTCAATACTTTCATTAATAGTCAGGTAATTTTCATCACGGCTTCTTTGAATGGGCGCAAGTTCATCATAGGTTTGAGGTTCAGAGTCCGCATTGTAAGGTGCCCTGAATAAAATAGTAGAATGGCCTGTTACGCTTTCTATCAATAATCTGGTGAGTTTCATTTCGAGCGCCGCTCGCGACAGGCTCATTTCTGCAATATTATGATGCGTAAATGTGTGGTTGCCTATTTCAAAACCATCCCTGTACTCTCTTTGTAAAATAGGAATGTTCTGTTCGGCATTAATTCCTATTACAAAAAAAGTTGCCGGAACTTTTTCCCTTTCAAGAATATTAAGTATCTGAGGTGTCCATTCCGCGCTTGGCCCATCATCAAAGGTGAGAATGAGTTTGTGTCCTTTACCAACCGTTGTATCTTCTGCAAATCTTCTTATAACATAACCGGAAGGAAGCTGAATGTAATTCTGCTCAGCAATTAATTCTTCTGATGTATCTATTTCAAAACTAATCTTTCCTGGTTGAGGTGAATACAATATATCCAAAACCTCACCTTCTCCCTGGAATCCAACATTATTGGGAATGATCGGAATTGTTTTTAAAGAATCAAAATTAAAGGGGTCTTTTTGTAAGGAAGCATTACTTAAACTACGGTTATAATATTTCCAAATGCGCTGGTCCTCGCTACCAAGGCGCCATAACGCAGTTCCTGCGGTTGGAAATTCATCACTGAACCTTAAAATATTAAAGGTGGTGGCCGCGTCAGTAAACCAAACTTCATGATGCACGATATCCGTTGAATCAGATATGCTTTGGGTTACATAATTATAATGGAGATTGTAAGTATCATCATCATAGATAATTTTTGCATCAATCGTTTGTGCTTTGTTTATTGCGTCGTTATAAATTAACGGAAGCGAATCAATTTTACCATCTGTCCAACTATAACCAAAACCTGAAATACCTAAAATAATTTTTGATGGGTCAATTCTATCAGCTGTCCATGATAATGCGTCTTCAATCCATTTTTGAGCTGCTATAGGGCCGGGGCCTGTGGAGCCGTTGTATTGATCGTAAGCCATCAGAACTATATAATCATTATAGTCTGATAACTTTTCGTAATCGTAATCATTATTTTTAGGTTCTACGTCCATGCTTACCAGCATGTTTTTCGCATGGAGCGCATCGTATAATTTTTTTTGAAAAAGAGTTAGCGGGCCATTTGTTTTTTCTGCAATTTCTTCAAAGTCAACATTGATTCCATCCAATTTATAAAATGATAAAGTATCAGCTACCTGCTTTACAAAATTATTTACCGCAACCGAATCGTTCAAAATATAATGCAATAATTTTCCGTCAAAGTCTCTTTTTGAGGTATTAAAATTTGACAAAATTGGCATGATGCGCAGATTTTTTTGTTGCATCACAGCAAGGCCTGCACTGTCTATCCGCGTTTGTAAACGATGTGTTACTGTGTCAATAAAAAACCATTCGGGAAAGATGGTGTTAATTTTATCTGCATTCTGTTCTAAATCAGGAAGGGCGAGTTTAGCATTCCACGGAGTGTAAAATGCGGCTCTTATTAATGATAGTGAGTTGGTTTTTGAAACAGTATGTTTTTTGAACTTTTTATTTTTTAAAGAATCATTTTTTAATTTATTAAACAAAAAATCTTTAAATCCTTTGTACTTTATATTCTGGTTATTTTTTAAAATCAAGGGATTGGAAGGGTCCAGGGCTGTTTGAAACTCACGGGACTTTGCCTGGAGGTTGGGTACATTTGGTAAGGAGCCACTATATAAAGCAATTCCCAGTACTATTAAAAAAAAAATAGTAATCATGAATAGCACACGGCCGGTCCATTTAAATCTTTTCCAACGGGTCGGCTTATTGGTTTGAAAAATCTGTGAAGAGTTATTATCCATTTTCCTAAATGTAAAAAGATGCTTTTAAGCAGCATTATTCTGCGAAGTTAAGCCTGCTTCAAAAGACTTAGCTTTATTTTTCTTTAAAACAAAAAGGGCTTAACAAAAAATTATTAGATTGAATTAAAATTTTAGATAGAATCTATAAAAAGAGAAGGCCCCTGTAGAAACAGGGGCCGTTTACCAAAACTAACTGCTTATGAGAAAATTGAAATTTAATGTTGTTGCTGATTATATTTCAAATCACATGCCAAAATTAAAAACTTATTTGTTAATAAACGTTTAATTGAAATCACATCTTTTCCACACTATTTTTATAATGATAAGTTTAGATTTCCTTAACATTCTAAAAATAAAATCCACTTAAACCAGAAATAAATTTTGACGGTATTTGTTGGTTTACTGTAATCATATTCTTCTGAACCTATTAATTAGCAAGCTTTTCGGCGTTTTCTGCAAATTGCAGCGCATCGATAAATTCCTGCAAATCACCATTTAAAACACCTTCCAGATTATAAACTGTCAATCCGATTCTGTGATCTGTCACTCTGCCTTGCGGATAGTTATAAGTTCTTATTTTGGCAGAGCGGTCGCCAGTGCTTACCAAACTTTTTCTATGCCGTGAAATTTCTTCTTCCTGTTTGCGGACTTCTTCTTCATATAATTTGGTACGTAACATTTGCATTGCTTTTTCACGGTTTCCTAATTGGCTTCTCTCTGTTTGACAAACGATTACGAGGCCCGTTGCAATATGTGTCAGCATTACTTTTGTTTCTACTTTATTTACATTCTGTCCACCCGCGCCGCCACTTCTCGCAGTTTCCATTTTTACATCGCTATCTTTCACCTCTACATCCACTTCTTCCGCTTCGGGCATTACCGCCACTGTAGCAGCGCTCGTATGAACGCGCCCGCTTGCTTCCGTATCAGGAACACGTTGCACCCGATGCACACCACTTTCAAATTTTAAAGTTCCGTATACATCATCGCCGGAAACTTCTATCTGTACTTCTTTGTAACCGCCTACAGTTCCTTCACTTTCACTAAGCAAAGCGGTCTTCCATCCTTTTGATTCACAATATTTTAAATACATTCTCATTAAATTTCCCGCAAAAAGAGAAGCTTCATCTCCGCCGGTTCCTGCTCTAATTTCAAGGATGCAATTCTTTTCATCCTGCGGGTCTTTTGGAATTAACATCGTACGGATTGCCTTTTCAAGTTTTTCTTTTTCTTCCATCAATTGTGGCAATTCTTCTTTGGCTAATTCCCTCATTTCTTCATCGTCACTGTTGATTACTTCTTTATTAAACTCAATATCATCAAGGATTCTAGCGTATTTATCCCGTTCAATTACGATTTTTTCGAGGCTACGGTATTCTTTACTTAACTGTTTATATTTTTTATTGTCTCTGACTATTTCAGGATTTGACAACGCAATTGCCAATTCTTCAAACCTTGCCTTAATCGCTTCTAATTTTTCAAGCATATCTTGTAAGAAAATTTATTTTTTGTTGATTGGGTAAATTGTGAACCAATTTTTGTAGAAAAATTTACCCTTTATCTTTGATAATTGTGGACAAAATTAATCTAATCCTTTTTACATGCGATATCGAAAATTCAAAGCTGATTATTTATTTACCGGAGAAAGATTATTGGGTGATGAAAATATTTTAATCACAGATGAAAATGGAAAAATAAAAGACATTGTAGGCGAAAAAGAATCCGGAGAAAATATTGAAATCTTTAAAGGGATTATTTCTCCCGGTTTTGTGAATGCGCATTGCCATCTTGAGCTTTCACATTTAAAAAATGTTATCCCTGAAAAAACAGGGTTGACTGATTTTGTCTTCAAAATAGTTTCTGAAAGGCATTTTGAAGAGGATGAAATTCTTGATTGTATTGAAAAAGCTGAAAAAGAAATGCAGCGAAACGGGATTGTTGCCGTAGGTGATATCTCTAATAATGTATTATCTGCCGGGCAAAAGAAAAAGCAAAATCTTCAGTATTATAATTTTATTGAAACAAGCGGATGGTTTCCCGGAATTGCAAAATTGCGGTTTGAAAAAAGTAAAATTATTTATGATGAATTCATAAAAAATAATTTAAAGGCATCTATTGTTCCTCACGCGCCTTATTCGGTTTCTGAAAATTTATTGATTGAAATGATTCCATTTTTTAAAGGAAAAACGGTATCTATTCACAACCAGGAAAGCCCGGACGAAGATTTGTTTTTTTTGGAGGGAAAAGGTGATTTTATCAGAATGTATAAAATGATGAATATTGATATTTCATTTTATAAAGCCAGAAAAATCAGAAGTGTTAAAAGTTATTTTGAAAAACTTTCTACTGCAGCCTCAGTTATTTTAGTACATAATACTTTTACTCAGCAGGAAGATTTGGATTTTATCAATGAGCACAAAAGCAAAGGCCAATTGATTTCTTTTTGCCTTTGCCCCAACGCCAATTTATATATCGAAAACTCATTGCCTCCTGTAGATTTATTTTTAAATAATGATGCCAATATTATTTTAGGAACGGATAGCGTGGCTTCCAATCACCAGTTAGATATTTTGGAAGAAATAAAAACTATTACAAATAAATATCCCGGGATAGAAACTGCAACTTTATTAATGTGGGCAACTATAAATGGAGCCAATGCCTTGCAAATGGAAAATGATTTAGGAAGTTTTGAAAAAGGGAAAAAACCCGGAGTTGTATTGATTGAAAATGTGGAAGGAGAAAAAATAACTGCAGGCTCAAAAATTAAAAGACTGCTCTGAATATCTAAAATTAAAACAAGATTTTGATAAGTTAAGCCGCAGTCTGACCTTTGGTGCCGACTGCTTTACAAAATTTCAGACAAAACTGCCAGCGTTTTCATCGTTCCAAATTCAGGAATATGCCACGCATAAAAGCTTTCGATAATTTTTAAAATAGCTGCCCGGGTTTTCCCTTTCATTTTTATTTCACTAAGGTCGTTTGGATGAATGGCTTTTAGCAATTCAGAAATATGATAACTTATTTCGGTGCTTGCGTACTCAGTTCCAGGAGAATTTTCTTCAGAAAAACTTCCCTCATGCAAATTGAAAATATTCTTTTTTTCAGAATAATTATTTTGTAGCCTAAATCCTGAGATTTGTGCAATTTGTATCGAAAAATAAATTGAGAAATTAGCCGTTACCTCAATATCAGCAGTATCTAACTGGAGGAAAGCGTCTTCACAAAATTGAAAAAGATTCTCATTGGTTTCCGGCTGCTTTAGGCTTTTTTGCAAGAGTTCAACCATAAAAAGGGCCACGGAATTCTTGGTAACATCGCTTAAAATATTTTTATAAATCGCACTCCATTTTAAATCTTTTATTCTTTGCAGGTTTTTTAATTCATTATGGTATACTTCCAATTCCAAAATAGAAGAAGGCTGAAAAAAATGTGCCTTGCCACTTTTTCCCGAAGTGCGGGCGCCATTTACCAGGTAAGATTGAATGCCAAACAATTCTGTAAAAACAGAAGCGATCACACTCGTTTCTCCATATTTTATGGTTCGCAAAACAATACCTTTTGTAGTGAAGATCATGATTCAATATGAGTGTACTAATTTGAAAATTACAGTAAACAAAGAAATAATCAAGAAACTTATTTTACAAACAAACCAATTAACTTATCCTTAATTTGCAATTCATGCATACACTAAAAAAATCCCTCGGCCAGCATTTCTTAAAAGATGAAAAAGTAGTAGGTAAAATTATTGCTGCATTAATGCAACATCCTTTTAAAAATTTACTGGAAGTTGGCCCCGGCGGAGGCGCTCTCACCAAGCATTTGGTAAAAATTCCCAACATTCATTTTAAAGCAGTAGAATTGGATGACGACAAGGTGATTTCATTGTTGAAAACATTCCCTTCTTTAAAAGACAATTTAATTCATAAAAGTTTTTTGGAAATGGATCGCCCTTTTGACGAACCGTTTACCGTCATCGGAAATTTTCCGTACAATATTTCTACTCAGATACTATTTAAGGTCCTGGAATGGAAAGAATATGTTCCTGAAGTAATTGGCATGTTTCAAAAAGAAGTGGCGGAGCGTGCTGCATCAAAAGAAGGTAGTAAAATTTATGGTGTATTAAGTGTGCTTATTCAATACTATTATGATGTAGAATATTTGTTTTCGGTAGGCAACGAATGTTTTACTCCCCAGCCAAAAGTGCAAAGTGGCTTGATACGCTTAAACGCGCGTGAAAGTTATTTACCGGTTAAAAGTGAAAGGGCATTTTGGGTTTTGGTAAAAACTGCGTTTAACCAACGCCGTAAGACATTAAGAAATGGAGTAAAAAGTTTGATTGCCAAAGAAGATTTAGAAGATAAGTTTTTTGACCGCCGCGCGGAAACTTTGAGTGTAGAGGAATTTGCGGAGCTTACTTTTAAGATGATTTGAAAGAACATTTGTTAAGACTAAGTATTAGAAATCAGCTTAAGCTAATTTAACGGTATAGTTTTAGGTTTTAGGCCAAATCCACTTTTATAATCAGATACTGCTCTATTATAATTTAGCCTTGAAATCTGTATTTCTTTTTCACAATTTTCAAGTTGAATAGAAATTTCAGGGTGAAGATTTGTTGTCCTCAGGAAATCTAAGATTAACTTATTTAATTCATTTTGTTTAGAATTAATAATTAAAATGTTTGACATTTCTATTTCTGTATCATCATTGTATAGGTTAGTAATTTCTGCAATTTTTTTCGTAAGTGCAGTCGTTTCAGAATTAGGCGAAGCTTTAATAACAGTTCTTGTTATATCCACCTGTTCTTGAAAATACGTAATGAGGTCACTATACGCTTCTGCTAAACTTTTATTTTGTGAAGAAATAGAAAAATTATCAGTCGTGTTCGTGCTCGAATCTGTAACATATTCATTTTTACTATTACCAATTAAAATTTGATTTAGAAAATTTTTAGTGCAAACAATTTTCCATATACCATTAATCTTTTCAAGTATTATTTGGCTTGAGCTATCACTAGATTGAACAATTGCATTATTATTTATCATACTCTCAGTTAAATGGTCAAGATCATAGTCCTCTATAATTTTTTTATCGCTTAAGTATTCACTATTTTTCATTTTTGTTTTAAAATCATAAGAGTTCTGAAGTTCCGTTTTAGTTTCAAGAAATATAGGTTGTGTTTCTTTCGTTAAAAAAGATGCTGCTTTATCAAAATCTAACTTGTTAAGTGACAAAATGAATTTTGCAACAATATTTTTTGGGGGATTGTTCTGTTTGCAACCAATAAAAAAAGGAATAATTAAGATGAGTAAAGTAAATTGTTTCATAATAGGTTTAATGTCTCGTTTTAAAAATTTTTAAATAAAAGATGAAGATAACTATAACTCCTTTTGCCGTTTTTGGTCTTATGATTGTCACAAGACCACAATGGTAGGAATGTTTTCTCGGCTTTCCACTACAATTAAATTCTAAACCAATTTTTAATTAATTCGTTTATCTTTTTATTTGAATAAATTTCTCTCCACTTGTTAGGTTGCGTTTTATATGCGAATTTAATATTTACTAACTCTTCTTTTTTCGCACTATTTAGTTTAATTGGTTTTTTATAAACAGTAGCGATAAAATAACGTTCGTTACCGATTGGTAAAAAATCATGGTCTTTTATTTCTGATAACTCCACATAATATTCTCCACTCTCTTTGTATATATTTAATAAATATTTTGATTTTAGTGCAGCGTTATAACCTGACTTATATTGAAAAGCATATGGCTCCCATTTTTTCTTTTCCCATACTGATTTTTGTTCGTAGAGTTGTCTTTTTACTTTTGCGCTTAATGGAGACTGAAACTTTATTATTCTACAAAGCTTTTGTGGTTCTGGTTTAATTTTTTCTTTTGATTTAAGTTTCTTTAATAAATCAAATACTTTTTTGTCGTTTGGTAAATCAATTACTTTCTTCCTTTCAACGTAATTGACTAAATTTACTTCACTAATGCTTATTGCATTATTCTCAAATTCATTTGAGAACATTAAATAAAGTTTGCTATTTGAAATTGATTTTACTTCTTCAATAAATTGCAATAAAAATTCGCCTTCAGAGTTAAATCCATTTTTAGTAAAATTTGCCGAACCAATTAAAAATGTAAATATGTTGTTTTGTTTAAAAGAGTAATATTTCCAATGAAATTCTCGGTTTTTGGAAATCTTAATTTCTATGTATTTATTTCCATTGAGATTTTGGAGTTCTAATAAATTATTTTTACTGTTAAACCTTCCGTACAAACCTGTGAGAAATTTTATTTGAGGTCGTTTAGGTTTTGGTAATGCTAAAATTTCTTTAATAAACCTAATACTAAAATCATCGATGAAAGCAGAAGCAATGTAAATTAATTCTGCACCTTCAATATATGATTTGAAAATTGTTTTGATGCTGCTTGACTTATTTTGAATAATTTCATAATTCATAAAATGCATTTTGAATCAATACCGTTTTATACCGTTTTACAATGTATAGTACACTAATTTATGCTCTTAGGTCCAATACCTTTAAAAATAAAATACTAATAACAAAAATAAAAATCACGGTTATTTATTCGTTTACTGGTAATATCATTGAGAGATTAAACATAAAAAAATTGCACTATTTATTTTTAAAATGATTTAAAATCACGTTTGTAATATTCTTGAGTTTTAAAAATCCTTTAATTTATTTTCCCTTTCTTTAGTTGTAATTTTACCGCTGCTGAATTTCGATTCGTGTAATTCGTAAATTCAAATTCGGTTTTCAAATAAAAAAAATGCCCACTAAAAAGAATCATGCCGTAAGAATCGTAACCGCCGCTTCATTATTTGATGGCCACGATGCTGCGATCAATATAATGCGACGGATTATGCAAAGTAAAGGCGCCGAAATTATTCACCTTGGGCACAATAGGAGTGTGCATGAAATTGTGGAATGTGCAATTGAAGAAGATGCGCAGGGAATAGCTGTAACGAGTTACCAGGGCGGGCATCTGGAATTTTTTAAATACATGAAAGACCTTTTGGATCAAAATGGGTATAGCGATATCAAAATTTTTGGTGGAGGAGGAGGAACTATTTTGCCAGAAGAAATTGCGGAATTAGAAGCTTATGGAATTACCAAAATTTATTCGCCTGATGATGGGCGTAAAATGGGATTGGAAGGAATGATTGAAGATGTGGTGGAGAAATCAGGTAAAAAATCAGGTGATAAAATTTTAAAAAATTCGAATGGGCAGAATGGAAAATTTGTTTTAGGCGAATGGCATGATATAAAAACTGTCGCCAAATCCATTACTGAAGCCGAAAGCGGTGATGAGGCAGAAATTTTAAAAGATAAACTTAAAAAGAATATCTCGCCAGTTCTCGGTATCACCGGCACCGGAGGTGCAGGAAAATCCTCAGTAACGGATGAAATCGTTCGTCGCTTTTTAAGCAATTATCCTGAAAAAACTATTGCAGTTGTTTCTGTTGACCCTTCCAGGAAAAAAACCGGCGGTGCTTTATTGGGAGACCGTATCCGAATGAATTCTATTCATCATCCACGGGTATATATGCGTTCGCTTGCAACTCGTGAAAATGACAAAGCGTTAAGTAATTATGTTCAGGAAGCACTTGATATTTGTAAAGCAGCCGGGTACGATTTTATTATTCTGGAAAGCGCGGGTGTTGGGCAAAGTGATGCTTCCATTCTGGATCATTGCGATGTGAGTATGTATGTAATGACCCCTGAATATGGCGCTGCGTCTCAGTTAGAGAAAATTAACATGCTTGATTATGCGGATATTGTTTGTATCAATAAATTTGATAAAGCTGGCTCTTTAGATGCTATGCACGATGTAAAAAAACAATACAAACGCAATCATGGTTTGTGGACAGCAAAAGTTGAAGAACTTCCGATAATCGGAACGGTCGCTTCTACATTTAATGATCCGGGATGCAATGAATTGTTTAATAAAATAATTGAGAAGGTAAATAAAAAGTCCGGAATGGATTGGGAAATGTACGATGCACCAGTCAGAAGTGAAAGTTACAGCCATTCAATCATCCCTCCTAAAAGAGTAAGGTACCTTGCAGAAATTACAGAAGAGATAGAAAATTATAATAAGCTGTCTGAGGAACAAGCGGAAATTGCCTCAGAACTTTACCAGTTGGATGGAACCATCAGAAATTTCAAAAAAAATCCCTCAGAAAAAAAAGAAAATAATTCTTTACTTGTAAAAGAATTAGAAAAAAGAAGATCTGAAATTGAGAAAAAATTATCGCCCGATTCTAAACTTTTATTGGAGGAATGGGATGGAACAAAAGCACTCTATCAAAAAGATTTTTTTGAATACAATGTACGCGGTAAAATTATCAAACAACCTTTATTTACTGAATCGCTTTCACATACGAAAATTCCAAAAATCGCCGTTCCAAAATTTAAAGATTGGGGAGATATTTTGAATTGGCAGTTGCAGGAAAATTTCCCGGGGAAATTTCCTTTTACTGCAGGAGTATTTCCTTTAAAGCGCGCGGAAGAAGACCCGACCCGAATGTTTGCCGGCGAAGGTGGCCCGGAAAGAACGAACCGCAGGTTTCATTATGTAAGCGTTGGCCAGCCGGCAAAGCGCCTCAGCACAGCATTTGACAGCGTTACGCTTTATGGGGAAGATCCTGAATCACGCCCTGATATTTATGGAAAAGTGGGTAACAGTGGCGTGAGTATCGCAAGTGTGGATGATGCCAAAAAATTGTACAGCGGCTTTGACCTTTGTGATCCTAAAACTTCTGTAAGCATGACCATCAACGGGCCTGCGCCCATGTTGCTTGCCTTCTTTTTGAACGCAGCAATTGACCAACAGTGCGAAAAATATATTCTTGAACATAGCTTACGCGAAAAGATAAACGAAATTATAGAATCGAAATATAAAATTGAAAATCTTCCAAAGTATATTGGTATAAATGGAGAACCGGTTTTACCTGGAAAAGGGGAAATGAAAGGCCATTTGCCCAAAGGGAATAATGGGCTTGGATTAAGATTGCTTGGTTTATCCGGAGAAGATGTTTTGGATAAAGATATTTATGCCGAAATAAAAGCAAAAACTTTATCGTCTGTCCGGGGAACAGTTCAGGCGGACATTTTAAAAGAAGACCAGGCACAAAATACCTGTATTTTTTCTACAGAATTTGCTTTGAAATTAATGGGTGATGTGCAGGAATATTTTATCGAACATAAAGTCCGAAATTTTTATTCTGTTTCTATCAGTGGTTACCACATTGCTGAAGCCGGCGCCAATCCTATAACGCAGCTTGCGTTTACACTTTCAAACGGTTTTACGTATGTGGAATATTATATGAGCCGCGGAATGAAGATTGATGATTTTGCGCATAACCTTTCTTTCTTTTTCAGTAATGGAATGGATGCAGAATATAGTGTTATTGGCAGAGTAGCACGGCGCATTTGGGCTAAGGCAATGAGAAATAAATACAAAGCCAATCCGCGTTCGCAAATGTTGAAATACCACATTCAAACCAGTGGCAGAAGCCTTCATGCGCAGGAAATTGATTTTAATGATATTCGTACTACGCTTCAGGCTTTATACGCCATCTATGATAATTGCAACAGCCTTCATACAAATGCTTATGACGAAGCAATCACAACGCCAACTGAAGAAAGCGTTCGCCGCGCAATGGCGATACAATTAATTATTAATCGTGAACTCGGCACTGCAAAAAATGAAAATCCCAACCAGGGCAGTTTTTTGATTGAAGAACTTACTGATCTCGTGGAAGAAGCCGTGATGGCTGAATTCAACCGTATTTCTGAAAGAGGCGGTGTGCTCGGCGCCATGGAAAGGATGTATCAAAGAAATAAAATCCAGGAAGAAAGTTTGTATTACGAATCATTAAAAAATAATGGTGAACTTCCTCTTGTTGGCGTTAATACTTTTTTAAATAAAGAAGGGTCTCCAACAATTCTTCCCATGGAAGTAATCAGAAGCACTAAAGAAGAAAAAGGCCTTCAAATCAAAAATGTAAAATCATTCCAGGAATTGCATAAAGATAAAAGTGCAGAAATGCTGAAACGTTTGCAAAATGTGGCCATTAATAACGGAAATTTATTTGCCGAATTAATGGAAACTGTAAAGTATGCTTCGCTCGGTCAGATCACACATGCTTTATATGAAGTAGGTGGGCAATATAGAAGGAGTATGTGAGTTGCAAAATATTCTCCCGCCAGTAAACCAACAAATAAGTTCAATTTTTGATTTAATATCTACCGAATTTTTTTATTAAATCATTTTTTTAAAAAATCCCTTCCTAAACACGGTAATAGCAATAATTTTTTTTATTATTGTATCCTAGCTTAAATATTTATTATGACTAAAACAGGATTTTTTGTATTGGGGTTTATTTTTATAGTAGTAGGTGGATGCAGTAAAAAATCTTCTGGGAATATGCCATCAAAACCTGTATTAAGTATTAGTAATGTACAGCAATCCAGGAATAATTCTACTCCAACTACATTTCATTTCTTCGTAAATCTTAACCAGCCTTCATCACAGGAAATAAAAGTAGATTATACCACAGTTGATGGAACAGCTAACGGTAATGACTACACGCAGAATTCCGGCACTTTAACAATTCCCGCAAACCAATCTAACGGCGGAATTGATATAGAAGTAAAAGGCGACAGCACTCGTGATATACCCAAAACATTTTATGTTCAATTAAGCAACCCTGTAAATGCTACTCTGTCGGCAGAAGGAAAAGGAACGGGTACCATCAATTGCGATGGTACTTATTTACCCGTTAATGATTCAGGTTTTACCGCGCCTGCTTCTTATGTAGGGCTTTCTTTAAAATGGAGTGATGAGTTTAATGAAAATTCTATTGATAATAACATATGGGGATATGATTTAGGTGGTGGTGGATGGGGAAATAATGAGTTGGAAACTTATACTAATAACTCAAAAAATTCTTTTGTTACCAGCGGCGGCTATTTGGTATTGGAAGCCCGGCAGGAACCTTTCGGGTCTGCCAATTACACATCTGCACGAATGCTTACAATGGGAAAACAGGATTTTACTTATGGCAGAATAGATGTAAGGGCGAAACTTCCAAAAGGGCAGGGAGTATGGCCAGCAATTTGGATGCTTGGCAGTAATATATCAAACACACCTTGGCCAGCTTGTGGAGAAATTGATATGATGGAATTATTGGGAAATCAGCCAAACAAAGTTTATGGCACTGCACATTGGTCAAACGGTGGCCAGAACGCTCAATTAGGTGGAAGTTACACAATGCCATCCGGAGATTTTTCCCAGGGGTTTCATGTGTTTAGTATCCTATGGAATTCCTCGGAAATTGGTTGGTATATAGATAACCAAAAATATTTTACAGCGCCCAAAAGCAGTATGGTGGGAACGTATCCATTTGACAAGCCTTTCTTTATTATTCTGAATGTAGCTGTCGGAGGGGCGTGGCCCGGGAACCCTGATGGCACTACTGTTTTTCCACAACGCATGATTGTAGATTATATCAGGGTTTTCCAATAGTAGTAAACAAAGAAATAATCGGTTTTCCTGTTTTGATTATTATCTATTTTAATTATTTCCCACCCTAAGAGGCACATTGTCTAATTATCTCTTATCTTAGTTTTTTTTAGAAACACATGTAATTGCACAAGCAGAATGGGGTAATATCAGTGGTATGTTTAACTTTTTCGCTTTACCCTAAAGTTAACCTTTGTTGAGTGTAAAGTACTATCTTGAGGATTTTGAAAATTTATAACATTAGTATGAAAATTGCCGGCAATGAATCCATTGCCTACAGGGCCATATTCGGTAATATTTACAATAATGGGTTCTGAAGTGCGGCTATAGTTATTTCCAATTTCAAACTCGTCTAAAGAAACATCTGTACCGCCTACACTAAGACTGCCGTTTATTACAAACCCAATATAATTATTATAATTGGTGTTTAAAGTAAATCCATAAATCCGTATCCAGTGCGTGCCTGAATCAATACCTTCATAAATGGTATCCACAGGAGGGGCGATTGAATAACTTTGTGAATCAAATGTATAATTAATATATTCCTGGGAAGAGGTGTTATCATAGCAAGCCTTAAGTGTTCCCACATTATTATTGCCGGCATTTAATGAAATAGTTACCGGGCTGCCAGGCTCCAGAGTAGCATTATCCTCTGCAATAATAGTAACTGATTCCGGGCCGGTTGAATTACAAATCGGAATACTGAAATTGAAAATACCATTGCTCAAGTTAAATTGATAATTTTCCTGATCTTTTTGCAGGATAATATGGCCTGAAACAGGTTTATTATTACAATCGACTACATTACCCGAAATATTGGCCATAATAAGGGATGATATAGTAAAGGTGCCAATAGAAGTATCCCTATTGGTGGTGGGAAAAGTAATAGTAAAAACAGGAGTATTACACTCCAGCGACCCATAAACAGTCATTGTATTTTCAGTATTTTCATAAGGGGAAAACTTTACATTACCTACTGAATCACTTATTGTAGTAAATATAGTATTGGGGTATGATGCTGATTCAACTTTCACAAATAGGTGCGACAAAGTTTTACCGGAGCTATCAACAAGTTTGCAGTTTACATTTACCTGCCCTGAAGTAGGAAGAGGGATTTTCGTAGTATCAATTGGAGGAACTAAACGGCTTGAATTACTTTTCGGCATTTTCTTACAGGAACAAAAAGCAAACAGTAATAAAACGGTTGCTACTAAAATAAGATTAGTTAGTTTGGTAAATTGTAGCAACATATATTTTGAAATTATAAAATTAAAATACCAACTAATCAACTTAAATATTTAATGAAGTTAAATATTAATTTAATATGAAAAATAAATTGTCACCTTTTTTTCTCTTTATATTTTTCTTCATTTATTATTAAAATGATTGAACCAGTAATTTTTTAGGCGATTTTTTTGCAGTAAAAAAAGAAATAGCCAGAAATTTTATTTTAAAACACTTTGCATTATAGAATTTTGAAACTGGTAAATCAGCATTAGTAAATCAGATAATTATCTCTTATCTTAGTTTTTTACAAAATTATTTATGGCTTTAAGTAGAATATGGGCGGCCTTTATTATTGTTGCATTTCTTGCCGCATCTTTTCAATGTATTTTTATAAAAGGGAATACCAATATTTACAGCCGCATGGTGGTAGGAAAATCCGGCGATACTTCAAACACAGCAGCTTTAGATTCTAATGCGGTTTCCCCTGTTATTTTAAAGAAATTGCAAAGCGGTAATACATATAGCGACGGCACTATTAAATATAGCAAAACCACAGCGGGTAATTATATAAGCTATAAAGAGCAACAGGCGGATGGAATTGTATCTACCGCAAAAACTGCTGTTGATATTTCCATTAACCTAATCGGAATTATGGCGTTGTTTATGGGTTTTATGAGTATCGCTGAAAGGGCTGGAGGCATAAGGCTTTTATCAAAAATTATCGGGCCATTCTTTTCAAAATTATTTCCTGAATTGCCCAAAAACCATCCTGCCATGGGGCACATGGTGATGAACTTTTCGGCGAACTTATTAGGGTTGGATAATGCCGCGACCCCATTCGGTATTAAGGCGATGGAAAGTTTGCAAGAACTCAATCCCAACAAGGATACAGCAACTAATTCACAAATAATGTTTTTGTGTTTGCATGCTTCAGGGCTCACTTTAATCCCGGTAAGTATCATAGCTGTAAGGTCTTCCCTTAATGCATCCAATCCGACTTCGATTTTTATTCCGTGCATGATCGCCACATTTGCCGCGACCATTGCAGCAATGTTGATTGTTTCTTTCAAACAAAAAATTAATGTTTTGCAACCTGTAATTTTATTATGGGTGCTGGGAATTTCAGCGATTATTTCTTTAATGGTAATTTATTTAAAATCGTTAAGTTTTACAGGAATTCAAACTTTTTCCGGGGTGATGAGTAACGGCCTTATTTTAATGTTATTCTTTCTTATTATCCTGGGAGCATTATATAAAAAGATAGATATTTTTGACGCTTTTATTGAAGGTGCAAAAGGCGGATTTGAAGTTGCAGTAAAAATTATACCTTATTTGGTTGGGATGTTGGTTGCCATCAGTTTATTGCGCACCAGTGGCACTTTTGAAGTAATAATTGATGGCATGAGAAATCTTTTCAGTGCATTAGGAACCGATACAAGATTTGTTGCAGGGTTGCCCACAGCCCTTGTAAAACCTTTAAGCGGGAGCGCGGCCCGCGGCATGATGATAGATACGATGACTACTTATGGACCTAATTCATTTGCAGCAGATTTGTCCTCCATTCTTCAAGGTACATCTGATACCACTTTTTATGTAATTGCGGTATATTTCGGCGCGGTTTCCATAAAAAATACTCGTTATTCCATAGGCGCTATGTTACTTGCCGACCTTGTCGGAATTGTTACTTCAATCTTCCTTGCTTATTTATTTTTTGGGAATGTGCATTAAAAGCATTCTAAATACCAAAATAAAAATCCTTCTTATTTCTTGCTTTACTATCAAAAGTTATTTATTCCAATAGTTAAGCCAATCAATGAGGCGGCTGGTAAAGCCATATTCATTATCAAACCAAGCAACTACTCTCGCATGATTTCCAATTACAGCAGTTTGAGTTCCATCAATAATGCATGAATGGCTGTTGCCTTTTATATCAAGGGAAACAAGTGGTTCATCTGTAAATTCAATTATTCCTTTATATTCATTTTGCGCAGCGGTTTTGAATAATTTATTGATTTGTTCTGCTGATATTTCAGTTTGTAGCTGAATGGTAAATGAAGCCATTGCGCCATTTGCTACGGGCACTCGCGTAGAGAAAACATTGATTTTACCCTTCAAACCGGGAAGCAGGCGATTTAGCGATTTATCGAGGTCAATTCCAACGGGAATGATAGATTCAGCCGCAGCACGGCCTCGCGTGAATTGTGGGTTTGGCGTATCTACAAGTGCCTGGCGTGAAGTATAAGAATGAAGAATATTAAGGTGTACAGATTGTATTCCTATTGAATTCAGAATATAAAGTACATGCACCGAGCAGTTGGTCATGCAGCCTCCCGGTGATAAAATATTTTCTTTAATAGCAGAACCGTTATGATTGTGGCCAAAAACCCGTAAGGTAATATCTTCAGCGCCGGTAGTAGATAATAGCACTTTTTTTGCGCCCGCAGATAAATGTTTTGATGCGCTTTCTTTATTTAAAAACTTACCCGAACATTCCAGAACTACATCAATCTTCAAATCTTTCCAGGGAAGAAGGAGAGGGTCGTTATTTTGATAAAAAGCAATTTCTTTTTGGCCGACTTTAAGAAATTTTTCGCCTCCTTTTATTTCATGGTTGAAAGTTCCATAAACCGAATCGTATTTTAGAAGGTAAGCGAGATTTTTTAATGGCATTATATCATTAACGGCTACTATTTCAAAATTTTCGTTTTCAATGAGCCTCCTAAATAAGAGGCGCCCAATACGCCCCATCCCATTAATAGCTACACGCATTCTAAGAAGTTTTATTAAATGCAAATATCCATAAGAAAAACGAATTTAAATTTCATAGTAAATTGTTACACCTGATTTTTAGATAAAAGAAATGGCACAAGAATACACTTGTGCCATGAGAAATTTCATAAACTATAGTAATTTTTACATTCCTGTTAAAAAAGCAATTGCTGCCATTATTCCAAGGAATAATAAAATAATTCCGACTGCTACAAATGTATCGTGCAGTTCAACAGAGTTAATTTTTTTCATAATCTTCAAGTTTAATATTAAATAAAAATTGAGATAAGAAGGAAAATTCGAAAAAAACCCTAATTGTGTGTGTTGTTTTTAAAGGACTGGACTTATACAAATTTAATTTCTTTTTTCTAAACTTGCAACTTTTAAAAAAAATATATATTATTTAGGAAAAGAATACTTTAAAATACTAACATGGTCTTTTTTTAATCTCGATTAGAGTGCGGATTGGCTGGATTTCTCTTCCATTAGCATCAATTTCTCAAACAATTTTTCATAGTGTGTATTTTCAATTCCTAATTCCTGCAATTTCTGATTGTATTTTTTTTCGGCTTCGATGAATTTTTGATTGTCAGAATAAATTTCAGGTAAAGCCAGGTTAGATTCAAGCCGCTTTTTTTCTTCTGTAATACAGGCAATCTTTTCTTCCAATTGCTCAAATTGCTTTTTTACTTTTTGTAATTCTTTTTGCTGTTCACGATCTTCAAAATTTTGGTTGTTTGATTTTTTCTCCGGAACTGCAGTTTTTTTCACTGTTACTGTTTCTTTCTTTTTAACTTCATCGTGGCCTGCTGATTTTCTTTCCTGTTTCCAGCGTTCCCATTCATCGTAACTCCCTACAAATTCTTTTATTTTATAATCTTCAATCTCCCAAATCTTATTGGCCGTTTTATTTACGAAATACCTATCGTGGCTTACCAGAATATAACTTCCTTCATATTTATTAAGCGCTTCAATAAGGAGGTCAACGGAATGCATGTCCAGGTGGTTAGTAGGTTCATCCAGCAATAGGAAATTGGCTTTGCTCACAATTGTTTTCGCAAGCGCTACACGGGCTTTTTCGCCACCACTTAGTACTTTAATTTTCTTTTCTACATCATCGCCGCTAAATAAAAAACAACCCAATAAAGTTCTCAATTCCAATTCAGTTTTCCCGCTTCCGGAATAATTCATTTCTTCAAGAACGGTATGTTCGATGTTTAATGCTTCCAATTGATGCTGCGCATAAAAAGCATCTTTAACATTATGCCCTTCAATTCTTATCCCTTCAAAAGGTTCCACACCTGCTACCATTCGAAGCAAAGTTGATTTGCCTTTTCCATTCGCACCTATCAAGCCAATTTTATCTCCACGGTTGATTTCTGCTCCGGTATTTTCTACAATTTTTAAGTCGCCAAAACTTTTACTTGCCTCTTTTAAAGTGCAAAGGATTCTGCCAGGCTGATGGCCAATAGTAAAGTTGATGCGCATATTAGGCCTTTCCAGGTCAGTATTTTCAATCCTTTCAATTTTATCCAGGCGTTTCATAATACTTTGCGCCTGCGCAGCTTTGGAAGCTTTGGCTTTAAAACGCTCTACAAATTTTTCCTGCTGGCGAATATAATCCTGCTGGTTTTCATAAGCCCGCTTTTGTAATTCAATTCGCTGTTCTTTTTCCTGTAAATAATAAGAATAATTGCCTGTGTAAAAATGCAGTTCCTGTTGATAGAGTTCTACAATTTTTGTTACCATTCTATCCAAAAAATACCGGTCGTGCGAAACAATTACTACGGAGCCGCGGTAATGTTGCAAATATTTTTCCAGCCATTCTATTGAAGGTAAATCAAGATGGTTCGTAGGTTCATCCAGCAACAAAACATCAGGATTCATTAAGATCATTTTCGCCAGCAAAACCCTCATACGCCATCCACCGCTAAATTCTTTGTACGGCCTTTGCAAATCAGCATTAGCAAAACCAAGCCCCTGCAATATTTCTTCCGTTTTGTGATGAATATCGTAACCTCCAAGGACTTCGAGTTCGTGTAATTTATCACCATAAATATGCGCCAGGGATTCATCGGATGTTTTTTCTAATTCAATCCCAATCTTTTCAATTTCCTTTTCCAATTCCTGAACACGCTCAAACGCGCTCAATGCCACTTGCATAATAGAATCTTCAGTATCAAAACTTAAAAGGTCCTGGTGAAGAAAGCCAATAGTAGTTTCTTTTCCTTTTTCTACACTGCCAACTGACGGAAGGAATTGGTTGGTTAATACTTTTAATAAAGTAGATTTTCCGGTTCCGTTATAACCGATAAGCCCAATCCTCTCGTTGGGTTGTATGTGCCATGTGGCATCTTGCACAATCACCCTTGCACCAAATTCGAAAGTAACATTCTGTAAACCTAATAACATAATAAAAAATAAGAGATAATAAATCAAAAAAAGTAAACTTACTTTTTTAAAGCGTGCAAAATTAAGGTATTAATGGCAGCTTAGTTATATTGCTTATGGCAAAAAACTTGTTGGAGTGTTATAATTTTAAAGGCTTCAATTATTTAATTCAAAGCCAAATCAAATTTTAATTCACTTTTAGAAGAATAATTTTTCACCACATTATATAAAGTATCCCTTTCCACCGCCTGGCGGCCTGCCTGTGATATCAACATTACCAATTCATCGGTGCTCATAGCTGGATTTTGTTCTTCGCTTCCTGCCATTGAATAAATTTTGGTAGAATCATCAATAGTTCCATCCATATCATCTACTCCGAAAGATAAAGAAAGTTGGGCATTTTGCCTGCCGAGCATTGGCCAATAGGCTTTTAAATGAGGGAAATTATCCATGTAAATTCTTGCCACCGCATACATTTTCATGTCTTCAATTATGGATGATTCCGGAACGTTACTCATGTCATTATTTTGATTGCGGAATTTCAATGGAATAAAAGTATTAAAGCCATGCGTTTTATCCTGAAGGTTTCTTAACCGGCTCATGTGGCCGATCCTGTGGCCATAATTTTCAATGTGCCCGTAAAGCATCGTAGCATTGGTATGCATTCCAAGTGCATGGGCTTCTTCATGGATTTTTAACCAGCCTTCTGCATCCACTTTATCATGGCAAATTTTGCTTCTAATTTCTGCATCAAAAATCTCTGCGCCTCCGCCGGGCATGGATTGCAAACCCGCATCATGCAATTTTTTCATTCCTTCCTTCACAGATAGTTTTGCTTTGCGAAACATATAATCCAATTCCACTGCAGTAAACCCTTTTACATGAAGATCAGGCCTGTGTTGTTTTATTTGGGAAATAAAATCACAGAAAAAATCAAGATCCATTTTAGGATGAACGCCACCAACAATGTGAACTTCTGTTACCGGTTTTCCGTCATAACTTTTTACTATATCCATCATTTGTTCTTTGGTCAAAACCCAGCCTTCATCGCGATGTGCATAGAGGCGTGAGTATGAACAAAATTTGCACGAGAATACACAAACATTAGTAGGTTCAATATGAAAATTTCTGTTGAAATAGGTTTTATCACCGTGCTTTTTTTCCCTGATGTAATTGGCTAAACTTGCACTAAGGCCGAGGCTGGCTTTTTCAAAAATAAACACTCCTTCCTCATCCGTTATCCTTTCTTCCGCTATTATTTTTTCAGTAATATTTTTAAAGGTTTTGCCTTCGGGTAAAGCATTTATTAATCCTAATAAATCTTGTTCTTTATTTATCAATTCCATTTTGCAAAATTAAGAATAATAAAATTTAGTATTGTTAATTATAGGAGCAATTGCGGCTTATATAGTAAACCAACAAATAAGGAGAATTCTTATTCTTTAAAATCTACATTGCTTGTTCACTGTTCTTTTTTCTCATTTTCATACCGAATACCTAGAAGGAAATAAAAATAACAAATGTGGAAAGCAAATTCCTTGAACATTCGTAATTTTTAATTAGTAATTACTTATTGTTTCACTATTTTTTGCACCACCGTTTTATCCGTGTATTGCAATTTTAAAATATAAACTCCGGGTGGCTCGTTGCCAAAATCAACATTCATAAGCGTGTATGCCTGCCCGTTATACTCTTTTGACCACATCAATTGGCCGATAGAATTGTAAATGTGCGCAGATTGTAAAGTAACCGGGACTTCATAATTCCTGATAATAAATTGTTGATGGAAAGGATTGGGGTAAATCAAATACCCTTGTGACTTTAACCGCGCGGGAACTGTAATTCCATACAGATTGATATTATCAATGTAAAGGTTATTTTGTTTGTTGCCGTTAAATACAAAGTAAACCTGGAAATCATTTTTGCCAACATAATTGAACAAATTAAGCTTTACATTTTCCCAATCATTTGCAGAGGGGACAAATCCTGGAGAAAACCCTGTTTTTGTTTGCAGGCTAGTTCCGTAATTTTGCCAAATCGTAGTAAAAGTGTTACCACAATCTGTTGTTGCCTGTAATTCTAAAGTGTCGGATAATGAAGAAGAATTGCCTGCATTATAAGCATAATCAAATGAAATGAACAAAGAGTCGAAAGAAGAAGTTTCTGTAATTAAAGGGGAAACAAATTTATCTGTTGTACCGGTTGAGGTTTCATTATAATTATTGATTACCATAGAGGCGGTTCCGGTTTTAGCGGCTGCAGTGGTTCGTTGCCAGGTAATTCCTCCATCCGGATTTTCAACAGACCATTTGGCTGGCGGAAATGTAGGATCTTCAAAACCCTGTACCACAGAAAGAGTTACTTTTCCTGTTACAAAAAACGCTTTGCTCAGCGTATCATTTAATGGCGATTCATCGCCGGTTCCTGAAGAAGAAACGGGATCAGCACTGAATATAGTAATCGTATGCTGCCCTTCAGTAGGCGTAAAAGTAGTTAAAGGGACAGTAATAGTATCATTTGCTAAAAGTGAAATTCCTGTAACGGTAGTCTCAGCAACGGCTCCATTATCTATCGAATAAGAAATATTGAATCCGGTGATGGTAGAATACCCTACATTTTTTACGCTGGCTACAGGAACGATTGATTCAACACATTCAGTAGGAGTCGGCGGAGTTACAGACAGTACCGTTATGTCCCTCGAAGTTTGCTGCTGTATATCAATGTTGTCAATAAAAATATTATTTCCATAGTCGCTGGTATTTCTGAACATAACAATTATGTTTCCGGAAGAAAGTTTAGAACCGTCAATCACAATTTTCTGATTTTTCCAATCGCCTGGAGCAGGGCTGGTATAAGCATCACTCGAAGAGCCGGCAGTGGCAAGCGCTGCCCCTGCTTTATTAAAATAGGCTGTATAAGTGCTGCCGCAATCAGTGGAAACCAAAACTTGTAAACTATCATTATAGTTTGGGTCGGGATAGTTTTTATGTGCCAGGTCAAAAGTGATGACAACAGGGTCAGTAGTAGATAAATTAATCTTTGGTGTTTTTATTTCATCAACCTGCCCTGGATTATCATCGTAATTATCTATATAAATGGAGTGGGCGCTGTTGCTTCCCGGAGTTACTTTTTGCCATGTAATTTTATTATCCGGGTTGTTAATAGCCCAACCGGTAGGTGGAAATGTACTTCCTTCAAAACCTTCACTAACCGGCAATGAAATAGGGTTAGGCACAGAAAGTGTTGCGGTTAAAGTATCATTTGCCGGAACCTGGTCAGTACCGGTTCCATTTACATTTTTAGTAAAAAATTTAAAAGTATTGTTTCCATTCAATACATTGATTAATGAGAATGTAATTATTTGCACACCTCCTGAAACCAGGTTGGTATTGAGAGAAACTGTTACTGGTGAATTATTGTTTAACACGTAACCAACGGTTATAGAAGTGATCGTATTTACACCATTATTTTTTATCATCACCTTGGGGGCAAAATTTCCTGAGCAACTAATAACTGTGGGATAATAAATTGAATTGCACCCTGAAATTTCATAACCGCCTGGGTTAACTGATTTAAATGGACTCGCATCAATCATTATTGGGTTTGAAGGTAATGTAGCACCATTGGAAGTTAAAAGCGAGGTCCTGTAAGTTGTAAGAACATATTCCATTCTTTCAACTTGTTTTTTGGTAAACATATCATAGCAATCATCCGATGTATAGTCCATGAAATTTTCATACATTTTTCCAGGAGGGTTTACGGTACAGGAATCTGAAACCATGCCAGTAGGGCAATTGTTGGTGGCTACACTTTGATTGGGTGTATCTCCGATATCCTGTGCGGTATTTCCTTTTCCTGGCGGATTGTATAAAGTGGTTGGTAATGTGTATGTGGAGCCATCAGAAGTCAACGGACGGAAATCATCGCCACTACAAGTATTTGCAGCAGTTTCATCATCCCCCCAAATATGATTAAGCCCAAAATAATGCCCTAATTCGTGGACAACTGTGCGCCCTTTGTTATAATCTGCAACATTACATGGGCTGATTCCAAACCCTAAAATGTTACAAAAAACTCCATCATCCTGCGGGCTGCCGCTTCCTGGAATTTGAGTATACCCTAATACGCCTCCGCCATTTGCAATATTACCAACCCAAATATTAATATAAGCTGACGGATTCCATGCATCTGCCCCGCCAAATGCAGACCTTTTAATTGAATCCACCACATCATCCGGATTACCGGTGGTACTGCTTGTAACCCTGTCAATACCATTTGTTAGTTGCCCCGATGGAGTTTGTTTTGCTAAAACAAAACGAATAGAAGTGTGGCCCCTTACCGCTTCAAAAGCAGCAGGAAGGTGAGTTGTATCAGAATTTAAACCTGAAAAATCCGTATTCATTGCATCAATCTGTGATTGGACATCTGCGTCGGTTATTAAATAGGGATTAGGTAAAACAATATGAAATACTACAGGAAGATAAGCCACACTTTGCAACCGTTTAGGAGTGCGCAAAGAATTATCCGGAGTAGCCTGGGAAAGCCTTTCAGCCCTTAATTTCATTTCAGGAAAAGCTTTGAACAACATTTTTACCCGCTCATCAGTTGCGCACCTGATTATTTCTTTTGAAAGATTAATACCCTGCAGCGATTTTATTTTTTTTTGTGAAAAGCAGTTGAGAATAAATAAAAATAATCCAAGGGTTATTAAAAGAATTTTTTTCAACACTCTCTGAGATTTTGATAAATTAAGGGTAAAAAAACGGAAAAATTTTAAGCATGCAAAGTAGGATTTTAAGTTGAAATCGAAACTGCCGCAAAAAAATTTAATTCTCTTATCTTTCCAAAAATTAAAATCCTGCAATTTTAAAAAATAGATAGATTTGATTTTTATTTGCTTCAGGGCTATTTAGCCGCTTAATTTCAAAATAAAATTAAATGAAGAATATTAAGTTCCGGCTTATTGTAATGAATTTTTTACAATTTTTTATTTGGGGAGCATGGCTCATTACAATTGGTGCTTATTGGTTCCAGACTAAACATTGGTCGGGCACTCAATTCGGTGCTATTTTCTCAACTATGGGAATTGCTTCTTTATTTATGCCTTCTATTGCTGGTATCATTGCTGATAAATGGGTAAATGCGGAAAAATTATATGGCATTTTTCAAATCTGCGGAGCCGTTGTCCTTTTTACTATTCCGATGATCAACGATCCTTTTACTATGTTTTGGGTTATGCTTTTAAACATGATGTTTTATATGCCTACTATTTCTTTATCCATCGCTGTCGCCTATTCAGCATTGAAAAAGGAAGGAAGGGATGTAGTCACAGATTACCCGCCGATAAGAGTGTGGGGGACAGTCGGGTTTATTGCCGCGCTTTGGGTGGTAAGCCTTTCGCACATGGAAACAACTTCCGGCCAGTTTTATGTGGCTTCTGCAGCTTCTTTGGTTTTGGGATTGTATGCTTTTAGTTTACCCAAATGCCCGCCAATGCTTCGTTCTGCAATTAAAAAATCTTTGGTAGATGCTTTAGGGTTGAAGTCTTTTACTTTATTTAAAAACCGGAAAATGGCCGTCTTTTTCCTTTTTGCCATGTTGCTTGGCGCGGCGTTACAATTAACCAATGCTTATGGCGATACATTCCTGCACGATTTTGCAAATGTTCCAAAATATAAAGGCTTAATTGCTGTAAAATATCCGGCAATTATCATGAGCATTTCCCAGGTTTCAGAAACGCTTTTTATTCTTGCTATTCCATTTTTTTTGAAAAGGTTTGGTATCAAAAAAGTGATGCTCATCAGTATGTTTGCGTGGTTTATCCGTTTTGGTTTGTTTGCTTATGGAAACCCGGGCGATGGCCTTTGGATGATCATTCTGTCCTGTATTGTTTACGGAATGGCGTTTGATTTTTTCAATATTTCGGGTTCCCTTTTTGTTGAAACGCAAAGTGACCCTTCAATTAGAGCAAGTGCTCAAGGGCTTTTTATGATGATGACCAATGGAGTGGGCGCAGTTTTGGGAAGTTCGATCAGTGGAATTGTAATAGATCAATTTTTTACGTATTCCGATAGCAGCAAAGACTGGCATGGCATCTGGATTTCATTTTCTTTATACGCTTTGGTGGTTGCTGTTTTATTTATGATTCTTTTTAAACACAAACATGTGCCTGCAATGATAGAAAAACAACTTCACATGGAACCCCAATCAGTTATGGAAGAAAAGTAAAATAGAAATCAGGGGTATTTGTTTGTTTACTGTATTAAGGAAAATTGTTTCTTACTTTATAAAGCAACCATAATTTAGTTCTAACTCAAAAATTATTCATCGATTATCGTTTGATGCAAAAATTGTTTTCTGTAGTTAAGCGGGCTGGTTTCCATTTTTGAAGAAAAGGTTTTGTAAAAATGCGATACATCCCTGAAACCACTTTCAAAACAAATATCGGTAATGCTTTTATCGGTTTCTGTTAATTGCTGTGTGGCGAAATTGATACGATAATGGATGACTGTTTCCATAAAAGTCTTCCGGGTTATTTTTTTGAAATATTTACAAAAGGCATTTGGGGTCATGCCGGTAATTGATGCGGCCTTATTAAGGGAAATTTCGTCATGAAAATTTTCTACGATGTAGCCCATCGCTTTATTGATACGTTCCCGGCTATCATCAGTTTGAGGGCTAACCGAATTTTTTTTATTCAATAATACGTATTCTTTTGATAAAGAAAGGCGGTTCAAAATTTCCAAAAACAAGATCAACTTTTTTAAATTATTTTTTTCTATAAATGCACTTTCAATTTTATCTTTTACCTGTTCATTTATTTTTCCTTTGAATTCAATTCCTTCCGCACTTCTCTTTATTAGTTTCCGGATGCTTTCCAACTCTGCGGATTCAAAAAAATCTTTGCCCAAAAAGCCATAATTAAACTGAATCACAAAAGAACCGGCTTTTGTTTTTTCTGTACCCGATAATTTCCAGCAATGTGGAAGATTTGAGCCCATCATTACGAGGTCGGATTCATGAAAACCTGACATATTGTTTCCTACAAAACGCTTTCCTTTTCCTTCTGTAATATAAGTTAATTCAATTTCAGGATGATAATGAAAGGGAGCCTGGAAGCCTTTTTTATCAAACTTTCTTATTGAAAAAGAAGCTTTTTTGACGGCGGTTATTATTTCAAAAGACGCTTTTAACATTGGGGATTTTTTTTAATTCATTAATTTAAATACTAATTTAGGATAAAATTCCCCAATATTTTACCAATTTGCTCCTTGCTCGTGAAATATTAAAGAATTTATTTTGTACAAATTCATTTCTGTGAAAACCCAAGAAGATAAATTGCCGGGGCTGAATGATTTTAAAATAATTCCGCAGCAACAAATTGACGGTTTCAGAGAGAATGGGCATACGGTAACAGCGGGGGTTTTATCGCCTGAGGAAGTGGCAGCTTATCATTCTATAATTAAAAAATCCGCTTTAAAATACAATACCGAAAAAAGAAAAATTGAAGACCGGGACACTTACGGCAAAGCTTTTTTGCAAATCATGAATCTTTGGAAGAATGATGAAAATGTAAAAAAACTGGTAATGTCCCGGCGGCTGGCAAGGATAGCAGCCGATCTTCTTGGAGTAAACAATGTGCGTATTTACCACGACCAGGCTTTATTTAAAGAAGCGGGTGGTGGCCCAACGCCATGGCATCAGGACCAATATTATTGGCCTATAGATACTGATAAAACCATTACCATGTGGATGCCACTTGTTGACATAAATATGGATATGGGAATGTTAACTTTTGCTTCAGGTTCGCAAAAAAAAGGGAGCATTTTCGATTATGAAATATCTGATGAATCCGAAAGCGAATTTGCAAGTTATGTTCATCAAAATAATTTTAAAATCAGCTGCCCACAAACTTTAAAAGCAGGAGATGCGACATGGCATTCGGGTTATACGATTCATAATGCTTCGGGAAACAAATCCGGAATTATGCGTGAAGTTTTTACTGTAATTTATATTGCCGGAAATGCAAAAATCACACACCCAAAAAATAAATGGCAGGAAAATGATTTAAAAACCTGGCTGATGAATAAAGAACCAGGCTCTTTTGCCGATTCTGAACTAAATCCACTTGTTTTATAAATAAAAAATCTAAGCGATCTAAAAATAATCCATCTAAATCTATAAGTATTCTATCACTAAAGTTTTGTTCCGTTAGATGCTGATAACCCAAAGATTTCAAAAATAATAAATGAAAGAATTCAAAAGGCTTGAAGTATCAAACCCTCGTTTTGAAAATGATTTTTTAAGGTATATAACCATTAAATCCGAAAACTTAAAAGGCCGTGGCGATATCTGCGTTTTTGTGCCACCTGGAATTGAAAATATTACATCATGCCCATTGATTATTTTACTACATGGCGTTAATGGAAGCTCATGGAGCTGGGCATTGTCGGGTGGAGTTCATATATCTGTGTTAGAATTGATCAGAACAAAAGTAATCCCCCCGGTTACCATAGCAATGCCATCCGATGGTTTGTGGGGCGACGGCTCCTCCTACCTTCCACACAATAATTTTAATTTTGAAAAATGGATTGCTGAAGATGTTCCATCGGCAGTAAAACAATGTATCCCGGAGGTAGACGATCAATCAAAAATGTTTATCGGTGGATTATCAATGGGAGGTTTTGGTGCCTTTAAAATCGGGTTAAAATACCATGAAACTTTTACAGCGATTGCGGCTCATTCTTCCATTACGAACATTGCTCAAATGGGGTTATTAGTAGAAGAAAATGTAGAAAATTTTTTTCAGGAAGATAAAACTGAAGAAGATATTTTAGCAACCATTTTAAAATATAAAGATCATCTTCCGGGAATCAGTTTTGATTGTGGAACTTCAGATCCGCTGCTGGAAAATAACCGCCTTTTGCATACTCAATTTCTGGAAAATCATATCATGCACGATTATGAAGAATATGCCGGAGGCCATGAATGGCCTTACTGGCAGGAGCATATTATTGATTCAATGCTTTTCTTTTCCAGGTTTCTAAATAAACGATGAAATTTAATTCAATTTTTTTTAGAACTATCATATTATAAAACAACCTATCAACCAGCAGGCAAACAAAAAAGAGGATATTTTATTTTCTGCACGAAGTTTGTATTAAGTATTAATTATATAAAAATTATGCTGAAATATATAAAAAATATTTCGGTGCATATTTTATTCTTCACCTTAAAATATTCTTATTATGATAGAATCTCCTGTAACTGAAAAAACAAGTTTAAAACAGCCTGCGTGGCTTACTATTATTAGAATTGCTTTAGGGCTTATTCTTTTTTGGAAAGGTATTGTATTCATTAGGGACACTGAATTTTTAAAATCATTGTTAGAACATTCAGGCATTGGTGTTTTTTCTAGCAATGCTGAAACTCTTACTTTTATTGTAGCTTATTTGACCCTATTGTGTGGATTATTTATTCTTTGCGGACTCTTTACAAGAACATCGTGCATTGTGCAAATTCCCATACTTTTAATTGCAATAATCTTTGTTAACAGTAAAAATATTGGTGAAAGCACTTTTGAATTTATACTTTCAATAGTTGTATTTATTTTATTGATTTTATTTGCAATCAAAGGGAGCGGTACTCTATCTGCAGATGAATTTTTCAGAACTTATTATAAGGCAGGAACAGAACCCGGAAATACCGACAGGCTCATGGAAAAACTTTGATAAAACTGTTTTAAACCGAGCTGTATTCCATTGCAAACCTTATTAATAATTAAAATAAGAATTCATGTTATTTATTGGTTTACTGTTGTGGCGAACTGATTGAGAAAAATTCATTTGTAGTGAAAACCTTACACATCATCGTAATTATCCACAAAAATCCTTTTTATTATTCCAGACAGGCTGGCGTTTTTAAACTTAAATTTTATATTTATTCTTAATCCATTTACTTTGTATTTGAATCTTTGTTTAATATTAGATTTAGTATTTAAAATATGTCTTCAAATGATCTTGGCTGGAAAGAAATGACTGAAGGCAATCCCCAGGCCTTCCTTATTATTTATCAGGAAAATTATAGGTATCTATTTTCTTATGGATTTAAATTGTGCGCTGATAAAGAATTAACGAAAGACAGCATTCAAAGCATATTCCTGGAAATCTGGAACAAAAGGAGTACCATTTCCCCGGATGTTCAAAATGTGCGGGCTTATCTATTTACGTGGTTAAGAAGAAAAATTAGCCTTAGTTTATCCCAGAAGAAAAAAGAAAATGTGGTGGAGAATCAATCTTCCGCATTTGAACAAACTGAGATGTCTTATGAAGAACTTTTAATAGCTCTCCAGGAAAGTGAAGAACAAAAAGAAAAATTAAAACGCGCTCTAAATAAACTCACTAAAAAGCAACTTGAAATTATCAAATTAAAATTCTATGATAATTTAAGTTATGATGATATATCTGACAAAACATCCCTGGCCACCCGTACCGTTTACAATATTGTTTATGAAGCCATCGTAAGATTGAGGGAATTTATGACTGTTTTTTTCTGATTTTTTGCTTATTCATTCATCCTTTTTCCTTCTTTTTATATTACAAAAAAAATTCTTTAAAAAAACCCGGTAAAAAAGAATGATTCTTCGCACTATACTTTAAGAACGAGTTGATTTGTTGATTCATCCCAATTACATTGCTTGTAAAAACTAAATATCTGCCAGGTAACCGTTGATAAATTATGGATAAGAAATTATTAGAAAATTACGAGGTAGAAGATTTTATAGTTGATGAATCATTTATCAATTATCATTTTAATTCTAATTCCAATGATTGTGAATTTTGGAAAGAATGGCTTTTAAAAAATCCTGGAAAATCGTCACTGGTAAATGAAGCCAATGATCTTATAAGCTTATTGTCGATTTCTCTTTCAGAAGAAGAATATAAATGTGAATTTTTAAAAATTAAAAGTGCCGTAGAACAATCCGGAGAATCTGATCTATCCGGATTAAAAAAATTTCCAGTCGTAAAAAGCAGGCGGAGAAGGGCTGTCAGGTATGCATTGGTAATCTCCCTGATTATTTTTTCAGGAATGTTTTGGTTTTTTCGTCATTCCGAAAATGAAACGGAAATATTAAGAACTGTTGTTAATAATACGAACATGCCTCAGGAATTAGTTCTAAACGATAGTACAATTGTAACGCTTGAACCAAAGGCTAAAATTGAATATCCAGAAGTTTTCAAATCTAAATTAAGAAATGTGTACCTTCAAGGGAATGCAAATTTTAAAGTAAAAAGAGATGTTGAACATCCTTTTAAAGTTCATTCTGAAAACATGGTGGCTACGGTATTGGGAACCGTTTTTAATATTAAGAAATCCGGGGACTCAGCTCTTGTAGTAGAATTATTAAAAGGTAAACTAAATGTAGAAATTTTAAATTCAAAAATGGAGACTGAACAGTCCGTAATTTTAACACCAAATGAAAGGGCAGTGTATGTCAGGAATGATAAGCATCTTTATAAAAACCTTATCGTTACCCAACATTCGCTGAATTTCAAGCAAAGTGGATTTGATGATGTTGCAGCACAGATTAAATTAGTTTTTGGAATAACGCTCGTAAATGAAAGCCCTAAAAAGCAATGGAGTTTTACCGGCACATTTAAAAATTCTACTGCTAAAGATATTATAGAAAATATATGCCTTGTTAAGAATTTGACTTATTCCGAGCATGGTGATTCGATTCTGATCAAATAAAGCTGATCTGACTTAAACGTAAAGCTTAAATTTTTAGATATGAGTAAACTTTTCATTCGAATTGTAAGCGTGGCTTCTTTTATATTTTTCCTCAATAACCCTGTTTTGGCAGGTGAACGAACAAAAGTTCCTTCTATGGATGTTTTGGTGAGTGTGGATTTTAATAGTGCGACACTTAGTAAAGTTTTTGAAATTGTTGAAAAACAAACTTCTTTCTCCTTTGTATACGATGAGAATGATATCAACCTTTCGCGTGAAATAAAATTAAAGAAAGGGCAACAGCCTCTGTATGAATTATTGAAAATGGTTTCGGAGCAAGCCAGCATCAGGTTCACAAAGAAAAAAAATATTATTCTTGTTATTTCTGAACATGTTGAAGGTAAAACTGCTGAGAAAATCCCTGTAGTTTATAATCCTCCCATATCGGGGTCTGTTTCTGATTCTGCCGGCAATCCATTACAAGGCGTTACTGTTTCCCTGAAAGGCGGAAAGGTCGCTGTACAAACAGATGAGTCTGGTAATTTTACAATTAATGTTCCCGATAACAGCGTTTTGATTTTTACATATGTTGGTTATAAAACGCAGGAGGTATCAGTGAGCGGAAGTGCTTCTTTAAATGTACATATGGTGAGGAACCGGCAGGAATTGAATGAAGTCGTCGTAGTCGGCTATCAAACCAGGAGGCGTGGCGATTTATCAGGGGCTGTATCAGTAGTAAATGTTGGAGGGATTTCAAAGTTGCCGGACCTTAGTGTTGACCAGGCATTGCAAGGAAAAGTACCAGGGGTTAGAATCACTCAAAATACCGGCCAGCCAGGCGATGGCGTAATTGTCAGAATCAGGGGTGTGGGAACAATTAATGACAATAATCCTCTTTTCATAATTGACGGTGTGCCTACCAAAGATGGAATCAATTTTCTTTCAGCTAATGATATCCAATCAATAGTTGTTTTGAAAGATGCCTCTTCTGCAGCAATTTATGGATCGAGGGCGGCAAATGGGGTCGTGTTGATTACAACAAAAAGCGGGAAAATAGGAAAAGCTCAAATTACATATGATGGTTACGGCGGTTTCCAAACTCATGGCACTTTGCCCAAAATGGCCAATACTGCTGAATATGTTGAATTATATAATGAAGCTGCCGATAATGATAATGCGGGAGTAACAAATCCGGCTCTGATAAGGCCAAAAATTCCATCTACTTTGTCTTTACCTAATACAAATTGGTTGGATGCTATTTTTCATAAAGGGCCGATACAAAGCCATCAAATTTCGGTAAGAGGCGGTTCTGATAAAACACTTTATTACATTTCCGGAAATTATTTTAAGCAGGATGGAATTATTATCAATTCATGGTATGAAAGATATTCCCTACTGTCCAAATTGCAAGTCAAGCTTACTGATAAATTAACCATTGCTAATAATATCAATGTTTCTTATTCCAACAAAAATATGATTGGTAGTTCCGGCGATGGTTATGGGGGAAATGGAGGCAGCGTAGTAAGGTATGCTTTATTCCGTACTCCGGCAATCCCCGTATATGATAGTACCGGTGTATATTCTGACCTTCCTACTTATCCTGCATTTTTTGGCGATGGTTATAATCCTGTAGCATTGGCAAACAATACCGATAACAAAGAAACTGAATACAGGGTATTTAGTAATTTGTATGCTGAATATAAAATCCTTTCCAACCTGAAATTCAAATCAGATGTTGGAATTGATGCTATCATAACCGATGACAAACGCTTCGATGAAAATTATGGAACCAATCTGCGGATTAATAATCCGAGTATGCTGACAGTAGGATCCACTACTAATATGAACCTGATTTGGAACAATACATTTACCTATGATAAAACATTTGTCGGAGTTAATAATGTAAGTGTACTCGCAGGTACTGAAGCCATTACCAATAAAATTAATTTTCAACAGGGTACTGACAGGAATTTTTCAAATCAATCTCCCCAATTTAGGTATATTGGGAATGGAAGTGGTTTGATAGGCTCAACGGGTGCATCAGAAAGCCAGTCTGAATCTGCTTTGTTTTCTCTGTTTGGCAATGTGAATTATTCTTATAAAAACCTTTATCTTTTATCTGGCAATATTCGCCGGGATGGTTCTTCCCGTTTTGGCCCCGATAATCAATACGGTACTTTTTATTCAGGGTCTGCTGGGTGGAATATTCATAATACCAAATGGGTAAAAGACAATATCCATTCTATTTCAAGGTTAAAATTGAGAGCCAGTTATGGGCAGTTGGGCAACCAGGAAATACCGAATTATGGATTTGTTTCGATAATTGGAAATAAATACAATTATCCATTTGGAGCCACTCCTCAAAGCAGTCCGGGGTCAACTGTTTCCACAAGGGGCAATCCGCAGGTGAAATGGGAATCTTCAACCCAGGCTGATGGGGGCCTCGATTTAGGATTATTGCAGGATAAATTAAGTGTAACGGTTGATTACTATATAAAAACAACGTCTAATATGCTTATTCCGGTGCCTGTACCGTTAATCGGTGGAACAGCTAACCCACCTTATTTAAATGCAGGACAAGTACAGAATAAAGGTTTAGAAACACAAATTGATTTCAAAAATGAAGGCCACAAATTAAAATATGATATTGGCGTTAATTTTTCAACACTTGCTAATAAAGTTCTTTCATTAAGTAACGGCCAACCTATTGCCAGCGGTAGAATTGATGATAATTACAATGCTACTTTAACCGCCGTAGGCCATCCTATTGGTTCATTCTATTTGTACCAACAGGAAGGTATTTTTCAAAATGCGGGTGATATCTTCGCACATGCCTACCAGGGCAAAAATATCAGGCCGGGAGATGTAAAGTTTAAAGATCAGAATGGAGATGGAGTTATTGATGAGAAAGACCGTGTTTTTCTAGGAAGCGCCATTCCTAAATATACTTTTGGAGCCACTGCAAACCTTAATTACAAAAACTTTGATTTATCAATTTTCTTCCAGGGGCAATATGGCAATAAAATTTACTCACAGGTAAATATGGATATCGAAGGATTTTACCGTCCTTTCAATGTAACCCAAAGAGTGTATGACGACAGGTGGCATGGTGAAGGAACCAGTAATTCAATGCCTTTGGTTTCTTTTAATGATGCATCTAATAATAAATATCCGTCCAGCAGATTTTTGGAAGACGGTTCTTATTTGCGTTTAAAAAACCTTCAGCTAGGATATACAATTCCTGATAAAATTATAAAACGTGCCCATCTTAGCAGCCTTCGCATTTATGTAACCGGCCAAAATTTATGGACATTGACAAAATTCACCGGGCTTGATCCTGAAATGAATATTAGTAACAATGTAAACAAAGATACCTATGGTGGTGATGTGGCAGCAGGGATTGACTGGGGAACTTATCCGAGCGCAAGAAGTTATATCGTAGGTTTAAATTTAAGTTTTTAAATGAAACTAATAAAAGGATTTGGTTCAGATTTTCTAAAAATAAAAAGAAGAAAATGAAAAAAAATAGTGGCAATATAATTATCATCCTTACTCTGTTTGTATTCATTTCAGGTTGCAAAAAATTTATCACAAAGGATCCTGTGGGAGAATATACAGAATCAGAATTTTATCAAACACAAGCCCAGGCCATACTGGCGATTAATGCAGCTTATGCACCTCTTGCCTTTACAACTGCCAATGTCAACAGGTTATGGGTTTTTGGCGATGTTGCGTCTGATGATGCAGCAAAGGGTGGAAACCCCGGCGATCAGGCTGATATCGGTTTTATTGATGATTTTAATGTGAATTCTACCAATGGGAATTTGGCAAGTATGTGGTCTCTTTTATACGATGGAATTACGCGTTGTAATCTTGTGCTGGCAAAAGTTCCCTCTATTAAAATGGATAATAGTTTGCAACAGAGAATTTTGGGTGAAGCAAAATTCTTACGGGCCTATTATTATTTTGAACTGGTGAATATATTTGGAGATGTGCCCATTGTATTAACACCCTTAAATGCAGGCCAGTTACAAATACCTCAATCACCAGAGCAGCAGATTTATGAATCAGTCATTGAGGCCGATCTGAAAGATGCTGTGAATGCACTTCCTCTTGCTTATAGTGGCGGTGATATTGGAAGGGCTACGTCCGGAGCAGCTAACGCCCTTCTAGCGAGGGCCTATTTATTCCAGGCAAAATGGGATAGCGCTGCAACAACAGCAGCTTTGGTAATCAATAGTAATGTGTATGGTTTAATGCCGGTATATACTGAAAACTGGAACCAGAAATTTAAGAATAACGAAGAGTCAGTTTTTGCAGTTCAGCATTTAACCGGGCAGGATCCAAAATTGGGAAGTGAATTAAATCAATTTTTTGCTCCTCAGATAGATGGTGGTTATTTCTTTGACGCACCCACTCAAAATTTCGTGAACGAATTTGAAGTAACTCCAGGTGGTTTTGCCGATCCGCGCCTTGATTATACTGTAGGAAGGGATTCTATGCCTTGGTTTAACGGAAGGATTTTTAGTGCATCCTGGTCCCCATCTACCGGCTACCTTACCAGGAAACATCAGCAGCCTCTTTCAGAGGTTCTTAATAAAAGTGATGGAAACCTTAATTACGAATCTATCCGTTTTTCTGATGTTCTTCTTATGTATGCAGAAGCACTTAATGAATCCGGAAAATCGGCAGAAGCTTTGCAACCACTTAACAAGGTAAGGGAAAGAGCAAGGAACAGTTATTTATATGATTCAACCTTAACCGGCTATCCAAATATTCCTGACGGGCTTTTGCCGGATATAACCACTACAGACCAGTCACAATTGCGCGATGCAATACGCCATGAAAGAAGAGTAGAACTGGGCATGGAATTTCACCGCTATTTTGATTTGATCAGGTGGGGTAAAGATTACGCTAAACAGGCTTTAAGCGATAAACCAAATTTTGATTATGATGCTGATAAACATTTCCCGATTCCTCAAATAGAAAGAGATAGAAATAAAGCTTTACATTAATAAACCATAATTCTTCAAACAATTTTTTAACATTTAAATTTTCAAATTATGAAATCATCCTTTTTTAAATTAAAATTTATAAAACAAGCGTTATTCGCGTGTTTTATATTATCTGCGGTAATTATTTCATGCGGCAAAAAAGATTCGACACCCGCCACGCCGCCTGCTGATAAAACTGCATTAAAAGCATCTGTAGATACTGCTCAAATGCTGAATGATAATACCGCAGAAGGAACCAAGCCTGGTGAATATGAGGCCGGTTCCAAAGCTGCCCTCACCAGTGCATTGGCGGCTTCTAAAACTGTATTAAATAATGCTACTGCAACCCAGGCAGATGTCAACAATACAATCGCTCAATTAAATGCAGCTATTGCCGGATACAGGGGGCATTATATCGACCAAATTGCCGCCGCAAATCTAATTGGGTATTGGAAGATGAATGGCAATGCCAACGACTCTTCAGGGAATGGCAACAATGGTACAGTTACCATGGGGGCTGCCTTTTTTGGAGGTGGTACACCTACTCTTACTGCAGATCGTTTCGGCCAAGCCAACATGGCTTATCATTTTGACAAAGGAGGAAATATAGAAGTACCTTATAAGGCTTCTTTAAATCCTCAACAGATGTCTATTAGCCTATGGGTTTTACAAGATACTGCCGGAAGGACTGTTAACCCTGCCAACTGTTATATGGTTTCGATGAATCGCTGGAATGGTTGGAAATTTCAGACACAGCCCTCTCTTCCATTCTTTACAGTACATGCTATTGAACCAGCTGGTGACACAACTTACTACGATAGGGACGATGCGGGAACTGCAATTAAACCAGCTACCTGGTATCATTTAGTGGTTACTTATAAACCAGGGTTTGAAGATTTTTATATAAATGGTGATTTGGTAAAGGAATGGACAAATGTTACAGGAACCCCTATTACTGTTGATAATATAAATATGACGATCGGTTCTGATTTGCCAACTGGTAAATATCTGACAACAGACCCTACAGGAAATTTCCTTGTGGACTATGGCGGATTTTGGACAGGAGATATGGACGATGTAATGTTTTACAATATCGCCTTGACAGGCCCTCAGGTAAAATCTATCTATACCAATCAAAATACACAATAAACGCAGTTAAAGTTTGATAATACCCCCTGCAGTCTATAAACTATTAAACTGTGGGGGTTTTTTATTTTAAAAAATTAATGATTCCTAAAAAGATATTTCATTACATCAGTTTTTTAAAAAACGATTATGTTTTTAAGATTACGTTCTGTTTTTATCGTAGCTGAAATTTTCTTATTGGTTTCATGCAATAGAACTGGAACAAAGCATAAAGAATTATTATTCTGGTGTTCCAATAACAACCAGGAAATCAAATTATGTACTAATCTTACCAACGCCTGGAATAAAAATAATCCTGCTGCTCCCATTCATATTCAACCGGTTCCGGAAGGCCAATCAAGTGAAGAAGTTATACTGGCTGCTGTTGTAGGAAAAACAACTCCTGATATTTATGCAAATATGTGGCAGGGAAGTGTAGAAATGTATGCGAAAGCGCATGACTTAATTCCTTTGGATACTTTAAAAGGCTTTTTAGAATTTATAAAAGAAAGATGTGATAGCAATGTTATCAAAGAAATCACTTCTTCTGACGGACACATTTACCAGGTTCCATGGAAAGTAAATCCCATAATGACAATCTTCAATAAAAGTTTGTTTACTGTAAATAAGATTGATTCGCCGCCCAAAACATACTCAGCTTATTTGCAGGATGCGCAAATATTCAAAAACAACAACAGCAATAGTTCGGTTACAAAAAGATTCGGCTATACAGAAGTAAGCCCACTTTGGTATCAGCGGCTATTTAATTTTTATCCTCTCTACCTTGCAGCTTCAGATGGCGCATCATTGGTAAAAAATAACAAAGCGGTTTTTAATAATAATTATGCGATTGAGGTTTTTCGTTTTCTGCAATCGCTTTATACGAATGATTATTTTTCTAAAGAAGGCTCGGGTTCATCCAGCGATCCTTTTGTAGAACAAGCCATTGCTACAAAATGGACTGGCCCATGGGAAATTCCTTATTTAAAAAATATTCCCACAAGGCATTTTGATTTTGATTATTATCCGCCAATAGTTCCGGATAATCATAGTGGACCGGTTTATACATATGCAGATCCTAAAAATATTGTGATATTTAATTCCTGCAAAAAACCCCAGGTTGCATGGGATTTTATTAAAACGATTATCGACAAACAAGGCGATTTGCAACTTCTTGAATTAACACAACAATTACCAAGAAGAAAGAATCTTGAATCTGATAACTTTTTTACAAACTACTTTAAGAAAAATCCGATAATGATCACTTTTGCTAAAGAAATTCCTTTTCTAAAAGGAGTGGATAATTGTGAACAAATTGTAGAAGTGCTGGATATTATTTCACAGGAATATGAAGCCTGCGTAGTGTATGGAAAAAAGACACCTGAAAAAGCGATTAGTGATGCTGAAAGTGCTGTCAATGTTTTATTAAGTACTAACGATTAAAAATAAAATTGAAAAAATTAAACCACAATTTGAAAAATAGAGATAAAAATAAATTAGAAGATTCGCTTAATACATTAGTTCCCTCTCCTTTGGAGAGGGGTTGGGGTGAGAATTTAAACATCGGTGTTATTGGCGCCGGCGGATTTTCTGCGTTTGCTCTGAAAGCTTTTTTAAAAATAAAAGGTGTAAATATTATTGCAGTAACAGATATTAACGAATCAGCAGCAAATAAAATGGCCATTGAAGTCAATGCGGTAGTTTGTAAAAATTTGGATGAAATGCTCACAAATGAAAATATAGATTTGATTTACATTGCTACGCCTCCTTTCATGCATTATCAGCAAAGCAAAATGGCACTGCTCGCCGGCAAACATGTTATTTGTGAAAAACCCGCAGCGCTTCAATTAGAAGAAGCAAAAGAATTGGCTTCATTGGCAAAATCTAAAAATCTTTTGTATACAGTAAACCTCATGCAACGCTACAATCCACTTTATGAATTTGTAAATGAAATTATAAAAGAAGAAATTCTTGGAGATTTTTTGCATGGCTTTTTTGAAAATTATGCGAGCGATGAAAACCTGGATGTTGATCATTGGTTTTGGGATGAAATAAAAAGTGGAGGAATATTTATTGAGCACGGAGTTCATTTCTTCGATATGTTTTCAGGATGGTTAGGAAAAGGGAAAGTAAGAAATGCTTTGCAAATCCGAAGGCGGGGAAATGAAAAAATTAAAGACCGTGTACAGGCTAGCGTTATGTATAAAGGCGGAATCGTTAATTTCTATCATGGGTTCGATCAGCCAAAAGTTTTAGACCGTCAGGAAATGAGGTTACAATTTGAGAAAGGTGAGATCACATTATACGGTTGGATTCCGGTAGAAATGAAAATCCACGGGTTGCTCAATTCCCAACAGGAGGAATATTTGAAAAGCCTCTTAAAGAAACCGGCAATTATTTATAACGGTAATGGACAAACGAAAAATACTAAAGTTAAAGGACGATTTAAAGATATCATTTTTGATAGGGAGGTTACAATGGAATACGGAGATATTTCAGAAAAACAAAACCGGTACCAGCAATTATTAATCAGCATGCTCACAGACCAATGGAATTGGATAAAAGACCATAACCATAAAAGAATTATTGATGAAACCAATGCAGTTGAATCTTTAAGAATAGCAGAACAGGCAACAAAAATGTCAAAAATATTTTAATTGCACTTAATGAATACAACAGCGGTTCATATTGAAAATAAAGCACGTAAAAAGAAAAACTTTTTGCCTTACTTGCTGGTATCGCCTTACCTGCTTTTTTTGCTGGTATTTGTTGTCTTTCCCGTATTATTTTGTTTTTATCTCACATTTAATAAATGGAATATTATTGCGCCAATGCACTTCATCGGGCTTAGAAATTATTCCCGCTTGATTCATGATCGCCTTTTTTGGAAAGCCATTCTTAATACGCTGCAATTTTTACTGCTTCACATTCCTTTGCAACTCACAGTGTCTTTATTTCTTGCGTATTTATTAAATCAAAAGATAAAAGCCGCTGCATTTTTCCGGGCATCATTTTTTATGCCCGTTATAGTTTCGGGGGTTGTTGTTACAATTCTTTGGCAGCAATTATTGGGTTTTGACACAGGGATAATCAACAGGTTTTTTGTATCGCTTGGTTTGGGTAAAGTGGGCTGGCTCACGAATCCAAATATCGCAATCTATTCCATTGCAGCAATGGCAACCTGGAAAAATGTTGGATTGTATGTAATCCTTTTCCTGGTTGGTTTACAGACGGTGCCTACACAATACTATGAAGCTGCAAAAATGGAAGGCGCCACGCGCTGGCAGCAGTTTTATCATATCACATTGCCCATGATTAATCCAACAATTTTTATGGTAGTGATTTTATCAACTATCGGAGGATTCAATTTATTTATTGAGCCATATATTATGACGGGAGGTGGCCCGCTTAACTCTACACTTTCGGCAGTACTCTATATTTATAAACAAGCGTTTCAGTATTATAATATGGGTTATTCGGCAACGTTGGGTTTTTTCTATGCCATCATGATAATGAGTGTCGTAGTGCTTCAGAAGAGATTTATTGAAAAAGAAATATAAAGAGAAATTAAAAAATGCGAAAATTGATAGATGTGAAAATAAAAATAACCGATAAATGTTGGTTTACTGTTAGCTGAAAAAAAATGGATAAAAAAAATACTTTTAGAAAAATTCTTTTGTATGTAGCGCTTTCTATTGCTGCAGTTACTTTTATCTATCCTTTTCTTTGGATGATAGGCGCATCATTTGCCTCTATGCAGGAAATTGGAAAAATGAATTTATGGCCTTCACATCCTTCATGGAAAAACTTTGTGACAATGATTGCAAAGATCCCAATATGGCGTTCTCTTTTTAATAGCTTGTTGGTAGCGGCTTTCACAACTTCATTGGTAATATTTACGGGCTCTGTAGTTGGATATGCATTGGCAAAAATGCGGTTTAAAGGAAGGCAGCTTATTTTTTATATCATTGTTTTTACCATGTCGCTTCCTTTTCAGGTTACGTTAATTCCCAATTACATTACTATCGTCAATTTGAGATTGGTAGATACTTACCTTGGTTTGATTATTCCATTTGCGGTAAGTGCATTTGCCATATTGATGTTCCGCCAGGCTTTTCAGGGATTGCCACAGGCCTTGATTGATGCGGCACGCATGGATGGATGCAATGAAACACAAATAATTTTTAAAATTCTTTGGCCCAATATAAAGCCCACGATTGTTACGGTTGCGATATTGTCTTTCATCGGTTCGTGGAACGAAGTTTTGTGGCCACTGATAGTAATAAGAAATGAACAATTGATGACGATGCCACAATTGGTAACCTTGTTTGCGGTAGGTGGCAGGGCTGATGCGCAACTCGGGGTTAAAATTGCTGCGGCGGTTTTGTTGGCACTACCAGTGATGATTGCCTTTTTATTTTTTCAAAAACATTTTATTCAAAGTATGGCTTCTACCGGCCTTAAAGATTAGTAAATTATTTAAAAGATTTTAATTGATGAAGATTACAAAAAAAGATATTCGGTTTTATGCATCTCCAAAAGCAGTGATAACGCAGTTCCTTCACTTACCGGGAAATGATCGTGTAAAAAATATAATTGAGCGGGTTGAGAATTTAACAGAAGAAGAAGCTGAAAGTTGTATCAATAAAATAAAAACAGATTTTGCCAATCGTCATCATAACCTTGATGAAATCCTTTTGCGTCATTTTAAAAAAATAGAAAATCAGTTTAACGGAAAAGATCTTTCTCTTTTTTCTTCTCAAAAGAAATTGTTGATTGGCGCTTATTTTACCAAAGAATATTCTATCGAATCCGCCGCTTTATTCAATCCTTCCATTGTTCCACATCCTGATCAATCAGGCTTGCAGCAAGGCGAACAGAGGTTTATAATGAGTTTGCGCGCTACGGGCGAAGGTCATATTTCTTCAGTGGTTTTTAAAAAGGGAATTGTTGACAGGCAAAATAATATTATTCTTGATGAATCTTCCCGTTTTTTCACAAAACTCCCAAAGAATGAAAATGTAGATTATGAGAAATCATTTATTGAAAAACGATCACTTTTTTTTAGCGGATTTAAAAAAGAATTATTGGATATTTTACCCGAAAAATTTACCGCATCTGAAGCGTCACAAATAATTAATGGAAATGAAATTTCAAAGGATGCTTTATTTTATGATTCCATTCAATTTTTAAAAAAAATATTGGATTCAAATTATGAATTGGAATCTTCAGCAAATTTTCCGCTCAATGAAAAAGTAATATTTCCAAATTCGAATTCGGAAAGTATGGGTATTGAAGATGCCCGGTGGGTAAAGTTCATGGATGGTAAAGAAGTTGTTTATTATGGAACTTACACAGCATACGACGGGCACAGGATAAACACACAAATGATTGAAACTTCTGATTTTGATGTTTTTAAAATAAGAACTTTATATGGTGATGCAATAGATGATAAAGGAATGGCTTTATTCCCTGAAAAAATAAATGGGAAATATGTAATGATTTCAAGGCAGGGTGGAGAGAAAATCAGCATAATGTATTCTGATGATCTTTATGTGTGGGATAAATTTCAAACGCTGATGGAACCAATGTATCCATGGGAATTGGTGCAGGTGGGCAATTGTGGCTCACCGGTTAAAACTGATAAAGGCTGGCTATTGTTGACGCACGGAGTTGGAATCATGCGCACCTATGTTATAAGCGCCATTCTTCTTGATTTGGATAACCCTTCAATTATTTTAGGCCGGTTGAATAAACCAATTATTGAAGCCAATAATGAGGAAAGGGAAGGCTATGTTCCAAACGTCGTGTACACATGCGGGTTATTACGCCATGGCGATACACTAATTATTCCTTATGCTGTTTCTGATTCTGCTACTGGGTTTGTAACTATTGAGTTAAATGAAATTTTAAATGAGCTTGTAAAAAATAATTAAAATGAAAAACGAAATCAAATTATTATTATTCTTCCTTGGGGTAAGTTGTATGTCTGTTACCTGCAAAAAACAAAGTTCGGGGAACCCGGTTGTCCCGCCTAAAGACACATCGCTTGTAAATACAGCACATCTTGATTACCTCTATGTTCCGATAACTTTTCCTGACGGAACCAACTCTGCAGGTGTTTGGGTTTATGCTGATGCACCGGATTACAAATTAACAACAGCTTCTGGCGAAGGTTATACCTGCGTTGATGATGTGTCGCGTGCTGCATTGGTTTATCTTAGAAGTAGTAATTTTTCAAGTGATACTTCAGTCCAGGCTAAGGCTGTTAAGCTTATTAATTTCTTGTTGGAAATGCAATCTGGAAATGGTTATTTTTATAATTTTCTTTTAACCGGAACCGAGATAAATACAAATGGTGCTACCAGTATCAATAACCCGGAATGGTGGTCATGGCGAGCTTTGCAGGCTTTAACAGAAGGTTCTTCCCTGATAAAATCGATTAACCCAGCCCTATCCGGAAAAATGGATGCATCAGTAGATAAATTAATTGCATCCATGAAAAATGATATGGTAAACCTTCCTCAAACAACGGAAGTGGTTAGTGGAATTACAATACCGCAGTGGCTTCCTGCCGGCAGTGGAACAGACCAGTCTGCTTTGCTCATATTGGGTTTGATTCCTTATTGCGAAAAAACAAATGACGCGGTAATGAAAACGTATGTAAAAAAGCTGGCAGATGGTATTGTTTTAATGCAGCAGGGAGATGCTGATAATTTCCCTTATGGTGCTTTTCTCAGCTGGCAAAACACATGGCATGCTTATGGTAACGGCCAGGCTTATGCGCTTTTAAAAGCCGGTATTTTTTTAAATGATGATAAATATACTACAGCGGCAATGGCCGAGATTGATAATTTTTATCCATGGCTTCTAAAAAATGGCTTTCAATCATCTTTTGTAGTTGAAAATAATGGAAGTGGCGTACAATTGGCAAGCCAAAAATCCTACGATCAGATTGCTTATGGCGTAAAACCAATGGTCTTTGCTGCTACAGAAGCATTCCGGATAACAGGTGATCAAAAATATGCAGATATGGCGGGGCATCTTGCAGCCTGGTTTTTGGGTGCTAATGATGCCGGCCAGGCTATGTATTCAGTAAATACAGGAATTTGTTTTGACGGATTATCAGCGGGGTCGAATATAAATAAAAATTCAGGTGCCGAATCTACCATTGAAGCCTTACTAAGCATGGAAAAAGTAGAAGATTTTCCGGAGGTAAAAACAGCTTTAAATAAATATAAAAAGTAGAGGCGCAATGGATCGCATCTTTACTTAGTAGACAAACAAATAAAGCAGATTTTCATTTTGCAAAAAAAAATTTAATGAATGCAAAATAATTTTATCAAATCAGATTATTTAATTTTTTCCCCCCGAGATGTAGATCTTAATCAATCTCCGACGAGAAATGCACTGAAGAAAAATACCTATGTGCTTGGGGCTTTTAACCCAGCACTTTGCCGTTTACCGAATGGTAATTTATTATTAATGGTGCGGGTGGCGGAGGCATTGCAAAATCCGGTAGAGAACGGATTTGCCTATTCTATCAGGCGGGATAAGCAAGCTGGTTTTGTAACAGATGCATGGCCACTTTCAGATGTGGATATGGCAGATCCGAGAAAGTTTAAGATAAAAGCCTATAACTTTAATGTGTATGCGCTAACATCACTATCCTGGCTGCTGCCCGTGGAATTGAATGATGATGCTACTGAAATAAAAAAGATTCATTACGATAAAATTATCTCTCCGCAATTTGAGAGCCAGGAATATGGAATTGAAGACCCTCGAATTTCGTTTATAGATAACCGTTATTATATGACGGTTTGTTGCGTAAGTTCTGAAAGGCATTCTACTATGTTATATGTTTCTGATGATGGATTAAATTACAAATGTGATGGAATTATTCTGGACCATCAGAATAAAGATATGTTGCTTTTTGAAGGAAAAATTAATGGCCAACATTATGCCTTAACCAGGCCTTTGGGCGAATGTTATTTTGCATCGCCGCCTTCGTCTTTGTATCATCCCGGCCCTTCCATCCAAATGGCTACCTCACCGGATCTCAGATACTGGAAACCTTGTGATAACCATTTCCTTCGGGCAAGGCGTTCTTCCTTATCAAATGAAAAAATTGGTGGAGGGACCCCGCCCATACTCACTTCTGAGGGTTGGCTTATGCTTTACCACGGTGTTGAAAATAATTCAGGGGTTGGTATTTACCGTACTTTTTGGGCGCTTCTTAATAAAGAAAACCCGCAGGAAATATTGTATTTATCAGATAGCATGGCTTTATTAGAAGCGGCTCCGAATCTTACAAAATCAATCAGTGATAAAATTTATCTTAAGGATGTTGTTTTTACAACAGGGATCGCAAAACATGAAGATGATTTTATCATCGCCTCAGGAGAATTAGACCTTGCATGCAGGATTACAAAAATTCCACAAAATCATTTTAAACTTACTTCTTAAATTAAAGTTATGGCTGAAGTTATCTTACAAAATATCTCGAAAATTTACGATGATCCGAATGATAAAAAAAGCCGGAAAAAAGCGGTAGATAACATTTCTTTCAGCGTTCATGATAATGAATTTATGGTTCTTGTTGGCCCTTCAGGATGTGGCAAATCAACATTGCTGAGGATGATTGCGGGCCTGGAAGATATTACAGAAGGCACACTTTCTATTGACGGAAAATTAATAAATAATTTAAGCCCGCGCGACAGGGATATCGCAATGGTTTTTCAAAACTATGCGCTTTATCCACACATGACTGTTTACGATAACATGGCTTTTGGATTAAAACTTAAAAGGACAAGTAAATCCGAAATTAAAAAGCGGGTAATGGAAACTGCCCAATTGCTTGAAATAGAAGATGAGTTATCCCGCAAGCCAAAAAATTTATCCGGAGGGCAGCGCCAAAGAGTAGCTATCGGAAGAGCGATTATTCGAAGGCCAAAAGTCTTTTTATTTGATGAGCCGCTAAGTAACCTTGATGCCAAACTCAGGAGCCAAATGCGAATAGAATTACAAAAACTTCATCGCCAGATAAACGCGACAATGATTTATGTAACTCACGATCAAACAGAAGCCATGACGCTGGGAAACAGGATTGCCGTATTGAATAAAGGCAAATTGATGCAACTGGATATTCCGATGAATTTATATGAACATCCTGCTAACCGTTTTGTCGGAGGTTTTATCGGAAGCCCGGCAATGAATTTTATTGACGGCTCAATGAAATATGAAGAAAAAAAATTTTACACAAAAAACGGCGAACCATTATTTTCTTTAGGAAATTTTGTTCCAAAAGAGATTGAAAAAATTAAGAACAAAGCTATCACAATAGGCATTCGGCCTGAAAATATTTTAGTGAATAGCGGCAACGAAAATGAATTTGACTGCAGATTAAAAGTAACTGCTTTTGAAAATATGGGTAATGAACAAATTATTTATCTGTCTTTAGGTGCACAGATTTTAATTGCGCGAAGGCCTGCAACTGATATTGTAGAAATTGGGCAGGAAGTTGGAGTTCATTTTTTAAAAGATAAATTATTATTTATGAATGCATCGGACGGGGAAGTGATCTTTTAAAATTTATGAAATTTGCTTAAAAACTTTGAGTGATCCTGATTCCGGGCGTTACGCCTTTAAAAAAGTTACTAAAATATATGGATGGTTCAATAGTGGTTTTAAGTAATTTAAGTTTCCCGGCACCAAACCGAAATGTATTTTTGTCAATAAATTCGCCTTCCCGGTGAATAAGGTAGCCTAATGAAAACACGGCACTAAATGAATAATCTTTTCTGGGATTATGATCAGTTGTTCCACCCTGGCCATAGGTTAGTGTAAGAAAATCATTTCTATAAGTTTGTAATTTCCCCTGGGCATCTTTGGCAAACAGAAAGTGAGGTTCCCAAAATAAGCCGGGCACCCATTTGAAATTTCTATCGCGATTGGTTAATGTTAATTCTATCCCTAAACTGAAAGAAGGAACAAAATAATTTTTATAATTCTGCACATTAACCCTAACCATCCCTTCCATAAAATCTCCTGAACCTGCCTCAGTAAACCCTTTTGGATGATCAGCAGAAATAGAACTGTCTTTTTTAAGATAATGATAACCAGTACCTAAAACTGTTGGCCATCTATCATGCATGTTATTTTGAAGGGTTTCTATTTTTTCATTTATACTCCCATTCATATATTCTGCCAGTTCGCCAATATTATTAAGATAAAATGTGAGGTGGTAATAGCGTGGAGTTTTAAGACTGATTCTATCTAAAGGTTTGGGCGGATTTGTAATGACACCTATAATATTTATGGTGTCTTGTTCTGTTCTGAGCGAAGCCAGTTCTCCATTATCCAGCAGGAAACTCGAAGCCGAGGGCTGAAATTGCTGGAACCTTATTTTTTTTCTTCCTTTTGCATCTGTTATGAAATCAACTTTTTTTGAGGTTAAGGGATTGGAAAATGAATCTTTTAAAGGAGACATATCTTTTTTGAAAACCACAAGTAGTGAATCCATGTTTCCAATTTCTTGAAGATCTGATAAATCGGTCAATTCAATTTTAAGCTTATTTCCTTTACCAAGATCAAAATAAAAGCGCCTTGCCATAATAATGTTCTCGGGAATTCCGAATGCTTTATCACTTTTACTGCTTGTTTGGGCGCATAAGTTTGTTGAGACGCTTATTAAAAGCATCAATAACCTAATCGATTTTTTCATTTTATCTTAGTTTGCAGAAGATTTAATTTTTAAAATAGTAAACCCAGATTTATTCAAATCAACTGAAGGATTGGAGTGTGTTTCCTGCCCCGCAAATTTTAATTGAAAAGAATGTAGTTCCTGCCTGTTTGCAATCTCAGTTGGTTCTTTAACAGGATCGCCCAGTTCATTGATATGAACCACTTTTAATTTTTTCTTCAACGGTGCTACTGAATTAATTTTAATAGAAGTACCTACGGATTGCAAAGGGTTCATTTTAGTTTCTACTATTAAATTTTGAATACTATCGCTGTCAGCTGAATGAAATTTATTGATTTGATTTTTTGTGATAATCTTATCTGATATTTTATTATTTATTTTCTGAACGGTTGCAATATTTTTTTCAGAAAAGCGAGGAATGATATTTTTTATTGAATCTTTTTTGTCAGTTGTAGCAGCAACAGGATTTTTTATTTCTGGCCGATTTTGTTTTATTTCAATTCTGGATAAACCACCTTCTTTTTTATTAAAAAATATTAAAGGCATCACCAATGCAAATAGAATGAACGCTGCTGCAATCCAATACCATGTTGGCTTTCTACGCGTTTTTTTTTCTCGTAGCCGGTAATCCAGTTTTTCCCATAATGCATTTTTATCAGCAATAGGTTCGCCTGGTAAACTGTTTAATTCATCAAGTTTTATTCTCCAGCTATTGAAATTATTTTGATTTTCGTTTGACATATTCGATTCCTTTTTGAGACAACATTTTTTGTAATAAAATTTTCGCTTTGCTCAACTGCGATTTGGATGTTCCTTCTGAGATATTCAGTAATTCTGCAATTTCTTTATGCTTCATTCCTTCTATTTCATACAAGTTAAAAACGGTACGGTACCCGACAGGAAGTTGAACAATCAAATTAAAAATTTCGGCTGCCGACAAATTATTCAGCGCTTCTGCCTGGAAAGAAATATTTTCGGCAGATGAATCGGATACCATCATAAAAACATTTTTCTTGCGCAGAAACATCAGGCTTTCATTGATCATTATTTTTTTTAGCCACGCAAATAATGCCGCATCCCCCTGGTAAGTAAATGAAGGCAAATTTTTAAAGAACTTATAAAACCCATCCAGCATTATTTCTTCTGCATCTTCCGGAATTTTTACATAACGCCGGCAAATCATTAATAATTTATCAGCCAATTCATCAAAGAGGCATTTCTGTGCAGCAATGCTTCCATGTTTTGCTTCTTTGACCAATTCAGATAATTCCATAAAAACAGGCTGGTGATTGTTATAAAAAGATAAATGCATTATAAAGGTAAATAGTTGCCTGCGGAAATAAAAAGACTGGGAAAGGCTTAACTCTGTTTTAGTTTCTGCGCAGTTGATTGTGGGCAAATGGGCTTTTTATAAAAAAGTATAGTTTTATAATGTGCTTTTCTGTAAGTGATTTTCTGGATAAAATTTTAAAATAAGAATATCTCTTTATTGTTTGTTTACTGTTGAAGGATACATAAAAGAGAGAAACATTTATGCTTCTTTAATTTTTACAGAAATAGTTATCTTGATTAGAAGATAGGTTTGAAGCGAACCTTACAAAATCAATGTGGCAATTTTGGTTTCAGGTAACTGTACACCCAGGTTCCTGCCATTGCGCTAAGCAAAGTGATAACGGCTATGCTTAGCCCGCTGCCGATTTGTACATAAATAGGGCCAGGGCAAGCGCCTGTTAATCCCCATCCTATACCAAATAACAGTGATCCGTAAACGTAGCCCATGTCGAATTGTTTTTTTTCTATTTTTATTGGCTCACCATCCAAAGTTTTTATTTTGAGTTTTCTTATAATAAATATTCCTAAAGCAGAAGTAGGAATGGCTGTGAGGAAAATTCCAAATAGTTGAAAACCCTGGAAACGAAACATTTCCTGCATCCTAAACCAGGATACTGCATCAGATTTCATAAGCGCAATTCCGAATATGGTTCCTAACAATAGGAATAAAAAATTTCTTTTTTTCATTTAATGAAGTAGTAAGGGTAAAATAAAATTAGCAGTGATTATGCCTCCTGCAAAAAATAAAATAGTGGCAACCAGTGACGGCCATTGCATGGTAGATATTCCTGCTATTCCATGGCCACTTGTGCAACCGCCTGAGTATCGGGTTCCAAAGCCTACCAAAAATCCACCACCTGCTACAATCAATAGATTTTGCCATTTAAGTATATGTGCCCAACTAAATATTTCTTTGGGCAAAATACCTTTTTGAGGAGTGATACCTAATTCCTGCAAACTATTCAGAGTGGCGTGTGACAATGGCATTGCGTTTACCGGATGTAATAAAACGCCACCTATAAATCCTCCCACTAAAAGCCCTATCACGAAAAATATATTCCATAAATGATCTTTCCAATTGTAGGTAAGAAATGGAATTTTTGCTGGAATGCACATAGCGCATAAATGGCGCAATGAACTTGAAATGCCCAGCAGCCGGTTGCCGGCCAGTAAAAGCAAGGGAACCATCAGGCCTATAATGGGGCCGGCTACATACCAGGGCCAGGGCTGGCTAATAAAATTAATAATTTCCAATACTATAGTTTTTTAGTGCTGCAAAATTATTTTAAAAATGGTAATAGGAATGATATTTTAAATTCGGGTGTTTGATATTGTTGAATAAGCCATTTATATAAAGAATGATTTTTTTCTAAAACCATTTATTCTTTACTTTATCCCACGAAGTAATCCCTATTTTAAATTGAACAGGATTTTTAAATTGATTGGCAGCGGAGCCAACAATATACACGCCTAATTTGAATTTGGTAAGTGGGTTAAAAGGCCATTTTATTACTCTTTCAATTCCGGCAAAACCCTCCACATAACGTAGGTTACGTTCGGGTGCTATTAACATACCTCCGCCTGCAACTTCGCGTAATTCTAATTTTTTTAATAAAGGGATTTTATTGATAATAGCACCATTAAAGTTATGTACATAATGCAATTCATAAAATCGGTTAAAGACAGGAAAAGTAGAATCAAGTGATTGAAAAGCTTCGTCAGGGTTTAAGAATAAAAAAGGGTCGCCGCGCCGCTCGAATTTATAATCTACCAATTGTAAATTTTTGCGTGAAAGAAAAGTTCCGGTTCTGAAAGAATAATTGGAAACTCCCAACAAGCCCAATTTTATTTCCTGTTCTATCCCAAATTCGAGGTAATCAAAATTTACAGTGCTGTTCATGATTCCAGGAATCCCTTTCCTTAATAATGTGTAAAATGTAGGCCATTTGGAACCAAGGATTACTTTTTCTTTTGGTTCACGAATATAACGCTGGAAAGGTGTGTATTGAAGCCTTACTTTCCCATAAAATGCGTTGTATGGTTTAAAACTGATAGGTTGATTATCGGTAAGTAAGTTACCAAAGAGAGTGTCCACCTTCGAATTGATTTTATAATTGCTTACGGAACGTCGCAGAGACATGTTGATATCTGTAAATAAAAATAATCCGTTTACTATTTCAAAACTGTGCCCTATTCCAATGCCATTATTTAAATAAATATTGCTTCGTTTCAGCATGTTGATCCACGCATCGCCCTGGAAAATATATTGAAAGTTGCGTTCCAATGTTATGCTATAATACGAGCGGTTAAAAGGATTGTATAATTTTGTAAAACGAATACTCCCATTTACATCATGGTTGCGAATGCCATAACTTAGGTTATTCCATAGCGAAATGGATTTTTTTGAAGGGTACGTTTTACTATATCTAAAAAAGAGCATAATTCGCGAGCCTCCAAACTGAAACGGCTGGAATAGTGCAGTGGCAGGCTGTACATACCAATTGCGTTCTTTATAATGATCATTAAAGATCAACCCTGAAATAAATATTTTTTTAAAAGTAATTTTATTCATTACGTTATCCATCGAATCCAGGTATGCATTGGTGTGAGTAGCTGTATAAATGCTGTCTTTATAATGTATGTAACGAACTTCTTTTTGCGTAAGCGGAACGGTACGAGTTGTTTGCCAGAAAGAGCTATCCTTTTCATACGCCGATTGCGCAGTTGTACTGACTTCGGCACCAAAGTATTTTTTATCAAAAGTTTTATTGAGCACAAAATCTTTATAGGTGACAGTGGTATTTCCTGAAAGTGTTTTCCTGCCCGCTTTTGAATAATAGGTAAATTGTTGATTGGTAATCATCCATGCTTTATCGTTCACAAAATGATAATCCTGTTCTACTTCAAAAAAATCATACTCCGGAAGATGGTATTTAGGAAAACTAAATTGAGTATGAAGAATTACCCACGAACTATCTGCAATCGTTATTTCTCCTTCAACCGTTGCATTGCTTAATGCGCGCGGCTTTACGCTGATTACAAATTCTTTTCTGCCATTAATATTTTTTATGGAAACTGTTTTAAATTTATAAGCGAGCAAGCCGCTATAGCTCACCGGCGAAAGAATTGGTACTTCAGAAACAGCGGGCACTTTTAGCAGGTTGTTGTAAAAATTAAAATCGCCATCGGTTGTGGACAAATAAAAAAGGCCATCTGCTTTTCTTCCTCTCGTCACTCCAATTCTTTCTTCCTTCGTCCGTGTTGGCGACTCGTAATCATATTTCAAAGCCACTTCCGTCATCGCCATTTTTCTAAGGTCAGCATTTGTTGTATCCGCAGAATCTTTTTTATTAATTTTTGTTTTGTAAGTAGAAGAATCCTGCTGAACCGCTTTTATATACATGCTGCATGTATAGGCGCCGTGAGCTGCATTAATTTCATCTTTGTGCCTTATTACATTCCGGATAATTTCTTCAGCCTGGTCTCGGCCTTTTATAATTACTTCGCTCAGCCCTTTTGTATCTTCATCTTCCAAGATAATGTTTTTCAACACATCTGTTTTTCCAATGATCACGGTAATAATTTGTGGTTTGTAACCAATCATGCTGATGATGAGGTCATATTTTCCTTCGTCCAATTTTAGTACATAAGTTCCGTCTTCTTTTGTAATAGTGCCTGATTTTATTTCCCTCACTTCAACGCTTACAAAAGCCAGTGGCTCCATCCTGCTGTTGGTTATTTTTCCATATACTTTTGTTTGGGCATTTGCTGATACTGACAAAGCTAGAAAAATAAGAAAGATTGAAATTTGGCGCATGTTAATTTGTAAATGCAGTTTAAAGTTATAAGGTTGTATGTGCAAATAAAAAAAGATAAATAATAATACAATAAATGTTGCGAAACATTAACAACAACTTCTCAGGCATTATCAGTTTTGATAAAATAAAAATCAAAGGAATTTGTTGCTTTACTATGAAAATGTAACGTTTCTAAATTGATGCCTAATGAGGATTTTTTAATTATCTTAGAAGCTGTTTAAAAACGATTTTATAAATCTCTTATGATCGCAAAAGTGGCCAGTGGGGACACCGGCCACGGCGGGGCGCTGCGGTTGGTGTCCCCACCAACCGCAATATGGTGAACGAAAATTTCATTTTTAAACAGCTTCTTAGAGGCTATACTTTCAAACACGCAAAGGTTTTATATTTTCAGAAAAATGTTCTGTGGCTTTGTTTGGTGAGAATAGCTGAATTTATTTTAAAACCTTACCAAAAATAACCAATATGAAAAAGCGCCCCGGATACAAAGGCAATAAAAGAAGGTCTGTTTCCCTGATTTTTAAATTAAAAAAGTAAAATGCCCTACGAAGTATTTTTTGACGGGCCAGAATATTATGAAAATAAGTTTGATTTTTATTCATGCGGCTCAAGCCCTAATCTTTTAAAACACCTTTTAGAGTATTTGGATAAAAATGCAGATTCTTTAGCCGAAATAAATATTGCATTATACCTTTTTAATAATAAATTACTTAATGAAAAACTGATTACTTTATCAGAAAGAGGAATAGAAGTAAACGTTTACACTATTCCGATAGAAGGTTATGATGCCGAAAGCCCTAAAGATATTATTGATATTGAAACACGGGCAGTAATTTCAAAGCAAACGAAATATGAAGTGGCAAAAGATATTTTTGAAAATCATTTTCGTAATAAATACGATAACTATAAATTGTATTTCTTTCCTCACATATATCTGAGGTCGCCCAATTTAAAAACTTTTTCAAGAGGCAATATGCCTTATTCATTACATGCAAAATCTTTTTTGTTCATTCATAAAAACGGCTCATGCGATATGGCTGTCAGCTCTTCTAATTTTGCCGTGAGGGACCTTGTAAAAGAAGAAAATTTATTTTTCACCTATCGTGAAAAAGAACATACACAAGCTGACCTTGATTTTTTTGTTGCTTTAAATAGACACTCAATTCATATTTCTGAATTTGATTTCAAACGCGATTATTCAAACTATGATATTCAGGCAACCGATTACGCTTTAAAACAAGATGGAGGTTTTATGGCTCCTTTTTATAGAAATTCATCTTTCGAAATAGAAGATGTTATAAAGGAAATGATTGAAGCTGCAAATGAAAAGATCATCATCGTTGGCCAACACGTTTGCCCGATTAATTATAGCGTTGCAAACGGGGAAAGGGCTGGGCTTGCAGCATCAATTATCGAGAAAGCAAAACAGAATGTTCTTGTTGATATCCTTTCACAAACATTTGCGTCCGATGATTCTACACTTGATTCTCAATTTAGAAAGCCGGCAAATCAAAAGAACTTCAAAAAGTTTTTAAGCCAAATTAAAACATGTGCTAACATCAATTATTTTGTAAATGAAAATTGTCATAGTAAATATATAATCATTGACGATAGTGTTTTTATTTCCACTTTTAATTATACGCCTACGCAGTTTATTTACATCGAAAACGTAACGATAGAAAATTTTATAAATAATCCCGGTAAATCATACCATGGAATTTATAGTGAAGTGGGGCAGTTTGTTGTGGTTAAAGATAAAAATATTGTTGAAAAATATGTCAGTAATTTTAATCACATTATTGCAAATAAAGAAACACAAAAGGTAAAATAATTTAATGTAATCTGTAGTAATTTTAAATTTCAGAATGATAACAAAAGTAAAATTCTGTATATCTTAAAGAGAGTAAAAAGGTTTGGTTATTTTCGTAAAAAGGAAAAGGCTAAAAAAATTATTTGAATCAAAAATATTTATTTCTAAAGATTATTATATGAAGTTGGCGACATTTTTTGCAGGTGCGGGAGGCTTAGACCTGGGGTTTACGAAGGCCGGGTTTAAATGTATTTGGGCAAACGAATATGATAAAGACATTTGGGAAACTTATGAAAGAAACCATCCGGAAACTTTTTTGGATAGAAGAAGCTTAACCAATATTAAAGCGGACGAAGTTCCTGATTGTGATGGTATCATTGGCGGGCCTCCATGCCAGAGTTGGAGTGAGGCAGGAGCTTTAAGAGGAATAGGGGATAAGAGGGGGCAATTATTTTTTGACTTTATGCGAATACTTGCGGATAAGCAGCCTATGTTTTTTTTGGCTGAGAATGTTTCCGGAATGTTGTTGCCTGTTCATAAGGAAGCGCTTGAGAATATAAAAAGTATGTTTAAAGAATGTGGCTATACTTTGTCATTCCAATTATTGAATGCATCAGATTTTGGTGTACCCCAGGACAGGAAAAGAGTTTTTTTTATTGGTTATAGAAGTGATTTAGGTATTGAGTTTAAATTCCCTTCGGGAAGCACCAAAGCCAACAAGATTACTTTACAAAATGCAATCGGTGATTTAAAAAGCAATGCGATTCCGGCGGGGAAAAATCAAAGTACCAATGGCGGTTTATGCGCTTTGCCCAACCACGAATATATGACCGGTGGCTTTTCTTCCATTTTTATGTCGAGGAACCGCGTGCGTTCATGGGATGAAGTTTCCTTTACTATACAAGCCGGGGGCCGACATGCCCCACTTCATCCCCAGGCGCCTAAAATGCAACTAACGGGCAAGGACAAACGAATATTTATTCCCGGCCAGGAAAGTTTATATAGAAGGTTAAGTGTTCGTGAATGTGCCAGGATTCAGACCTTTCCGGATGATTTTATTTTTTACTACAAAAATGTAGCTGCAGGATATAAGATGATTGGCAATGCAGTACCCGTGAAATTGGCTACAGCCATTGCAAAGGTTATCATGAAAGATTTAAAAAGCGTAACATCAAAATCAGCCCACTTCAGGCAAAAAAAATGGGAAGTAGTTTCAAATTTCATACAACGCGAAGCCGTTCCGACCTGATGAAAAGGATCCGTAGTACTAATACAACCCCTGAATTATTATTACGAAAAGAACTGTGGAGATTGGGATACAGGTACCGGCTAAATGTTGCTAAATTAAAGGGCAAGCCAGACATTGTTTTTAATAAATATAAGCTCGTAATATTTGTTGATGGCGAGTTTTGGCATGGCTATAACTGGCCGGAGAAAAAACCTAAAATAAAAGCCAACCGAAAATACTGGATAAAAAAAATTGAACGAAACATGGAAAGGGATTTGGAGAATGCCAGCCACCTGGTTTCAAACGGGTATGTTGTCCTTAGGTTTTGGGAACATGAAATAAAAAAAGATTTGGCTGGATGTATTAAAAAGATAACTGTTCAACTTTAATGGAAAATAAAAAATCTGTTTATTTGCCTGCCTTTGCCGGTAGGCAGGTTTGTTTACTGGTATTAAAATAAATTTCACAAACCATTCCTCGAAAGGAATTTTGCTAAATTATTTTATATTTTACACGCAATAAATGTTACTATGGAAGATGGCGAATGATTTTCTTACGCATCAAATATTAAACAGTCAGAATGGGAATTGATGTTGGAATTTTCTTACATTTATGCACATTCTATTTTATAGCTTTATGAGTATAGAAGAATTTAAAGATCTCGCATTATCCTTTCAGGGAACTATTGCCCGGCCTCACTTCAACAGGATTGCTTTTAAAGTGGAAGGCAAAAGAATATTTGCTACACTGCATGAAGAAAGCGAATCTGCCAATATCTTATTGAACCTTCCGGAGCAGGAAATATTTTGCGCAGCGGATAAAGCTATTTACCCCATTCCTAATAAATGGGGTACGCATGGCTGGTGTACTTTTGAAATTAAGAATTTGGAACGTGGTATTGTCCTGGAAGCATTGAGCAGTGCTTACCAAAATGTATTGGATAAAAATAAGCCTGATAATAAAAAAAGTTAGTTATTTGATTATCCTTTTGTTTCTATTTATTTACTAATGAACCACCATCAGGCTTAAAATCCAGAGAAATAGAATTCATGCAAAACCTTTTATAAGTGGGCGCTGGCCCATCATCAAAAATATGCCCGAGATGTGAACCACACCTTGCGCAAATCACTTCTGTTCGTTCGATGCCGAGAGAATTATCAGCCCGGTAAATAACACTGTTTTTACGTGCTGGCTCAAAAAAACTAGGCCAGCCGCAAGTACTTTCAAACTTAGCATCCGACCTAAAAAGCTTGTTACCACAAACTGCACAGTAATAGGTGCCTTTAGGGTTTTTATTCCAGTATTTGCCAGTGAAGGCACGTTGGGTAGCCGCTTCTCTTGCAACGTCATACAATTCCGGTGAAAGAATTTTTTTCCATTCTGCATTGGGTACATTCAGTTGGGTTGTATCGGTATTAGAGTAGTATGGATTTTTTTCATTGCTTGCTATTGTTGTATGTTGCTGGCAGCCGCCGTTTAAGAAAGACATTAACATAACCGCGGTAAAGAAAATGGCTGATTTCATCTGTATTTAATTTAAGTTCATCAATTGATTGATTAAAATTATTCTCAGGGATTTTTCAATTTATCTTTAAAAACTTTCCTGAACTTTTCAACTTCCGGCTGAATTATAAATTTGCAATAATGCTGTTCGGAATTATTTTCATAAAAAGCCTGTGGTAATTTTCTGCTTTATAAAATACCGTGTATGGTGTTACTTCCGTTACGATATTATTTTTGAATTATCTTTTTCATATCCGTATAAAAATTTCTACAAAATTATTGCATAGGGAATAAAAAGGGTTGTTAAAGCCTTACAAAACACTGCGGCAGTAAACGTACAAATAACACGGATTTGTATTTTCTTATATGAGCTTTCTTTACCATCAAAAAATAGGACTGTTGCCCTTTTGTGGGCATTCATTTACCTACTGGAGGTATCATTTTACACAACTAAATGTTTATGATCTTTAATAAAAGCAACCGCTACTTAAAAGAAGATTGGTATGCTTATTGAACGGTTAATTAATCATAAAATTAAAATCTATTACTTTATGGACATAATTATTGAAAGAACTACTGAGGCTTTAAGCGGCCTGATCGTTATTAATAATGACCGCTTTGAAGGTTATAAAAAGCAATGGAACAGGCTAAAGAGGAAGATTTAAAAACCCTGTTCTCTAAGTTAAGTATACAGAGTAAAGCCAATAATGTTGAACTCCGTTCCTTAGTTCCTGCTTCGCATGAAATACCTGACAGGGATGAAACCCGCTTAACCGGAAAGTTTTACCGCGCATGGATGGATATTAAGAACGCGATTGACTCAGGCAACCGTAAAAAGATATTGCCATCTTGTGAATACGGTGAGGTTGTTGCTAAAAAAGCCTACCAAGATGCATTGTCAGGAAGGAGTAATTTATCACCTGATGCCGATGCAACTTTTGAAAAACAATATGACGAAATCTTAAAAGCACACAACCAGGTGAAAGCCTTAAGAGACAGTGCTTAGGCCTCAAAAAAAACAAATGAACGCCCCGCCATTGGTGAGGCGTTTCTATTTATAATAAATCAATTAAAAGAAATCGATGCTAAGGAATATAAATAAAGTGTTTTTAAAAATTGCAAATATGAATTAGTACCTTTAAAAAACCATTTTAAAATCATCTTTTGTTTTCAAAAACATTAACCATGGACGATTCAAAACAAGAAGGCAGGCTCTCTTCAAAAAATAAAATTTATGTATTGATTTGCCTTGCCATTGGATTATTGGGTGTCGCGTTGGTTCGCAATAAATTCCCTGCGTTAAGAAATGAACTTTCTGATTTTTTATTTATAGCAGCTTTGCTGGTAGCGTCGATTTATGTTTTTCGGGAGAAGAAATAATCTGGATTGTAACTTAACCAATACTTTTTTTTGAAATCACTTTAGTAATCAATGTTACAGGAGTTGAGGCTATCTGGTATTGGTCGAAAATAATATTTTCTTAATAATTATGGTTTTTTCTTATAGGTTGAAGCTACAATGTTTTCAATTAAAGATTTGGGCAATATTTTTACCATGGCGGCGCTAAAACGATTAACCATCCCAGGCATGATTTCCTTTTTTTCATCGAACATTCCTTTCACTGCAATGGCTGCTATTTCTTCCGGATCCATAGAAACCTTTTCCGACATCTTTTGCATGTGGTGTATTCCTGCCCTTTCCATAAAGTTTGTTCTGACACTACCGGGCGAAAGTAACGAAACGCTGATATTGGTATCCTTTAACTCATACCTCAAACCCCGCGTGAAAGCATTGACAAGAGCTTTAGAAGCCGCATACAAATTTAAAGTAGCCATAGCCTGGTAACCGGCTAAACTGCCTGTGTTCAGGATATAAGATTTTGGTTGAAGCATCAAATCTGGGATCATTAAATAGGTAAGATTTACGAGCGTAAATACATTTAACCTGAGCATATTATTTTGATCCTCCAAAGCCAGTTCATTAAAATTGCCCCACAATCCATATCCGGCATTATTGATTAAAATGGAAACCGGAAAATTATTCTGTGAAACCCAGTTTTTTACTTCCGTTGCTGCTGTAAGTTCTGATAAATCAAGCGCCAGCCATTTTACATCTACGTCATATTTCTGGCTTATTTCAGCAGCTAAGCCCTGAAGTAATTTTTCTGAACGGGCAACTAATAATAAATTGTATTTTCTTTTCGCTAGGCATTCTGCAATAGCTTTACCTATGCCCTTGCTGCTACCTGTAACCAGGGCGTAACTCATCATAAAAAATAATTTATTAAAGCATCCTACTTAATCAAATGCTGGAATTTATGGTAAAATGGAGTGCGGCTTTCATCAGATTTTGGTTGGTATTTTCCTTTTATTATTGGGAAATACATTACCCTTCTTTTGCTGGCAGCTCCCTGAACAGTAGCCAATGCAGCGCGGTGCCATATCCTTCCGGAATGAACAGTTAAATCGCCTGATTCAGCTTCGAGGGATATTTCATTTTTATCGGCCTCATTGTCTACAAAATATCTTTTTCGAAACAACATTTGATAAATGCTTTGTTTGTGAGTTCCATCCAATAATCGCAAACCGCCCTTTTCAACAGGAGAATCGTCTAAATAAATTCCTATATTAAGCATTGGGTTCAGCGTGAATTGAGTAAATAAATCCCTTAAGCCATCCGTATGCCAGCCCAATTTTGAATATTTACTTTCGCCGGTATTTACATAATGGTTCACTACAAGCCCATCTTTCTCGTTTTCAGCAATGCGTGCATCTTCGCCGATAAAATACCTCAGCTTATCAAGGCGCTCATCCTGCAACAGGGAGTGAAGATATTCACTATGTAAAGAAGCAAAAGCAAACCGTTGGATGATTTTGTCGCCATTTTCATCTTTTCCGTATTTAATGGGAATGCCGTTTACTTTTTCCAAGCCTTTATTTATCCAATCGCTTTGCAGGGTTTCTATGGCTTTCAGTGCATCTATAATTTGAGGTTTGGTAAAAAAATCCTTATAATGAATAAAGCCATGTTCATTATAAAAATCCTGTTGTTCCTGTGTTATATTATTTGAGAATGTGAATTTCTGTTTATAGTCCATTGGGAGAAAAATTTAGAAAAAAAATGAAATTTTGCAGTAAGAAATTTAAATTAAATCTATGAAGTAATGAATTTTTTTTAGTAAAAGGGTTGTTATACATGTGTCATCTTTATAAACATCAACAGTCAATCTTTGGGCCTTCAATTATTATTTTCGAATGCTTTATGTTTGGTTTTTTGATGGAAATTAAGCCCATTAACCAGTTGCAATTAAGTGCGTAGGCGCGCGTACCATATTGCAAGCCGTTAAAAGAACTTTTCCGCCGCCAAAGGTAGTTAAATAACGCATATTTTTCATTTTATGGAAAGAAAATACAAGCGGATCTATAACCCCGATACCTACAGTAAACAAACAAATAACTCAAATTTCTATTCTTTATTCTTTAGTGGGAAGCTTAAACGAAAAATTTAACTTAAAAAGTGTCGAGATTTTGCAAAGATAGGGTAGGGGAAATCTTGTTATTTGTGCATTCTTAGAATTTCATGAAAGTGAGTTATTTAATTGTAGTTAAAACTAAATCAACATATTGATTGCCTTGTAGCCAAGGAATAACCCAAATACACACAACACCAATCCTAATATCCTGATGATTGAGTTTACCACATTTATATTTATCCGGTGCCGGTTTTTATTTAGCAGAAATGCCAGGTAGAAAAACCAGGCTATACTGCCAAGCGAAAGAAAGAATGCATAGCATGCGCTTAATAACAATGGAAAATGTTTTGGGAAATGCGGTGCAGATAGAGATTCTTTCTTTTTAAATTTTGTTGAATCAATATGTAAATAAGAAAGTGTTTTATTTCTTAAAGTAGTGTCATCGCCCTTTTTGTTTATAGTTTGAAAACTATTGTCAACACTCTTATCGAGCCCTCCTGTATTAAATCCTAAAGCAGCAACTACAGAGATAATGATAAATGAAGAAGAGAGCCATCCAAGAAATAAAGTAGGATTCAAAAAATTTAATAAGAAGCCTGTCCAGAAACCACTTCTTTCTTTTTTTACCTTTCCTAGAAGTTTGCTTTTATCATCAATGTGTTCAAGGTCAACTTTAGTTTTTGAAATTTTGTAACCGAGATAGATTAAAAAAAAAGTTCCGATTAATAATATGTAAGGTATAAAAGGTTTGTACGCTGTATAAAATTTTGTAAGCCCGTATACAGCTGCAAATACATAAACAAAATCAGCAAAGGAAGCTCCTAAGGTGGCATCTTTGCAATACTTAATTCTGCCTTTAAGTGCATTGGAAGTTATCAGGATGCTGATAGGGCCTGCAATGGGCATTGAAAAAATAAAACCAACTATTAAACCAACAATAGAAATCGTAATTAAACTATCTAACAACGTATTTAGTTTTAATGTTGACTTAAAAGAATTAGCCGTGCTGTCTCTAAATCTGCAGCAGTGTCTATCTCCATACAAATGTAATCAGTAGTATCCACGGTATAAATATTGGCTCCATTATCTGCCAACTCCTGGAAAGCAGCTTCATAAAACTGATTTACTTTTTTTTCAACAACGACTTTGCGATCAATAATAGTAAATAATTCTTTCAGCGTTTCTACTCCAAACTTTTCAATGCCTATAGATTCGCCAAAGGCATCTTGCAATTTCACTGTTTTACCTATTTCAAGCACTCTTCCATTTTCATCGGCCTTTACTTTTATTTCTTCATCCTGCACATCATGCCTTTTCAATGCGAGGCAGCTTTCATATTCGGAAACAAGAAGTTTAGCTATTATTTTTTTATCGAAAATAATATCGCTATCCATTAACAACATTTCATCTCCCGATAAACTTTCTTTTGTTAGCCATAATGAATAGATATTATTGGTTGATTCGTACACTTCATTATGAATGTAGCTTACGTTTAAATCCGGATATTTATTTGAAACAAAATTTTTGATCTTTTCTTCAAGGTATCCTGTTACTATAATAATATCGTCAATATCATTGGCAATAATATTATTAATAGTAAGTTCAAGGATATTTTTTTCGCCCACTTTCAACAGGCATTTAGGCGTGTCATCTGTCAATGGCCTTAACCGGGAAGCAATTCCTGCTGCTAATATTACTGCTTTCATTTTTTTATCTTTTTGGGATAAATGTTTTATCAATATTACGTTGAACAATCCACGCTATAAGCGCGATGGCATTAAATACGCCGATTATAAGCCAGAAATAAATAGTAAACCTGTTGATAATGGAGAAAATCATAATGGCTGTGATCTGTGCGGTAGGGCCGATATTAACCCAAAACCTTACTATTCCTTTATTCTTTTTATAATATTCTTCTGGTGTTGCTTTAAATAATTTTTCACCTTTCTTTTTAGAAATAAGTTTTTGCTGAAAAGCTGAATAATCGAAATACCGCCTGAAGATCCATCTGTCAAGCCATTTATTTTTCTGGCCTTTAATTGCATTATACTCCGCTCTAAAAGAATCCATGTCTTCTTCAAGGGTGCTTTTTCGTTGCTGCACATAATCCAAAAAGCGGTTGCGGTAATAATCTACCATTACCGATTGTATTACATTACTGATCGCTGCCAGGAATAATAATAACCACCACATACTATGGCTGAATTTATGATCAGGGTTTCCAATTCCTAACCCAATAAAAACCGCTGCCGTAGCAAGGTAATCTGCTATTCCATCAATGATCTTTCCGGCATGTGTCCCATTCTTTTTCAACCGGGCAAGCATTCCATCGCTGCAATCAACCACATTATAAAGCATGAAAAGGATAGCGCCATATAGGCTAGCGTTCGGTAACCCTGAAGCATACACGCAACCAGAAGCAAGGCCAATAAAAATAGCGATAATAGTAAGCTGGTTAGGTGTGGCATTAGTACGGTAAACAATTTTTACCAATAGAAATGCCAGTGGCCGGTAGAAAAAGAGATCGAAGAACTCTTCAATCTCCGTCATCTTCAGCGATTTTTTATACTCCGTGTACCAACTCATTCTTCTTTACAGTTGTTTTGCCTAAGAAAGATTGAATCATATGAAGGAGCAATTCGTTTTGCTCCTGCGTACCTATTGTGATACGCAAATGATTCAACAAACCATCTTCTGCCATAAACTTAACAATCATATTACGTTCGGTAAGATATTTTTTCAGGCTATCCTTAATTTCTATCGGAATTTTTACCAGGATAAAATTGGCATACGATTTATAGGCTTTAAAACCTTCCAGTTTATTGAATTCTTTTAAATAAGTTTCTGTATCTGCTATCATCTTATGGCGCATATCTTCATAATATTCTTTTGAATTCAAAGCAGCAATAGCAATTTGTTCTGACAAGCGGTTGTATCCTAAATACCGGGCACTGAACATAGAAAGCGCTGCATGGTTATCGCCCATCAAAACATAACCAATCCTTATCCCCGCCAGGCCATAATATTTAGAGAAGGTACGAATGATTAATACATTCGGAAACTCGTTGATAATATCTTTTAAATGTGAATTGTTATTATTATAAAACGAAGCATAGGCTTCATCAACCACCACAACAGCATCCTTCATTTTACGCAATATCATTTTCAACTGATCAATTTCAAGGCGGTTGCCGGTAGGATTATTTGGAGAACTTATTAAAACCAATTTAGGTTTTTGCTCTTCGTAAATTTTTAGCATTCCATCTATATCATAATAAAAAGAATCTTCTCCTTCTACGATCGGGTATTCAATTTTAATTCCCTCTTTTTCATCAGCAATTTTTTTGTAGTACCACCATGAATAAGATGGAATCATTATTTTATCTCCTTTGCTGATATAACAATGAACGGCCTGTTTCAAAATATCCTCACCTCCATATCCAAGCATCACATTTTTTTCAGAAATACCAAAATCATTGGCCAGCCTTTCAGATAATACACTTTTAACACCCCTCGAAAAATCACGGGAATACTCGCTCAGGTTTTTGAAATTATCTGCCTTTAATGCACTGAAACATTTAGGTGCTGGGCCATATTGATTTTCATTCCTATCAAGATAAATAATATTTTCTTCTTCGTTCGTCATATAAATTCTATGTTTTATTGCTTATAACAGTTAATCTTATTTATTGGAAATCATCATAAAAAACTGGTGAGCAAAGCTAATTATAAAAGATGTAAAAAGCTAAAGCCGGCGTTTTTAAAAGCCTCGTTTTTGGAGAAGGAAAACCTGTTTTAATTAACTATTTATCCATTCAATTACTCTTCTCTTTAATTCAAATTTAAAACACAGTAAAGCAACAAATTTGCCTGATTCTTATTTTATTAAATAGGTTGATAAAGATTAACCGCAAAGCAAAAACAGTTCTTTGAAATGTCTAAATATATTAGTAATTTTAACCTAAAATGTTTAGTTATGTTTTCTACTCTTAGTACTTTTGAATTTCAGTACCAGTT